>Ga0182024_10000163_pt1 | contig 153532 bp, 167 predicted proteins | sample P32metaG_FD_120480 | JGI IMG/M metagenome (GOLD analysis project Ga0182024, IMG submission 120480) | Permafrost microbial communities from Stordalen Mire, Sweden - P3-2 metaG (Illumina Assembly) | ecosystem: Environmental > Terrestrial > Soil > Wetlands > Permafrost | place: Sweden: Stordalen...
AACTGACTTCCCGAGATCCAATCCGATTGTCACCGCTAATTCCATGGCTTTCCTCCATCTTGCCAACCCTCACAGGCTGGCGGGTTGGTGGAGAGCCGTCCACAGCATCAAAAGCGGACATTCCTCGGCATCAAGGCTTTGGGTAGTAGCGTCCGTACAACGGCAGCCGATGACGGAGCCGCCGCTTTCACTTTTTGAGCGACATCGCTTTTTGTCGTCGCAGGGCGGACCAGATAGCGCGAGGCATTTGAGGAATATTTTAAAGGCATTTCGAGGGCAGCCGAAACCGATGCTTTGGAACCGCGTTGGATAATCAGCGCTCCGCATCATTTGGTTCTGTCATGAGATTGTTCCGCTTCGTCATCGATCTGCTCAAGCCCCATCGCCAGACTTTCCGAAACGACCGGAAACGCGAACTAGGCTGGTGGCCGGCTTCGCCAGGCTTTTTATAGCATTGGCCCAGGCGCGCTGTTAGCGCGCTATCTCGCCAGGATCGAGATGGGCGTTGGCACCTGGAATGCCAATCGTGTTCCCGAAGACCAAGAACTCTAAAGTAGAAGCGACGCTCGCCACGTTGTAGCAGACAGTTGAACGCTCTCATCGGCTAGATTGGTTTCTAGCTGCTGCGGAGCGGTAACAGATTTCATCCCGGCCCCGACGCCAATCGGGGCCGTTCTGTTTTCAGCGGTTCGCTGTTATAAAGCCTCCATGGCGGACGCCCACAGGGAAATCGCGATACGACTGCTGCAATACAGGCGCCATTTCGACAGCGAGATAAAAAAAGCGCAAGAGTTGGAAGCGCAGGCGCAAACCATAAAAGCGCATATTAGCGCGCAGAACGCTCGCGTAGAGCAGGGCCTTCCGGCACCGGACGCGTGTCCCAATTGCTGGGTGCAACACGGAAAGCAAGTTACGATTGTCCCCAGAGTGTCCCAGAAGCACGATAAACTCGACAGATGGGGTTGCCCGAGCTGCGGCTGGTATTTCGACATTCTGGCGCGATAGTTTCACGCTATAATCGCCGCCATGCCGCGCAAATCACCCCGCAATCCGCAAAAGAAGCGGCCCGAAAAAGGCCCAGAGCAATACCAGCGCTTCCTTGAAGCGACGTGCGGAATGGGGCCATGAGCGATGACCGCAAATCTGAATTTCTGGCTCAACTCCGGGAAGAGGAGGCCGCGACCGTCGAATCCATCGCTTTCTGGATGCTGATGCCGCAATCCGAGATCATGGGACCCAAATGGGTCCAAGAGCATGTAGAGGGCTTAAAGGTGGACCTTGAAGAGATCAAAAAGGCCATCGAAATCTTGGTACGGAAAGTACAATGAAGTGTCCCACCGACAGCTAATTTGAAACGATCCTGCTGGTTTTCCAGGAGTCTTGATCGGGCCCGTTGCTTTCATCCACGACAAGCTCAAAGGCCAACGGCACCGTATTCGGAAGTACGCCTGGCTGCCGCTCAGCGGCAGCAATCAGATTCAGGATATCTATGACTTGCTGGCGATGCGGTTCCCACCGCTCGCCGTCATGGATTAGGCCAACTGCCATCGCGAATTCATGGTAGTGCATGGACTTGCCCAGCAACCGGAGCGTGCGAAGTACGACAACACCTGCGCGCGCATATGCCAAACGAGCTTGAACATCGTGGCTTTTCATAATGTCTCTTCTGATTCCCAAATATCGTCGTCCGTAGCATACGAAATGGCACAGCAAGAAGCCAACTTCGTTGATGGGATGAAGGAACACTTAAAATGAGAGAGGCGCGTTGTGGATAATGACCAAAGAAGAGCGAACGACGTGTCACGTTGCGCCGACAGCGCTCCCCTACGCCTTGGCCCATCGCATGCGCTTGGGCTAAAGCATCCTTGGCCTAGCGCAAGAACGCCAGTCGCACACGATCTAAAACTCGTTGCTCGCCCTGGAAGTGCCTTCATCGCACGCCGATTGCTCAGCTTCGCCGTGCACGTCACTATCCAATGATCGCTCTATTTCTGATGCCATGTTGTGCCAGCCGGAAGCCATGGTCAGGTATTTGGCGCGATGTTCGTGGTCTGGGGCTGTTTGTGCCTTCTGCATTGCCTCGGTCGCCAACTGGCGGTACCGCTCCGCCTGTTCTTTAGATGGCAATGCAGTAAGCGGTTGGCCTTGCGGCCCATCCTGTTCGTTCATATGCCCCTCGACGCTCCAAATGCCGCCGAAATCGCCCAAAGGCCCGCATGGTTCCATACAGTACCAATAAATCCTCCGTACCCTATGGATAACCCCCTAAACAGAGGGCTTGGAGGGATAGACCACCCGCCAAGCAATGTCCGCTAATGGGATGGGCTGGCTGCTCCCCGCGAATGGGCTAGCCTGCGCAGGCTAGCCCATTTGCGGACATTCATGACTATGGTATGATCGTCGTTAGCAATCGGGATCGGGAATCCTAAGTTCGTGGCGCACCGCTTTCAGCGAACGGGGCAGCAGGGCCTCAAAATCCTGCCCTAGTAGCCATTGTGCTTTGCGCCCATTGCGCCACGCTTCAACCACCGCACGCTGTGCTGCGGATGGCAGGCGCGGCCACCGCATTGCCACGATTGTCATCATGCCAAGATTGCGTGTGTGCGCATACATAAAGGCCAAAAGGCAATATTCGCCCAAGGGGTCGCGCCCATAGCCGGTGAGCACATGGGTAAGGTCGTGTGCGGCAAGCATGCGTTCGCGGTACAGCATCGCATCGGGCGGCAGGACCTCCTGTCCCCAGTCCTGCGAAGCCTGCATCCGGCCTTCAGCTGACAGGTTCTGCCCGTCCATGAATTCCTTATAGGTGTGGCCTACCGTACCGGGCGGAAGCTGCCCCAACGCGGCGCGATTCTGCAGGGCGGCAAGGAGGGAGCGCCGTTCACGCAGGACCGCCGCACCCGTGACGCTCGCGGCAAAGCGGCGGAACGAGCGCAGACCGGAGCGACCGCGCAAGGCGCGCAATACAATGAATACCTGGTGCGTGTCGCCAGGATTTCTGAAAAGCTGTCGTATGGCTTTGGCTGCCTCGAAAGGCCTGAAGCGCGTATCTATTGCGAGTTTTGCAGCGCGCATTTTGTGCATGGCGGATAATTTGTACCGATGGAACTGGGTAGCTTAGAACGCACCAACACGGCTGGCTATGCGGTCAATGACTTGATGTACAGCAAATTCACGGCGGTTTCTCCGCTGCGAACCCGCGCAATACGACATCGAGATGGGTTTCGATAAGCCCTTGGTAATCGTATGGTTCACTATCCAAAGCACCGAAGCTCGCGCGCCAAATTGCTGTGAACATTGCCGGCTGGAACAACAATCGACCACCATGCTTTGGATTGATCTCACGGAATTCGCCGCGTTCTATGCCGCGACGGACCATCCCCTCAAATATGGCAAGCATGCGATCGGTCGCCTCGGTTTTGTAAAAGCGCGCGAGCTCGGGGAAATTGCCGGTTTCGGCTATAATGAGCTTGGGCAACACGGCGCGGGTGCTGCCCAGCAGGAAAACGATGATCGCACGCATGACAAGACGTATGAGGTCGGGAGTCGGCCCTTCGAATCCACGCGCCATTTGCGCCAGTGTCAAAATCTGGGGCCCGATCGACTCTGTGACCAGGGATTTGAAAATCTCCTCCTTGCCTGTGAAATAAAGATACAGTGTGCCACTGGTGATATCGGCGCGCTTCGCGATCTCTGCATTCGCGCGCCCGAGAATCCCTTTTCCGCGAATACCGCAAGAGCGGCATCGAGGATTTCCTGGTGCCGTTCCTCGGGGCGGCGGTGCCAGTGCGCAGATTCTTTCGCGAACCGTTTGGCAGGTTTGCGCAGACCAGGCTTCATGCTGACCTCTTAATAAATGTTGGGTCATTAATAAGAAGTTTCACATAAGAGCCTGTTTAAAAACAGAAAAATTAACCAATAATTGGTCGTAAGTATGCCGAATACGGGCATTTAGCTCCGGCAAACACCCAAATCAGGTCTTGAGGGTACCTGCCATGGCCGGTTCATGCACGTCCGCTAAATGGGGGCCTGCATGTACCATACGAGCCTAGATATTTCCGATTTAAGGGGGCGATTTGGGGAGCTTGCCCGGTCCTAGCGCCTTAGAAGGCGGCCAGTGCAAGTCCGTGGTGGAAGGCAGACAACATTCGTCCCGATCATTGTCAAGTCGGGTAGCTAGGGTCGAGCTATACTCCGAAGTGGCCTTCTCCCCATTTTTGGTATGATTTCATGACAAAGTCGCGGAAAAGATCTGGCCGATCTGAATTTCAACGCGAACAGAAGGCGTTGGGTTCTAACCCAATTATGATCAGCTTTTTCTGGGATTGCATACGTGGTATACCTTTAGATATCACGACGGTGATTTTCAATTTGAGCGCCCGTCCTGGAATCCAAAGGCGTGGCATTACTCAAAGGTGAGCACCAATGCTTGAGGAAAACTGGAGTTAGATCGTTACGTTTTGACCGAGGTAGCGTGATTGCGTTCAAAACCAACGGTTGCAGTGTTCGTCATTTTCTTCGCGGATTTGTCGCGACGATAGCATTGGCCGCGGGCGGTTCCGGAGCAGCCGCACAGGCTCAGAGCGATCAACCCCAGGGCGCCATCGTACCTGCGAGCGCTGACAATTCTGGTGGTCTAGAGACGGTAGTGGTGACGGCCCGGAAACGCGCGGAGAATGTCCAAGATGTTCCGGTCGCGATGACCGCCATCGACGGCGCCGAGCTCGACAGAAACGGGACCTCTCAAATCCAGCAATTGCAGTTCCAAGCGCCAGACCTCGTCGTCGACACGCCCAACGCGCGCCAAACCTCTTTCGCCATTCGCGGACTCGGCAATAATCCAGCGGCGGACGGACTGTCCACTAGCGTCGGGCTTTATATCGACGGTGTCTATCTCGATCGTCCCGGTATGGCCAATTTCGACCTTATCGACCTCGATCATGTCGAGGTGCTGCGCGGGCCGCAGGGCACTTTGTTCGGCAAGAACACGACGGCTGGTGCCGTCAGCTTCACCACCCAGGCCCCCGATTTCAATTACGCCGCGAAAGGCGAAATAAGTCTCGGCGCCTTCGGGCTGCAGCAATATCAGGCGTCAGTCACTGGCCCGATCACGGACACGCTGGCATTTCGATTGACCGGCTACGATACCAACCGCGACGGCTTTCTAAGGGACGTGTATACCGGCCAGGATTTGCTCAGCCTGCATCGCCAGGGCGTACGCGGCCAATTGCTGTGGAAACCGACCGATGCCCTTTCTCTGCGGCTGATCGGCGAATATGGGCACGAGAACGACAGTGGGGGTTCGGCTGTGCTCTACAGCAAGGGACCCGCGACCAGTCCCAACCCGCGCTTCGTGTCCTATGATACTTGGGCGGCCAATCTTGGCCTCATGCCCATCTTCAATCCCGCGGCGCTGCAAAGTGATCAGAACGGCTTCCAGAAGCAGGTCGATCGGCAATACAGCCTCACCTCGCTGATCGATTGGAACACCGGCGATTTCACTGTAAGCTCGGTCACCGGCTGGCGGCATTGGAATTTCGTTCCGAACAACGATTTCGATTGGACTAGCGCCGATGTCATACGCAACTTGGGCGTTTCGGATTACGTTCAGCAGTTCAGCCAGGAACTGCGCGTAGCGTCGCCGGCCGGCGGCACCTTCGACTATGTGGTGGGTGCCTATTATTTCTGGCGCGATCTTCTGGGCGACAGCATCACGACTTACGGATCGCAATACAGCACCGGATTGGGCGCAATTGGTGTTCCCGCCCTAAACAACGGCACTACCCACACCTACGGCACCGTCTCTAACAACAGCTATGCTTTGTTCGCCCAGGGCACTTGGCATTTCGACCCGCGATGGGACCTAACCACAGGCGCCCGCGAGACTTACGAACTTGGCAATGGCACTATCATGCGCACGCCATTCACCGGCGGCACGGGAGCGCCGCCGGTGACGGTGGCGCCCTATAGCGGGGCAATTTCGAATGTCAATTGGTCGCCGTCGGCGCTAGCAACGCTCGATTATAAGCCATCGGCGGATATCCTCATCTATGGCACCGTGTCCTATGGCGAGAAAGCAGGCGGGTTCAACCCGACCGTCCCTGAGACAACAACGGGCGTCGTCCTGCCGATCTCAATGCTAAAGGTGCAGCCCGAAAAGGCCTTGGATTATGAGCTCGGCGTCAAAAGCGAACTTCTAGACCGTCGCCTTATCGTCAACCTCGATGCCTATTGGATGGACGTTTACGGCTATCAGGCGAACGCCATCGTCTCGAATTCCACCGGCGCCCTTCAGTCGGCCATCACCAACGTCGGCGCAGTGCGCAGCCGCGGCTTCGAAGGCGAGCTGACAGCCTTGCCGTTCGACAATCTCAAGTTAAACGCGACCATCTCCTATAACGATGCGATCTATCAATCCTTCGTCAACGCGCCGTCGGTGCAGGGCGCCGTCACCGCGACACAAGACCTGTCGGGACGGCCGGTGGTGCAGGCCCCCAAATGGAGCGTCAATCTTGGCGCGACCTATGTCCAGCCGCTCTCGCCGGACATCGATGGTTATATCGGCGGTGATTTCAGCTTCATGAGCAGCTATTTCGGCTATATTGACGATTCGCCCTATAGCCGCATCGGCGGCCATGGCGTGGGCAATCTTAAGGTCGGCGTGACGGTCAAAAATTTCGACCTGTCCGCTTGGGTCCGCAATGTCGGTGATGCCCATTACTACTACACGATTCTTCCAGCAGCGACGGGCTCCGGCGGCTATTTCGGCATTCCGGCAGAGCCGCGCACAGTCGGCGTCACCCTCAAGGCGTCGTTCTAGCACGCGCTACCACAAAGATTGCCAAACATGAAAATCATCCGATGTTGGGCGCACTTAGATGCCCCGAGCTGAGCTTCAAAATAACACCAAAACAGTTAAACCCACCCATCATTTCCGTGACGTGTCGATGCCCGAGTTACGGATTAGCGCGAGCGTATTGCGCGATCTACCACAATCGGGGTTGTGGTAGATCGTGATCATTTTGCAGGGTTGCCTTGAGGTTCGCTGACGCCGGGCTTGCCAATGTCGTCCATCTGCTTTTTCAGCAAATTCCGATCCAGGACGGACATCTTCAGGTTCAAGAAGGCCCCGATGCGGTTGTTGAGCATCTGGTATGTGTCCGCGAAGGCCAGCGCCACCTCTAAGTCTGTGCCCTCCAAAGCAGCAGGATCAGGCAGGCCCCAATGCGCCCTCATGGGCTGGCCAGGCCAGTGCGGGCAGACTTCGCCGGCGGCATTGTCGCAGACTGTGATGACGAAATCGAGTTTGGGCGAGCCGGGCTGCGCGAACTCGTCCCACGGCTTCGATCTGAACTGCACCGTTTTGTAGTCCAGCCTTTTCAGCAATGCGATGGCGTGCGGACTTCCGCCGAAATCATTACTTTGCCAAGGTTGCCCGGTTATTGGCTAAACGAGAATTTGGAGCGAATGTCGGTATCGGGGGTTGCGCGTCCCCGCAACCATCAACAAAAGCCCGACCGGAAACCGGTCGGGCTTTTTTGATGCCCTAGCGACAGCGTAGGGCGGAGATCTTGCGTTCTGGCGCGGACACCTACGATGCCCCGCCGGCATGCGACACAACAAAAAGCCCGAGGCGCGGCCCCGGCAAGCCTTTCCGATGGCCTGGCGCAGTCCGTAATGGCCCCCTAACAATTGCAACCGGGGAACGGGTTAGTGATCGCAATGACATTCACACAAGCAATTTCATCCTGCTATTCGAACTACGCCACATTTTCGGTTCGTGCCTCGCGCTCGGAATACTGGTTCTTTACGCTGTATCACTGCCTGCTGGTGGTTACCGCGGTCATGCTGACACCGGTGGGTATCGGGTGGGTCATTCTCATCGGTGGCGGGCTTATCGATTTTCTACCTTCGCTGTCGGTGCTAGTGCGCCGCCTGCACGATACGGATCATTCAGGCTGGTGGTACTGGATTTGCCTGATTCGGTTTGTCGGTCTTATCCTCCTGCTGATCTGGTTCTGCACGCGCGGAACTTGGGGCAGCAACCGCTTCGGGCTCGATCCACTGGGGGCGAAGCACTGCCGCCATCTCCCTACGCACAACCGCATGCGCACATAGCAGACGAACTTTCCAGACTCGCGAAATTGCGTGACGCAGGCACGATCAGCGATGAAGAATTTCAGCGCCTAAAAACCAAGCTGATCTGACGCACGAAAAGCGCGGGCCGGAGGACATCCGGCCCACTCTTTCGCCAGACTAATGCACCGGCTGCTGGGCGTAGGTGTTCACTTCATCAGCGATGTGGCTCATCTGCTGATTGGTTTCCTGCGCCATTTCGTTGGCGATGTGCTGGGCGTGGTCCAGGTTCTCGGACGCGCACGCCATGACATTCTGGGTCAGGCCGCGAAGCGCACCGGCCAGACGCATGTTCTGGCCCATATAGTCCTGCACGAAATCGCGCAGCCATTCCTGCTGCACGCCGATCAGACCGGGGATGCCATGGCAGTTCTGCAGCTTGTCCATCGCCTGACCATTGCGCTCCAGGCGCAGGTTGGCGAAGCGCAAGCCTTCATCCTTGGCGAACACAGTCATTTCCTGAATCAGGGCGCGGTGGCTTTCCGCCGTGTGGGCCATGGATTCGCTCAGTTGGGAAACGGCCTTGGCCGGGCCGCTTTCGCCATGCTCGATATGGGTTTCGTCCATGTGGGTCTCCTTGGGGGTTGTGCGCTGCCGTAACAAAAGGAAAAGGATGGCGCGGACCCAAGTTTCGCGTTGCAGCAAAAACTTTTTGTGACGCGGCCATGGAACCTCAAGGACAATTTTGCGACCGTCCGATGCCGCACCAAAAGGTCCAAACGTCCCGAAAATTCCGGGCTTTCGGGCGCTTCTGCCTGTTTTCTGTGCGCCACTTACCGTCTCATGCAATTCCATTTGCGCTTGTCTTACCGGGATGGCTATAACCCCGGCCCTCAGGGGCGGTTTGTGGCTTTAGTCTCCCGCCCCACGTGTCGAAGGAGTGTGCATGGGAACCCAGGTCTCTGCCGACTATCGTCCGTCGGAAAACGAGCCCTTCATGAATGAGCGTCAGCGTGAATATTTCCGCCGCAAGCTCAATCTCTGGAAAGACGAGATCCTCAAGGAAAGCCGCGAAACCATCCAGAACCTGCAGGCGGAAACCGTGCCGCATGCCGATCTGGCGGATCGCGCTTCCACCGAGGCCGAACGGCAATTGGAACTTCGTACCCGCGACCGCCAGCGCAAGCTGATCGCCAAGATCGACTCGGCGCTGCGCCGGATTGAGGATGGCTCCTATGGTTTCTGCGAGGAAACTGGCGAGCCGATCTCGCTCAAGCGGCTGGATGCGCGCCCCATTGCCACCTTGTCGATCGAGGCGCAAGAACGTCACGAGCGGCGCGAAAAGGTCTACAGGGACGATTAGTTCTTGCGCCTCGTTCTTTTATGGCGCGCTCCGCGCGCGGGGGCGCAAGAACGGCATGAACGGCGCGAAAAAGTCTACCGGGACGACTAACTCGGAAAAAATAAAGAGCCCGGTCGATGACCGGGCTCTTTTGTTTTTCCCACCACCTAAAATGCCGGCGGGATTACCAGGGCATCAGGATGTCGAACAACTGCGAGCCATAACGGGGCTGCTGCACATCGCTCATGGTGCCTTGGCCGCCATAGGTGACGCGGGCTTCGGCGATCTGCGACAGGTTCACGGTATTGTCCTGGGTGATGTCCTCGCGGCGCACGATGCCCGACAGGCGCATGTCGCGCAGTTCGTTGTTCACGCGCACCTGCTGATGGCCGTCGATCACCAGATTGCCGTTGGGCAGAACCTGGGCGACCAGGGCCGCCAGCGTCGTATTGATGGTTTCGTCGCGCTGGATGGCGCCGGTCCCGACATTGGAATTGTCCGAGCCCATCTTGACCAGGCTTGAAGGGCTCATGCTCGAGGGCAGCGCATTCTCCAGGCCGAAGAAGTTGGTCAGGTTGGCGTCGTCGGAATTGGTGCGGGTACGCGTGGTGGAGTTGTCCAGCTTGGCATTGTCGGCCACGCTGACATTCACCGTGATCACATCGCCGACGCGCATGGCGCGGGGATCATGAAAGAAGCTCTGCGCGCCCGGCTGCCACAGCGAATTGTCGACATGCATGATGGGCTGGGGCTTGGGGATCTCGTCCACGATCTTGGCACCGGCGGGATTGCCGACCTTGTCCAGCTTGGGGGCCTGACCGATATTCGAGATCCGGTCCACCGCCGAGCAGGCCGTGAGCGAGACGCCGGCCAGGAGCAGGGCTGCGATTTTCAAGGGAGAGAGACGCATGGAATATCCTATCGGCGGGCGATGCTGTTGATGGGAGCGGAAATGATGCCGGTGGCGCGCACGGTGCCGGGCGCGGTCACGATGGCGGAGATCATGCGGTAAGAGGCCGGATTCTGGACGGTGACGGTGTCGCCGACACCGCCTTCGCTCATGGCGCGGCCCATGGCAGTCAGTTGCACGCCGGGTTCTTCGAACTCCATGGTCACGGTCTGGCCCTTGGTGATCACGATGGGACGGCGCACATCGTCGCTGCGGAAGGCCTGGCCGGCGGCCAGCACCCGGCGGGCCTGCATGCCTTTGACTTCGTCCATCTTGGTGGGGACGCCCGAAGTCAGCTGGGCGCCGTCCACCGTGGCATAAGTCAGATCGCTTTCACTGATCGTGTCGCCGCGATTGATGTCGTGGGCGGGCACCACAATGCGCACCGTGGCGGCGAAGGCGGAATCGGCCACCGCCAGCAGCGCCGCCGGCATCACGGCGAAAACAGCGAGAATGATGAGGAATTTGCGGATCATGTTACGTCGCCATCTGTGAAGTCTGCTGCAGCATCTGGTCTGCGGCGGTGACCACCTTGGAATTCATTTCATAGGCGCGCTGGGCGGTGATCAGCGCGGTGATCTCGTCGACCGAGTTGACGTTGGAGGTTTCCAGATAGCCCTGCTGGATGGTGCCGTAGCCGGTGGTTCCCGGCACACCGGCCTGGGGCGAACCCGAGGCAGGCGTTTCCAGATAAAGGTTGCCGCCGATGGCGTTCAGGCCGGCTTCGTTGGGAAAGCGCGTCAGTTCCAGCTGGCCCACGGTCTGCGGCGTGGTGTTACCGGCCACCGTGGCATTGACCTGGCCCTGGGCATTGATGGCCACGCTGATGGTGTTCTGCGGGATGGCGATGCCGGGCTGCACGACCAGGCCGTCCTGGGTGACGAGCTGACCCTGGGGAGAGAGCGAGAAATTGCCCGAGCGGCTATAGGCGTCAGTGCCGTCGGCCTGCTGGATGCGGAAGTAGCCGGCCCCCTGGATGGCGACGTCGTAGGGGTTGCCGGTCGACTGCAGGTCGCCCTGGGTGGTGATCCGGTAGACCGCGGCGGTGCGCACACCGGCGCCCAGCTGGATGCCGTTGGGGGCATAGGTGCCCTGGTCGGAGGTCTGCGAACCGGGGGTCTGGATGTTCTGGTAGAGCAGATCGGTGAATTCGGCCCGCTGTTCCTTGAACGCGGTGGTGTTCATGTTCGCCAGATTGTTGGCGATGGTTTCCACGTTGGTCTGCTGGGCCTGCATGCCGGTCGAGGCGATAGAAAGGGCGCGCATTGAGGTTTCTCCTTAATTCGGCGTCTGGCCAAGCGTCTGAATCGCCTGGCGCATCAAATCTTCCTGGGACTTGCTCAAGGTGGCGGTCGCCTCATAGGCGCGCATCACCTCGATCATCTTGCTGATCTCGATCACCGGGGCGACGTTGGAAGCTTCCAGCGCACCCTGGCGCATCGTCGCGGCTGTCGTGGTCACCGGCGTCTGGCCGGTGGAATAAAGGTTTGCGCCTTCCTTGGTCAGGGCCGCGTCATTGGCGAAATCGACGACCTTGAGCTTGCCCAGCTGGTTGCCGATGCCATGAACGACGCTGGAAATGGTGCCGTCGGGCGCAATGTTGATGTCGCCGTCGGTGGGGGCGATGGTGATGGCGCCGCCGTCACCCTGCACTTGATAGCCTTCGCTGGTCACCAGATTGCCGTTGGCGTCCAGGCTGAAATGGCCGTCGCGGGTGTAGAGCATGCCGGCTGCCGTCTGGACCTGGAAATAGCCCTTGCCGTTCAGCGCGACATCATAAGTGGCGCCGGTGCGTTCGATATTGCCCTGCTCGGAATCGCGCAACACGCCAGCATCTTTCACAAAGCTGACGGTCTGCGGGCCCTTCTGGTCCTCAGCGGGACGGACCCGGGTGACATATTCTTCGAATTTCGCGGCTTCGCGCTTGAAACCCGGCGTGGAGACGTTGGCCAGATTGTTGGCGATCACGTCCATCGCCCGGTATGCGGCGAGCTGCTGGGAAAGACTAACAAGAAGTGAATTGTCCATGGCACCTACCCGGATCCTTTCTGGCCCGTCGTGCCAACCAGTGCAGCCGTCGTGCCAGCCGGAAAATGCCCGGTTTTACTGGCTTTTCCGAGCATCGCGACAGGAACGCGGAAAAACTTGCCGGGTCTTTCACACCGCGACCGGCAATTTGAACCACTCCTTAACCACGTTTGCCTAGGTTAGCCCGAAGAAGTCGAAGGGCTGGAAGAATTCCATGGCCAAGAAAGAAGCACCCAAAGCCGAAGCCGAAGGCGAAAAGCCCGAGGGCGAAGGCGCAGACGCCGCACCCAAGAAGGGTCTGGCCAAGTTTCTCAGCAAGAAGATGCTGATGATCATCGTGCCGGTACTACTGATTGTGATCGGCGGTGGCGGCGCGGGCGCATACTTCTTTCTGATTAAGAAGAGCGACAAGAATCAAGAGGCCAAGGCGGACGATGTGGCGCTGACCCCGCCCAAGGTCGCCTTCAGCGACATGCAGGACATTCTGGTCAACATCCAGAGCAATGACGGCACCCCCGCCTATCTGAAGCTGGGCGTGTCGCTGGAACTGGAAGACGACGCCCAGAAGACCGCAATCCAGCCGCTGATGCCACGCATCACTGACCAGTTCCAGGCCTATCTGCGCGAATTGCGTCTTGACGACCTCAAGGGTTCGGCCGGCGTGCTGCGCCTGAAGGAAGAGCTGCTGCGCCGGGTCAATGTGGCGGCCGCGCCCTATCATGTGCGCGACGTGCTGCTCAAAGAAATGATTGTTCAATAGGAGCGTCGGCAAGAGCCGGAGCGACAGCGTACCGGCGAGCGACCAAAGAGAAATCAGGGTTTGAATATGGCTGACGAAAATACCGCAACCGCCGAAGACGCGCCCAGCGCGGCCGCCACTTTCGAGGGCGCGCCCGACACCGGCGGTACCGCCGAACGGGTGCTGAACCAGGACGAAATCGACTCCCTGCTGGGTTTTGACGTCAATTCCGAGCAGATGCAGGACAAGTCCGGCGTCCGCGCCATCATCAATTCGGCGCTGGTCTCGTATGAACGCCTGCCGATGCTGGAAATCGTCTTCGACCGCCTGGTGCGGCTGATGACCACCAGCCTTCGCAATTTCACCTCCGACAACGTCGAAGTCAGCCTGGATTCGATCACCTCGATTCGTTTCGGCGACTATCTGAACTCCATTCCCCTGCCCGCGATCCTGGCGGTGTTTCATGCCGAAGAGCTCGACAATTACGGTCTCTTCACCGTGGATTCCAATCTGATCTATTCGATCGTGGACGTGCTTCTGGGCGGGCGCCGTGGCTCCTCGGCCATGCGGATCGAGGGCCGGCCCTATACCACCATCGAGCGCACCCTGGTCCAGCGCATGATCGAAGTGATCATGCAGGACATGTGCACCGCGTTCGAACCGCTGACCCCGGTGAATTTCACCCTGGACCGCCTGGAGACCAATCCGCGTTTTGCCGCGATCGCGCGCCCGGCCAATGCCGCCATCCTGGTCAAGCTGCGCATCGACATGGAAGATCGTGGCGGGCGCACCGAATTGCTGCTGCCCTATGCGACGCTGGAGCCCATCCGCAAGCTGCTTTTGCAGCAGTTCATGGGCGAAAAGTTCGGCCGTGACTCGATCTGGGAAGGCCATCTGGCCACCGAATTGTGGTCCACCAAGGTCGATATCGAAGCCATTCTGGACGAGCAGACCATGCCGCTGAACCAGGTGATGAACCTGGAGGTGGGCCAGACCATGATGCTGGGTGCGAGCCCAGACTCCAAGATCCAACTGCGGTGCGGCGGCGTGCCGCTGCTGACCGGCCGCATGGGCCGCGTCGGCTCTTCGGTCGCGGTCCGGGTGGATGAAGCCGTCGAACGCACTGATGCCTCGCGCGCCCTGTAATTTCGAAAAATAGAGAGAGAGACCGCCCGTGACCCTGCCGACCAATCTGACCTTCTATCTGGAACTGGGCCTGGAAATTCTTCTGGCTCTTACACTTGTCTATTGCGTGATCCTGGAACGCCGCCTGGCGGCGGTGCGCAAGGGCCAGGAAGGCCTGAAAACGACCATCGGCGAGCTGAACATGGCGATTTCTGGCGCCGGCGCGTCTCTGCGCGCGCTCAAGGCTGCGGCTGGCGAAGCGGCCCAGACCCTGGATGAGCGCCTGAAGCGCGCGCGCCTGCATATTGACGAACTTTCGGTCCTGACCGCCTCGGGCGAACGCATCGCCCAGCGCATGGAAGGTGTGGCCAGCGCCCCGCGCGTGGCCAAGGAAATTCCCGACATGCCGCTGCCGTCCACCTCCATCCTCAGCCGCCTGGGAAGGGCCGTGCAATAATGAAGACGCCGCGTTTCGCCCGCCTTTTGCCTGGGGTGATCGCGCTGGGCGCCACGGTGCTGGTGCTCAAGAGCACCGATCTGGTGCATGAGGCTTACGCCCAGGCCGCCGGCCAGGTTGCGGCGCTGACAGACGATCCAGTTCCCGCCAACAAGGATTTCGCCGGCGGCGATGACGATCAGGTCGCCAGCGCCAGCGAAGTCGATGTGGTCAACAGCCTGGCCAAGCGCCGCCGCGAGCTGGACACGCGCGAAGGCCAGATCAACACCCAAGCCAACATGATCGCCGCCGCCGAAGCGCGGGTGGACGCCAAGATTTCCCAGCTCAAGCAGCTGCAGGCCCTGATCAACGCGCTTCTGGTCCAGCGCGATCAGGCGCAGAAAGACCAGATCGCCTCGCTGGTGAAGACCTATTCCACCATGAAGGCCAAGGATGCCGCGCGCATCTTCAACACCCTGCCCGATGAAGTGCTGGTGCCGGTGGCGCAGGATATGAAATCTGACGTGCTGTCCCAGGTCCTAGCCAACATGAATTCCGACAATGCCAAGGCGCTGACGGTGAAGCTGGCCAACAAGCTGACCCTGCCGCAGACCACCGACGCCATCGCGCCGCAAGCGGCACCCGCCGCGCCCGGTCCAGTCGCCGCACTGACGCCCGCGATGGCACCCGCGCCTGCCGCCCAAGCCGCCGCAGCAGCCGCGCCGGCTGATCAGCCGGCACCGGTCAAAAAGCGGGTCCGCAAACCCCGTCCGGCTGCCGATATGACGGCATCCGCCACCCCAGCGGCGGCCCCTGCTCCGGCTGCCGCTCCGCCAGCGGCCACGGCTGCCCCGCAAACTGCCCCGACTGCTGCGGCGTCGCAGTAAATCTAACGAAATCAATTGTTTGGTGGATTCTTTAAAATCTGCCGACTCTTTCGATCGTGCTTAACCCGAGGTTAATACCGCCCCGCCAGTATGCCGTCAGAAGGGGAGACCTGGTGATCCAACGCGCGCATTTTCTGGGACTGGCACTGGTGCTTGGCGCCAGCGTCCCCGCACATGCGGACAGTGTCAGCGGGTCCTTGCAGAACGGCTATGGCCGGCTGTCCTTCACCACCGCGTCCAGAATCAGCGCCACCACCACCGGCGGCGTGCTGGCCATCAACTTCAGCGCCAAGACCGACATCGATCCCGGGACAATCGTGGCGGCGATGCCGCGCGCCATCACCAGCGGCCATGCCGATCCGGACGGCAAGTCGTTGCGCTTTGTGCTGACCCAGCCGGTCAAGCTGCATGTCAGCCAGATCGGCAATCGCGCCGTCGTCGATCTGGCCACCACCGATTTCAATGGCGCCATGCCCGACCTGGTTGCGCCGCCAAAGGCTGTTGCCAAGCCCGTGGATGTCGCCTCGCTGCCGCAGATCAAGTTGCGCACGGGCGCGTACGAGAAATTCACCCGGCTGGTGTTCGACTGGCCCAAGGACGTTTCCTATCACGTGTTTCCCGGCGCCGGGAAAATGACGATCAAGTTCGACACACCGGCGCGCACCGATGTATCGGCCATCGCGCGTTTCGCGCCGCCCTGGGTGAAGAACGCGGCCTGGCACATCGACGGCGGGTCCACCGTCGTGGAGTTCGAGACCGACTCCGATTCCGGCTATCATGATTTTAAGGACGGCACTCATGTCGTGCTGGACATCCTGGCGCCGAAGACCGACGGCGCGTCCTACACACCACCCGGCGTCGCCAAGCCCACCGTGACCGCGATGACGCCCGTGCCCGCACCGGTGCCCGGCGCCAGCCAGGCCCAGACGCAAGTGATCGCACAGGCCTCGCAACAGCTTTCCCCAAAGCCCGCGCCCGCAAAGCCGGATGCAAAGCCTGCCGACCCCAAGCAGGCAGCCGCCAAGCCCGCTGACCCCAAGCAGCAGCCCGCGCCCGCACAACCGGTGCAGACAACCACAGCAGCCACCGCGCCAGCTATCCCTGTCGCCGAGGCCCGGCGCTCCCGCGACGGCGCCATCATCAATTTCAGAGGCGCCGGCCCCTTGCCTGCCGCCGTATTCGTGCGCGGACTTACCGCGTGGATCATTCTTGAAAATGCGCCGGCATTTGATCCCGGCAATCTGAAGCCCGCGCTGGGCGATTTCGCCGCCGGTGTCGAGGCGTCGTCCGCCAATGGCCTGGGCATTCTGCGCATCACCCTGAAAGCGCCGGCCCAGATCGCGGCCCGCAGCCTGGGCCCCATCCTGCAGGTCGAGATCGCGCCCAATGTCGCGCCCGCACCCACGGTGATCAATTTCGCCCGCAACCAAAGCGATCCGCGCCGCGCCTCGCTCTCCACCTTGCTGCCGGCCGCCGATCATGCCTTCAAGATCGCCGATCCCTCCGGTGGCGACCAGTTGACCGTGATCCCGGCCCAGGCCGGCCAGGGCCTGCCCTCGTCGCGCAACTTCGCTGACTTCGCCGCGCTGCCCAGCGCGAGCGGGTTGATCATCACGCCCTGGTCCGACGATCTGTCCGTCACCGTGGACATGTCGCGCGTCTCGATCTCCAGGCCCACCGGCTTGGCGCTGACCCCGCCGCAGATGCCGGTGGCGATGTCGCCGTCGGCGCTGGCGCGCTTCGGCGACGGTCCGTCCTATCTGGATTTCAATCACTGGGGTGAAGCCTCGGGTGGCAGCTTCCTGGCCACCGAGCGCAAGCTGACCCAGGCATCCGCCCATGCCAGCCCCGAAGTCGCAGGCCTGGCACGGCTCAATCTGGCGCGCTTCTATCTCGCCAACGGCTTTGCCTCCGAAGCGCTGGGCCTGCTCAATCTGGTGCAGCAGAACGATCCCTCGCTCAGTGGCGATGCACAACTGGTCACGATGCGCGCGGCCGCCGATTACATGATGGGCCGCTATCGCGACGCCCATAACGATCTGGGTTCGCCCTCCTTCGACGCCGACCGTCATGCCTCGCTGTGGCGCGGATTGACCGAAGCGGCGATGGAAGACTGGAAGGACGCCCACGCCCATCTGGATCAGGCCACGCCGGTGTTGAACCGCTATCCGGTGGCGTGGCAGGCGGCCGCGACCCTGGCCGATACCGAATCCGCGTTGGGCCTGGGGCGGCTGGATCTGGCCGACGCCGCACTTCAGCGCCTGCCCAAGAATCTCGACGCCCGCCAGGCGCTTGAGGCCGATCTGGATCAGGCCCGGCTGATGGCGGCCGAAAGCCGTTATTCCGATGCCGCATCGCATTTCACCGCCGTGGAAAAGGGTGGCGATGAAAAACTCGCGGTGCAGGCGATTTTCTATCACACCACTGCGGCCTTGAACGCCGGCGCCATCACCGCGCCACAGGCCATCGAACAGCTGGAGCGCCTGCGCTTCCGCTGGCGCGGCGACGCGCTGGAGCTGAAGACCCTGCGCAAGTTGGCTTCGTTGTACTTTGGTCGCGGTCAGTGGCGCGACGGGCTCAGGACCTTGCGCGTCGCGACCCAGAATTTCGGCGGCGAAGATGCCGCCCGCGTCGCCCAGGACGACATGCGCGGCGCTTTCGTGAACCTGTTCCTCAAGGGCGGCGCCGACAAGATGAAGCCGGTGGATGCGCTGGCCCTGTTCTATGACAATCTGGATCTGACCCCGATCGGGCCGGACGGTGACGAAATGATCCGCCGCATGTCCGACCGGCTGGTGCAGGTGGATCTTCTGTCTCCGGCCGAGAACCTGCTCGCCTATCAGGTGGACAAGCGGCTTGACGGCATCGCCAAGGCGCAGGTCGCGACCCGGCTGGCGGGCGTCTATCTGATGGACCATAAAGCCGACAAGGCGGTGGCCACCATTCGCGATTCCCAGATCACCGGCCTGCCCGATGACGAGATGCACAACCGCCTGATCCTGGAAGCGCGCGCCTTTGCCGCCCTCAAGCAATGGGACAATGCGCTGGATCTGATCGCGGTGGACCAGAGCGAGGACACCAAGCGGCTGCGCGCCGACATCTATTGGGAATCGGGCAACTGGGCGGTCGCCGGCCAGAAGGCCGAGGAAATGCTGGATACGCGCTGGAGCGAGTCAACGCCTTTGACCGACGCTGAACGCGGCGGGCTGATGCGCGCCGCCGTTGCCTACAGCCTGGCCAATGACCAGCCCTCGCTGGCGCGCCTGCGTGCCCACTTCGCGTCCAAGATGAAGGGCACGCCCGACGCCAACCTGTTCGCGGTGCTGTCATCCGACATCGACCAGCATGGCCTGGCCTTCCGCGACGCCGCCGCCAAGATTGCCTCGGTGGACACACTGGAATCCTTCATGAAGGATTTCTCCAGCCACAAGCCCGGCGCGAAGAGCTAAAGCGTCTCGCTCAGCCAGCGCAGGGCGCGCTTTGAAATTCTTTCCCAGCCCGGCTCGCCAATCAGCCAGTGGCCCATGCCGTCCAGCACTTCATGGGTGGCGCGGTCCTTGTAGAGTGCGGCATTGCGCGCAACCGTCGAAGGCGGATTGATGCGGTCCTCGCTGCCGGTGAGAAACAGAAGCGGCGCGGTCACGGCATCGGCATCCACTTCGCTGGCGCGGTTGAGGTCCAGCCCCCAGTTCATGATCTCGAAAGTGGCGCGGCCGGATTCCGGCACAAAGCGGCCGAACACATCGTCGCGCATATGGCGCGGCAGCTGTTCGAGCGAATGGGCCAGCGCCACATCGCGATTGGGCTCCAGCACCATGTTCCAGTAGCCGGGATGCATATGCAGGGACTGGGCGGCGCTGATCTCAAACAACGTGGTAGGCGGCGTGCCCCAGGGCGCGGACGGCGCCAGCAGGATCAGCGCAGCAACCTTGTGCCGCGCTGCCAGCATCTGGGCGAGCAGCCCGCCCATGGAGTGGCCGATCAGGATCGGCGCGGCGCCGAGCGCTTTCATTTCGTCTTCCAGATCGGAGGCATAATCGGCCACGCCGGTGGTGCCCAGTGCGGCGGGTGGGTGGGCGACATCGTGAAAGCGCAAGGCTGGTGCGCTGACGCGGTAACCGGCGGTTTCGAATTTTTCCTTCAGGCCTTCCAAAGACCACGGCCCGCAGAAGGCACCATGGATCATCAGTATCGGTGGCTTGGGGCGCGAGCCGGGGCGGCCGTCAGAAGACGTCATGCCAGGTTTTTGAAGGCCGCGATGACCTGTCTGTAGGTGTCGCGCTTGAAGGGCACGATCAGGCCGGGCAGCTTGTCCATGTCCACCCACTGGAATGTGGAAAATTCCGGCTCGTGGGTGGTGAGATTGATATCGGCATCCTCGCCGGTAAAGCGCAGCGCGAACCATTTCTGCTTCTGGCCTTTGTACTTGCCGTGGAAGGCCACGCCGATCAGATGCTGGGGCAGGTCATAGGTCACCCAGTCATCCATTTCGGCGATGACCTCGGCTTTGCCGGTGCCGACTTCTTCCTGCAGCTCGCGCAGCACGGCCTGTTTGGGCGTCTCACCCTTGTCGATGCCGCCCTGGGGCATCTGCCAGCCTTCCACGGTCTGGTCGATGCGCTTGCCGACAAAAACCTTGCCGTCGCGGTTGAGCAGCATGATGCCGACGCACGGCCGGTAGGGCAGATCGGAGAACATGGGAGTCTCTAGGCCTGTCTCAAATTTTGGCGCGAGGGATTTTGCGACCTGAGCAGGAGCGTCGCGCGGAGCGTGCGAAGAGCACGTGAGCACGCGCGACGAACTCAGGGCGCAAAATAACCGCGCCTGTTATTTTGGCTGAGTGACTATGGCCGATACGGGGACCAATACAAAGCCCCGTGACTCCAGCCCGCGCGCCCATTCGGCGATGCGCGCGATGGAAACCGGATAAAGGAAGGCCGAACCCACCGCGCTGCCATTGGCACGGGCCTGGGTTTCCAGTTCCGACAGGCGATGGTCGATTTCCAGCGCGGTCTGGATGGTGTCGAGCGCCGCTCCGCTCTGCGCCGCCGGCATACCGAGCTGGGATGCGACCGTGGGCAGCACAGACTGGCTGGCCGCGCCATTGTCGAAGAAATAGAGCCCGCGGCGATTAAGTGAGGTCAGCACCGGCGACAGCGCCTCGGTGTCGGACAGGAAGCGCTGGCCCAGAAGATTTGTCACCCCGGCATAACCGGTGAAGCGGCTGAGCGCCCAGTTCAGACGCTGTATGTTGGCGTCTTCTTCCTGGCCGGCACGCAAGGTGTGCGGACCCGGATCGCTGTCGGGGAAGTCGAAAGGCTCCATGGGAATTTCCAGCAGCACTTCGTGGCCGCGTGAGCGCGCCTGGGCGACCCATTGCCCGACATCGCTGGCATAGGGGGCAAAGCCCAGGGTGACGCCCGCGGGCAGCGCATCCAGCGCGGTCTTGGTGGCCAAAGCCGACATGCCCAGGCCGCCCACGACAATGGCGATCTTGAACTTCTTGGCGGTGGACGCGGGCGCGGCATAGACCGTCATGGGCTTGCGGCCATTCTCGGCGATGCGCGGCAAGGGCCCCTGATTGGTGTTTTCGGTGAGCGCGGGATCGGCCAACAGCGCTTTGCCGGCATAGACAGGCTTGGTCACGGGCCCGGTCACGGCGCCAGCGTCCACGCCGCTGGGGGCGGCAGGGGCGACGGTTTGGGCCTTGGGCAGCAGGCTTTCGGGCAAGTCCAGGGTAATGCAGGCCCCATGCGGGCGGCCCAGAAGGGTGATGGCCAGGGCGCCGGCTGCCAGCAGACAGACCGTGAAGGAGGAGGCAAAGGCCAGCGCGCGCCCGCTCTTGGACGCGATCATGCCTTCCGCGGATGAGGCAGCAGCCGCCATGCTGCTATTAGGGATTACTATGGTTACGCCCCGGTTAACACTTATGAAGTTAACCCCCTCCTGTCACAGCTCGGGTCGGCGTTTCGCCGACACCTCGCTGCGACATCCTCCCCTCGCGGGCGCTTATGCGCGCGAGGGGGAGGCAAGCCGGTATTTCGGGGTGAAACCTACTGGGCCGCCTGTTTGCCGTCCGCCGGGACCGTGGCCGAGGCCACGGTCATTTTCCCATGCAGCAGGTCCAGGGCATACGACAGCTGGAAGTCATCATACTTCTTACCCGGCGCCGGCTTGATGATGGGCGCATTGGCCCGCTTGGGCGGGATCGGCTCGCCCACCAGATGCCCACGCAGGTCGGCCTCGGTGGGACGCGCCAGCTTGGGAACATTGGCTTCGTCGCCCTGGGCAACCTGGATGTCGGGGATGATGCCCTCGGCCTGGATGGAATGGCCCGACGGCGTGTAATAGCGCGCCGTGGTCAGACGCAGCGCGCCACGGCCTTCACCCAGCGGGATGATGGTCTGCACCGAGCCTTTGCCGAAGCTGGTCATGCCGATGACGGTGGCGCGCTTGTGGTCCTGCAGCGCGCCCGAGACGATTTCAGAGGCGCTCGCGGTGCCGCCGTTGATCAGCACCACCACCGGCTTGCCGTCGGTGATATCGCCGCCCTTGGCGTCGTAGCGCTGGGTATCTTCGGGATGACGGCCGCGGGTGGAAACGATCTCGCCCGCGTTGAGGAAATCGTCCGACACCTGAATGGCCTGATCGAGCAGGCCGCCCGGATTGTTGCGCAGATCCAGCACATAGCCCCGGATGCCGGGACCGATCTGCTTCTTGAGGTCGCGCACCGCCTTTTCCATGCCGTCGGCGGTCTGTTCGTTGAAGCCCGGCAGGCGGATATAGCCGATATCGCCTTCGCGGTGATACGAGGCCGCATCCACCGACACAATCGCACGCACCAAGGTCACGTCGAACGGCTTCTTCTCGCCTTCGCGCAGGATGGTGAGGGTGATCTTGCTGCCGGCGGGGCCGCGCATCTTGTCGATGGCTTCGTTCAGCGGCAGGCCGGCAATGGAGCTGTCGTCGATGCCGGCAATGCGGTCGCCGGTCTTTATGCCGGCGCGGCTGGCAGGCGTGCCGTCGATCGGCGAGATCACCTTGATCAAGCCGCCTTCATCCTGCGTCACCTCGATGCCGACGCCGCCGAACTGGCCCTTGGTGTTGATCTGCATGTCGCCATACATCTTGACGTCCATGTAGCTGGAATGCGGATCGAGATTGGACACCATGCCCTGGATGGCGGCGTCGATCAGCTCGCTGTCCTTGACCGGGCGCACATAGTTGGCGCGCACGCGCTCGAAGGCGTCGCTGAACAGATCGAGCTGGCTATAGGCGCTGGCGTCATTGGCGCCGCGCGCTTCGGGCAATGCAAACATCGCCGCAGAGAAGCCGCCCACCAGACCCAAACCGAGCAACGCAATCTTCTTCATGTACCGTTCGCCTTTCCAAAGCTGGAACGCAGATTCAATTTGAGCCACGGCGCGGGAGACTGACCATGGCCGCCATGGCGCAGCTCAAAATAAAGCCTGTCATCGGCGGCATCGGGGGGCATCGTTCCGACCGGCTCACCCGCAAGCAATTGATCATTCGGCCTTACCGTCACGCGTCCCAGTCCCGCCAGAACCACATCGTAGCCGGTGGTTATCTCCAGGATCAACACCTGTCCGCTCTTATGGTAAGGCCCGGCATAAAGAACCTTGCCGTCAGCGGGGGCAATGACCTGGGCGCCGGGCTGGGTTGCATAGGAAAGCCCCGGATTCGCGCTGTCGGTGGTTCCCACCACCGCGCCGACCACCGGTTCCAGCAGGGAATTGCGCCCCAGCCCCCCCAAAGAACCTGAATTTTCCGCCGTAACCGTGACCACGCTGGGCTCGGGCCCCGCACCCTGCTGCCTGAGCGCCTTGACCCGGGTCAGCAGCGCCTGGAAATCGGCAGCCTGGCGGGCGACCTGTTCCAGCCGGGTCTTCAGGTTCCCGTAAGTTTCCGCGGCGCCGGCCGCTTCCTTCTCTTTCTGCGCCAGGAGTTCATCCAGATCGCTGCGGGCGACCGTCAGCCTGGCCGTAGTGTCGGCAGCCTGGGCCTGCTGTTGTTCCAGCGCCTGGCGGGTGTGCTTGAGGGCGTCTATGCGCCGCGACAGCGCGGCCGCCTGGGCATAGACCGGCGGCAGCGACGCCCCGATCAGCATGGAACCGCGCGCCGCGGCCAGCGCGTCATCGGGCCGCATCGCCAGCGCCGGCGGCATGTCGTGCTGCAGTCTTTCCAGCACACCCAGAAGTCTGGTCACCGCGATGCGGTCATTGGCGAAGCCGGCGCTGAGCCTTGTGTCTTCCGCCGTCAGCTGCACGATGCGCGCATCGGCATCGGCCTGTTGCCGCTCCAGCACTTCGATGCGGGCGGCGGTGGCGATCAGCTTCTGATGCAAGCTGGCGGCTTCGGCCGCAAGCTGGTCGCTTTTTTCCTTTGCCGTGGCGAGCTGTGGAGTTTCCTGTTTCAGCTCCGAGGACAGGCTTTTGAGCTGCTGAGCGCTGGAGGGAAGTTTGGCCAGCGCCTTTCCGGGAAGCGCATGACTTAAGTCCATCGGCGGTTCCAGCGTCTGTGGCACAGGCAGCGATGGCCGTGGTGTCGGCGCAATCGGTGCATTTACTTTTTTTGACGCCGCGAGAGCCGGTGATATCGCCAGCACAATGGAAAGAAGAAGGACGGTGTTTCGCGTCACGCCTCTCTCACCAGCAGGGAATGGCCTGTCATCAGATCCGGCTTCTTGAGCCCCATGAGATCCAGCATCGTGGGGGCGACGTCGGCCAGGCGGCCATTGTTCAGCTTCGCGCCTTTGGGCCCACCAAAGGCAATAACCGGCACATCCAGCGTGGTATGCGCCGTGTAGGGCTCGTGTGTCTTGGGATCTTCCATCATCTCGATATTGCCATGATCGGCGGTCAACAGCATCAGCCCGCTGGCCTCTTCCAGCGCGGCACGCAAGCGGCCCAGACACTCATCAATCGTGTCCACCGCCTTGACCGCGGCCTCCATCACCCCGGTATGGCCGACCATGTCGGGATTGGCATAGTTGCAGACGATGAGGTCGTATTTGCCTGACAGGATCGCCTCTTCCAGCTTGTCGGTCACCTGATAGGCGCTCATCTCCGGCTTGTGGTCATAGGTTGAGACCTTGGGGCTTGGCACCAGGATGCGGTCCTCGCCGGTGAACCGGTCCTCGCGCCCGCCATTCAGGAAGAAAGTGACATGGGCATATTTCTCGGTTTCGGCAATGCGCAGCTGATGCATGTGATGCTCGGCGATCACCTCGCCCAGGGTCTCGCGCACATCTTCCGGCGGGAAAACCGAGGCCATGAAAACTTTCAGCGCCTCGGAATATTCGGTCAGCCCGGCCGCGGCGGAGAATTTCACGCTGCGGTCGCGCTTGAATCCTTCAAAGCCGGGATCGAGCAGGGCAGTGGAAATCTCCCGCGCCCGGTCGGCGCGGAAATTGGCGAATAGCAGGGCGTCGCCATCGCGCATCCCGGCATAGTCGCCCAGGACGCAAGGGATCACGAATTCATCGGTGACATTCTCCCCATAGGAATTTTCCAGGGCGGCGAAGGCATCATCGAAGCGGCGGGCGTCGGCATCGACCATGGCGGCATAGTTTTTCTCTACCCGGTCCCAGCGCTTGTCGCGGTCCATGGCGTAGTAGCGGCCTGACAAAGTGGCCAGACGCACGCCGGCGACACCGTGGATATCAGCGAGGAATTTCTCGAGAAATCCCTTGGCGCTTTTGGGCGGGGTGTCGCGGCCATCCAGGAAGGCATGCACGAACACCGGCACGGCGGCAGCGGCAAAAATCTTGACCAGCGCGGCGATCTGATCCTGGTGGGAATGCACACCGCCTGGCGATATTAGTCCCATCAGATGGACCGCGCTGTTGTTGGCCTTCGCCTTGTCGATCAGCTCCAGCAGCACCGGCCGGCGCGCGAGGCTGCCGTCTTCAATCGCCACATCGATTCGCGGCAGATCCTGGGCCACCACGCGCCCGGCGCCAATATTCATGTGGCCCACTTCGGAATTGCCCATCTGACCCTTGGGCAAGCCGACCGCGCTGCCCGAGGTCTGAAGCAAGGCATGCGGGCATTCGGCCAAAAGCCGCGTGTAGTTGGGGGTCTTGGCCTGCGCGATGGCGTTGTCGGCCGCATGGTCGGGACGCCAGCCCCAGCCATCGAGAATGCAGAGCAGAGCGGGACGCGCGGTCATGACGATTCCTGAAATGCGTTGAAGCGAAAATAGGAAGCCGGGACGGCCCTGTCTATCCAAGGGCCTGCACAGCTCAGCGGAACTCGGGCCCCGCAACCCAGATCACCAGGGATTTGCGGATGCCCGCAGTCACGGGCACCACCCGGTGCAACACATAAGAGGGAAACGCGATCAGGGTGCCGCGCGCTTTCGACGCTCGCAACGGACCATGGCCCGCCTCCAGCACCAGGTCGCCGCCTTCATAGTCGGATGGTTCGCTGAGCTGCAGGCTGAGTGAAATCTTGCGCGGTTGATGGCGCTTTTCACCCATGTCGACATGCCAGCCAAAATAACTGCCTTCCGCACCTTCATAGACGGCGTACTGAAACGATTCTTTCAGGCCATAGAGATCGTAGCGATAACATTCCGCATTGATCTGCATCACCATCGCGGTCAGCCGCTCATACAGCCAGGCGATTTCCGGCCTGTTTTCGATCCAGGCGACGCGCGTAATCCTGAGGTGTTCGACATTGTCCTCGCGTCCGGCGATCTCGGCCTTCATGGGGCGAAGCTGGTCGCCATAATCGACAATGGCGTCGATCTCCGCGGGCGTGAACGCATCCGGCCACGCCACAAGCGGCCCGACGGCCTGGAAGGGCAACGGTTTGATGTCTGGCAGGCTCATGACGGGCTTTCAAAAGGCGGCGCAAAAATAGGGCGTTGCCGCGCGCGCGTCCATTGCGCCCCTCGTCCATTGCGAAGGCCCTCCATTGGCGGCGGTTCTGACCTGCCGGACCGGGCGGAGCTTTTCGCCCGCGCCCCGTATAGGCTTGCCCCATGCAGACGCGCAAAATCTTCGGACAGCACTACGCCCTGGCCGTGGTCGCCATCATTTTTGTGGCGCTGCTGGCGGCGGCAGTCCTGCGCTCCACCCCGGGCGTGCTGATGGTGCCCTGGGGCCACGCCTTTGGCTGGTCGCGCGCCACCATCAGCTTTGCCGCGGCCTGCGGCATCTTCCTGTTCGGCCTGACCGGTCCCTTTGCTGCCGCCGCCATGCAGCGCTTCGGCATCCGCGCCACAGTGATGGTGGCGCTGGCGCTGATGTGCCTGTCGTCCACCGCCAGCCTGTTCATGAAGGCGCCCTGGCAACTGGTGCTGAGCTGGGGCCTGGTGTCGGGCATCGGTTCGGGCTGCATCGCGCCGGTTCTGTCGGCTACCATCGTCAATCGCTGGTTTGTCACCAATCGCGGGCTGGTGATGGGACTGTTCGCGGCGTCCACTTCCACCGGCACGCTGGTGTTCATTCCCGCTCTGTCGGCGATCGCGGAGCATGGCGGCTGGAAGCCGGTCGTGACATGCGTTGCGGTGGCGATGGCGCTGCTGATTCCGCTGGTCTTCTTCCTGTTGCCGGAATGGCCGTCAGATGTTGGCGAAAAGCCGTTCGGTGCGGATGTGAACCACCCCGACGAAATCCGCACCCGCGCAAACCCCCTGAAAACAGCGTTCGGCGCGCTGGGCGAAGGCGCGCAAAGCCGCGATTTCTGGCTGTTGTCCGCCACCTTCTTTGTCTGTGGCTTCACCACCAATGGACTGGTCGGCACCCATATGATCGCGCTGTGCCAGGATCATGGCCTGGACGCGGTGGCGGCCGGCGGCCTGCTCGCCATCATGGGGCTGTTCGATCTGGTGGGCACCACCGCCTCGGGCTGGCTGACCGACCGCATCGATCCCAGAAAGCTGCTGTTTGCCTATTACGGCCTGCGCGGGCTGTCGCTGATCTATCTGCCCTTCGCCAATTTCACCTTCTTCGGCCTGTCGCTGTTTGCGGTGTTCTATGGCCTGGACTGGATCGCCACCGTGCCGCCGACCCTGGCGATCGCCAACCGCGCCTTCGGCATCCGCAAAGCCCCCATCCTGTTCGGCTGGATCGCGGCCAGCCATCAGGTCGGGGCGGCGGCGGCAGCCTTTTTCGCCGGCGCCTCGCGCACGGCCACCGGCTCCTATCTCGATTCCTTTGTCACCGCCGGCCTGGTCGCGGTGGGGGCGGCGTTCCTGGCCCTGATGATCGGCAGGAAAGGTCGTGAGACCGCCACTGCGGCAGCCTAGGCCCGGCAAGACTTGCCGGGAGGGGATTCCAGCTTTCCGAACACTGTTCAAGCCATTGAAATAAAAAGGGTAATTTCGTGGGCACCCCGGCACGAAACTGGCAAAGACTTCAGCCGAACCAAAGGCAGAAGCCCGTTCATGCGCCGCGCTCACGTTATTATTCATCTTGCCGCCTTCGTCCTGGGCGCCGTTCTCACGGCTTCGCCCATTCTGATGGCCCCTGCCCTGGCCTTTTCCCGGGTCAAGGACCTGGTCGATGTGCAGGGCATTCGCGACAACATGCTGCTCGGCTATGGCCTGGTGGTCGGCCTGAACGGCACCGGCGACAGCCTGAAGAACGCGCCCTTCACCGAGGCCTCCATCCAGTCGATCCTGGAACGGCTGGGCACCAACACCCGCGGCCAGGTCATGCAGACCAAGGACGTCGCCGCCGTCATGGTGACCGCCAACCTGCCCGCTTTCTCCGCCCCCGGCAGCCGCATCGACGTGTCGGTGTCGGCCCTGGGCGACGCCAAGAATCTGCAGGGCGGCACCCTGCTCGCCACGCCGCTGATGGGCGCCGACGGCCAGGTCTATGCGCTGGGCCAGGGCCCGGTCGCGGTCGGTGGTTTTTCCGCGCAAGGCGCGGCCGAAAGCGTGACGCGCGGCGTGCCCACCTCGGGCCGCATCGCCAACGGCGCCATCGTGGAAAAAGACACCGGCTTCAAACTGTCCAGCCTGACCAACCTGAAGCTCTCGCTGCACAATCCCGACATGACGACGGCATCGCGCATCGCCAAGGCCGTGAACGCCTATCTGGGTGGCACCACCGCCCAGGCGACCGACCCCTCCAACGTCGAACTGGCCGTGCCCGCCAACTATCCGGGCGGCGTGATGGCGCTGTTGACCGACATCGAGCAGGTCAAGGTCAATCCCGATCAGTCCGCCAAGGTGGTGATCGACGAAAACAGCGGCGTGATCGTGATGGGCTCGGATGTGCGCATCTCCACCATCGCCATCGCCCAGGGCAACCTGACCATCAAGGTCACCGAGACCCCGCAGGTCAGCCAGCCTTCGCCCTTCTCCAACACCGGCACTACCCAGGTCGTGCCCCGCACCAACATCCAGATCGATGACGGCAAGGGCAACAAGATCGCCATCATGCCCGACGGCGTGTCGCTGCAGCATCTGGTCGATGGCCTCAATGCCCTGGGCGTTGGCCCGCGCGACATCATCTCCATCCTGCAGGCGATCAAGGCGGCCGGCGCGCTGCAGGCCGACATCGAGATCATCGGGTAAGACCATGGACGCTGGCCTCCAGAACATGATGAGCCTGGCCCAGCAGAAGCCGCTGGCCAAGGCGCCCCTGCCGACCGGCAGCATTGCGGCGGCCGACAAGTCGTCCAAGGAATACGAGCAGGTCTTCATCTCCCAATTCCTGGGCAGCATGTTTTCGGGCATCTCTGCCGACGGCGTCACCGGCGGCGGCGAGGGCGAGGAAATGTTCCGCTCCATGATGGTCGACCAGTATGCCAAGGGCATCGAGGGCCAGGGCGGCTTCGGCATCGCCGCCCAGATGAAGGCCGAGCTGCTCAAGCATCAGCAGGCGGCGCTGCCGCCGGCGGCCGCGCAATGAAGGACGATCCCCGCATCGAACGCCTGATCAGTCTGGCCGAGCGCATCATAGCGGCGCTGGAAAGCGACATCGCCGCCCTGAAAGAGGGCCGCCCCAATGCGCTTCAAACCAACGACCCCGAGATCCAGAAGCTGACCGCCATCTATGGCCGCGAAGCCAAGGGCTTCGACCCCAGGCTGGCCGAAAACGCGGCGCCTACCTTGCGCCAGCGCTTCTTCGCCATCACCGCAAAATTCCGCGAAGTGCTGCAGCTGCATGCCCGCATGCTCACACGGGTGAAGAACGCCAGCGAAGGCATCATCCGCGCCATCGCCCAGGAAGTGGACCGCGCCAACGCACCCATGCGCACCTACAGCCCGCGCCCCGGCTACAAGCCGCCGTCCGCAGGGCCGATGGTCTTCAACAAGGTCGTTTGACGTTCTCGTACGCATTGCGCGCGTTCGTTCGCCGGGGCGAACCTCCACTGGAGGTTCGCCTAGTCCGGCTCACGGACAAAAGCCCCACTGGGGCTTTTGTCATATCTGGGCGCCAGGTTTGTCTACTAGTTGAACAGGCCGAGGAGTGCCGCCGCGCTGTCGTCGGAGCTTGACGAGCTGCTGGCCGAACCACCGGCCACGATACTGGCGATATTGTTCACCGCACTGCTGGAGCTGGTGCCCAGCAGCGACAGCGCCATGTTGTAGCTGGCGAGCTGCGCGGTGGTGGTGGCGCTGGCGGTGCCTGTGGTGTTGCCCGTCGTGGTGCCGGTCGTGGAAGACGCCGGTGTGTTGGTCTTCTGATAGGTGCTCTGGATATTGGTCAGCACAAGCAGAAGCTGCGACTTCGCCAGGTCCGCGCCCGTCTTGGTGGAAATGTCCAGCGGACCCAGCGCCGTGGCGGTCAGCGCCAGACCATAGGTCGGCTTGACGGTGCTGGTGGACGTGCCGCTGGTGACGCTGCTGTTTGTGGTCGTGCTGGTGCTGTTCGCGGCCGGCGCGCTGATGACGCCCGCGGGGATTCCCAGCCGCCCCAGCGCGTCGAAATCGGCCGGCCCGGCGATCAGGTCGATAGTGTTGCCCGGATTGGCGGTGATGGTCATGTTTTCGGCACTGCCGGTGTAGGTCGTCGCGGCGGTGCCGGCCTGGCCCAGCTGGGCGTTGATCTTGGTGACCAACGAGCCATAGGTTTCGCCCGGACTTATCGTGATGGTCGCGGTGCGCGGCGCCACGCCCTGGATCTGGATCTGGAAGCTGTCGCCGGCGCGCAGGGATGTTTCCTGGGTCAGGTCCACCGACTGGGTCGGGTTGATGGAGCCTTTCGGCAGGCCCAGCGCGTCCAGCACACTGGAGCCCGACGGATCAATGGCAATGCCGGCGCCCGTAGAGACGCCATCGGCGCCGCCGAACTGCTTGGTCCAGCTCACCGTGCCCGATGGCGTGATGGCGGCGGCAAAGGCGTTGGTGACGCTGGCAATGTTGCGGGACTGGCCTGCGAAAGTGCCGGTCGTCGAACCGGTCAGATAGACGGTGCCGTCGCTGCCCACCGTGACATCGCCGCCGGTGTCGCTGCCCGAAGTGCCGACATAGGTGACATTGCCGGCGGTGGCGCTGGTGCCATTGTCGGTGGCGCTGAAGACAAAGGCATCAAGCCCGCCGCTGGAAGGTGCGGTGACCGTGGCGGTGCCGCCGGCGGTGAGATTGCCGTTGCTGGTGGAGCCCGACACATAGACCTGATTGCCTGATACCGCGAGGCCGCCGATGCTGCCGCCGGCCTGCAGCGCGCCCAGATCCTCGGTCCAGGTGGGCGCGGCGGTGATATTGCCGCCGGCATATTTGGACAGGATCGCTTCGCCGTTCTGCACGCTGGCGACATAGAGGCTGCCGTCGCTGCCCGTGGCCGTAGCCGCCACGCTGTCGGCGCCCGATGTGCCGAACTGGTTTTCGGCGAGCAGGGTTCCGGTGGAGGAGAATTTGGCGAGATAGGCGTCGCCGTTTCCTTGGCTGGTCTGGCCTGCGCCGACCACACCGCCGGAGACACTGCCGCCGATATAGATATTGCCGCTGGCGTCCACGCTCACCGCATTGGCCTGATTGGTGGCCAGGGTCTGGACCTGTTTGACCCAGCTCTGGCTGCCGTCGGACGTATAGCTGGCGACAAAGGAATCATTATTGCCGTTAGCGACCGAAGTGGTGTTGAGGTCGGCGGTTGACGCACCGCTGACGACTACGCCACCGGTCGCCGGATCCAGCGCCAGGCCATAACCGCTGGCGCTGCCGGCGCTGCCCACCAGGGTCTGCCACAACACATTGCCGGCGGAATCATATTTGGTGAGATAGACGTCCTGGCTGCCCTGGTTGATCTGGTTGCTGGTCAGATTGCCGGTGGCGTTGCCGATGACATAGACGTTGCCGCTGGAATCCACCACCGTCGACGCCGCCGTGGTCGTGCCGGTGGCGGACTGCTGGTTGACGCTGAAGGTGGCGGTCGGCGCGCTGCCGCCATTGAGCGACAGCTTGGTCAACCGGCCCGCCTGGTCGGCCGCAGTGGTCTGCACCTGAGATGTCGCGGAGTTGATGGTGGTGTTGGTTTCCGTCGCCAGACCCGAATTGCCCGCCACATAGAGCGATGGCGTGGCCGCGGCCGACAGCGATACCTGCTCGGCGCCGCCAGGCACGATCTGAAGCCCGTACGTCGCGTTGGTGTCGGAGGTCGCGGTGCCGCCGGTTTCCGTCTTCTGGAAGCGGGTGGAAAAACCATCGACCGACAGCTGGCTGTTGATGTAGGTGACGATGTTGGAAAGATTGAGCGTGCCCTGCACCTGCGACAGGTCGATGGGCACGTTGGTGGTGGTGCCATCCTTCTTGACCGCGATGATGAAACTGTCGGACGACGACACCCCGGGCAGCGCATTGCTCAGCTGGGCGTTGGTGACCAGCTGCTTGGTCGAATAGGTCAGATTGGAAAAGCTGATGCCCGCGGTCGAGGTGGCCTTGTTCGATGGTGTGGTCGCTTCCAGGTTGAAATTGTTGAAGGTGGTCGAGCCGAGATACTGCTGGATCTGCTGCAGCCCGGTCTGGAAGCGGGCGTTGAGGCCGGCGAGCTGGCCGCTGGTGGCGGTGGGGCTCTGCGCCATCACCGCCAGCTGCGACAGGGTGTTGGCCGCATTGTAGAGCGAAAAAAGCTTCTGGTTGTCCTGCTCGGTCTTGGCGTCGCTGGTGGCGCCGGGCGTCAACGGCACATTGGTGGTGTCAATGTAGTTGGTGGTCGACAGGACCTTGGCGTCTTCCTGCGGACTGCTTTGGGTCAGCGTATTCCAGGGCGGATTGTCGTTGGCGGTGGCGCTGTTGGCCTGCGCTGCGGTCTGGCTGTTCTGCGCGGTGGCGGTGCTGATTGAAGACGGCAAAGTCAGCAGCTGGGATTGGTAGAATCCCAGCAGCACCGAGGAGTCGATTCCGCCGATACTGGACATGGGCCAAAACTCGCATTTTTGCTGTTAAGACCGGGCTAATGACAGGCCTGTTAACCGGCGGAAAAGCTGGCTTAAGGCGGCCTTAACGGCCTTGCGCCATGCTGTCGGCCATCATGACCGTTGCCTATCAATCCGGCCTGAAGCTGTCGTCCCAGGGACGGCATACCGACGCCATCGCCCAGTTCGAACAGGCGCTGGCGCTGCAGCCGGACGACCCCAAAGTGCTGTTTGCCCTGGGCAATACCGCCTGTCAGCTGGGGCTGGCGGGTGCAGCCGAGCAATTCTATCGCCGGGTGCTGACCCAGGACCCCTGCCGCACCGAGGCGATCGTCAATCTGTCCAACCTGTTGCGCGCCAATGGCCAGTTCGATGCCGCCATCGCGCTTCTGATCCCCGCCGTCGCCCGGGAGCCCAAAAGCCCCGAACTGCAGCTGACCCTGGGCTCGGCCTGGCGGGAGCGCGGCGACCTCGATCGCGCCAAGCTTCATTATCAGGCGGCCCTGGTCGGCCATCCCGACTATGCCCTGGCCCTGGCCAATCTGGCCGATCTGTTGTGCGACGAAGGCCAGCGGGATGTGGCGCGAACACTGTACGATAAGGCCATCAAGGTCGAACCCAAGAATGCCCAGGCGCGGATGAACCGCGCCATCCTGCATTTTCTGAACGGTGATCTGAAAGAGGGCTGGCGCGACTATGCCGCCCGCACCGAAGTGCCCGGCAAGGTGCCAGCGGTGGCCGGCGAACAGCGTTTGGCGCCCTGGACGGGCGAAAATCTCAAGAAAAAGCGATTGTTGGTGCGCGCGGAGCAAGGTGTGGGCGACCACATCCTGTTCGCGTCCCTGATCCCGGACCTGGCAAAGCGAGCCGAGGCCGACGGCGGCAGCGTGGTGCTGGAATGCGACCCCCGGCTTGAAACACTGTTCACCCGTTCCTTTGGCGGCGTCACGGTCAAGCCGGCGGTGCTCAAGACCGTGAACGGTGTTCCTGTGGCCGATTATGGCTCGCTGAAAGCGGTGGGCGGCGTCAATGCCACCACCCTGATGGGCACCCTGCCCCGTTATCTGCGGGCCCGGATGGAGGACTTCCCCAAGCCGCATGCCTTCCTGGTTCCCGACCCGGACGAGACGGCGCGGTGGAAAGACAGTTTGGGTGCAGGCGCCGTGGGCATCTGCTGGCGCAGCGGCAAGCTGGGCGGCCATCGCAGCATCGGCTTTGCCCCGCTGGAACAGTGGGGCGCTTTCCTGCGCGACACCGACGCAACCTTTGTCTGCGTGCAGTACGACGCCCGGCCTGAAGAGATCGCGGAACTGGAAAGGTTGAGCGGCAAGACCATCATCGTGCCAGCCGGCATCGACCAGAAGAACGAACTGGATCGCGCGGCCGCCCTGATGTCGGCGCTCAGCCTGGTAATCAGCGCCCCGACCGCGGTCGCCTGCCTGTCCGCGGCGGTGGGGACGCGCACACTTAAATTGCTATACGGCCTAAGCTGGACCGCGATGGGCCGCGACTATGAACCCTTCCTGCCGTCATGCCAGTGCGTGAATTCGCGCCAGCAGGGCGACTGGGCGGACGTCTTCAATCAGGCGAAGCGGTTTATAAGGCGGCCTTGAGCGGAATACGCGCGCCGGCCAGCGCACGCGCCAGATCGGCCGCGATGCGCGCAGCACCCTGACCATCCATCAGCGAAAGCCCGGCGTTGCGCATCTCGCGCCGCACATTGGGCTTGTTCAGCAGCCATTGCACATTGCGCGCGATCTCCGCGTCGCTGACCTTGGCGGCCAGGCCCAGCGAGAGGCCCATGCCGGCATCGGCAAAGGCCGAAGCCGAAGCGACATGGTCGTCATTGAGGCCCAGATAAATGGCAGGGATTCCCGAAGCCGCCAGTTCGTAAGCCGTGACGCCAAAAGCGCACAGCGCGACATCGGCATTGGCATATTCGATTGCGAGATCATCGGCGCCTTCCACCGTCTCGTAATTCTTCTTCAGCGCCACCAGGCCGCGCGCCACTTTCTGTGCGTCCTTCATGCCGGTGCCGATGACAAAGCGGATGCGGAAGACCTGATCCAGCACCGCCAGCACCTTGGCCATGCGCAAGGTCAGACCGCAAGGATCGCTGCCGCCCATCGCCACCAGTACGGTGGGACGCGGTGAACGGCTGGCATCGCGGGCCTTGACCGTGGCACCCGGATTAAGCCCCAAAATGGCCCATTCCCAGCCCCGCCGCGGCAAGGTGTGGGAGCCGGTCCAGTCCAGCGCCACAGCGCCCGGCACCGGCGGATAATAGGCATAGTCGGCCGCCAGCCGCCGCGCATGGCCGTCATCGATCACCGCGGTAACCGCGACACCGCGCTTGAGCTTTTCCAGCTCCGCGCGCGAGGGCCCTTCGCGGCCATCCAGCACCAGCATGTCGGGCTTGTGGGTTTCCACCAGCTTTGCCAGATCGGCTTCGCCTTCCAGCATCGCGACCTTGAAGCCGGCGCGGCGGATGGGATGGGCGGCATCTTCACTGCCGTTCAGCGCGAAGACCGCGCCGATGCCTTCGCGGTCGCGCAGGCCGCGCGCCAGCGCCACCATGCGCTTGACATGGCCATAGCCGAATTTGCCGCCGCCATCGCAACGGATCAGCGCCAGTCCGCCCGGTGATGCCTGCCCGATCGCCTTCTGGGTGACATGGGCATTGATCCGGTTCAGGTCCGGCTCGCGTTCCAAGAGCAGCAGCAGATCGGCCAGCGAGGCTTCGCCGGCGCGGGCGCGGCTTCTTTTATGCAGGGCTTCGATGAACGCCAAATCGTCGGGCGTGTCGATGGTCAACCGCCCGCCTTTCCGGGCCAGCGGCGGATAGGGCGCGGCGCGGACGACCTTCACAAAATCGGGATTGAGCTTGAAATAGCCGGTGACATGCTCTTTCGCGGCCGGATCATGGGCGGCGTCCATCATCAGCCGGTCGAGCGCGCGGCGGCTGAAGGGATCCACACCGACATGGGCGCATTCCGCGCCATCTTCCATCAGGACATAGTCGCCGTCCTGCTCGATCAGGGTGGCGACCAGGTGATCGATAAAACCGGGATCGATAAAGGGGGCATCGGAATTCACCCGCACAATGATGTCGGCATCCAGCTTTTCAGCAGCCTGGGCGTAGCGGGCCAGCACATCGTCTTCCGGCCCGCGCACCACGAAGACGCCTTCCTGGTTGCACCATTCGACAATCGCCTCGTCGGCGGGGTTGACGCTGGTGGCGACCGCTATGTCTTCGAGCAGATGGCAGGCCTTCAGCCGATGGACGATGTGCCACAACAGCGGCTTGCCGGCGATGGGCTTCAGCACCTTGCCCGGCAGACGGGTCGAGCCCATGCGCGCCTGTATGACGGCGACAACGCGGATATTCTCGCGGGCGTAGGTCTGGTCCATTAACCAAATCTAAAGTCACCATGGCTAAGAAGCGGTTAACGGGATGGAACCCATGCACACCTTTCATTCGGCCACGCCGTGACGGGCAAGTCGCTGCTGCTTCTGTCCGGCACCGAACCCGCCATCGCCGGCGCTTTGCGGGAAAAGGGCCATACCGTGGCGGTGATGGACGCCGATCCGCAGGCACCCGCTTTTGCCTTTGCCGATTCCTGCCTGATCGCCGATGTCTGGCAGGCCAATGATTGCGCCGCCGCCGCCGAACGCTACAACCGCAAAATCCGCCGGCTGGATGGTGTGCTGGCGGCAGCCGATGCGCCGGTGACAGCAGCAAGCGTCAGCGCGCGCCTGCGGCTGGACGGATTGCCACTGCATGTGGCGGAACTGATGGGCGACCGGCTGATGACCGGGCGCGCCTTTCTGTCGGCGGGCGTCGCCACACCCTGGCATGCCGAGATCTTCACGCCCCAGGAATTGCAGCGTGCGGTGATCGCGCGGGGCCGCGACCTGATGTTGAAGACAGTGGAGAAGCTGGGGCCGGGGGCGGAACTGCGCCTGATGAAGGTGGATGATCCCACGGCCGCGTTTGCGCAGGTTCGCGCGGCATCGCCCAGCGAGCGCGTGCTGGTGGAGCTGGTGAAAGACCCGGTCCTGGTGCCGGGCTTTCTGCTGGCGGGTCGCTGCACCTTGCGGGGGAATGAAAATCTGCGCGCCCTGGTCGAGCGGGCGGCGGCGGCCCTTGGCATCAGCGATGGACCGGTCGTGGCGCAAATCGCGATGGGTGATGGCGCGCCGCAGCTGGGGGAATTGTCACCACAGCTGGGCGCGGATGGCGCGTTCCTGGATGCGGCGGTTGCGCTGGCTTGTGGCGACAGCGTGCCGTCCAGCGATCTGATGCCCTGAAAATATACACAGGAGCGACCGCGAACTTGAGCGGTCGCTAGCGACAGCGTGGCGACGAGCCTCGTGGGCCGCGACCAACAAAATACGAAGGGCAGAGTGCCAGAGGCACTCCGCCCTTCGCGTCCCACCAGAAAGTAAGTTCCCTTCGCCCCGGGGCAGGTGCCGTATTCTTACGGTCGCCCGGCTTCGGTTGGCGCTGGACGGCCCGCCTCTTCGCTCGGAAGAGACGTGCCGTCCATGCCTTGGCTTAGCGGAACAGGGAGAGAATGGACTGCGGCGACTGGTTGGCAATCGACAGCGCCTGGATACCCAGCTGCTGACGAACCTGCAGGGCCTGCAACTGGGCGCTCTCCTGCGCCATGTTGGCGTCGACCAGGTTGCCGATGCCCTGAGTCAGGGTGTCGGACAGCTTCTGGGCGAAGGTCGCCTGGATCGAGAACTTCGCAGCGCCCGACGACAGCTTGGCGAGAGCCGAGTTGACGTTGGTCAGCGAGGTCTGGATGGTCGACACCAGAGCCGAAGCCTTGGACTGGGTGGAGATCGTGGCCGTGGACTTCATGGTCACGATGCTGCCCGACAGGCTCAGATTCTGGGCCGAAGTGGTGATACGGCGCGAACCGTCGGCAGACGCCAGGGCCGAGATCTCGGTGGTCGAACCGTTCACCAGGTTGAAGCCGTTGAACGTTGCATTACTCACGATCGTGGTGATCTGATCGCGCAGGGCGGTGAAGTTGGCGTTCAGCGCCTGACGGCTCGCGGTATCGAGCGAGGAGTCAGAAGCCGACAGGGCCGCGGTCTTCAGCTGGATCAGCAGATCCGAAATCGACTGGCCCGCGCTCAGCGCGACGTCGATCGAAGACGTGCCGTTGTTGATGGAGTTGATGACAGAGGTATACCCAGCCACAGCTGCGCGCTGGTTCTGGGCGATCGCGAACACCGCGCCGTTATCGCGGGCGTCGGCGACTTTCAGACCGCTGTTGATGGCGTTCTGGGTCGCCGACAGCTGACTTTGAGTGGCGGTCAGGTATTCGAGAGCGGTGTTGGCTCCGTTGTTCGTCATGACGCTAAAGGACATTTTGGTCTCTCCGTTCTGGTCTCGAGCATTGCTCGTTGGGCGTTTTGCCCGAACAGCCTTTCGCAAGGGCCATGCCGCCCGGCAGTAATTTCCGGTTAAACATCGATTTTCTGCGGGAGAGGAAAATAGTGTCCGGCGAGATTTTCCTATGCCAGCGCCTACCCGGCAAAAATTTCCCGGACCCGGCAATCTTTGCCTGGTGGAGTGGGCAAATAACTCCACTTTTCGACAAAAACGCCGAGGAAAAATCCAGAAAATGCGCGGAACCCCTCTGCATCAGCGCGATACAGAAGATGGCTAACAAAGATGAACGGATGAAGTGGTCACGGCATGGCGCGACGGCGCGCTTTAAGAAGGAGGCGCGCAAACAAGAAATCAGGGCGGCGCTTGCGCGCCGCAGGCGCGCAGGCGAGAGCCGGAGCGCTCTTGAAAGAAAAGGGGGCGATGCTTGTGCATCGCCCTAGCGCGTAGGCGAGAGCCGGAGCGCAAAAAAGAAATCAGGGCGGCGCTTACGCGCCGCCCTGATGCAAGCCCCTTGCTACTCGGTCTTAGTGGAACAGCGACAGGATGCTCTGCGGCGCCTGATTGGCGATCGACAGGGCCTGGATGCCTAGCTGCTGCTTGACCTGCAGCGACTGCAACTGAGCGCTTTCCTGCGCCATGTTGGCATCGACGAGATTGCCGATACCAGCGGTGAGGGTGTCAGACAGCTTCTGGGTGAAGGTCGCCTGGATCGAGAACTTCGCCGCACCGGCCGACAACTTGGCGAGCGCCCCGTTGACGTTGGTGAGAGAAGTCTGGAGCGTGGTGATCAAGGCCGAGGCCTTGGCCTGGGTCGAGATCGTGGCGGTGGATGCCAGTGTGACGATCGAACCCGACAGACTCATGTTCTGGGCCTGAGTCGTGACACGGCGGGTGCCATCCGACGAAGCCAGAGCCTGAATCTCATTGGTCGAACCGTCAACCAGGTTGAAGTTGTTGAAGACGGCATTCTTGACGATCGTGGTGATCTGATCGCGCAGAGCCGTGAAGTTCGCGTTCAACGCCTGACGGCTCGCGGTATCCAGCGAGGGGTCAGCCGCAGAAAGCGCCTGCTGCTTCAACTGAATCAACAGATCCGAAATCGACTGACCCGCGGACAGGGCGACGTCGATCGAGGACGAACCGTTGTTCAGGCTGTTGAGCACCGACTGATAGCCGGCCACAGAGCCGCGCTGATTCTGGGCAATAGCGTAGATGGCGCCATTATCCTTCGCATCCGCGACTTTGAGACCACTATTGATGGCGGACTGGGTCTGGGCAAGCTGACCCTGGGTCTCGCTGAGATACTGCAGCGCCGTCATGGCGCCGACATTGGTGTTGACGCTAAAGGACATGGTGTTCTCCGTACTTACTGGTGGTGGACCGCGCATTCTGCGGGCCCATTTGGGCAGATGACCCGCATCGGGATTTGCAACGCCCGTGCCAGTGCGTTAACTTGCCAAGTTATTGATATTACTAGGTTTATTTCTTAAGAATCGCGTTAGCCATTAGGCATGAATTGCCGGGTGGGCCGCTTTTTGCCGGTGAGCCGCGGCGCACGGAGTGGGCGAGCAGGTCCAGCGGGTGAGGAGCGGTTCGCCAAAGGCGAACGAAACGGTCCTTCGTTAGCGACAGCGTAGGGCGACGACCATTTCGAGCGACGAACGCCCGAAGGGCCGTGCGGACGCCGCGTTCGGCCGGCACTGGACAGAGAAAAAACCGGCGCCGTTGCCGGCGCCGGTTTTTGCAATTCCTTCAACCATCCAGACCCGCGTCAGCTGGTCTGGAGGCCCTGCATGATGTTGCGGTTGATCTCGATCAGCGGATCCAGCGGCGCCTTCTCGCGCGTCACGCTGCGGGAATATTTCGCGACCCACAGCGACAGCGAGATGATCTTGGCGCGCACATCGGCGGTGAGCTTGTTGCGGTCGTCCATGCAGTCCGCGGCGAGCGTGCGCCACACACGGCGGTTCCAATCCACCGCTTCGACCAGCGGCGTGCCGGAGGCGTTGGATTGCTTGGCATTGAGGAGCGCGCCGGTGACCTGGCCGAACAGACGGTATTCCGTCACGCGGGGGTCTTCGGTGGCAGTCTGCGTCGCCTTGTAGGCCTTAAGGCTCATAGCTCAAGCGCTCCTTCTCAAAGTCAAACAACTTCCGGCAGGCGATCAGCGCCTTGTAAAAGGCCCCTTGCGCCACATCGCGGCTGATATCCACGCAAGCGGCGAGAACAGCGGGGGTGCGGACGGCGCTCATGAACTCGGTCATGCGCAGGGCAAATTCGTTATAGGGCCCTTCGCTTGCTTCGCCTTCCAGATACATCAGCATGATGGCCAGATAGATGCGCCGCGCCGGGGTGTTGGCGTTTTCCGGCTGCATGATATCCTTTTCACGCAGCACACAGGCCTTGTTCTGGATGACCAGGCTGGTGCGCTTGTCGCCATTGGCCAGCACCGCGCCATTGAGCACGAATCTCTCGCCCGGCTTTAACGACAATTTCAGCGGCATGACGCCCTTCCTCTTCGATCGGAAGCGACGATAGGCCGGCGGGGGTTAACAAATGCCTGACGGTTTGCGGGTAGTTGTTTACGGAAGGTTAAGCATGAAAAGCCCGGGAAACCTGCCACTCGCGTCCGAAGACGCGAAAATCAGGCCGGCAGATCGCCTTCTTCCAGAATCAACTCGAAGGCGCGGCCGCGCCCATTCGGACTCCAGCCCGCCAGGGTGGCCACGCGCACGCCGGCGGTCACCATTTCGGGGGTGACTTTGGGCTTTTCCGGAAAACGCGAAGCGTGGCGCTGCTTCCGCTCGAAGGGAAATTGCACGATCAGCTCGCGCCAGGCCTTGCGCTCGCCATGGCGCGTCAGGGTCTCGTCATATTTCATGATGCTGAGACGCAGGCCAATATCGCCATCGCTGGTGCCCCAGGCCGGCTCGCTCTTGACGTGCCACTCCAGGGTCACCCCATCTACCGTCAACAGACCGCTTAGTGATCGTTTTTTTGGCTTGGTCATCCGGCTTCATACTATAGGCGCGAGGGATTTTGCGACCTGAGCAGGAGCGTCGCGCGGAGCGTGCGTATAGCACGTGAGCACGCGCGACGCACTCAGGGCGCAAAAGCACCGCGCCTACCGCTATTGCTGCTGTTGCTGCTGTTGGTGATATAGCCGCTCGGGCATCGAGGCCGTGGGCGTGGATGCCGACATCGGCCGGGCGACCTTCAGGAAGTCCTCATGGCGCACCGGGGCCTGGGTCGGTTCCAGCGACACCGCGATGGAAAGCTCGGAATCCGCCCCACCCTTGAAGGTGCCGCGGGTGGGCGGCACGTCGGCATAGTCGCGGCCGACCGCGGCGCGGATATGGCGTTCGCCGGCCAGGATATTGTTGGTGGGATCAAAGCCGACCCAGCCCAGCGACGGCAGATAGGCCTCCACCCAGGCATGGGTGGCATCGGCGGCGGAACGGTCTCTGGAGCCCTTGTGATAGAGATAGCCCGAGACATAACGGGTGGGGATGCCCCAGGCCCGCGCGATCGCGATCATGATATGGGCGAAGTCCTGGCAGACGCCGCGCCGCTCATCCAGCGCCACTTCGATGGGGGAATTCACCTCGGTGATGCCGGACTCATATTCGAAGGAATCGTAGATGCCGCGCTGAAGCGTGAGCAGCGCGCTGAGCGGATCGCCAACCGGCTTTTCCAGATCGGCGATTTTCATGAAGCTTTCAAGCTCAGGCGATTGACGTGCGAACCGTGACGGCTCCAGCATGTCAAAATGGTCGTCCGACAGATTGAAGTCGTTGTAGCGGCTCCACTCCAGGGCATCGAGTTTGTCGGGCCAGACCGGAACATGGGCGATTTCCACTGTGGCCTGGGCCTCGATGCGCAGCTCTTCATGCTCGCGCAGCAGATTGAAGTGATAGACCGCATTGCCCATGTGATCGGTATAGGCATAGAGCTGGGCTCTGGGGTTGGTCGAAATCTGGAAGGAGCGCAAGGTCTGCGGCCCTTCCGAACGCGGCTGCATGCGAATCTCCATCACCGACTCGCGCACCGGACCGCTGTACCGAAAACGGGTGACATGGCGAATGGAGTAGAACATCAGAGCACCGTTTCCGCGCCATAGGTTATGTACGCACTATAAAGCGCTTTATGGATCTGCTCACACTGTTTGGTGATGTCGGCGATGAAGGCCGCAACACCGCCCGACATCAACTCGTCCACCTGGCCAAAATCCACCGCCGCCTTCAGCCGGCCGGCGAGCCGTTCCACCGCCGCGCGCCGGGCCGGCGGCGCACCGGGCGCAACGCGCGCCAGCGCGTCGGTCATGCGATCGACCGAGAAGCAGATGGAATGCGGGAATTCGGGATCGAAGAGCAGAAATTCGGCAATCTTCTGCGGCCGGATCGAAGCGGTGTAACGCTTGGTGTAAGGCTCGAACGCGGTGCAGAACTTCAGCAGCACCAGCCAGTCGAAATATTTGGGGCCGTTCTCGCTTTGGGCAGCGGTGAAATGGATATCCAGCAGCCGGCCCAGCTGCTGCACCCGTTCGATATGGCGGCCCAGCTCCAGGAAGTACCAGCCTTCGCCATGGCTCAGAGTGGAATAGGTCACCCCTTCCAGCGCATGCATTTCCTCCAGCGCCTCGCGAAACAGGCGCGCCGGGGTATGCACCCAGATCGAGTCCATGGTCACCGGCGCCATGCGCAGATAAAGGCGGTTGAGATTTTCCCACACTTCGTTCGACAGCGCCTCACGCACCTGGCGGGCATTGTCGCGGGCAAAGCCCAGCGAGGCGATCAGCGAATTGTCATTGTCGCGGTCGAACGCCAGCGAACGGGTGATGGCGAAGGCATCCATGTGATGCAGGGGCGCGACCTTTTCACCGGTCAAGGCCGCGATCACCCGCGACCAGCTGGCGGCGGCGTCTTCGGGCGTCTGCTCCACCATGGAGTCCAGCTTGACGGCGATCAGGCGGGCGGTGTGCTCGGCGCGCTCGATATAGCGGCTCATCCAGTAGAGGGAGTCTGCAACCCGCGACAGCATCTATTGACTCAACACCCAAGTATCTTTCGAGCCGCCACCCTGGCTGGAATTGACCACCAGGCTGCCGCGCTTGAGCGCCACACGGGTCAAGGCGCCCGGCACCAGCTTGGTTTCGGCGCCATGCAGGATGAAGGGGCGCAAATCCACATGCCGGGCCTCGATGCCATTGCCGACAAAGGTCGGCGCAGTGGAAAGCTGGATGGTGGGCTGGGCGATATAGTTTTCCGGATCGCTCATGATTTTTTCGCCGAACTCTTCGCGCTCCTTCTGCGAAGCGTGCGGGCCCACCAGCATGCCATAGCCGCCGGATTCACCCACCGCCTTCACCACCAGCTTGTCGAGATTGGCCATCACATGGCTGAGCGACTTTTCCTCGCGGCACAGAAACGTCTCGACATTTTCCAGGATGGGCTCTTCCGCCAGATAGTAGCGGATCAGGCGCGGCACATAGGCATAGACCGCCTTGTCGTCGGCCACGCCGGTGCCCAGGGCATTGGCGATGATGACATTGCCGGCGCGATAGGCATTGAACAGCCCCGGCACGCCCAGCGCGGAATCCTCGCGGAAGATCAGCGGGTCGATGAAATCGTCGTCGATGCGGCGATAGATGACGTCGATGCGTTTCAGGCCGGAGGTGGTGCGGGTATAGACGACATTGTCGTTGATCAGCAGGTCCTGGCCTTCCACCAGTTCCACGCCCATCTGGCGGGCGAGGAAGGCATGTTCGAAATAGGCGGAATTGAACACGCCCGGCGTCAGGATCGCGATGGAGACGTCTTCGTGGAAGGGCGTGAGCGAGCGCAAGGTCGCCAGCAGCTCCAGCGGATAATGCTCGATGGGTCGCACGCCCATGGAGCGGAACACCGCCGGGAAAGCGCGGCGCGCCACATCGCGGTTGGCCAGCATGTAGCTGACGCCGGACGGCACGCGCAGATTGTCTTCCAGCACGACGAAATCGCCGGCCTCGTTGCGGATCAGATCGCTGCCGCAGATATTGACGTAAGCGCCGTGCGGCACCGAAAGCCCGCGCATCTCGCGCCGGTAATGCTTGGAGCCGAAGATCATGGAACGGGGCACCACCCCGTCCTTCAGCACCCGGCCATCATTGTAGATGTCGCGCAGGAAGAGATTGAGGGCGTGGATGCGCTGGGTCAGGCCGCGCTCGATGCGGTCCCATTCCTTGGCGGTGACAATGCGCGGCAACAGATCGGTCGGAATGATCCGCTCGGTCGCCTTGTTGTCGTTATAGACCGTGAAAGTGATGCCCTGGTGCAGGAAGCTTTGCTCGCAGGCCTGCTGGCGGCGGTTGAGTTCTTCCAGCTGCAGGGTGGAAAGACGCGAATCCAGGGCCGTATAAGACGGGCGCGCCTTGCCGTCGCGGGTGAACATCTCGTCGTACGGCTTGCCCAGGTTGTAATTGGCGTAGGGCGCATCCATGCCCGGGCGGCAGGTGCGGCTGGGGCCCGCCACGATGTCGGGGCCGCCGAAGTCCTCCGTGTTTGCGAAAACTTCATGCTGCATACGCGAAGTGTCACAGAGGCCGGGGCTTCCCGCAAGCGCTGGTTTGAATTCCGGAATGGTAAAGCCGTGCGGCGGATTGCGCCGCCGGGCCGGCCAAGGCCGACGGCCTTCAGTCCAGCAGGGCCAGGATCGCGGTCTGGTTGGGCTTGGCCGCCACGGCGATGCGGGCAAAAGGCGTTGGCGACAGCGCCTGGGCGGTCGCCGGGCTGATGCACAAGGCCGTCAGATCCTCCGTCGGCAGACCATCGGCCAGACGGCCGAAAATGCGCGCGCTTTTGGGCGAAAAAAACATGGCCGCATCCAGCGCCCGGTCCTGGAGTGCTGTGCGCGCCTCATCGGGCAGGCTGGTCGCCGGCTCGATGGCGTAAAGCGGGCAGCGGCGCACCTTGAAGCCGCGCAGGGCGAGGTTTTCCGCCAGCGTGCCCGGCGCATCTTCGCCGCAAACATGCAGCAACACGCCTTTCTTGGCGGCCCACAAGGTTGCGGCCAGAGCCAGCGCCTTGGCATCGCCATCGGCGTTGCGCACTTCGGTAAAGCCGGATTTGCGGGCTTCTTCCGCTGTCTGGGGACCAACCGCAAACACGGAAAAATCGCGGCGCGCGGAGCGGCGGACAAAGGCGCGGATGCCATTGGCGCTGGTGGCCAGGATCGCCTGCACCCCTTTGAGGTCGGGCTCGGGCCCATCATGGAAGCGCGGGGTCAGCAAAGGCGCCAGCAACGCCTGATGGCCACGTTCGGCCAGATGCCTGGCGATTTCCTTGCCGTCTTCCTGGGGGCGGGTGATCAGGATTTTCATTTATTGCCGCTTCCGTGGGTTTCGGCGTAAACGAGCCGCCCATGACAGGCAAGCCCCTGACCATTCTCGGTATCGAGACCAGTTGCGATGAGACCGCAGCCGCGGTGGTGCGCGGCACCGTGCCCGGTCCGGGCGAGATTTTGTCCAATATCGTCTTCAGCCAGACCGAAGCGCATGCGCCCTATGGTGGCGTGGTGCCGGAGATCGCCAGCCGCGCGCATCTGGAAATACTAGATGGCGTGATCGAGCGCGCGCTTTGCGACGCCCAGCTTAGTCTGAAAGACATTGATGGCATCGCCGCAACGGCCGGCCCCGGCCTGATCGGCGGCGTGATGGTGGGGCTGACCACCGCCAAGGCGCTGGCGCTGGCGACGGCCAAGCCGCTTATCGCGGTCAATCATCTGATGGGTCACGCCATGACCGCGCGGCTGACGCATGGCGTGGAATTTCCATTCCTGTTGCTCTTGGTGTCGGGCGGCCATTGCCAGCTGCTGGGCGTAGGCGGCGTGGACGATTTTCGCCTGTATGGCAGCACGATCGACGATGCGGTGGGCGAGGCCTTTGACAAAACCGCGAAGATATTGGGTCTGCCGTATCCCGGCGGACCGGCGGTGGAAGCGGCGGCGAAGACCGGAAACGCCAAGGCGTATGATCTGCCGCGTCCCCTGCTGCACAAGAAAGGCAGCGGGCGGGCGGATTTTTCCTTTTCGGGCCTGAAGACGGCGGTGCGCCAGCTGGCGCAAAACCATGTCCGTGTCGAAGACGTCAGCGCCTCATTCCAGCGCGCGGTGATCGATATTCTGGTGGATCGCACCGCGGGCGCGATGGCGATGTTCCGCGAGAATTTCCCCCGCGCGAACACACTGGTGGTGGCCGGGGGTGTCGCGGCCAATCAGGCGATTGGCGCCGGTCTGGCGCGGCTGTGCACGCAAGAGGATTTCAATATCCGCATTCCACCGCCCAGGCTCTGCACCGACAATGCGGCGATGATTGCCTGGGCCGGGGTGGAGCGGTTGTCGGCCGGTGTGGTGTCCGACGTGCTGTCGGTTTCACCCAGAGCGCGGTGGCCGTTGGCCACGCGCCCCGGTTGATTTATTGGCGGCTCCGCCGCTGGGCCTTTAGATCGTGGCGGCGACGGTCAGGATGCCCAGCACGCCGATGAGGACGATGGTGGCGGCCTGGAAGGCCTCCGCGACAAGGCTGTTGACCCGTTCACCGGTGGTGGGGGTCTGGGTGGAGAGAGAAGTCACTATGCTATTCCTTCGGTTGCGCCCCGGACGGGTCCGGGAACTCTGTGTTGCAGTGCGATATAGTCAGCCGAGGATTGCAATTCAATAAACACTAGCCATGCGTTTTTACGTAGTCAGATGGCAGAACTTTGGTACAAAGCATTGAAGTTGTTGATTTAGCAATAAAATTTCTCATGTGACATAGTGCTGTGCAGTTGCAACATAGAAGGGATGCGGACGTTGAAAATTGCCACCTGGAACGTCAATTCGGTGCGCCACCGGCTGGCCTTGGTCACCCGCTTCCTGCGCGACGAGCAGCCCGACGTTCTGTGCCTGCAGGAGACCAAGGTGGAGGACGGCCTGTTCCCGGCCGAGGCCTTCCGCAAGCTGGGGTACGTCCACCAGGCGATCCACGGCCAGAAGGCCTATCACGGGGTGGCAGTGCTGGCGAAAGCGCCGTTCCGCGAAACCGGCGTCCAGGACTTCTGCCGCCACGGCCATGCCCGGCACATGGGCGTGACCCTGGCGAACGGGGTCGAGCTGCACAATTTATATGTGCCGGCGGGCGGCGACATTCCCGATCCCAAAGCCAATGACAAGTTCGCCCACAAGCTTCACTTCCTGGCCGGGATGGAAAAATTCTTCGCCAAACGGAAAGCCAGGAAAAACGACCCGGTGATCCTGGTGGGCGACCTGAATGTGGCGCCGCTGGAAAACGATGTGTGGAACCATAAGCAATTGCTGGGCATCGTCAGCCACACACCGGTGGAAACCAAACTGCTGGGCGAGGCGCAGGCGGCCTTCGACTGGATCGACACCACCCGCCACTTCATTCCGCCGGAGGAAAAAATCTACAGCTGGTGGAGCTATCGCGCCGCCGACTGGGAGGCGTCCGACCGCGGTCGGCGGCTGGATCATGTCTGGGCCAGTCCGGGCCTGAACGGCGCGCTCAAGTCTCACAAGATCGTCAAGAAGATGCGTGGCTGGCAGAAGGCCAGCGATCATGTGCCCGTCGTCGTGGAGCTCGCGGTTTGAAACTGGCGCTCTTGCGTCATGGCCCCACCGAATGGAATGCGGCCGGGCGCATCCAGGGTCACACCGACATTGCGCTGAGCGAAAGCGGATATGCGCTGATGTCGGCGCGACGCCTGCCCTTTTCGTTTCCGCGCGTCTATGCCAGCCCAATGCTGCGCGCGCGCCAGACGGCGCAGGCTTTGGGTTTGGCCGATCCGGTACTGGATGGCCGCCTGATGGAGCAGAATTGGGGCGCGTGGGAAGGGCTGACGCGGGCGGAAATTCTGGCCCGCGATGGCGAAGACGCTTTTGTCAAAGCCGGTTCTGAACGCGGCGAAGCTTTTATGCCAGGCGGCGGCGGATCCACCGGTGAACTGCATGCGCGGGTGGCGGCGTTTCTGAAAGACATTGCGCGCGAGGACGGTGACGCCATTGCCGTGACGCATCTAGGCGTGCTGCGCGCGGCCTATACGCTCGCCACCGGCTGGGACATGGCGACGCCCATGCCCGCCGATCTGGATGTGTCGAAGATACTGCTGCTGTCGTTGAACCTCGACGGCCGGCCGGAAATCGAAGCGCTGAATCTGGAATTTATTTCCAGAAAGATTTGACCTGCTTGAACTTTCTGTAGCGCTTCAGCGCCTGCTTGGCGGCATGGGGCACCTGGGCGCCGTACCAGCCCACCATGGCGCCAGCGGCATAGCGCATGGCGCTGTCGTCATCCTTCTTGTTCTTGTCACGCAGCAAGCCGCCCACGACACTACGCACATTGGCGACATCGTTGAGATCGCCCAGATGGTTCAGCAGCCCACGCAATTCCTTGAGATAGTGGCTCGCGGCGCGCCGGGGGTAGAGGGGGGCAAAGAATTCCGCCGTGTAGCGCAACTTCTTCAGCGCAATGCGGAGATGATGGAGATCGGCCTCTTTGCGGCTCTTGGCCACCTTGGCGCGCTTTTTCACCCGCCGCACCTGACGATCGAGGATGCGGCGGGCGGTGCGCGGCAGCTTGTGGTCGCGGGTGAGCGGCAGTTGCGACCCCGCCAATGCGGCGACGTCATCGGTGAAGATCTCGAAATCGGCGCTGGCGATGCAGGCCTGGGCGGCAAGCCAGGCTGTGTCGCGCGCAGTCTCGGCACGGGCGCGCAGCTGGGGCAGGCCATCGCTGACGCCCGACTTGGGCGGAGACACCAGGAGCTTGCCGGTGAAGACATCCAGGTCGCGCGCCGGCGACAGCCGTCCCAGCAGAATCTTGGCGCGGCCGCGCAATTCCTCGATCCAGTCCTGGCCGAATTCCTTGCCGAAAGCACCCAGCGCCACTTCCAGCCGGCGGAACGCCACCCGCAACTGATGCAGGCCTTCCACCGAGCGGGAATCTTTCAAATCCTGGGGCCGCAAAGTCGCGGCATTGGCCGTGATCTGGGCGAGGCAGTCCGCCAGGGTGGCGCGGAAAGCTTCTTCGGGCCGCATGGATCTGGCGACATGGCCGGGCACGGCCTTCACCGGCTGGCCAAAGACGGTTTTGTCCTTGGCCCGGCGGGTCAGGGAATGTACGGCGGCGCGGGGATCGTCCATCCCCCATTTTAATAAAGGAAATTTTCCGGCTTGCAATTGTGTGCCGGAAACGGCGGAAAAACGCCGTTAGATCGGGCGGATTGGCAGTCCAGCGGCTTTCAGTGCGGATTTTGCCTCAGAAATGGTCACTTCGCCGAAGTGAAAGATCGAGGCCGCCAAGACCGCGCTGGCATGGCCCTTCTTCACGCCGTCCACAAGATCTTGCGCATTGCCGACACCGCCCGAGGCGATCACCGGAACTTCCACCGCATCCGACACGGCGCGGGTGAGTTCCAGGTCATAGCCCGATTTGACGCCGTCGCGGTCCATGGAGGTCAACAGCACTTCCCCGGCGCCAAACCCGACTAGCTTCCTGGCATGTTCGACCGCGTCAATGCCGGTGGGTTTGCGTCCGCCATGGGTGAAGATCTCATAACGGCCATTGCCCACACCCTTGGCATCGATGGCGGCGACAATGCACTGGCTGCCGAATTTCTCGGCCGCTTCCTTGACGAATTCCGGGCGGCTGACAGCGGCGGTATTGATCGAAACCTTGTCGGCGCCCGCCAGCAGCAGGGCGCGGATGTCTTCCAGGGTGCGCACGCCCCCACCCACGGTCAGTGGCATGAAACAGACTTCGGCGGTGCGGTGCACCACATCCAGCAGGGTGCCGCGATTTTCATGGGAAGCGGTGATGTCGAGAAAGCAGAGTTCGTCGGCACCCGCCTTGTCATAGACGATGGCCTGCTCGACCGGATCGCCGGCATCGCGCAGGCCTTCGAAATTGATGCCCTTGACGACGCGGCCGTCCTTCACGTCCAGGCAGGGGATGACGCGAACTTTAAGCATTACATTCTTCCCTTCGCCATGGCGGCGATGTTCATCAGGGTGCGCCCCGTAACCGCCTCGGCGGGCACGCCGGTGGTGCGGGTCATGGCTTCGGCATCCAGCAGCATGTCCAGCGCCTCGCCCAGCCGGTCGGACGACCAGCGCTGGGCCTGGGCCTTGAAAGCCGTGGCACGGGAGAAATGCACCGGCGGGCGCAGCCGCTTCATTACCGTATCGATGGCTTCGCCGCGCGCCGCGGATTCGCGCGCCTGCAACAGTTTCTGGAAATGGCCCATGGCGCTGCGCAGGACCTGGGCGGGATTGGTATCGGACACCCACAGCCGTTCCAGCTCGCGGTCCAGCTTGACCAGATCGCCGCTGCCCGCCGCGTCACAGGCGCTCTCGCTGCGCGCTTCTGTCTCGTCGCCCATCACGGCGCGCACATCTTCCAGCGCGACCTGCTTTTGGCCGTGCATGTAGAGCAGAAGCTTTTCGATTTCACGCCGGGTCACGCCGCGGTCGTTGCCCAGCCGTGATACCGCGTCTTCCAGCGCGTCCGGCGTGATCGAAAGCCCTTCGGCGCGCAACGCGTCGCGCACCACATCGCCCAGGTCGCGCACCGAATCGGGATAGCACTGCACGGCAATGGCGGTCTTGTGATCGTCGAACAGCTTGCGCAGCGCACCGCTTTTGGCCAGATCGCCCGCTTCCACCACCACCAGGGCGGCGCCCCCATAATTAAGGACCGGGTCATCCAGGAAGGATTCAAACAGTTCGGCCAAATCGTTGCCCGCGCCACGCACCCTGACCACGCGCCGGCCGCCCATCATCGAAATCGCAGCCGCTTCATCGGCCAGCCGCGCCGGATCGGCCAGCAGCACCGTTTCGCTGAGATCGGCGACATTGAACGGATCGGTGAGGTCGGGCACCACGCTTTTGAGCAATTTTTCCGTGCGTTCCTGCACCAGGCCGGCATCGGGGCCATAGACCAAAGCCGCCATCAACCCATTGGGCGGGTTGGCGGCGTACCGGTCAGCCTCATGGCTTTTGACGATCATTTCTTGTGTTGCCGGAACCAGACGCCCAGATCCAGATGGATGCGTTCGGCAATGTCCTGGGCGGCGCGCTTGCTGGAATCCTGTGAGGCAACCAGGGTGGCGTAAGGCGACTGCACCACATTATAGGCTGACATCTGGGTCTGGGTGCCGCTGGTCAGCACATTGCCTTGCGCATCATAGAGCGTGTAGCGCGCGGTCAGGACGTTGTTATAGCGGGTGATGGTGGCGTCGTTCTGCAACGCGATGCCCTGCGCGGATTCGTTCAGCACGACTTTCAGGTGATAGGCCTTGCCGTGCTCCTCGCCGTCGGTCTGCAGTGCGTCTATCAGGGAGTTGCGCAGTTCAAAGCCGTCACGCTCGGCAACCGGTTCGACATAGATCGACGCCAGCGCCGGGCCGGTGGCGCGGCCATACATCGGATGAAAGCCGCAACCCGCGAGCACCAGACAGAGCGCCGGGACAGCGAGCTTCTTCATGCGACGATATTCACAATGCGGTTGGGGACGACAATCACCTTCTTCGGCGCTTTGCCGTCCAGCGCGCGGACCACGCCTTCTTCCGCGAGCGCGGCGGCTTCGACGGCTTTGCTGTCGGTATCCTTGGCCATGCTGATCTCGCCACGGCGCTTGCCATTCACCTGAATGGCGATGGTGACGCTGTCCGACGCCGTCAGCTGCGGATCATATTTGGGCCAGGGCGTTTGCGCCACCAGCGTATCATGACCCAGTTCCTTCCAGCACTGTTCCGCCAGATGCGGCATCATGGGCGCCGACAGCAGCACCAGCGCTTCCAGCGCCTCGTGTCGCGACGCGGGGCCCGCCTTGTCGCTGCCGCCGATGGCATTGGCCAGGGTGTAAAGCTGGGCCACGGCACTGTTGAAGCGCAGATGTTCCAGGTGATCGGTGACGGCCGCGATCGCTTTGTGGGTAGCCTGGCGCAACACCTTAGATGTGTCGTCATCGGCGCTCACCGGCGTCTTCAAGCGATCTACTGTGACATGTTCAAGACCTTCCGCCTCAGTGCAGAAACGATAGACGCGCTGGACGAACCGCCAGCAGCCTTCCGCGCCCGCATCGGTCCATTCGATGTCGCGCTCCGGCGGCGTATCCGACAGCATGAACCAGCGGATGGTATCGGCGCCATATTCGGCGATGATGGTTTCCGGCGCGATGGTGTTCTTCTTGGACTTGGACATCTTCTCGGACGCGCCGATGGTGATTTCCTTGCCCGTATCGCGTTCAAACGCCTTGCTGTCGCGCTTTTCGATCTCCTCCGGCGAGACCCAGTTGCCCTCGGCATCCTTGTAGGTCTCGTGGCAGACCATGCCTTGCGTGAACAGGCCGGCAAAAGGCTCCGCCACCTTGACCATGCCCAGCTTGGACATGGCGCGGGTAAAATAGCGCGCATAGAGCAGATGCAGGATCGCATGTTCGATGCCGCCGATATACTGGTCCACCGGCAGCCAGTAATCGGCGGCCTCTTTGTTGACCGGCGTGTCGGACGCCGGATCGGTGAAGCGGGCGAAATACCAGGAGGAATCCGCAAAGGTATCCAGCGTGTCGGTGTCGCGTGTCGCCGGGCCCTGGCACGCCGGACAGGTCGTGGTCTTCCACGCGGTGTCCGCATCCAGCGGATTGCCCTTGACGTTGAAGTTGATCACTTCCGGCAGCTTCACCGGCAACTGATCCTTCGGCACCGGCACCACGCCGCATTTGGCGCAATGGATCATGGGGATGGGGCAACCCCAGGGCCGCTGGCGCGACACCAGCCAGTCGCGCAGGCGGTAATTCACCGTGCGCTCGCCGACGCCGGATTTTTCCAGTCGTGAGGCCACTTCCGCCTTAGCCTCGTCTACGGGCATGCCGTCCAGGAAGCGCGAATTGGCCAGCCGGCCGGGACCCGTATAGGCCTCATTGCCGACATCGAAAGTCTTGGGGTCGGCGTCCTCGGGCACCACCACCGGCGTCACGGAAAGCCGGTATTTGCGGGCGAAATCCAGGTCGCGCTGGTCATGCGCCGGGCAGCCGAAGATGGCGCCGGTGCCGTAACCCATCAGCACGAAATTGGCCACCATCACCGGCAGCTTCCAGTCCGGATCAAACGGATGGGCCGCGGTCAGGCCGGTGTCATAGCCGTTCTTCTCGGCCTTCTCGATATCGGCCTCGGCGGTGCCGACATGACGGCACTCCTCGATGAAGCCAGCAAGTTTGGCATCTTTCTTCGCCAGCTCCTGCGCCAGCGGGTGTTCCGGCGACAGCGCCACAAAGGACGCACCGAACAATGTGTCGGGCCGGGTCGTGAATACATCCAGTTTTTCGCTGTTGGACAAAGTGAACTGGAAGCGCAGGCCTTCGCTCTTGCCAATCCAGTTCTTCTGCATGACGCGGACCTTTTCGGGCCAGCGGTCCAGCGTATCCAGGCCTTGCAGCAAGTCCTCTGCGAAGGTGGTGATCTTGAAGAACCATTGCGACAGCTTGCGCCGCTCCACCACCGCGCCGGAACGCCAGCCGCGCCCGTCGATCACCTGCTCATTGGCAAGCACGGTCATGTCGACCGGGTCCCAGTTCACATCGGCTTCACTGCGATAGACGAAACCGGCCTTGTAGAAATCCAGGAACAGCTTCTGCTGCTGGTGATAATAGGCCACATCGCAGGTGGCGAATTCGCGCGACCAGTCCAGCGACAGGCCCATCATCTTGAGCTGGGTGCGCATGGCGGCGATGTTTTCGTAGGTCCAGTCGCGTGGGCTCACGCCCTTGTCGCGCGCCGCATTCTCGGCCGGCAGGCCGAACGCATCCCAGCCCATGGGATGCAGCACATTATAGCCCTGGGCGCGGCGGAAGCGGGCGATCACATCGCCCATGGTGTAATTGCGCACATGGCCCATGTGAATGCGCCCGCTGGGATAGGGGAACATCTCCAGCACATAGCATTTGGGTTTATCGGAATGACCTGGCGTGACGAACAGGGCGCGCGCGTCCCATTCCGCCTGCCAGTGCCTTTCGGATTCCTTGGCGTTGTAACGCGCCATCGCGCGCTCCCTCAGCCCTGCTGGCCGAGCGTGGCCAGGCGCAGTTCGCGGGCGCGGGTCAGGATGGAGTCTTCCAGCTTGTGCGCGGTGTCGGGGCTGGGCGCGGCGTCCTGCCAGACAGTGCCGCTACGCACCTGGCGGAACACCACCACCTTCAGCGCGTCGGCGCGCAGCGCGCGGTCCATGATGTAGATGGTCACCTTCAGCCGCTCATCGGGGCTGGTGGGGGCGACATACCATTCCGAGATGATCACGCCGCCAAACGGATCGGCCGAAACCAGCGGCAGGAAGGACAGTGTGTCGAGCGAGGCATGCCAGAGATAGGAGTTCACGCCCAGGGTCATGCGGGTCGAGCCGCTGGCGATGGAGCTGGTGCCGGTGTCCATTTCCTTCATGCCGTCGTTGGACGAGCCACAGCCGGCCAGGACCAGCGCACACAACAGGGCAGGCAGAACTCGCATCTTCGGGTCTTTTCCTTAAAAGCGGCGGCCTCGCGGGCGCCACACAAGGGCTTATAACGGCGAGGGGGATCGTGCGCAACGGCAGGCGGCTTGCGTCCAAGCGCCAAGTTTGGCTTATCTGGGAAGGACTTAGGGGATAGCCGGATTGCCAGTTCGTAAGATAGGTTGGTTGGCGGGCCTTGGCGTAGCGGCGTTGAGCCTGACGCCTGCGGGCGCGCAAGTGTTTTCGCCCCTGTCGGTGCCGGTTGGCGACGCCCAGCTCAAGCTGTCCGGCGAGGCCGGCGGCGCCCTGTTCAACCCCAACCAGCCGGGCTGGAGCGGTGCCGAGGCCAGTGGCGATGTGCGGCTGATGCCGGAGTTGCGGCGCGACTATGACAGCGGGTTGGGTCTGGATCTGGGCGGCACCTTCGCGGCGCAAGACCCGCTGTCGCGCGGCCGCTATGACGGCGATGTGATCGAGCGGCTGGCGGCGCGCGCCCGCACCGGGCTGGGCAAGATCGAAATCGGCATCACCGATGGCGCCGGTTATGACCTGGCGGTGAGCGGGCCCAAGGTTGATCCGGGCGTGTCGCTGGATGATCCGCGCACCACGTTTTACCGCGATCCGGGCACCCACCGCGCTGTGACCGACATCTTCGCGCTGCGCACCGAAGTGGGCGCGTCGTCCAATTACGCCAAATTCGCCTATACCAGTCCGGAAGTTTTCGGCGTGCAGCTCGCGCTATCGTTTGCGCCCACCGAAGCCAAGGAGTTTCCCTTTCTGAATGCGGGGCCGCCTGTGCCCGGCCGGCAGGCCGACATCTGGGAAGGCGCTATCCGCTATGAGACCGACCTGGGACCGGCGTCGCTGTCGGCTTATGGCGCCTTCGCCGAAGGCCGTGCGGAACACAAGCTGGCGGGCCAGGAAGGCGTCAGCGATCTGGGCGCAGGCGCCAAGCTCGACTATCCGGTGAATGACGACATCACGCTGTCGCTGGGCGGTTCATATCGCCAGAGCAACGCGCATGCCTTCAATGTGAACCAGTCTTTCCAGGCGGGCACGACGCGCGCCGGTTATGTCTCGACCGCTCTCAGCTACAAAAGCTGGATGGCGGGGCTGGAATACAGTAACGGGATCGCCGACCAGGTTGCCGGAGCACCGCGTCTGAACCAGAACGGACTGGAAGCTTCACTGGGCTACACCATCAGCAGCAGCGCCAGTATCAGCAGCGGCTGGCAGCATCTGGGTTATTCCAGAAACAGCGGCGCGTTCTTCAATGGCTTACCGCAACTGAAGCTCGACGCCTTCTATCTGCATGTGAATCTAAAGACATCGCAAGAGTGACCCGATGGCGGCGATGCCGCTGAAGGCCGGCGCCAGCAGCGCGGCATTGCGCGGCGTGACGCCGCCGAGCGCATAGACCGGCACCGGCGCATGGGCCGCGATGAAGGCGGCGCGCACCGCTGTCAGCGCTTTTGCGCCCGGATGACTGGCGGTGGGGAAGACGGGCGCAAGAAACACCGCGTCCAGCATGTGTGCGCCCATCAATACCTTCAGCGAATGCGCCGAAGACGTGATGATCCAGTCGGGGTGGCGGGCGCGCCAATGCAGGACTTGCCTCATGCGCGTTTCCGGCAAATGCAGGCCAGCCGCGCCAACGTCTTCTGCCAGCCCCGGATCATCGGCGATCAGCAGGCTGGCAAGGCCGCACAGTTCTTCCGCCAGCGCGCGGCGGCGCTTTGCGTCACGTGCGCGCACCACCACCACGCTGCCGGACGGCAGACGCTGCGCCGCGTCCGCCCAATCAGCGGCGCGGTCATCGGTCATCAGCACCAATGGCATGTCCGGATTGAGGCGCCCCGCGCTGCGAAGCAGCGCATTGAGACCAGAGTGATGTTTGATTAAGTTCATGGCCATGACGATTGCAGAGAATCTCACAGACATTCTGGCGCGCATCGACGCCGCGCGAAAGGCCGCGATCAAGCCCGCCGCCCAGACGCGGCTGGTTGCGGTGTCCAAGACCGTGCCCGAAACCGGCATCCGCGAAGCGCTGGCGGCTGGCCAACGCATCTTCGGCGAGAACCGGGTGCAGGAAGCGCAAAGCAAATTCCCGCAGCTGAAAGCCGAATGCCCCGGTCTGGAATTGCACCTGATCGGGCCCTTGCAGACCAACAAGATCAAGGAAGCCGTCGCCCTGTTCGATTGTGTCCAGACCCTGGACCGCGCCAGGCTGGCCGATGCGTTGGCCACCGAGCGCGACAGGATCGGTCGATCCCCGCGCCTGTTCCTGCAGGTCAATACCGGCGAGGAACCGCAGAAGGCGGGCGTGCTGCCCCGCGACGCGTCAGAGATGATCGCCTATGCCCGCAAGCTGGATCTGCCACTGGAGGGCCTCATGTGCATCCCGCCGGTGAAAGACGACGCGGCGCCGCATTTCGCGCTGCTGGCCAAGATCGCGCGCGACTACGGCCTGTCAAATCTCAGCATGGGCATGAGCGGAGATTTCGAGCTGGCGGTGAAGTTCGGCGCGACGCATGTGAGAGTCGGAACCGCAATTTTTGGCGCCCGCACCACTCAGGAAATCATCACCTGATCGCCGGGCTTTAACTGGGCAATCGCCGCCAGCCAGTCGTCACGGGTTAGCGCCACACAGCCATGGGTGGCGGAAAAATCCGGCCGCGCCAGATGCAGGAAAATGGCGCTGCCCTTGCCGGGGACAACCGGGTCATCGTTGTAGCCCAGGACCGCGACCAGATCGTAGAGATGATCTTCGCGCCACATCTGTTCGGCGCTCGCCGGATACGGAAGCTTCACCGGCCGATTGTAATTGGGATCGCCTGGCGCATCGCACCAGCCATCGTCTTTTTCGGTGGCGCGCAACGGCAGTGCCGTGGCCGGTTTTGAGATGCGGTCGGCGCGGTAGAAAATCTCGCGCACGGGAAAGCTTCCACGCGGGGTGATGCCGTCGCCCTCACCGCCCTTGATGGCGATGCCGCCAGGCCCGATGGCGGCGCGCCGAAGCCCTGCGCCCCAATCCAGCCATGCGCCATCCTTGGTGGATGTGACGGTGAGATTCATCAGGATGATATAGCCTCAGTTGAGGCTGGCGAAAACCGGCGTCTGGGTGGACGAGCCGATGGCGCGGCGATAGGCATCGATGGCGCGCGACGCCGCATCACCGGTGATGCCCTTGGCGGTCAGGGAGGCAGACAGCGCCGCGACATCAGGGCCGTCGGACTGGGCCGATGCCATGACAGGAGACTCAGACGGCAGGGTGGGCATGTCGGACGACGGCAGGGAAGACTGTGCGAACTGGGTGTTGGACTTGACGAGATGGGTGTCCGGGCCACCCTTGAACCAGGCCAGCACGGTGTCTTCGGCGCTCTTGCCGGTGATGCCTTCAAGCGCGACATCGGCGACGGAACTGACCGCGCCCCAGAGGCCGCCATACAGCGTGTCGCCGGCGATCTTTTCCACCGCGCCGATATGCTCGCCCGTGACGGCGCGATAAATGGTTCCAATCACCGGCAGATGCTGCAGCGGATTGACGATGTCCAGCAGGTGATGAAAGAAGCTTTCGTGCTGGTTCCCGTTCGTGTCCGAGGACGCAGTCGAAGTCGCATTAGAGGCAGCCGTCTGCGAAACCGGAGACGGCGAGAAGACCATGGCGTGATACTCGGGGCTGTAGACGCTCATTACCCCGAAACGAAGCAAGCCCTGCGCCAGCATTTTTCCGCTCTATTGCTGGGATTTCATCCGCTGACGGACATCCCGGCCCGGCAAGATTTGCCGCGCTGGCGTTTGTCACGCTAGTCTTGGTGACCCCAAACAGCTGAGCCGATGCCGACGCGAATCCTTTTGGCCGAAAGTGATGACGTGCTGCGCGCAAGCCTTGGCGAGCAGCTCGAACGCGAAGGCTATGAAGTGATCGCCGCCGCCAGCGGCGAAGACGCACGCAACGCCGCGCGCGAACCCTTGGCCTTCGCCATTATCGGCCTGGGTGAAACGGTGGCGGCATCCTTACGCGAACAGGGGCTGAACTGCCCGGTTTTGCTGTTGTGCGACGGCGAGACCCAGACCGCGCAGCCTTCGATCAACAGGCCGTTCCGCTTTTCCGCGCTGCTGGCGAAACTTCATGGCCTCAACACCCATCAGAGCGCGGGCGACAGTCAGGTGGTGAAGATCGGCCCTTACACCTTCCATCCCTCCGCCAAGCTCTTGCAGTCCGACAGCCGCAAGGTCCGGCTGACGGAAAAGGAAACCAATATCCTGAAGTTCCTGCACGCCAGCGCCGGAACCGTGCCCCGCGACATCCTTCTGCATGAGGTATGGGGATACGGTCCGGCGGTCGCTACCCACACGCTGGAAACCCATATCTACCGGCTGCGCAAGAAGATCGAACAAGATCCGGCCCGTGCCCAAATCCTTTTGACCGAGGACGGCGGCTATCGCCTGTCCGCATAAGGTCTTTTCGTCCCGATTTGGGAAGCTTGTTTAACGGACGTTAACCGGCGGGGCCTAGAACGGCCCCATGGGAAAAAAGCCCACAAAACCTGCGCCTCAAAAGTCCTGGCCGGGAACCTTCCGGCCTGGCGCCGGCAAGCCCGGTCCGGCACGGCCGGCGAGTGCGCCCAAGCCAAAGCGCAAAGCGACTTGGCCCTATGTGCTGGTGATGCTGGGCGCCTGGGGCGTGATTTTCGGCGGCCTGTTCTTCTCCCACTTCCTGTCCAGCCTGCCCGACGTGCGCAACCTGATGATCAGCGGCCCGTCGCAGGACGTCACCATTGTCGATGACCGCGGCCGGCTGATCGCGCGCCGCGGCCTCACCCAGGGCGCAATGGTCAAGGCCGAAGACCTGCCCGACTATGTGCCCAACGCCTTCATCGCCATCGAAGACCGCCGCTTCCGCTCGCACATGGGCATCGACCCGATCGGGCTTGGCCGCGCCGCCGTCCAGAACATGATCAACGGCCATGTGGTGCAGGGCGGCTCGACCTTGACCCAGCAGCTGGCCAAGAACCTGTTCCTCAGCCCCAGCCGCACCTTCGACCGCAAGATCCAGGAAGCCATGCTGGCGCTGTATCTGGAGTCCCGCTACTCCAAGAACCAGATTCTGACGCTGTATCTGAACCGCGTCTATTTCGGCGCCGGCACCTTCGGCATCGAAGCCGCGTCGCAGAAATTCTTCGGCAAGCACGCCAGTGAACTGAGCCTGACCGAAGCCGCGATGATCGCGGGCAGCGTCAAGGCGCCGGCGCGCTACAATCCCCTCTCCGACATGGATGCAGGCCTTCAACGCGCCAGGGTGGTGCTGGGCGCCATGCAGGAAGCCGGCTTTATCGACCAAAGCACTCAGCAGATGGCGGCGGCCACGCGGCCGCGCATCGTGCGCGCCAATGGCACACCAGGTTCCGGCTTCTTCGCCGACTGGGTCATGGCGCATCTGAGCGACTATGTCGGCGCGACGACGGAACCGATCATTGTGGAAACCAGCTTCGACCTCGACGCCCAGACCATGGCCGAGCAGGCCGTGACCGATGGCCTGGCGGCGGAAGGCGGCCAGTTCAACGCCAGCCAGGCAGCGCTGGTGGCGATGACCCCCGATGGCGCGGTGCGCGCCATGGTGGGCGGCAAGGACTATGGCACCTCCGGCGGCTTCAATCGCGCCACCGATGCGGTGCGCCAGCCCGGCAGCGCCTTCAAGCCCTTTGTCTATCTGACCGCACTGGAGCACGGCCACACCATCGACGAAACCGTCAATGACGGGCCCGTCGACATTCATGGCTGGAAGCCCACCGACTTCGGGGGCCATTTCAAGGGGGCCATCCCGCTGGTCGAAGCCTTCGCGGACTCGTCGAATTCCGTCGCCGCCCAGCTCACCGCCGAAGTGGGGCCGCATGAAGTGGTGCGCACCGCCCGCCGGCTGGGCATCGTCTCGCCTTTGTCCGCGGTTTCGTCGCTGGCGCTGGGCACCTCGGGCGTGACGCCGGTGGAACTGACCGGCGCCTATGCCGCCTTCGCCAATGGCGGCAATGGCGTGCAGCCTTTCGGCGTGGTGCGGATCAAGACCCGTTCGGGCCGCATTCTCTATGAACATCGCGCGACCAGCGCCGAAGTGATGAGCGCCAATGACGACATGCAGATGACCCGGCTGATGCTGGCCGTCACCGACCACGGCACCGGCAAGAGTGCGCGTCTGGAAGACCGCCCCACCGCGGGCAAGACCGGCACGACCCAGGATTTCCATGACGCCTGGTTTGTCGGCTTCACCGCCGATCTGGTGTGCGGCGTGTGGGTCGGCAACGACAATAACGCACCGATGGTGAAGGCAACCGGCGGCACCCTGCCCGCCCATGTGTTCCATGCCTTCATGACGGCGGCCGAACAGGGCCTGCCGGTCAGGCCGCTCACCGGCACCGCGCTGATGGCGTCGGCCGATCAGCCCGCCGCCGATCAGGGCCACGCCCAGCCCACGCCCGTCTCCGCGCAGGAAGACAAGTCCAAGCCCGATACGTTCAAGCGGTTGCTGGATGGTCTCTTCGGTGGGACGTAAGTAAGCGTTACTTCACGTCGTAACGCTGCAGATCGCGGCCATGAATACGCAGCCACGCCTGCGCGGTCTTCATATCGGCGACCAGGCTTTTGACATGGGCCCAGAACCGCGGGCTGTGGTTCATCTCGCGCAGATGCGCCACTTCATGGGCGACCACATAATCCAGCACAAATTCCGGCGCCATGATCAGCCGCCAGGAAAAAGACAAGGCCCGTGCCGAGGAACAGGAACCCCAGCGGCTCAAGGTGTCGCGCACGGTGATGCGCGCCGGCTTTACGCCCAGGCGCGCGGCATGATCCAGCACCCGCGCCTCAAGCCGCCCGCGCGCCTCGCGCTTGAGGAAATCCAGTATCCGGCGCGGCGCATGCGCCTCACGCCCACGCACCCAGATCGCGCCATCGTCCACCCAGACCGGCGCGGGGCCGCGCGCGGCGGCGCGGATTTCATGCGGGTGCCCCCGAAACGGAACCGCCGCACCGGCGCAAAGCAGGACCGGGCCCGGCACCTTGGCGAGCTGGCCTGCGATCCAGTCCCGCTCGCCGCGCGCGAAATCCAGTGCGGCGGAAAGGCCGCGCCGTGAAGGCGCGGTGACGCTGATCTCTCCGGTGGCGGGATTGACCTTGACGATCATGCGCCGGGCACGCGGATTGAGGCGAACGCGCACTTCCAGAAGACGGCCGTCTATCTTCATCAACTCCGGGCGAACAGGCGGCGATTTTTTGAACAACACGTGAGATTTGCCTGTGCTCTGCAGATGAGCGATATTTGTAGCGCAGTTCGCGCGACAGCCGAAAGGTATTTCTCCCGTCATGATTCGTGATGAACAGATTGCAAGGATAATGGGCGCCGGAGCGCTGGCGCTTTTGCTGGGCGCGCTTGGTTTCCAGTATCTCCATCATCTTGCGCCCTGTGAAATGTGTCACTGGCAACGCTGGCCGCATATCGCCGCAGCGATTTTGGGAATCGCGCTGATTCCCTTCTCGCGCAACAATACACGCGCGCTGGCCTGGCTGATTGTGGCGTTAATAACTGTGTCGGGCCTGATCGGCGCTTATCAGGCAGGCCTGCAATGGGGCTTTCTGCCGGGACCGCAGGGCTGTACCGTGGAACATGCCTATGTATTGGGCTCCGGCGCGCCCGCGCCACAGGTCAGCTGCAATGCCGTGACCTGGAGCCTGTTCGGCCTGTCGCTGGCGGGATACAATGCGCTTCTCTCGTTCCTGATCGCGGGAACGGGCGCTCTTGCTTTGAGCCGCAAACATGCCGCGTAAGCCCAAGCCGCCGGCGCCCGGCGCGCAAGCAGACATCGAAGCCATGATCCGGGTGGATCATGCCGGCGAATATGGCGCGGTCAGAATTTATGAAGGCCAGCTTGCGGTGCTGAAGCGCCGCAAGGGTGCGGCTGCCAGTGTCGAGGCCATCACCCACATGGCCGCGCAGGAACAACAGCATCTGAAGACCTTCGACCGGCTGGTGAATGAACGCCGCGTGCGGCCGACCGCGCTTGAGCCGGTGTGGCGCATCGCCGGTTTTGCGCTGGGCGCGGTCACCGCGGCGATGGGCGAAAAAGCCGCCTTTGCCTGCACCGCGGCGGTGGAAGAAGCGATCGATGAACATTATGCGGCGCAGATCGAGGCGCTGGACGAAAAGGACCCCGCGCTCAAATCGATGGTGACGGAATTCCGCGCCGACGAAGCCCAGCATCGCGACACCGCACTGGAACATGGCGCCGAACAGGCGCCGGGCTACAAGCTGCTGAGCGAGACGATCAAGGCGGGCTGCCGGATCGCCATCAAGCTATCGGAAAGAATCTAAGTAGAGGTGTCATCCCCGGCGAGCGCGAACGCAAGTGAGCGCGAGGGAATGACAGTGTGGACTACGGCTCGAGCTCAGAATCCCAGTACAGATAGTCTGCCCAGCTATCGTGCAGATAATTCGGCGGAAACTTGCGGCCATGCTCGCGCAGCTCGATCACGGTCGGCTGATGCGGCCGGATGCGCGGATGCATCTTGGCATGGTTGGGCATGCGCCCGCCCTTGGTCAGATTGCAGGGGCTGCAGGCGGTGACGACATTTTCCCAGGTGGTGCGCCCGCCCTTGCTGCGTGGAACCACATGATCGAAGGTCAGATCCTTGGGATCGCCGCAATACTGGCATTCGAACTGGTCGCGCAGAAAGACATTGAACCGAGTGAAGGCGGGTTTGCGCGCCGGCTTGATATAGGTCTTGAGCGACACCACCGAAGGCAGCTTCATCTCAAAGCGCGCCGAATGCACCACCCGGTCATACTCTTCCAGAATGGTGACGCGCTCCAGAAACACCGCCTTGATGGTGTCCTGCCAGGACCAGAGCGACAGCGGGTAATAGCTCAGCGGGCGGTGATCGGCGTTCAGCACCAGCGCCGGACAATGAGAGCGGGCGGCCGCCCTGGGAATAGCAGCGGTGGCTAGCATGACCCTGACCCTATGAAGACCAATATCGTGAAGATACGCCCCCTTTCGCAAGCCGGACTTTAGGGCGCGAGCCCCTTCCTGCTCAAGAGCTTAGCCGATTCGTTATGACGGTTTGTAGACGGAGCGTATGGCTCCAGAGCTTTTCAACAGGCCCTTGAAGGCAAGGCTCAAAAACTGTCCCGCGATCATCAGGCCTTCGGGATCGATGCCATGGCCCATGCCGGGCGCCAGATGCCATTGCACGGCGGCGCCCGCCAGACCCAGCTGGCTTGCTGCCGCAAACATGGCCTGGGGCGGGATCACCTGATCACTGTCGCCATGGGTGAGAAGAACGGGCGGGATTTCGCCGTCCGCCGGTGGACCGGCCAACAGGCCCGAGAATCCCACAATCGCCGCAGGCCGGACCTTGCGGCGCATCCCCAGATGCAGGGACAGCATGGTGCCCTGGCTGAAGCCGGCCAGCGCCAGACGTTCGGGCGGCAGGCCCAGCCGCGCCAGTTCGGCGTCGAGATATTCGTCCAGCACGGGCGCGGCCGCTTCCACGCCCTTGCGCATTTCATGCGGATCGATGCGGGAGATGGGAAACCACTGATAGCCGGCGCTGCCGGGAACGGGCGTGGGCGCATTGGGCGCGGCGAAGGCGACAGTGGGCAACAGGCTTTGCCAATGTTGCGCCAGGCCGATCAGGTCCTTGCCGTCGGCGCCATAGCCATGCACCAGCACGACCAGATGGGTGGCCGGGCCCTTTGCAGGCGCCATGGTGGGTCCGATGAGTGCCATGTGCATATCTTATGCGTTAGATTGCGCGCCATGATTGTCACAAGGTTCGCGCCCAGTCCAACCGGCCTGCTGCATCTGGGCCACGCCTATGCCGCGATCACGGCCTATGAAAGCGGCGCCGACTTTCTGCTGCGCATCGAAGACATCGACAAGGGCCGCTCACGCGACAAGTTCATCCAGTCGATTTTCTATGATCTGAAATGGCTGGGCCTGTCCTGGGACGAGCCGTCTTTGCGCCAATCCACCCGCATGGGCTCCTATGCCGAGGCGCTGGTGAACCTGAAGGCGCGGGGCCTGGTCTATCCCTGCTTTTGCACCCGCGCGGACATCGCCACCGAGATCGCGCGCGCCGGCGAGGCCCAGCATGGCCCTGACGAGCCCATTTATCCGGGCACCTGCAAGGCACTGTCGCGGGAAGACGGCCTGCACCGCATCGCGGCCGGCGAAAACCACGCGCTGCGGCTGGACGTGACCAAGGCGGCGGCGCTGACCGGGCCGCTGACCTATATCGAGCGGGGGATGCGCCATGGCGTCGATCCCAACCGCTTTGGCGACATCGTGATTGCGCGCAAGGACATGCCGACCTCTTATCACCTGGCGGTGGTGGTGGACGACGCGCACCAGAACGTCACCCTGGTGACGCGCGGCGAAGACCTGATGGCGGCCACCCATATCCAGCGGCTGTTGCAGGCCCTGCTGAAATTGCCGGAGCCGGAATATGCCCATCATCCGCTGGTGCTGGATGAGAACGGCAAAAAATTCTCCAAACGCGACGGCGCGGTGTCGCTGGAAAGCCTGCGCGAGTCGGGCGCTACACCTGCTGATATTCGAGCCCGGATTGGCGTTTGATGGCGGGCCCATGCTAAGAGGCGGCCATGTCTGAAGGCCTCGACCGACTTTTTGCCACCATCGCCGCCCGCAAGGGCGCCGATCCCACCCAGTCCTATACCGCCAAGTTGTTGGCGCAGGGCGTGGAAAAGTGCGCCAAGAAGTTCGGCGAGGAAGCCACCGAAACTGTGATCGCGGCGATCCAGAAGGACAAGACCGAGCTCGCCAAGGAATCCGCCGACGTTCTTTATCACCTGGCGGTGCTGTGGGCAGCCAGCGGCATCACGCCCGAGGACGTTTATACCGTGCTGAAGGCGCGCGAAGGCGCGTCGGGCCTGGAAGAGAAAGCCAGCCGAAAAAGTTGACTGTTTCAGTCGAGAGGATTTTTGGCCGATGAGCAGGAGCGCGCGCGGAGCGTACCTAGCGTACGTGAGCACGCGCGACGCACTCAGCGACCAAAAAGACCGCGCCTAATTCTTCTGTTCTTCTTCTTCCGCGAGACTTTTAACGAGATCGAGGACGCGTTTGCGCACCTTGGCATCCTTAATCTTCATGAACGCCAGGCTGAGCTGCAGCCCTTCGCCGCTGGAGATAAATTCCATCACCGGCGGCGCGCCATCGCCAAGGCCGCCTTCGGTTATCGCGTTCAGGCCTTCATAGAAAAAATCGACCGGCACATTGAGAATGCGCGCGACCTCAAACAGCCGGCCGGCGCCAATGCGATTGACGCCTTTCTCGTATTTCTGCACCTGTTGAAATGTTAGCCCCAGCAGATCGCCGAGACGTTCCTGACTCATGCCGATCAGCATGCGCCGAATGCGCACGCGATTGCCGACCTGTATATCAATGGGATTGGCTTGCTTCTTTGGCATCTCACTCAAAACATTTGTTTAGCCGGGGCGGAACTTGCCCCATCTATCGCACAACTGAAACAATTAATTTCGCCGCAGGTACCGGGACTTACACGCGCGTCCGTAAAAAACTGGCGAAAGCTGCGGTAACCAATAAGAGCAGGAAAACAAGGTCACCAAACCGGTCATAAAGCGTGGGCTGCAACGCAACGGGCAATGCAGAGTCAACCACACCCAACCTGTTCAGGCCAAGCATATTGCGCACACGGCCATTGCCATCGATTACCGCGCTGATGCCCGTATTGGCGTCACGCACAATCGGAAGACCTTCCTCGATGGCACGCACACGCGCGGTGAGAAAATGCTGTGCGGGGCCCGCCCAGGGGCCGAACCAGGAATCATCGGTGACATTGACGAACCATCCGGGGCGGGGCGCATCCGGGTCGGTCACCGCATGCGGAAAAATCACCTCATAGCAGATCAGCGGCGTCATCGCGGGCGCACCGTCAACCTGCATCACATGGGGATGATCGCCGGCATGAAAGCCCTCGCCCACGGTCAGCTGGGTTATCCCGATCTTATTCAACACCCCCGCAAAGGGCACATATTCGCCAAAAGGCACCAGGTGGAACTTGTCGGTCACCGCGGGCAGCGCGCCATGGGGCCCGAACACATAGAGGCTGTTATAGGCGATGAGGCGCGCGGGCCCCCGCTCGACGCGGTCGGAACCGGTGATGACAGTCTGGCCGCGCGCGGTGAAAAGACCGATGTCGTCCAGCCCGCCTGACCAACGCGCGATCGCGTAGCCGGTGGCGGCCTCCGGCCAGATGATGATGGACGGCTTGCCAGGACGCGCGCTGAGATCCATCAACCGTTGCCAGTTGCGCGCCATCAGGCGGGACACGTATTTTTCCGCCTGCGGAATATCGGGTTGTACCAGGCGCATGGATACACCCGGCACGTCGCGCATGGGTGTACCGGCAAGCCGGTACACCCCATAGGACCAGAGGGCTGCAAATATCAACACCACAAGGGCTGGGGTGCGCCAGCGCCCAGAAAATGGCTCGGCCAGCGCCGCGCCCAAAAGAATCGTCAGGAAAGACAAGCCATAAGCCCCCATCAGGCTGGCCGATTGCAGCAGCGCCAAGGAGTCGCCCCAGCCATAGGCTGAAAGGTTCCAGGGGAACCCGGTGAAGAGATGGCCGCGCAGCCACTCTGCCCCGGCCCAGCAGATAGCAAAGACGAACAGCCGGGCGGAGCCTTCCTGCCAGAAGAAGGCCGCCACGCCGCAGGCCAGCGCGCCATAGAGCGCCACTCCCGCCGTCAGGCCGACGAGCGCGAACGGCATCTGCCAGAGATGATTGGTGGGATCGACCAGGAAGGCATAGCCGATCCAGTGCCAGCCGATCAGGAACTGGCCGAAGCAGAAGGCCCAGCCGGCACTTGCTGTGCGCGTGACCTGCTTTTCGCCCGCATCGGCGCCATCGATCAAAAGCACCAGCGCGCCATAGCCGATCAAAAGTGCGGGGAAAAAATCCAGCGGTGCGAAGGCGGTGGCCGAGAACGCACCCATGACAAAGGCGAACAGGAGCCGCCGCCAGCCGGTGAGGCCCGATACCCAGGCGCCGATACGCATCATGCCGGCTTCAGCGGCTTGGGCAAGGTGACGCGCAGCTTGCGCACCCGGCGCGGGTCGGCGTCCAATATCTGGAATTCGCTGCCATCGGGATGGGTGATGATCTCGCCCCGCTGCGGCACCCGGCCGAGCAGCGACGCGGCCAGACCACCCAGGCTGTCGATGTCGGGTGCGGCCTCGCCGTCTTCCATCAGAAAATCGTGGCCGGTCTCGGCCTTGAAATCATCCAGGTCCATGCGCGCATCGGCGATGAACCCATCACCATCGGGCTTTACCGTGGCTGCGACTTCATCATGCTCGTCGGCAATGTCGCCCACGATCTGCTCGATGATATCCTCGATGGAAACCAGCCCGTCGGTGCCGCCATATTCGTCGATCACCAGCGCCAGATGGGTGTGGGATGCCTGCATCTTGAGCAACAGGTCCAGCGCGCGCATGGACGGCGGCGCGAACAGCACCGGCCGCAGCAGCGAGGTGATTTTGGCGTGGGGCGACAGGCAATAGGCGCCGTCGGGCTCGGCTTCCAGCAGGCCCAGCACATCCTTCACATGGATCAGCCCGGTGGGGTCGTCGAGGGTTTCACGGAACACGGGCAGGCGCGAATGCTGCGCTTCGCGGAACAGCTTGAGCAGTTCGGCCACGCCGATGGTTTCATCCACCGCGATGATCTCGGCGCGCGGCACCATCACGTCGGCAACTTTCAAATCGCCGAAGCGCAGCAGGTTGCCCATCAGCACACGCTCTTGTGCCGACAGGTCGGGCGACTCGCGTTCGCTTTCCTCGATCACCTCTTCCAGGCTTTCGCGGATGGCGGCGGCTTCCGCGTCCTGGCCGGTGATCTTCTGGATCAGCCGCCTGATGGGATGGTCGTTCATGGCGCCGACACCGCATAGGGGTCGGCGATGCTCAGCCGCTTCAGGATTTTCACTTCCAGCGGCTCCATCACGGCTGCATCTTTCGCGCGCTCATGATCATAACCGGCCAGATGCAGCACACCGTGCACCACCAGATGGGTCGCATGGTCGATAAATGTCTTGCTCGCGGCTTTGGCTTCCGCGGCTGTAACGCCATAGGCGATGGCGATATCGCCGGCATAACCGCCGTGGCCTGGAAAAGATAAAACGTTGGTCGGCTTGTCCTTGCCGCGAAAGTCGTGATTGAGGGCAGCGAGCTTTTTGTCGCCGGACAGCAGAATGGTGACATCGCCCTTCAGCCTGGCCGCCTTGCGCGCCGCCTCGGCCGCCAGCGTCAGCCGCGTCTGAAGCCCGCGATGCGCGCGCCACCCCTTGTCTTCGACCAACAGCGTGATTCCGTTCATTTGCCGGCGCGATTATAGGCGGCCACGATGCGCGCGACTATGGCGTGGCGCACCACGTCCTTTTCGGCGAATCGGGCGACGCCAACGCCTTCAATCCCTTCCAGAAATCCCAGCGCCTCGTTCAGGCCCGCCGCCTGCCCGCCCGGAAGGTCGCTTTGTGACGGATCGCCCGTGACCACCATGTGGCTGTCTTCGCCCATCCGGGTCAGCGCCATCTTCATCTGCGCCGGGGTGGTGTTCTGCGCCTCGTCCAATATGACAAAAGCCCGCGTCAGGGTGCGCCCGCGCATGAAGGCCAGAGGCGCGACTTCGATCACGCCCTGCTCCATCAGCCTGCCGGCGGCGTCGCCCAGGACATCAAAAAGCGCGTCATACAGCGGGCGCAGGTAAGGATCGATCTTCTCTTTCAGATCGCCGGGCAGAAAACCCAGCCGTTCGCCGGCTTCCAGCGCCGGCCGAGACAGGATCAGCCGGTCCACGCGCTTTTCATGCAGCATATGGGCGGCGAAGGCCGCCGCGAGATAGGTCTTGCCGGTGCCGGCCGGGCCGATGCCAAACACCAGCGGGCATTGGCGCATCAGCTCCAGATAGGCGCCTTGCGCGGGCGAACGCGGGCGAACCGCGCGCGAGCCGGACGTCTTGATCGCGCCCGGCGCATTGGCGCGGGCGCCATCGGTAAAGCGAATCTCCGCATCCACTTCGGCCTGGGTGATGCTTTCACCCGCTTCCAGCCGGGTATGGAGCGCGCGCAGGATGTGGCCGGCGCGTTCGCGTTCCTTGCCGTCGATCGCCACCAGATTGCCGCGCATGTCGATGCCGACAGCGAGCTTCTGTTCCAGCCGGGCGAAGTGTTTGGCGTGCGGGCCGCTGAGGGCGGCGAGAAGCTTGTTGTCGGGAAATTCCAGCGTGGTCGTATCGCGTCGCCTGGCGTTCAAGCGAGCGCTCCATGCAGGCTGTTGGCGGTGCGCCGGGTGACCCTGACATCGCGGATCTGGCCGATCAGACCGGCGTCAGCCTTGACATGTACCGGCTGCAAATAGGGCGTGCGGCCCATGATCTGGCCGCCGTCGCGCGCCGTCTTTTCGAACAGCACCGGCAATGTCCGGCCGATCTGCAAGTCATCGAAGCCATATTGCTGGGCGAGCAACAGCGTCTGCAGCGCCGCCAGCCGCGCGGCCTTCACGTCTTCCGGTATCTGCTTGCGCATGGTGGAAGCCGGCGTGCCTGGACGCTTGGAGTATTTGAACGAGAAGGCCGTGGCGTAACCGATGTCGCGCACCAGCTTCAAAGTCGCTTCAAAGTCGGCATCGCTTTCGCCGGGAAAGCCGACAATGAAATCCGAGGTCAGGGCGATATCGGGCTGGGCGGCACGAATCCTGTCCACCAGCCGGCGATAGTCGTCGGCACTGTGCTGGCGGTTCATGGCGTCAAGCACCGCATCCGATCCCGACTGCACCGGCAGGTGCAGATAGGGCATCAGCTTGGGATTGTCGCGATGGGCGGCGATCAGATCGTCGGCCATGTCGCGGGGATGGCTGGTGGTGTAGCGGATGCGCGCGATGCCTGGAGTCCCGGCAATCGCTTCGCAGAGTTTGGCCAAGCTCCAACCGTCGCCGTCGTAAGCATTGACGTTCTGGCCCAGCAGCACGATCTCTCGCGCGCCTTTTTCGGCAAGCTTCTCTGCCTCGCGCAAAATTGCCTGTGGCGGGCGGGACTGTTCGGCGCCGCGCGTGTAAGGCACCACGCAGAAGGTGCAGAACTTGTCACAGCCTTCCTGCACGGTCAGGAAGGCGCTGATGCCGGTCGCAGAAGGCTCGGGCAGGGAATCGAATTTTTCCAGCGCGGGGAAATCGGTTTCCAGCACATGGCCCTGTTCTCGTGCCGCGCGCGCGATCATCTCCGGCAGCCGGTGATAGGATTGCGGCCCCACCACCAGATCGACCACAGGCGCGCGCGCCACGATCTCCGCGCCTTCGGCCTGGGCGACGCAGCCCGCCACGGCCAGCACCATGCGCCCGCCGTCACGCGCCTTCTTTGCCTTCAGCGTCTTCAGCCGCCCCAGCTCCGAATAGACCTTCTCGGCCGCCTTTTCGCGGATGTGACAGGTGTTGAGGATCACCATGTCCGCACCTTCCGGTGCATCCGCCGCCTCATAGCCCAGGGGCGCCAGCAGATCCGCCATCTTGGCGGAATCATAGGCGTTCATCTGGCAGCCATAGGTTTTGACGAACAGCTTCTTCATCTGATGGGGGTTATCGGGTCCCGTGGTCGTTAATTCAATACTTTGGCCAAAATACCGGCCCGCCTCCCCCGCGAGCGAAGCGTCCGGCGGGGGAGGTGGCCGTAGCAGCGCTTGCAGGCGCGTAGGCGAGAGCCGGAGCGCCAAAAGCAAAGCTGCGAAGGCCGGAGGGGGAGGCAAACAAAGTCAAGATTAAGCGTGCCCGGCCACGGCCTGCGCCTGGCCGATCTGGACGACTTCCTGGGCTTTTTTTGCAAGGGTTTTGCGGTCCATCACGTCCAGACTGAAGGGCGGGTGGAACTGGACCACCACATCCAGCGGGCCCGCCTTCAGCGCTTCCCAGATATGCGGCACCATTTCCATGTCGCCATACCAGGCAAACAGCGGGCGGTTCTCGCGTCCCATGGGCAGGCCGTGAAGCCCGGTAAACGCCACCGACACCGGCTGCACCTTCACATGCTGGCCGCCGGCGAGCACCGCTTCGGCCGCGCCCAACAGCGCGCTCTTGAAGGGCAGAACCTGGTTGCCGTCGGAGCTGGTGCCTTCGGGGAACAGAAGCAGCGTGTCGCCGGCCAAGAGCCGCTCGCGGATTTCATCGCGGGTTTCCCCGGTGGTGCTGCGGCGGGTGCGTTCGACAAAGACCGTGCGCTGCAGCCGCGCCAGGGTGCCGAAAAGCGGATAGCCGCCCACTTCCGCCTTGGAGACAAAAGACAGCGGCGTCACGGCCGAGAAGATGACGATATCGGCCCAGCTGGTGTGATTGGCCACCATCAGCACGCCTTCACCCGTAACCGGCTTGCCAATCACCCGGATATGAATGCCGAACAAGGCGGCGACCACGCGGTGATAGCGCCAGGGAAAGGTGCGCGCCGCGCCAGCACCCAGCTTCAGGAACAGCCATTGCAGCGGCATGCCCAGGAAGGTGAGAAGAAGGAAGCCCGCACAGAGCGAGGCGGCGCGCAGCCAGGCCATCAGGCGACCATCAGGCGGTTGTCATCAGGACGTGGGGGGCTTGCGCCCCTTGGGCACGCCATACAGCTCAAGCCGGTGATCGATCAGTTCAAAGCCCAGCTCTTCGGCCACCCGGCGCTGAAGCTTTTCGATGTCCTCGTTACGGAATTCGATCACACTGCCGGTCGCCACGTCGATCAGGTGATCGTGATGGGATTCCGGCACTTCTTCATAGCGCGAGCGCCCGTCCCGGAAGTCATGGCGCTCCAGGATACCGGCATCCTCGAACAGCTTGACGGTGCGATAGACCGTGGCGATGGAGATGTGCGGGTCGATCGACGAGGCGCGGCGGTACAATTCCTCCGCATCCGGATGGTCGGCGGCATCCGACAGCACCCGCGCGATCACGCGGCGCTGGTCGGTCATTCTAAGGCCCTTGTCGACGCAGGCTTTTTCGATCCGCGTCACGGAATTCTCCCGATCATGGCGGCAGGTTAGGCGAAATCGGTTGCCAGCGGAAGCCTGAGCACCAGCGCGTCCCTGCCCTCATAATAGGCTTTGCGCATGCCAACCTTGGCGAATCCCAATCCGGCATAAAGCGCGAGCGCATGCGGATTGTCCGCACCGACTTCCAGGAACATGGTCACAGCGCCCATGGTCTTTGCCCTGTTGATAGCGGCTTGCAACAATGCGCGTCCCAGTCCCTTGCCGCGCGCACGCGGCGCCACCGCCAGGGTCAGGATCTCGGCTTCATCGGCCGCGGTGCGTCCCAGCACAAAACCGTCATCATGGGCGAAGGCGAAAGCGCCGGGACCGGCCAGCATGTCCGACAGCGCCGCCGCATCCCAGGCGCGGGTGAAACAGGCGGCATGAAGGGTTGCCAGCGGCGCGGTATCGGCGGACGCATTCCAAGGCGCCACCTCAAACAAGGGCTTTGCCGCCTGGCAGCTTGGCGTCGGGTGCACGTAGATAAAGCGGGCCCGGCGTGTCTTTCGGTTCCGGCATCTGTGCCGCCAGGCGGGATACCCATAGCGCATCGGGCTGGCGATGACTGGAAAACGCAAAGCCGCCGCCCAGACTTTCGCGCGCCAATGCCGCACCCGTGCCGGCGACCGCGCAAGCACCGAACGCCTGAATGCGGGCCACGGCGGCCGCGAACGGCAGCACCACCGGCGGCTGGACGATGGCGTTGCCATCCTTGAGCAACAGATAGGCTTCCTCGCGGCGCGCGTCATGGATCACCGCGGCGCGCGTCTTTGCGGTTTCATCCATCGCGGCGGCGGCGATTGCTTCCAGTGTGGTGACGCCAATGAGCGGAATTTTTAATGCCAACCGAAGACCGCGCATGAAGGCCATGCCCACACGCTGGCCGGTGAAGGTGCCAGGCCCCGTGGTGACGGCAAGGCGGGTGAGGTGCGCGAAGTCGGCATTGGCCGACGTCATCGCCTCATCGACCATGGGCGCAAGCCGTTCGGCATGGCCCCGGTCCATGGCTTCGAAAATATGCGCGCGGACTTGACCATCTTCCAGCAGCGCCACCGAACAGGCGCCGAGCGCAGTATCTACGGCCAGTAACATCAGAGAATCTGACAGGCTTCGTCGAACGCGAGCCGTTCATTGCGCGCACGGTAGCCGCCTTCCGCGCCATAGCCCAGATTGCACAAGAAATTGGACTTGATCTGGGTGCCCGAAAAAAATTCCGCGTCGATCCCGGCATGGTTGAAGCCGCCCATCGGCCCGCAATCCAGGCCCAACGACCGCGCCGCCAGGATGAAATAGCCGCCCTGCAGGCTGCCATTGCGCAGCGCCAGCACCGCGTTGGCGTCAGCGTCGGTGAACCAGCTTTGGGCGTTGGGATTGTTGCGATAGAGCCTGGGCAGATAGCGCGCGAAATCCAGGTCATACCCCAGAATGGCGGTGACGGGCGCTTCCATGCTCTGGCGCACATTGCCGGTGTCCAGATGCGGCTTCAGCCGTTCCTTGGCCTCGGGCGACATCACAAACACAATGCGCGCCGGGGTGATGTTGGTGGCGGTGGGGCCCCAGCGCATCAGGTCATAGATCGCCATCAACAGCGCCGGGCTGACCTTCTTGTCCAGCCATTTGCGCATGGTGTGGGCTTCGCGGAACAGCGTGTCGAGCGCCGCATCGCTGACGGCGTGATGGGCTTCGGAAAGATAGGCCTCTTCTGTGCTCATCTAGTGTCGTGGTTTCGAAGTTCGCATAAACATTGATATCAAACTCCGAGCGAACTTCGAAACCAAAACGACACTAGAATCAATAATTGCTAGTGTCCTTCGATTCCGAAATCCGCCAGGAACTTGATATAGAAATCATGCGGATTTCGGAATCGGGACACTAGACCGCTTCGACGGCGGTGACTTCGGGCACATAGTGGCGCAGCATGTTCTCGATGCCGTTCTTCAGCGTCATGGTCGATGAGGGGCAGCCGGCGCACGAGCCCTGCAGATGCAGCGAGACGACGCCGCTGTCACCGTCAAAGCCCTTGAAGATGATGTCGCCACCATCCTGCGCCACGGCGGGGCGCACGCGGGTCTCGATCAGCTCCTTGATCTGTTCGACCACTTCGCTGTCTTCCTCATTGTAGCTTTCGCCGGCCTCGGCTTCCTCGGTGCCACCTTCCATCAGCGGCAGGCCGCGGGTGAAATGCTCCATCACCGCGCCCAGGATGGCGGGCTTGAGATGCTTCCAGTCGCCGTCGCGCTTGGTCACCGAGATGAAGTCCGCGCCGAAAAAGACGCGGGCGACGTTGGGGATGGCGAACAGCGCCTTGGCCAGGGGCGAGCGGCCTCCGCTTTCGGGGCTGGGGAAATCGGCCACCGCGCCCTCGCCCATCACGTCCCGCCCCGGCAGGAATTTGAGGGTGTTCGGGTTGGGGGTGGATTCGGTCTGGATGAACATGGGGTGCGTCCAAAAGCTCAGGTGTTACATGAACCTTCGAGCCCTAAGCATCAAGCGGAACAGGCAATTTACTTTCACCCGGATATTATTGACTTTATAATTTCACCCGGATAAATAGCGCCATGACCCACGCCGCCTTTTCCGGCTTTGATCAGCTCGCGTCCGGCTCCCTGCCCGAGGTCTATGCCGCCTGCCGCCACGACAGCGGCGCCCTGATCTTCGATCAGGAAACCGGGCGGGTGGTGGACGTCGACCCCCGTTTTCCACCCAGCGAGGAGGGGCCTAAACCGGGGAGACCCAAATTGGGGGTGGTGGCACGGGAGATCACCCTTTTGCCCCGGCACTGGGACTGGCTGGCCACCCAGCCGGGCGGTGCGTCGGTGGCGCTGCGCAAGCTGGTGGAGGACGCCAGCCGCAACCCGCGCGCCCAGCAGCGGGCGCGGCGCGATGCGGCCTATCGCTTCGCCACCGCGCTGGTGGGCAATGCGCCGGGGTATGAGGAAGCGATGCGCGCGCTCTATGCCGGGCATGGCGAAGACTTTGCCGCTCATACCGAGGGCTGGCCGGCCGACGTGCGCCGCGTGCTGGAAGAGATGACGGCGGAGGCTTTTTGAATGAGCCGCAAAAAGCTGCTGGCCGCTTTTATCGAAGACGTCTGGTCATGCGGCCGGATAGAGGCCTGCGACGATTTCATCGGCGAAACCTATACGATATGCCACGATCCCGGTGATCCCTGGGATGGCCAGACCTTGAGCCGCGAGGGCTTCAAAGAGCGGGTGCGTATTTCGCGCGCGCCGTTCCCCGATCAGCGCTTCACTCTGGTGTCGATTCTGGAAGATGGCGACGCCGTCGTGATAGCGTGGACGTGGGCAGGTGCGCACAAGGCAGACATCGCCGGTTTCGCCGCGACGGGTGTGCGCCTGACCATGTCCGGCCTGACCGGGTATGACTTTGATGCAGAAAACCGGATACGCGGTCACTGGCAGGTCGTTGACCGATTGGGTGTTTTTCAGCAGCTGACCCGGAACGCGGCTATGCCACAGTCCTAAAAGTCCACCGCGATGCCCTTGCGCTCCCAGTCGCCGAAACGGGTGGGTTCGGGGCCCTTGGGACCGCCATTTTCCGGCGGCAATTGGGTCTTGGCTTCCTTTCCCCGGCGGGCATGGGCTTCGGCTTTGGCGCGCTCGCCCGCTTCTGCGATGCGGGCGGCGACTTGGTCTTCGGCTGGTTGATCGACTTGATCGGTCATCAAGCGATCTTACATTCAGTTCGGACGGAGAGAAATGATGAATACGCTGCGCACCGGTATCCTGATGGCGGCCCTGACCGGGCTGTTCCTGGCGGTGGGTGGCGTCTTGGGTGGCAGCACCGGCATGGCGATCGCGCAGGCCTTTGCATGCGCGACCAATCTTTTCGCCTACTGGAACTCCGACAAGGTGCTGCTGTCGATGTATGGCGCCAGAGCCGTGGATGCCCAAAGCGCGCCCGACCTCTATCGCCTGGTGGAACAGCTGGCCGCGAAAGCCAGCCTTCCCATGCCGCGCGTCTATATCACCGACAATCCCCAGCCCAATGCTTTTGCCACCGGGCGCAATCCCGAATATGCCGCGGTGTGTGTCACCTCGGGCCTGCTCGCCCAGGTCAATCAGGAAGAACTGGCAGGGGTCTTGGCGCATGAACTTGGGCATGTGAAGCATCGCGACACGCTGACCATGACCATTACCGCGGTAATGGCGGGCGCCATTTCCATGCTGGCCAACATGGCCTTCTTCATGGGTGGCGGGCGTGACCGCAACAACCCGCTGGGCTTTGTCGGCGTCATTCTGGTGATGGTGCTGGCGCCCCTCGGCGCCATGCTGGTGCAGGCGGCGATTTCGCGCAGCAGAGAATTCGAGGCCGACAAGGCGGGGGCACAAATCACCGGGCGGCCGCTGTGGCTGGCCAGCGCGCTCGGCCGGATCGAACAGTCCGCACAGCGCATCGACAATTATCCCGCCGACGCCAACCCCGCGACCGCGCACATGTTCATCATCAATCCGCTGCATGGCGGCATCAGCGGGCTCTTTGCCACTCATCCCTCGACAGAAGAACGCATCGCGCGGCTGAGAGCCATGGCCGGGGCAAATGCTATTCCTCTAAAGCGTGGCCCTTGGGGCTGACCTGCTTTAGAACGCCAGCATGACCGACACCGGCCTTCCCGCACGGCGCGCCGCGCTGGCCATCATCTCCGGCGTGCTGCAGAAGCGCCGCCCGCTGGATGCCGGGCTGGACCAGCTTGCGGGGCTTGCCACCCGCGACGCCGGCTTCGCCCGGGCGCTGGCCAGCGAGACCTTGCGAAACATGGGCGCGCTGGACGCAGTGCTGCGAAAGTTCATGGCCAAGCCGCTGGCGCCGCACAAGGCAGGTACCGCCAGCGAGATCTTGCTGCTGGGCGCCTGCGAGCTTCTGGTGTTGAAAGTTGCACCCCATGCCGCGGTAGACGCCGCCAATGAACTGGCCGCCAGGGATTCCAAGGCGGTGCATTTCAAGCCGCTGATCAATGCGGTGCTGCGCAAGGTGGCAAAAGAAGGCGAAGCGGTGCTTTCGGGTTTGGACCGCGAGCGCCTGTCCACGCCCGACTGGCTCTGGTCGCGCTGGACGGCGCAGTATGGCGCGGGCACCGCACGCGCCATCGCGCGCGCGCACCAGCAGACCGCACCGGTGGACATCGTGCTGAAGTCCGGCCTTATGCCGGACGCCGCCGCATTTCCGCCCAGCGAAGAACTGTTCACCAATGTGCGACGGTTGAACGATGTAGGCCGCATCGACGAACTGCCCGGCTTTGCGGAAGGGTACTGGTGGGTGCAAGACGCCGCCGCGACACTGCCCGTGCATCTGCTGGGCGATGTCGCCGGCAAAAAGGTGATCGACCTGTGCGCGGCACCGGGCGGCAAGACCATGCAGCTGGCGGCGCGCGGCGCGCAGGTCACGGCGGTGGAGATCGACGGCGCGCGCGCGATGCGCATCCGCGAAAATCTGGCGCGCACCAGACTGTTGGCGGAAGTTGTCGAAGGCGATGTCCGCGATCTCGATTTGCGCGCGCCGCTGGTGCTGATTGACGCGCCCTGCACCGCCACCGGCACCATCCGCCGCCATCCCGACCTGCCCTGGATCAAGGGCGCAGCAGACGTCACAGTTTCCGCCGCCGCCGCTTACGAGATTCTGGAAAGCGGCGCGGCGCTGGTCGAAGCGGGCGGCACATTGGTCTTTGCCGTCTGCTCCCTGGAACGCGAAGAGGGCGAGGAGCAGATCGCGGCCTTTCTGGCCAATCATCCCGAATTCGCGCGCATGCCCATCACACCGGATGAGGTCTTCGGCCATGGCGAATGGATCACACAAGAAGGCGATTTGCGCACCCTGCCCTTTCATCTGGCGGACAAGGGCGGCATGGACGGGTTCTATGCGGCCCGTCTGACGCGAGTATAGAATTATTCTTCGAAGAATCCCTCGTCGAGAGCCTTTATCTCAATTGTGTCGCGAACCAAAACGCCGACTTTGTATTTCACCATCAACTCGGTGAGACGTCGCCCATCTATCAGCAAGACTTGTACTGTCGAGTTTTTGGCTGCCTGAATACCATCTTCTGTAAATTGCGATGCTGTTACAAAAACACCCTTGTTTGCTCGATGAATATTTAGCGCACCAATAAAATCTCGAATTTCGTGCGGTCCAACTTTGTTGCCATCTTTCCATCTTTTCGCCTGGATATAGACTCTCTCCAAACCAAGGGGGTCTTGATGTATTACTCCGTCCATCCCCCATCTCCCGCGCCACCAAGAGCCAAATCCATCTCTTCAATGCCCTGACCGTATCCCATTGCAAGAAGAAGGCGGAGGATAAGATCCTCAAAATCTGGGGGGGACATCTTGCGAACACGTTGGAGTAGGTCTTCATGAAGGGCCGACTCCAATTCCTGCTTAGCGTTGTCTATCCGCTCCCGAGGGGTCTGATCTTCTACCTGTTCGACAACAACCCGAGAGCCAGAAGACTTGCGATTGGCTATGGCGACATCCTTATCCAATTCCGATTGGGCGCCCCGCTGTGACCTTGCCATCCATTCTTTGAATTCTGGAAACTGCCGAAGAAATTGGACGTCGATCTTCGCCGGTTTTTTTCTAAAACCTTTCGGCCTCGTTCGGAGATTTCAACTAACCCGTGCCGAGGTGAAACAAGCAATCCGGCTTTTCCTAAATAGGATCTCGCCCACGCCAAGCGGTTCAATAAGAGGTTTTCGCCCCCACTCGGTAGCCGCTCAGCGCGTTCTTCGGCAGAAAGCTGGAATTCATCTGCTACCGACTCAACAAAACTTCTCACGGCTTTAGGCGCAGGCTCGGTCCCTAACCTCTGAAGCAGCGGCAGCATGAGAGACTGATAATCCGGCACAGCCATCACATCACCCCGAAGATTTTTTAATTGCGTGATTTAAACGTACGCCAGGATGCCGTCTTACAGCCACCCCAATGCATAAGCGATCGCCAGATACACCTTGCCGGTATCGGGCGACAAGGACGGCTTTTACGCCACACGGCTCACGCGGCGGTCAGGTGCCTGACATCACGCCCTTGCCGGGATGAACCGAAGGCACGATCCGCCCCCGATCCACCACCGGCACGCCGCCCACGATGACAAAGGGAATGCCCGCCGAGGTCAGGGTCGGCATCTGGTAAGTGGCGCGGTCCGTCACCGTCGCCGAATCAAACAGCGTCAGGTCGGCGTCGGCCCCCACCTGTACCCGGCCCTTGCGGTGCATGGCGGGTGAAATCCCCTCAAGGCGATGGGCCGGCAGGTAAGTCATCTTGCCCAGGGCATCCATCAGCGTGAGGGCATGCTTCTCGCGTACATAGACGCCCAGTACACGGGCGAAGGTGCCGGTGGCGCGCGGATGGCCCTTGCCGTTGATATAGACGACGGCGTCGGAGGCGATGATCACGCCGGGATGGGCGACCGCCGTGGTGACTGTGGCGTCCGGGATGCGGTGATTGATGATCGCCATGCCGGGCTGTTCCTTGCGGTACCGGGCGAAGCTTTCGGCGTTCAGCCGTTCGCCCGTCGGCGGCCATTCGATGTCTTCGTATTTCGCGGCCAGCCGTTCCTGCCAGCCCGGATTGAACAGGGCGCTGCCGATGGCGGTGGAGGAGGCGTCGTAGGGATAAACCTCGGTGGTGACATCGACGCCATGGCGGCGCGCCCCGTCGATCATGTCGAGAACCATGTCCACGGCACCAAGGGCTTTGGACCCGATATGGCAGATATGCACGGATGCGCCGGTGGCTGCGGCGTCGGCGATCAATTCCTGCATTGGCGTCATCAGATTGTCGGCGTCGGCGCGCTCCGCCGCCCGGGCATGCACAAAGACCGGCGCATGCAACCGTCCCGCCTCCTTCATCAGAAGATAGATTTCGTCGCGCCCCGCGCCTGGGAGATATTCGGACAGTACGCCAAGGCCCAGGCCGCCGGCGGCGAAGCCCCGGTCGAACATGAGGCGCTCGCGTTCGCGCTCCTTAGGCGAGAGCGGTTGTTCGGCCCATTCGGACTTGCGCGGCAGAATCTTGCCCCAGGTGCTGAAAGGCGCATCCAGGCTGCCTTCCTCGTCCATGCCGGTCTTGATCTTCACGCGGATGCTTTGCAGCCCGACGCTGGCCCCGAAATTGATCCGGGCTTTGCCCTTTCGCACCGCATAGAAGGGCGCGATGGGATAGACGCCTTCCTCCAGCTCCAGCGAGGTCGTGACCCCGTCCTGCGCCTGTTGGTCATAGCCGAAGGCATATTGGGCGTGGGAATGGATATCGATGAAGCCCGGCGCCACGACCAGGCCCCTGGCGTCAATGGTCCGGGCGCCGTCCAGCATGCTATCGGAGATCGCCGCGATCCGCCCCGCCCGCACGCCGAGATTGGCGATGCGGTCGGTGCCGGTTTGCGGGTCCATGATCCGGCCATGGAGAATGACCAGATCATAGGCGGGAGCCGCCGCGGAGGAGACGCTGGCGGAAAGCAACAGCACACAGCCGGCCATCAGGCCCCAGATTGTGCCGCGCATCTTGTCCCTTCCCTAGAGCCGCCCCAGCGCATACGCAATCGCCAGATACACCTTGCCGGTGTCGGCGGAAAGCAGTGTGGACGTCAGCAGGCCGCCGCCGTCGCCCTGGCGCGCCTGGTTCAACAGGGTCTCGAATTCCGCCAGATAGGCATCGGCCGCGTCATGGAAGCGCTTGTCATCGCGATAAAGCGTGGTGACGCGGTCAACGGCGGAATCGTCAATCGTGCCCGACAGCCGCCGGGCAAAGATGGCGCGGTCGCCAGCCAGATAACGCTTCCAGTCTTCATCGCTGGGCTCGGTCGTATCCAGCGCCGAAAGATCGATCGCCATGTCGGCCAGCGCCAGTTCCAGCGCCCCCAAGGTCGCGGCAGTGTCCAGCCCCGACACCGGCCTGGGCAGGCGAATCTCGCTTTCCTGCTCGGCCGCGGCCAGCAGGGTCTTCATCTCCCAGCCCTTGTTGTCGCCCTTGTTGTCACCAGGGCGCGCCGGTTTGTCGGCCGGCTTCCTGGTGGTGAGCTTGCGCGCCAACCCTTTGAGGCCCTCGGGCTCCGGCTCGGCCGCAGGCTTCATCGGGCCGCCAATGTCGGGCGGCGTCACCTTGCCGGTGGAACGCGCATGGAGCGTGGACATGGTGCGCGCCGACAGATCCAGAATCTGTTCGGTCTCGCTCGCCATCATCTGGCGCACCCGGCGGGCTTCTTCCTGCGCCAGGCCGGGCAGGCGGATCAGATGCTTTTCCACGTCCCTTGTGGTTTCCGACAGAAGGGCGCGGATCTTGCCGGCTTCGGCGCTCATCTCGCCGGACGCGCGCAGCAGGCGTTCGCATTCCGCCATCGCCTCGCCCACCAAGAGGCGCGCATCATGCTTGGCCTGGGCCGAGCTTTCGCCGATCAGGGTCTTGGCGCCATCGCCCGCATCCCTGATCGATGCCGACAAGGTCGCCAGAACCTGGCTGGCCGCGTCGCTGGTTTCCTTCAGCCGTTCGGCTTCGCGGGCAAAGGCATTGGTCAGTTGGGCGGCACGGCTGGCCGCATTGGCCATGATCAGTTCCAGATGCCGTTCGGCGTCGCCGGTCACGGTTTCGAACTTGCGCGCTTCTCCGCCTAGCGCCTCGATGGCGTTTTCCATGCCGACGCGCTGCTGCGACAGAGCGGATTCGAAAATCTCGCTTTCGCTGTTCAGCTTCTCGACCAGCTCGCCCATCTGGGCGCGATGCTTTTCGTGCCGCGCCAGCACGAATTCCGCACGCGCCATGGCCGCATCGGCCACCTCCTGAATGCGCTGGGCCTGGGCTTCCAGCGACTTGGCGGCTTCCAGTGGCGCGTCCGCGGCCAAGGTAATGGCGCCGCGGAAACCGGCGGCCTGCACATCCAGTGACTGAGCCGCCATCTTCAAGGTGCCTTCGGCGGATTCCATGGTGGCCTTGAGTTGCGCGGCGCGGCCCGCCACCGTTTCGCCGGCGCGGCCGGCGGCTTCGCTGAGCTGATCGCCCAGGGTCTCGATGCGCGCGCTTTCCTGATTGAGCCGCGCGGCGATGGTGTCGCCACGCACCTGGGCGCGCGCGCCCGCGTCGTCCAAGGTCGAGATCTGCTTTTCCAGCACCGCTTCCATGGTGCGCATGCGCTGAAGGGCGACATCCAGACCGGTGTTGAGACCGTCGAGTTCCCGGCGCACCGCGCGCGCCAGCCGCGCGGCATTGTTGGCGGCGGTTTCATCGGCCGCAAACAAACGCTCGCTTGCGGCCAGAAGTGTGCGGGTCGCGTCCGTCATAGCCGAACTGCGGGCGAGCGCCGCCGCCACGCTGAGGAATAGGAAGGGCGGAAACAGCATTTCGGCCAGGAACGCCGCCTTGGCGGCCAGGGTAAGATGATTCAGCCCCTGTGGCCCCAGAAGACCCCAGATGAAGGCGGCCGACACCCCAATCCAGAACAGCGACAAGAGCGTGGCGCTGACCAGCGCCACGCTGCCAAAGCGGCTGGGCTTGAGCTTGGGGATCGGCTGAGGCGCGGGCAGCGGCGAAGTGACGCCCGGCGTTTGCGGCTTTTCCAGGGGCACGGTCTGCCCGAACGTCTTAACCATTTTGCTTTTAGGCCCTGAATCCGCTGGCTTATTTCAGTTAAACATAAATCGGGCGGGTTTCACACAGGAAATGCCGCATTAACGCGGCTTTAGCCCCGCTTCGCACAGGATAAGCCCACATTTTCCTGAAGAAGTAGCCATGGCTGACACCCCCGTCGATCTCACCCACCTCGCCCGCTACACCGGCGGCGACAAGGCATTGAACGCAGAGATCCTGAAGCTGTTCGACGGCCAGGTCAGCGAGATGGTGACCCAGCTTCTGGGCGTGTTGGAACAGCGCGATGCGCGCAAGTGGCGCGAGGTCACCCACACCATCAAGGGCGCGGCGCGTGGCGTCGGCGCCTTTGCCATGGGCGATGCCGCCGCCAATGCCGAACCGGTCGATCCCGTCGCCAGCCCCGACCGCGCCATCCAGATGATCGAGGCGCTGCGCGTGCAGGGCGAAGCGGTGCAGGCTTTTATTGCGGATTATCTCGCGGCCTAACGGCGCTTTTCAAACATCCTGTATTCGTGTTCGATCGAAGCCTCGATCAGCGTGCGCCACACCGGTTCCGCAATTTGCGCCGATAGACCGGTGCGCTTTCCTTCCGCGATCACCTTGGCCACCACGTCTTCTACGCGGGCGGCGTCGCGCACCTGTTCCCGCGCGGTCTTGAGCCGGGCGGCCTGTTCGATATAAGCCTGCCGGACCGTCAGCAGCGCCACCAGCCTTGTGTCCAGCGTGTCGATGGCTTCCCGCAATTCGCCAAGGGAACCGCAGGCATCGGGCATCTTCAGGGGAGCGTCATTTTGCATCGCAGCACTGTTCTGGCCGGGGTTGTTGGTGCGGGTATTTTTACATATAAGAACGACGTTTTCTCAGCCTATACATGAGTTTAGGTGTGAAATCCCCCAGGGAAGCCTAAGGACCACGGAATGACTGCCCAGCCCATCGAAACAGACGTTGCCATCATCGGCGCGGGCCCCATCGGCCTGTTCGCCGTATTCGAGCTGGGTCTGCTGGACCTCAAGTGCCACCTGATCGACATCCTGGACCGGCCGGGCGGCCAGTGCACCGAACTTTATCCCGAAAAGCCGATCTACGATATTCCGGGCCTGCCCATCATCACCGGCCAGGAGCTGGTGAACCGCCTGCTCGAACAGATCAAGCCGTTCAATCCGCAATTCCATTTGAGCGAAATGGCGACATCGCTGGAGAAGCTGGCCGACGGCCGCTGGAAGCTTTCGACCGACGCGGGCACCGAGATCATCGCCGCCGTGGTGGTGGTCGCGGCTGGCGCGGGTTCGTTCCAGCCCAAGCGCCCGCCGGTGCCCGGCATCGAGCTGTTCGAAAATGCCGGCGACGGCATCGGCGTGCATTACGCCGTGCGCAAGATGGAGACCTTCCGCGGCAAGAACATACTTGTTGCTGGTGGTGGTGACAGCGCGCTCGACTGGGTGATCAACCTGGCGCCGCTGGCCAAGAGCATGACCCTGGTGCATCACCGCGACGGCTTTCGCGCCGCCGCCCACAGCGTCAACCAGATGCGCGAGCTGGAGAAGGAAGGGAAGGTCAAATTCCACGTCGCCAGCGTCAAGGCGCTGCATGGCGAACCCGGCAAGCTGGCCGGCGTGACCTTGCAGGGCCATGACAAGAGCGAGTGGCACCATAAGGCGGACGTGTTCCTGCCCTTCTTTGGCCTCACCATCAAGCTGGGCCCCATCGCGGAATTCGGCATCAACCTGCACGAAAATCTGATCCCGGTGGACACCGCCCGCTTTGAAAGCCCGACCTCGGGCATCTTCGCCATCGGCGACATCAACACCTATACCGGCAAGCTCAAGCTGATATTGTCCGGCTTCCATGAAGCGGCCCTGATGTCGCAGGCCGCTTTCCATGTCTGCCGTCCCAATGAGAAGCTGCGCTTCCAGTACACGACCTCCTCCTCCAACCTGCAAAAGAAATTGGGTGTCTCGTGAAGATCCACGCTGTCGACCGCCAGGGGAAAGAACACACGCTGGAAGGCCGCGACGGCTGGAGCGTGATGGAGATCCTGCGTGACGGCGGGCTGGACATCGCGGCGGAATGCGGCGGGGCGTGCGCCTGCGCCACCTGCCACGTTTATGTGAATGACGGCTGGTTCGACAAGCTGCCCGCGCCGTCGGAAGCCGAAATCGACATGCTGGACATGGCGCTGGCGGTCGAGCCGAATTCGCGCCTGTCGTGCCAGGTGATTTGCAGCGAAACTACCGACGGCATCAAGGTAACCGTGGCGCCGGAGTAGTGAGATCGCGGCGCGCGTCACGCGCGCGAGCAGGTCCAGTGGACCTGCGAGAGTGATCGAACGCCGCGAGCTTGGGCGAGCGGCCTGCGTCAGTAGCCGCCCAGATCCTTCTTCATCTCATAGGCGATGGACGCACGCTCACCGAGATAGTTGCCGGCCGGCGCCATTTTATAAAGCCCGCGCAGGTAGGTGAGGTCGACATCGGTCATCGCCTCCGGCTTCATCTCGGCGCCGCAGCCGGATGCCATCAGATTGGTGATGGTCGGCACATTCTGGCAGCTGTCGTAATACTGCCCCTGGGACAGCGCCAGCATGGCAATGTAATCGGCCAGCGGGCCGATCTCCTGGCCGGCGATCTTGCTGGTATCCACGACGACAATGGCGGCGGTGAATTCGCTTTTCAGCCCGTTGCCGGTGCGTGACCCGCTGACGCGAAGGCTGGGAATATTGCCGTTGGCGCTCATCACGCCATAGCCGAGATCCCCGCTCGGCAAATCGGCCATGATGAGGCCGTCAAAATCTTCCGTCGCCGTCGAGTACCAGGCCTGGATCGGCAGCCGCACAGTGGCGATCTTCTCGGCCTGCGCGCGATAGTGAAATCCCAGCAGCGCCGGACGCTTGGCCCGCACGAAATCCAGAATCTTTTGCGGTTCGGGCGTGGCCAGGACCAGGACATTGGGATGACAGGGTTCGCGCTGGTCCAGCGGCGCGCCCGCGGCCATCGCCACCTTGATGATGCGCTGGGTGACGTAGAGATTGAACTTGTCGGGCAGGCCGATGGTGACCGGGCAGATGCCGGTCTTCCAGCGCGCGATCTTGCCCACCAGGCGGGTTTGCGCGGCATGGTCGATGATGAAATTATCAAGCGCTCTTTCGGTGCGAAGGCGCAGCTCGGTGACGATGACGTTTTCGACCGGCGCGCTTTGCGGCGGGGGCGCGGCCTGCTGGGCCGAGGCCGAAAGCGCGAGAGCCGGCATCACAAACGCCAGAAACGCGATGATCCTTTTCATCCTCGTTGCTCCGAAATTGCGAAGACTGACAATTGAAGGCTGGCAATTGAAGAATGGCAATCGATGACAGTCGCTATCTTACACCCGCGGGCCGGGGGTCGGAAATCCCACCACCTCGCTCTGGTGATCACGGGGGCGGATGGGCCATGATCGGCCCATGGCTATCATTCGCGGCCGCCAACAGGCCCATCCCGACCGGCCCTTTGCACTGTTTCTGATCGGCATGCGGGTCAACGACCTGCTGGCCGTGCGGCAGTGGTGGCCGGTGGTTGCGGCCATGCCGCGCATGCAGCGCGAACTGGCGAAGAAGCCCGGCGCCGGGCTGTTGTGGCAGCGCAATTTCCTGTCAGGCCGCGTGGTGATGACCCTGCAATATTGGGACAGCATGGAAAAACTGTTCGCCTATGCCCATGACCGCGACGGCGAACACTTCCCGGCCTGGGCTCGGTTCAACCGCACGGTGAAGGACAATCCCGCCGTCGGCATCTGGCACGAGACCTATGCCCTGACGCCGGACAATTGCGAGAACATCTATCGCAACATGCCGGCCTTCGGCCTAGGGGCCGCGTTCGGGGTTGCGCCTGCCGCCACGCGGATGGGTGGGTTGCGAGATCCGTTCGACCGCGGCGCGCCAGCGGCGCGCGAATAGGTCCAGTGGACCTATGAGAGCGGTCGAACGCCGCGAGCACAGGCGAGCGGCCCCCGGCCACTTATCAATTCCTGAAAACGTCTTTAGGCTCCCGCCAGTCCGGGGGCTGAATGACCGTCGCGCATGTCTATACCGTTGCCTTTCAAGGCATAGAGGCACGGGAAGTCGATGTGCAGGTGCATATCGGCGACGGCGGCAACGGGCTGTTCAATATCGTGGGCCTGGCCGACAAGGCGGTGGGCAAGAGCCGCGAGCGGGTGCGCGCGGCGCTGTCGGCCATCGGCCTGGCGCTGCCGTTCAAGCGCATCACCGTGAACCTGGCGCCGGCCGATCTGCCCAAGGAAGGCTCGCATTACGACCTGCCCATCGCGCTGGGCTTGCTGGCCGCCATGGGCGTGATCCCGGCCAGCGAGATGGCGGGTTATGTGGCGCTGGGCGAACTGTCGCTGCGGCGGTGACCGCGGTGGCCGGTGTGCTGCCCGCGGCCATCGCGGCCAATGAACAGGGACGCGGGCTGATCTGTCCCGCCGCCAACGGACCCGAAGCGGCGTTCGCGGGCGGGATCGAAATACTGGCAACGCCGTCGCTGATCGCGCTGGTCAATCACATGAAGGGCGCCAGCGTGCTGTCGCCGCCCGAACCCAAGCTGGCGAATGCGGCGCGCACGGCACCCGACCTGCGTGATGTGAAGGGCCAGGAAAGTGCCAAGCGCGCGCTGGAGATCGCCGCCGCCGGCGGCCACAACCTTTTGATGTTGAGGTCTAGATACCCGGCGCTTTACCCGGACCCAACCAGCGAACGAATGACCGCTTATGACCCAAAGCGGTCATTCACGGCGCACCACCTTAATCGACTCCTGTAACGGTCCTGGTCCGGCTGGGGAGGACAACCCGCTTGCCAAATGTCTGGATCGCCGAGAAGCTGATTGAACTGAGGCACCCATGCTGACCCGGTTCATTGCCGCGCTCCTTATTTTCTCAAGCACAACAGCGCCTGCTTTTTCGCAGGCCGGGCCGACCCCCGATGACCGTGCACGCCAGTGGCTGGCGCTGATTGATGATGAGAACTACGCTCAGAGTTGGAGCGAGGCGGCAAAACACTTTCAGAACCGCCAAACGGCTGATGCTTGGGCAAGCTATGCCACAGCCAAGCGCGCCGCACTAAGCACAGTCACCAGTCGCGATCTTAAATCCATAGACCTCAACCGCAACAACACCGTCGTCGTCCGCTATGAGACGGAATTTTCCGGAGGTTCCACGGCTCTGACCGCCGGGCAGCAGCCCAGCCAGCCGACAATCGCAACGTCAAACGCCGCAGCAGCAGATGAAACAAAGAAGGTTGCTGTAACACCGCTTGCCTCGAATGATACAGCCGACACCGCGACTAATCACATCTTCCATAACGGCGTGGAAGGTATAATCGTTGAAGGCAGTCGGATAGAAACCGCCGCTATAGAAACCGTCACGCTCGTCTTCGAAAATGGCAGCTGGTCGGTGACTGACTACTCCGTCAACTAACCGAAAGTCGCGCCGGACGCTGATCAGTATCGCAAATTCTAGATGCTCAGCCCAAGCAAGGGCCATCTCCCGGACGTCCGCTCTTGGCGCAAAGCGGACATTGCGAATGTCACGAAATGGGCGGGCTGACCTTCCTGATGTTGTAGTCCATATACCCGGCGCTTGGTCCTGGCCGAACCAAGGGACGAATGACCGTTTTTGACCCAACGCGGACATCACCAAATCACTGATCGTCCGCCAGGTGTTGATTGCCGGTCCCGCACCCGACTCTGCGGGGGCAGCCTAATTGACAGGCACGCCCTCCGGCCCCGTCCAGGTCCAGGCGGCGATTTTCCAATCTGCCGAACCTTTGGTCAGCACAAATGTCATCTGGGCAGTCTCGCGCAAGGTCTTGCCTTTTTGCTTGAAGCTAGCGGCCGCAGTCCTCGTGCATGAAAGGGTCGATGTACATGCCGTCTTCCATGAAGGAAGAACCCGGCCCGCCAACCAGCCAGATCTGGCCCGTTTTCAGCGGCTTGCCGCACAAGCCGCAGAGCTTCTTCTCCAGCACCTCATCGACCACGCTGGTGTCATTGACCGAGAAATGGGGCGCGCCCTTCACATCCCGATAGACGACAAACGGAATCGGCAACCCGCGGCGGTCGCGGTCATTGTCCTGCAAATCGAGGGGAATCGGAACGTCCGGCACCGCAGATGCGCTTTCTCAAAACGTCGCGCGCAATATGCCGGGAATTGGCGCCCCGCGGTATGTGCTCAAAAATGCTTATGCACAGTTGCGCAACACCCCGAAACGGTCACATCACCGCGCCGAAGCGCAGCTCGGGCGCGGTGCCGGGCTGGCCGGACAGTTCGAACTGCATCTTCTCGACCAGGTTGAGCACAATGGTCCAGAACAGCGCCTTGCCCTGGTCGTTGGCATTGGCCGCGCCTTCCAGAAAATCCAGCACGATCTGTTCGGCTTCATAGGGAAACTGCTCGACCACCGTGGCGGCGACCAGTCCCGGCTCCACATCCCACGTCTGCATCCCACCCTCGCGCCCATGAACACGGCCGCAGTATCGCACCGGGCGGGCGCAATCATGAGTAAGGGAAAGCCGCAAATACCTGCGTATTTATACCTATGCCCGCAAAGCCCACCGGGCGGCCGCGCGCGCAAACCCTCGAAACCGATAATGACCGGCCTGTTAGCCAGTTTCCGGTAATTACGCGGTCGGGTCCGGATGGCGGCCTGGAACTGTCAAGACGGTCTTCGCGCATTTTTGCGGTTGCCCGCGCGCCAGCGCCCCCGCAACATCCGCGCACCCCGATGCTCGCAAGCCAGCGCCCCCAACCTGCCGCGGCCCTCAGCCTTGCGCTGGTTGTGCTGCTGCATGCGCTTCTGCTGTTCGCCTTTTTGCATTTCCTGGTGACGGCACAGAGAAGCGCCCGGCCTGCGCCCGAACGGCTGCTGGAAATGATCATCAGCACCGCCAGAAAACCGTTGCCCGCGCCGATGACCGCGCCGCCGTCGAAACCTGCAACAGCGCCACACCGGGGCGGCGAACATTCCGGTGTGATGCCGTCTTATGCCCCGCCGGTGGCCGCGCCCGATGTCACCGGCCTGGGCCAGGCGCTGTTTGATTGTGCGCCCGAGAATCCCAATCTCTCGCCGGAGCAGCGCGCCCATTGCCCCGGCGCCTTCACCCGGCACGACGATAGTGCGCTGGTTGAGCCCAAGAGCCATGTCCAGGATCCGGCGCGGCGTGAAGCCGAGATGCGCACCAAGAACACACCCGGCCGCGTGCCCTGCACCAGCCTGACCGAAGTGCAGACCAGTTTGAGCGGCGACACCATGGTGCCCATGGTCGATCCGGTCTGCGCCATCGGGGGGCTGCTCAATGGCTTTGGCCCGCTGAACGGGCTGGAAAAGTAAGCAGCAGGAACTTTCCACCCGCACTGCCCGTTGTGGAGGCATTCTCGCGGAGATTGCCGATGAAGCCGATTGTCCTTCTGGGTCTGGCGCTGATCGTGCTGGGCATCGCCGGTCTGTTGATCAGCCATGTGAGCTGGACTGAGACCAAGCCGCTGGTCGATCTGGGCCCGCTGCAAATCAATTCCCAGGAGGACCATACGGTCTGGATTCCCACCGTCGCGGCGGTGATGGCGGTGCTGGCGGGCCTGGGTCTTGTCTTCGCGGGGAAGCGCTCCGTTTAAGCCTGATTTTGCTGCATTTGCGAAGGTTTCTGCGTCGCAGATCGCGTTGCGGCTGTCACACGGATACGCCTATCATTGCCCCATGATTTTCCATGGGGAGAGAAAAATGCATTCCGTCACCAAGTTTGCGCTGGGCATGTGTGTTGGCGTCGCCGTCGGCGCCGCCGGCTTTGCCGCCATCGCGCAGAACGACCCGAAGATCGGCACCAAGGCCAGCGATCCGATCGGGCCAGCGCCCGATCCGGCCAGCGTCGGCATGACCCTGCCCAAGGACATCAAGTGCACGGGCAAGGAGGGCGAGAACCAGATGTGCTATCTGTATGGCGATCCGGCCAAGCCCGGGCCGTACATGGTGAAATACATCTGGTGGCCGGGCCATTTCTCCAAGCCGCACTATCACAACAACGAACGCTTTGCCTATGTCGTGTCGGGCACCTGGTGGACCTCGACCAGCAAGGTCTATGACGAGCGCACCACCTATCCGGTCCATGCCGGTTCGGTCGCGGTCGACAAGCTGCACGGCATTCACTGGGACGGCGCGCGCACCGGCGAAAAAGAACCCGCGGTGCTGATCCTGGCGGGCACCGGCCCCAACATCACCCAGGGCGTGGATGAGAACGGCAAGGACATGGGTCCGCCGCGCTGAAGGAGACCATAATGCGTCATCTTGTTGCCGCGCTTGCTCTTGCTGGTCTGATCGCAACGCCTGTCTTCACACCTGCTTGGGCTGAAACCCAAGAGCAGTTGTTGAATCAGGGCCCGCCCAAGACCAGCCAGCCCATGCCTGATCCCGCCAACATCCCCATCGTGTTCGGCAAGGACATTCCCTGGAAGGGCGAGAATGGTGAGCACACCGCCGCCCTGTTCGGCGATCCGGCCAAGCCCGGCATCTATGGCGTGCTGATCAAGTGGGATCCGGGGCATAACTCCAAGCCGCATTTCCACTCCACCGACCGCTACATCTATGTGATCTCGGGCTCATGGTGGGTGTCATCCAGCACCCATTATGACCCCAGCAAGATGTATCCGATCCCGGCCGGCAGCTATGTGCGCGACCTGAAGAACACGATCCATTGGGACGGCGCCAAGGCCGAAACCGGCCCGTGCATCCTGATGCTGGTGGGTGAGGGGCCGATGGTCTCTGGCCGCTATGCCGCCAAGGATCCGAGCAAGCCGGAGGAAGGCCAGGACTTCGTCCCCAAACAGTGAGAGCAATTCAGCGCTGCGCCGTGCAGGCCGCTTGACGGACTGCACGGCGTAATGCTGTGAGGGGGCACGGACGCCAAGGGGACATGCTTTGAAGAAATTCCATCCCGTCTATCTGTTTCTGCTGATCCCCTATGCCGCCTGGGTGTGGGTGCCGTTCTACAACAGAAGCGAACCCGCGCTGTTCGGCATTCCCTTTTTCTACTGGTGGCAGATCTTCGGCATCTTCCTCACTGTGGGCTCCATCCTGCCGGTGTATCTGCATCAGGAACGCCACAAATGAGTAGCACCGTCATTGTCTTTCTGGCGCTGGTCATCCTCGTCATCTTTATCGGCCTGTTCGGTTCGCGCTGGCGCGCCGGCGACCTGTCGCAACTGCATGAATGGGGCCTGGGCGGCCGCAGCTTCGGCACCCTGATCACCTGGTTCCTTTTGGGTGGCGATCTCTATACCGCCTATACCTTCATCGCCGTGCCCGCCTTGATGTTCGGCGCCGGCGCCGCGGGCTTCTTTGCCGTGCCCTATGCCGCCTTGATGTATCCGGTGCTGTTCATGGCGTTCCCACGCCTGTGGTCGGTGTCGAACAAGCACGGCTACATCACTGCGGCCGATTTCGTGCGCGGGCGTTTCGGCCATCGCGGCCTGGCGCTGGCCATCGCCGTCACCGGCCTGGTTGCCGTGTTGCCCTATATGGCGCTGCAGCTGGTCGGCATGCAGGTGGTGATTGCCGCTCTTGGCCTGGACTGGAATGTGGCGCTGCCGGTGCTGGGCACCGTGTCGGTGCCGCTGATCCTGTCCTTCATCGCATTGGCGGCCTTCACCTATACCAGCGGCTTGCGCGGCACCGCCCTGATCGCGGTGGTGAAGGATTTGCTGGTCTATATCACCGTGCTGGCGGCGATCATCATCATCCCCACCGAGCTCGGCGGCTATGGAAAGATCTTCGCCGCCGTGCCGGCCAAGCAGGTTCTGCTGGCGCCCACGCCCGCAGGGAGTCTGGGCGCGGGCTTTGCCTATGTCACCCTGGCGGTGGGATCGCTCTTGGCGCTGTTCCTGTATCCCCATTCGGTGACCGGGTTGCTGTCGTCGTCCAGCCGTCATGTCATTCGCAGGAATGCGATGATCTTGCCCGCCTATTCGGTGGCACTGGCCTTCATCGCGCTGCTTGGCTACATGGCGCTGGCTGCGGGCGTGAAGGGCATGCCGGAATATGCGCAGGGCTTTAAAGGCTTCGGCAACAATTTCGCGGTGCCGGCGCTGTTCCTGCATGCGTTCCCCGGCTGGTTTGCGGGGCTGGCGTTTGCCGCCATCGCCATCGGCGCGCTGATGCCGGCCTCGATCATGGCGATCGCCTGCGGCAACCTTTTCACCCGCAACATCTTCAAGGAATTCATTGCGCCGGACTGCACCCCCGAGACCGAAACCAAGATGGCCAAGCTGGTCGCCTTCGCCGCCAAGCTGGGGGCGCTGTTCTTTGTGCTGGAGCTGCAGACCACTTACGCCATCCAGCTGCAGCTTCTGGGCGGCATCTGGATCTGTCAGACTGTGCCCGCGGTGCTGCTGGCGCTTTACGTGCGGCTTGATCCGCGCGCGCTGTTGGCCGGATGGGCGGTCGGGGTTGGGCTTGGCACCTGGATGGTGATGGAGCTGGGCTTCAAGAGCTCGACCTATCCGTTGCACATATTGGGCGAGACCATCCCCTGCTATGCCGCGGTCAGCGCACTGGTGGCGAACTTGTTGGTGAGCTGGCTGCTGACCTTGGTGCTGCGCGGCGGCGCTATCGTGCGCGACGAGACGGCGGCGGAAGATTACGCCTGACCCCAACTCCGGCTGTCATCCCCGGCGAGCACGAGCGGCAAGCGAGTGCGAGGGAAGGAGACCCAGGCGCTTCCAACAAGCCCGGCCGTCAAAGAACAGAGCTTGTCCTGTTCTAATTGTTCGAGTTGAAGCACCTGGGTCCCCTTCCCCTCGCGCCGTAACACGGCGCTCGGCCGGGGATGACAGCTGGCGTTAGCCGAACCTGCCCGTAATATATTGTTCAGTCCGCTTATTGTCGGGCGCGGTGAAGATTTTTTCGGTCGCGCCGTATTCAATGAGCTCGCCCAAATACATGAAGGCGGTATAGTCGCTGGCGCGCGACGCCTGCTGCATATTGTGGGTGACGATCACGATGGTGTATTCGGCCGCCAGTTCCTCGATCAGTTCCTCGACCTTGGCGGTGGAGATGGGATCGAGCGCCGAGCAGGGCTCGTCCAAAAGGATCACTTCAGGGCGCGTCGCCACGCTGCGGGCGATGCACAAGCGCTGCTGCTGGCCGCCCGACAGCGACAGGCCCGACGCATTGAGCTTGTCCTTCACCTCGCCCCAAAGTGCTGCGCGGGTCAACGCAGACTCGACACGGCCATCCATCTCCGAGCGCGGGACGCGTTCATAGAGTTTGATGCCGAATGCGACATTATCATAGATCGACATCGGGAACGGCGTGGGCTTCTGGAACACCATGCCGACGCGCGCGCGCAGCAGGTTGAGATCCTTGAGCTTCAGAATGTTCTCGCCATCCATCAGAATCTCGCCTTCGGCATGCTGGTTGGGATACAGCTCGAAGATGCGGTTGATGGCGCGCAGCAGCGTGGACTTGCCGCAGCCCGACGGGCCGATGAAGGCCGTCACCTTGCGCTCCATCAGGGGCAGGGTGATGTTCTTGAGCGACTTGGTCTTGCCGTAGAAGAAGCTCAGATCCTTGATGTTGATCTTGGTCTTCTCGGTGTTGGCAGGCTCGACGGCGGCGTCCATTGGGGTCAGGTCCGTTTCTGTTCAAGCAGGCGGGCAATGATGGAAAGCGTCAGCACGGTTGCGGTGATCAGGAGCGCGCCGGCCCAGGCCATGGCATGCTCGTCGTCATAAGCCGACATGGCGAATGAGAAGATCACCGCCGGCAGCGAAGCTATGGGCTGCGTGATATCGGTGGACATGAACTGGTTGTTCAGCGCGGTGAAGAGCAGTGGCGCGGTTTCGCCGGAAATGCGCGCCACCGCCAGCAGGACGCCGGTGATAATGCCGGCGCGCGCGGCCTTCCAGGTCACGGCCTTGATCACAAAGCTTTGCGGCGCGCCCAGCGCGGTTGCAGCCTCGCGCAAGCCATTAGGCACCAGCAGCAGCATGTTCTCGGTGGTGCGCACGACGACCGGGATCACGATCACCATCAACGACAGCGCGCCGGCGATGCCTGAGAAATGGCCCATCGGTACAACGACGATCTCATAGATGAACAGGCCGGTGACGATCGAAGGCGCCGACAACAGGATGTCGTTGACGAAGCGCACTACGAAGGAAAGTTTGGTATGGCGGGCATATTCCGCCAGATGGGTGCCGGCAAACAGCCCGATGGGCGTGCCCAGCAGGACCGCGCCCAGGCTCATTACCACACTGCCGAAGATGGCGTTGGAAAGGCCGCCCGCCATGCCCGGCGGCGGCGTCGGCTGGGTAAACAGGGTCCACGAAAGGGCGGACACGCCTTCCTTGAGCAGTGCGCCCAGAATGAAGGCCAGCCACACCAGCCCGAACAGGGCTGCGCCCAGCGACAGGGCGATGAAGGCCACGTTGGCCAGACGGCGGCGAAGATAAAGTCCCCGGTTGGCGATCATTTACTTGCCCTTGGCCCGTTCCAGCCGCATCAGCATCAGCTGCGCGCAGGCCAGAACGATGAAGGTGATGACGAACAGAAGCAGGCCCAGCTCGATCAGCGAGGCGGTATAGAGCGGGGTAGTGGCTTCGGTGAATTCGTTGGCGATGGTGGCCGAAATCGAGGTGCCTGGCGAAAACAGCGGCGCCACCTTGTGGGCGTTGCCGATCATGAAAGTGACCGCCATGGTCTCGCCCAGGGCGCGGCCCAGCGCCAGCATGGCGCCGCCCACCACGCCGGTGGAGCAGAACGGCAAGCAGACTTTCCACATCACTTCCCAGCTGGTGGACCCCAAGCCGTACGAGGCTTCCTTCAGCACGCTGGGCACGGTCTCCAGCACGTCGCGGGTCACCGCCGAGATGAAGGGCAGAATCATGATGGACAGGATCAGGCCGGCGGTGAAGATGCCGATGCCGAAGGCGGCATCGCCGAACAGGAAGGTCAGGGTCGCATTGTCGCCAAACGATGTGATGATCGGCTGCTGCACATGGGTCTGGAACCAGGGCGCGAACACGAACAGGCCCCAGATGCCATAGATGATGGAGGGAATGCCGGCCAGCAGTTCGACGGCGATGCCGATGGGCCGGCGCAACGGGCGCGGGCACAGATCGGTCAGGAAGATGGCGATGCCGATACCCACCGGCAGGGCGATCAGCATGGCGATCAGCGAGGTGAGCACCGTGCCATAGATGGAGGCGAGCGCGCCGAAGTGATCGCGGGTGGGGCTCCAGGCCTCATCGGTGATGAAGCCAAAGCCAAAAGCCTTGAAGGCCGGCATCGAACCAATGACCAGCGAGCCGATCACGCCGGCAAAGATCACCAGCACCGCCAGCGCCGCGCTGAGCGCCATCAGGCGGAAGCGAAAATCGCCGGCCCCGGCTCGGCGGGCAGTCTCGACACGGGCAGAAAGGGCGGACGATTCGAGCAAGGTGATATCTGTCAAAGACGGCCCCGGATGTCGCAAAACTGGGCCGAATTCACACCCGGCCCACGCCACGAACATCACAGTCTTGCAAAGCTTTTGTGACGGCCCGGGAACCAAGATATAACACATTGATTTGAAACGGTTTCTTCTGAGAACGCCGTTCAGGCTGCGCCCGCGGGCCCAGTTAACAAAGTGCGGGGAACTTTAAACGTTTCTGAAGGTACGCCGAGGCACACTGGGAAGTGGAAATTCATCAAGCGGCCCGGCGAGTTGGCGCGGTTCATTCGCATTATTTTCGGCAGCGTCGCCGGCGTCATGCTGGTGGCGGCGCTGAGCGACGTCCTGCTGTTCGGCCATCTCACCATCATTTCGCCGTTCAGCTTCGGTGCGCTGCTGGCCGTGGCCCTGGCCTATCTGCTCAACAACCTGCTTGCCTCGCGCGAGCGTGGCGAGATCCTGTCGCGCCAGACCGCCCAGCTGAAAACCGTCGCCGGCCGGCTTGAGGCCTCGCTCAAGAACGCCGCCGCCATCAATGCCCGGCTGAACCAGAGCGAGGCGCGCTACAAGGGCCTGGTGGATGCGCAGGGCGACGCCATCTTCCGCCGCGATGCTTCCAGCCGCCTCACCTATGGCAACGACGCTTTCTTCAAGCTGTTCGGCATCACGCCGGCACGCACCATCGGCTATCCCTTCGCGCCGGAGCCACATCCCGAAAGCCGCGCGCCCCTGTTCGGCAGCTTCCTGGAACAGGGCAGAAACCGCGCCCGCTATGACCAGCATGTGAAGACCGCCAATGGCTATCGCTGGATCGCCTGGGAGGATTTCGCGGTGCGCGATTCCCATGGCCGTCTGGTGGAAGTGCAGAGCGTGGGCCGCGACATCACCGACCGCAAGACGCTGGAAGACGCGCTGGTGGAGGCGCGCGACAGCGCCGAGGAGGCCAGCCGCGCCAAGTCCGGCTTCCTGGCCACCATGAGCCACGAAATCCGCACGCCCATGAACGGCGTGCTGGGCATGGCGCGGCTTCTGCTGGAAACCGAATTGCGCCCCGAACAGCGCACCTATGCCGAAGCGGTCGCCCAGTCGGGCGACGCGCTGCTCGCCCTGATCGGCGACATTCTGGATTTCTCCAAGATCGAGGCCGGCATGCTGCACCTCGACGAAGACGAGGTGAACCTGCGCACCATGCTGTGCGGCGTGGGCGAGCTTTTGTGCGCGCGCGGCCATGCCAAGGGCGTGGAAATCACCGCCATCGTGGCCCCGGATGTGCCGCAGGTCATCCGCGCCGACGAAGGACGTTTGCGGCAGGTGATCACCAACCTGGTGGGCAATGCCGTCAAATTCACCGAGAAGGGCGGCGTCTGTGTCGAGGTCAAGCAGGAGGCGCGCGAAAATCGCACCGTCCTGCGTTTCGAAGTGCGCGACACCGGCGTGGGCGTGCCGCCCGCCAAGCGCCAGGAAATCTTCCAGGAATTCGTGCAGGCCGATTCCAGCCATGCGCGCAAGTTCGGCGGCACCGGACTTGGACTGGCCATTTCCAAGCGGCTGGTCGACACCATGGGCGGCGAGATCGGCGTGGATGCGGCGCCCGAAGGTGGCTCCTGTTTCTGGTTCACCTTGCCGGCGGCGGTGGTGACACAGGCCCAGGTCACCCGCCCGCTGGCCGGCTTGCGCGTGGCGGTGATGAGCAAGAACAAGGCGCTGCGCGAAGGCATGTATCTGCAGATCGCCGCGGCCGGCGGTATCCCCGCCGATCCCAAGAGCCAGACCGACGTCATTCTGATCGACGCGGGCACCGGCAATGTGCCGGAGCTGGCGGTGCATCCTGATCCCGCCATTCCGGCGCTGGTGCTTCTCACCCCCAATGCGCGCGGCTCGCTGGAGGAAATGCGCAGCATCGGCTTTGCCGGCTATCTGGTGAAACCGGTACGCCAGTCTTCGCTGATCACGCGTTTGATCCTGTGCCGCCGCGACGCGGCCGTGGAACAGCCGCGCGTGACAGAAACCCAGGCGCGCATGCCGGAATTGCCGCCGCTGATCGGCGCCACGCCGCCGCCCGTCGTGCGCGCGCCCGCGTCACAAAAGATCGAGGCGCCGGATTTCGATCCGCCGCCGATCCCCGCACCCTTCATGGAAGACCATCCTGCCGCCGCCCGAAGCGCGCGCCCTGCGTCACAGCCTGCGCGCACAAGCGTGGATGAGGGTCTGCGCATTCTTCTGGCCGAGGACAATCCCATCAACATGATGCTGATCCGCGAGCTGCTGCGCCGCCGCGGCCACGCCGTCACCGAAGTCACCACCGGCAATGCCGCGGTTCAGGCCATGCTGGAGGGCCGCTTTGATCTTCTGCTCACCGACATCCACATGCCCGGCATGGACGGCATCGAAGCCACCCGCGCCATCCGCGCCAGCGAGGCGCGCTCGGGCCGCGCCCGCACCCCCATCGTGGCGCTGACCGCCGACGCGCTGGATGCCGGTAAGCGCACCTGCATGGACGCGGGCATGGACGGCGTTCTCACCAAGCCGGTGGACCCTGCCGAGCTTGAGGAAATGTTCCTGATGCTGTTTCCCAGCGAGGAGCGTTCGCATATCGTCGCGGCATGACGCAACGCCCGCGCCGGCGCTATCAGTTCCGCGACTATCTGAGCCCCAAGGTGCTGGTGATGCTGGCGCTGGGCTTTTCGTCCGGGCTGCCTTTCAACCTGATCGGCAACACGCTGGGCTATTGGCTGCGCGATGAACACACCGCGCTGGCGGCCATCGGCGTCGTCTCCTGGGTGGGCATCACTTATTCGCTTAAGTTCCTGTGGGCGCCGTTCCTGGACCGGATCAGGATGCCGCTGCTGGGACGGCTGGGACGCCGCCGCGGCTGGATGCTGGCGGCGCAGATTCTGGTGGGCGCGGGGCTTGGCACTATGGCGGTACTGGGCACCGGCCACGGCTTGGGCGTGCTGGGCGTTGTTGCGCTGGTGGTGGCGTTCGCCGCCGCCACCCAGGACACCGCGATTGACGCATGGCGGATCGAAAGCGCCAGCGACAAGGGAGAGTTGGGACTGCTGACTTCTGCCTATACCTTCGGCTTCCGCACCGCGCTGTTGGGCACCGAGGCCATCATCCTGCCCATCGCCCAGCGCATTGGCTGGAACGCGTCATACGCCGTTTATGGCGCGCTGATCCTGATCGGTGTCATCGCCTGCCTGTGCGCGAAAGAACCGGAAAATGCCGATCAGGTGATGGAACACAAGGGCGTCCAGGCCCCGCTCACCAGCGCGCGCGGCATCTTTGACGCCATCGCCGGGCCTTTCATCGCCTTTTACCGCGCGCACGGAAATCTGGCTGTGGCGATGCTGCTGGCGATCACGCTTTTTCAGCTGGGCTATTTTGTCAGCGGGCCGATGTACAATCCCATGTATGTGGATGTGGGTCTGACCAAAGACATGGTCGGGACGATCCGTGGCAGCGTCGGGCTGGTGGGAACATTCCTGGGCGTGGCCACCGGCGGCTATCTTTCGCTGCGGCTCGGCCTGACCCCGGCGTTGTTGATTGGCGGGGTACTCCTCAATATCGGAACCGCGCTCTATGCCGTTGTTCCTTTTGCCCATGACCCGACCACCTTCTCCGTCATCATGTTTGCGGACAATTTCGGGATCGCGGTGGGCGGCATCACCCTGGTGGCTTACATGTCCAGCCTGACCAGCCTGGGCTACACCGCAACCCAATATGCATTGCTGTCCTCGGCCTATGCCTGGGCCGGCAAGCTGCTCAAGGGCTTTTCGGGCAGCACGGTCGAGGCCCTGACGGCGCATTATGGGGCAATGAACGCCTATGCCACTTTTTTCATCGGTTGCGGCCTTTTGGGGGTTCCCGCCCTTGTGCTGTTTGCGCTGCTGGAACGCACCCATCGCCGCCGGGCCGCCTTGAGCGTTAAGCCTGCTTAACTTCACAAAAATTTGCCAAGGGCTTGGATTGTGACAGCGGCTTGGGCTAAAATTGTCAAACTGTCGCATAAGGGGTTTAAGCCCTGACAGCAGCCGAGCCTGGACTGAGTCGTTGGGGGACCAGCCGGGACAAACAGGAAGCAATCGTGGTCAACATCTACGAAGCCGGACCTTTCGAGGGGCGCCTGGAGCAATGGCCGGTTCTGGCCTTCTCCGGTGCGCTGGAAGTGCGCCTGGCGGAGACCGAACACGAAGTCGAACAGGCCCAGCGGCTGCGCTACGCGGTTTTCTATGAAGAGATGTGCGCGATCCCCTCGCCCCAGATGCGCGAGCTGCGCCGCGACTTCGACAAGTATGACGCGGTCTGCGATCACCTGCTGGTGGTGGACCGTGATGCCCATGACGATGACGGCCAGCCACTGGTCGTGGGCACCTACCGGCTGACGCGCGAGAAAGACGCCGCGCGCGCGGGCGGCTTCTATACCGCCGGCGAATATGATCTGGGCCCCATGCTGGCGGGCCTGCCCGAAGGCTTCAAATATCTGGAGCTGGGACGCTCCTGCATTCTGAAAAGCTATCGCGCGCGCCCCGGCACCATGCAGCTGTTGTGGAAGGGGCTGATGGCCTATGTGGCGCGCTTCGACATTGACCTGATGTTCGGTTGTGCCTCGCTGCCCGGCGTCGACGTCGCCGAGATGGCGCTGCCGCTGTCCTATCTGCATCATCATCATGCCATGCCCGAGAATCTGCGCGTGACGGCGCAGCCCGAACTGTTCGTGGACATGAACATGATGCCCAAGGACCAGATCGACGCCCGTGAAGGCCTGCGCAGCTTGCCGCCGATGCTCAAGGGCTATGTGCGCGCCGGCTGCTGCATCGGTGACGGCGCAGTGATCGACCGGCAGTTCTCCACCACCGATGTCTTCATCTATTTCCCGCTGTCGGGCATCGACGCCCGCTACAAGAGCCGCTTCGGGCTGGTGAAGTGATCGCACGCCTTAGCGTGCGATCATCCCCGGCGAGGCGCGGCCAGCGCCGAGGGAAGGGGATCCAGCCCTTTAACTCAAATCGAACAGCAGGACTTCGCTGGGTTCTTTGGAGCGCACCGCGATCTCGCTTTGATCGGTGATGGCGGCGGCATCACCGGCCTTCAAGGTTTCCTCGCCCAGCTTCACTTCGCCCTTGGCCACCTGCAGCCAGGCCTTGCGGCCCTGCGCCAGGGGATGGATCGCTTCCACCTCCGCATCCAGCCTGGCGGCCCAGATTTCGGCATCCTGCACCAGGCGCACTTCATTCTCGCGCGGATCAGGCGCGGCGATGCGGGTAAAGCGGTTGTGCACGCTTTCGGGATCGATGGCCTTCTGCTCATAGCCGGGCTCGATGCCGCGCTTGGACGGCATGATCCAGATCTGCAGCAGGTGACAGGTCTCGGTCGGGCTGGCGTTGAATTCCGCATGGACGATGCCCGAGCCTGCGCTCATGCGCTGGATCTCGCCTGGGCGAATGGTGCCGCCGCCACCGGTGGAATCCTTGTGCGCGATGGCGCCGCCCAGGATGTAGGTGACAATTTCCATGTCGCGATGGGGATGGGGCGGAAAGCCGGCGCCGCCCCTGATCCAGTCCTCGTTGATGACGCGCAGCGGCCCAAAGCTCTCATTGGCCGGGTCGTAATAGTCGCCGAACGAGAAGCTGTGGCGGGAATCCAGCCAGTCGATGTGGGTCTTGCCGCGGTCTTCGGATTTGCGGACGGTAATCATTTGCGTTTTCTTTCAATCGCATCCCAGATCAGACCGGCGATATCGGCGCCGCCGAAGCGCCGGACCTCCTGGATGCCGGTGGGAGAAGTAACGTTGATCTCGGTCATATAGTCGCCGATCACGTCGATACCAGTGAAGATCAGCCCGCGTTTCTTCAACTCTGGCCCGATCGCCGCGCATATCGCCTTTTCGCGCGCCGTCAGTTCGGTGGCCTCGGGACGGCCGCCCACATGCATGTTGGAGCGCGCCTCGCCGGCCGCCGGCACGCGGTTGATGGCGCCGGCGAATTCGCCATCGACCAGGATGATGCGCTTGTCGCCCTTGCGCACATCGGGAATGTAGCGCTGCACGATGACGGGCTCGCGATAGAAATGGGTGAACATCTCCATCAGCGAGCCGAAATTCTCGTCCTCATGCTTCACCCGGAACACGCCCGCGCCGCCATTGCCGTAAAGCGGTTTCAGAATGATGTCCTTGTATTCGTCGCGGAAGGCGCGGATCTCGCGCAGGTCCGAGGTGATCAGGGTCGGCGGAATGAACTCGGCAAATTCGGTGACGAACAGTTTTTCGGGCGCGTTACGCACTTCTTTCGGGTCATTCACCACCAGGGTCCTGGGATGAATGCGCTCAAGGATATGGGTCGCGGTGATGTATGCCAGGTCGAAAGGCGGGTCCTGGCGCATCAAGACCACTTCCGCCGATGACAGGTCATAGACAAACGCCTCGCCCAGCGCGAAGTGATCGCCCTTGACCGCGCGCACATTCAGCGGCCGCACATGGGCGCTGACCTTGCCGTCGCGGAAGGAAAGATCGCGCGGCCCGTAATAGAGCAGGCCATGCCCGCGCTTCTGTGCTTCCAGCGCCAGCGCAAAGGTGGAATCGCCGCCGATATCGATCTTCTCGATCGGGTCCATCTGGATCGCGACGGTCAGCGCCATGTCATGCCCTCAAACATCTGCCTGCCACACATCCCGGTGATGCACCGGAAGGCCGTGCGCCCCAATGGCCACAATATCAAACCGGGCGCCGCGCCGGGCCAGACCCGGGCGGCCGGCGAGATATAGGGAGGCGGCGCGGGCAATGCGAGTCTGCTGGGCCGGGGCCACCGATTCCGCGGTGGCGCGGGCCTTTTGGCGCGCCTTGACCTCGATGAAACAGACCGGGCCGAAGGGCGCGGCGGCCACCAGATCGATCTCGCCGGCGCGGGTCTTCAGTCGCCGGGCAAGAATCCGGTAGCCCTTCAGCCTCAGCCACAGGGCGGCCAGGCTTTCGCTGGCATGGCCGCGTTGATGCGCAATTTGGCGCTCAGTCGCCATTCTTCAATTCCAGCGCCCGGTCATAGATCTGTTTGCGATGTGCGCCGGTGAGGTTCGCGATCATTTCGGCGGCAGCCTTTACCGGCATGAAGGCAAGCGCTGCTTTCAGTGCGGCATCGACTTTCACGGTGTCGAGCGTGGCCTCGGCGGGTGGACCGACCAGCAAAGTGACTTCGCCCTTGGGCGCGCCGGCCTTTGCATAATGCGCCGCCAGTTCGGACAGGCTGCCGCGCCGCACTTCTTCGTGCAGCTTGGTGAGTTCGCGCGTCACCGCACAGGGGCGTTCGCCCAGCACCTCAGCCATCGCCGCCAGCGTCTCGCCCAGCCGCTGCGCCGATTCGAAGAAAATCAGTGTGGCGCGCACCACCTTCAATTCTTCCAGCACGCTCTGGCGCTCACCGGTGCGCGACGGCAGAAAGCCGGCGAACAGGAAGCGGTCGGACGGCAACCCGCTCAGCGCCAGACCCGTCAACACCGCCGACGCGCCCGGGATCGCCACCACCGGCAGACCCGCCGCGATCACGTCGCGCACCAGCTTGTAACCGGGATCGGAAACCAGCGGCGTGCCTGCGTCTGACACCAGCGCCACCGCCTCGCCCCGTTCCAGCCGGGCCAAAATCTTGGGCCGCATGTCGGGCCCGTTATGGTCGTTGTAGGGGATCAAGGGCTTTTGCACCCCATGGATGGCCAATAGCTTGGAGGTGACGCGGGTGTCCTCGGCGGCGATGACGTGGCAGGCCTTCAGGACGTCCAGCGCCCGCAGCGTTATATCGCGGGCATTGCCGATGGGGGTGGCCAGCACATAAAGCCCCGCCGTCAAATCGCCGCGATCTTGAGATTTACCCGTCGCAGCCAAAGGCTTAAGTTCGCGCGTCAAAGGAATATTCCATGTCCGGCCGCAGCCGCTTCTTGCCCCGCTTTTGTGCCATTGTGGCAGCTCTTGCGATAGCCGCCTGTACCCCACCGCCCGCACCGCCCCCGGCCCCGGTGGCGCCGCCTCCGCCGCCCGCGCCCATTGCCGGCAACCCGCTAGACCATGACTTGCCCAGCTATTTGCGCCTGCCGGGCATGGCGCCCGACCAGGTTCCGGTGCGTGTGGGGGTGATCCTGCCCTTTTCCAGCAGTGCGGCCGGCACCCGCAATCTGGCGGCCTCGATGCTGAAGGCGGCCGAGCTGGCCATGTTCGATTCCGGCAATCGCAACATCCTTCTGATGACCGCCGACGAAGGCAATGGCGGCCCGGCCGCCGTCAAGGCAGCCCAGCAGCTTCTGGCGCAAGGCGCCGAAGTGATCGTGGGGCCGCTGTTCGGGCCGTCGGTTGCGGCCGTGTCGCCGATCGCGCGCGATCGTGGCGTGCCGGTGATGGCCTTCTCGACCGAGAGAAGCGTGGCGGGCAATGGCGCCTATCTGCTCTCCTTCCTGCCCCAGATCGAAGTGCGCCGGGTGGTGAGCTATGCCGCCGCCAACGGCCATCACCAGTTCGCAGCACTCTTGCCTGAGGGCGCCTATGGCGACGTCGCAGGCTCGGCCTTCAATGACGCCGTCGCCGCCGGTCACGGTGCCGTGGTGGATGTGGAGCATTTCAGCGCCAATGCCGGCGACGTCGCAGCCCCCAGCGACGCCGTGGTCAAGAGCGGCGCCGACGCCGTGCTGATCGCGCAGGGCGGCGTGATGCTGCGCGCCATCGCGCCGACCTTGTCGTTCCATGGCGCGAGCCGCGACAAGGTCAAGCTGCTGGGCACCGGACTTTGGGCCGATGACGCCGCGCTGGAACGGGAATCGAGCCTGGAAGGCAGCTGGTATGCCGCGCCCGCGCCCAATGCCGACGAACCGTTTGTGACCAAGTACCGCGCCACATTCGGTGCGGCGCCCCCGTCGCTGGCGTCACTGGCCTATGACGCGCTGTCGCTGGTGGCGTTGCTGGCGCAAGGCGCGCCCTATCACCGCTTCACACAAGGCGCGCTGATGGACCCCAACGGCTTTGCCGGGGTCAACGGCATCTTCCGCTTCGCCAATGACGGCACCTCGGAGCGCGGGCTGGCGGTGATGGAAATCACGCCCACCGGTCCGGTGGTGGTGAGCCCCGCGCCGACGACGTTCCAGGGCAAAAATAGCTAAAGCAGTTCTTCAATCACGCGATTGAGCAGCAGGCGTCCTGCAGGCGTTGCTGCCAGACGATTGTTCGCGTTTGACACAAAGCCCTGCTCCACCAGCGCTGCGACTTTCGCGGCATCGAGCTTGGTGTGCCAGCGTTTTTCATAAGCGGCCAGATCAAGCCCCTCCGCCAGGCGCAGATTCATCAGCAGATGCTCGCGCGCGGCTTCTTCATTGCTGACCGGCGTCATCTCCGTAAAGCCGTGGCCGGTTTTGCCGACCGTGTCGCGCCAGCGTTCCGGCAGCTTGACCGCGGCGGTGGCCGTGCGCCGGCCATCGAGCGCCAGCCGCCCGTGCGCACCCGGGCCCACGCCGGCATAATCGCCATAGCGCCAGTAGATCAGATTGTGCCGGCTTTCCTGACCGGGCCGCGCATGATTGGAAATTTCGTAGGCCGGAATGCCGGCGGCCTGCGTCAGTTCCTGCGTGGTCTCGAACAATTCCGCCGCCAGGTCTTCACCCGGAATCAGGAGCTGGCCGTGTCTGTGCAGCAGGGCATAAGGCGTCTCGGGCTCAATGGTGAGCTGATAAAGCGACAGATGATCGGTGCCGAAGGAAAGCGCCTCTTTCAGTTCGCTGCGCCAGGCCGTGTCGCTCTGATCCGGGCGGGCATAGATCAAATCCAGCGAAACCCGTGCGAAATTGTCCATCGCCAGCTTCAACGCGCGTTTGGCTTCGGCCACATCATGCAGCCGGCCGAGCTTTTTCAGGTCGGCATCGTTCAGCGCTTGCACCCCCAGCGAGACGCGGTTGATGCCGGCGGCGCGATAATCGGCGAAGCGGCCGGCATCGGCGCTGGCCGGATTGGCTTCGAGCGTGATTTCGGCATCGTTGGCCATGGGCCAGAGTGCTGCGATCTTTTCCAGGATGCGGCCGGTGGAGCGGCCCTGCATCAGCGATGGCGTGCCGCCGCCAAAGAAAATCGTCTCCACCACGGGCCTGCCGCTCTGACGGGCCGCGAGCCAGTCCAGTTCCGACAGAATGCCGTCCACCCAGCCGTCTTCATCGATCGCGGCGCGGACATGGGAATTGAAATCGCAATAGGGACATTTGGCGGCGCAGAACGGCCAGTGGACATAGACGCCGAAGGCCATAGAGCTAACCTGTCATTCCCGCGAAAGCGGGAATCCGTGAGACCGGAATAGCAAAAGCCCCAGTGGGGCTTTTGCCCGGTCGAACGCCCGCGCAGCGGGCCAGCCGCTCGCCCAGGCTCGCGGCGTTCGCCGCTTTCGCAGGTCCACCGGACCTACTCACGCCTTTGGCGCCGCAGCTCACAGATGCCCGCTTGCGCGGGCATGACAAAGGAGACTAGAGCGACTCAACAAAAATCCCCGAATGCAGCAGCTTCTCGAACGCCTTGGCGCGATGACTCATGGCGTGTTTCCTGGCCGGGTCGATCTCGGCGAAGGTCTGGTCCGTGCCGTCGGCGATGAAGATGGGATCATAGCCAAAGCCATGATCGCCGCGCGGCGGGAAAGTGAGATGGCCATGGACCTCGCCCTCGAACACTTTGGATTCGCCCGATGGCAGTGCGATGCAGAGCGCGCAGACGAATTTGGCCGCGCTGGTTGTCAGCCCCTTGTCGCGCAGTTCGTCATGAATGCGGGTCATGGCGATGCGGAAATCCTTGGTCGGTCCCGCCCAGCGCGCCGAATAGATACCGGGCGCGCCATCCAATGCGTCCACGCACAAGCCGGAATCATCGGCCAGCGCGGCATGGCGGCTGGCCTTGGCAGATGCATGCGCCTTGATCTGCGCATTGGCAGCAAAACTCGCGCCCGTTTCTTCCGGTTCGGGCAGGCCCAGCGAACCGGCGCTGACGGCCACGATGCCATGCGGACCGAGCAGCGCCTTGATCTCGCGCACCTTGCCTTCATTGTGGGAAGCGACCACCAGCTGGCTGCCGCGCGGCAGCATCATGCCCTTCTCCGCATCAAGCAAGTGCCGCCTTCTGCAGTTCGACCAGCTCGCCGACGCCCTTGCGCGCCAGCATGAGCAGGGCCAGCAGCTGTTCTTCGCTGAAGGGCGCGCCTTCCGCGGTGCCCTGGATTTCCACCAGCCCGCCCGAGCCGGTCAGCACAAAATTGGCGTCGGTCTCGGCAGTGGAGTCTTCGTCATAATTCAAGTCCAGCACGGCCTCGCCCTTGACGATGCCGCAGCTGATCGCCGCGACATGATCCTTGATCACGGGCGCGGTGACCAACCCGGTCTTCTTCATGAAGGCGAGGCACTGGCTGAGCGCAACAAAGCCGCCGGTGATGGCGGCGGTGCGGGTTCCGCCATCGGCCTGCAGCACGTCGCAGTCCAGTGTGATCTGCCGTTCGCCCAGCGCCGGCAGATCGCAGATGGCGCGCAAGCTGCGGCCCACCAGCCGCTGGATCTCTTGCGTCCTGCCCGATTGTTTGCCGGCAGCCGCTTCGCGCCGCATGCGGTCGTGGGTGGAACGGGGCAGCATGCCGTATTCCGCCGTGACCCAGCCCTTGCCCGAGCCCTTCAAAAACGGCGGCGCCTTTTCTTCCAGGCTGGCGGTGACCAGCACATGGGTGTCGCCGAACTTGACCAGACAGGACCCCTCGGCGTGGCGGGAGAAGCCCGGGGTGAGCGAAACGGCACGCATCTGGTCAGGAGCACGGTTGCCCGGGCGAGTTGAAGGGCGCATGGAGCCTCATATATCGGTCTGCTAGGTTGGGGCGTTACCTAGGTCACCGCCCTGACATACGCAACCGCAAACCAGAAATACCAAGGTTTTTAACAGCTTGAGCTTTGAAACGCGTGCCCCCTTCCTGATGCCCCAGGGCCTGACCGAGCGCCCGCGCGAGGTTTTCCGCCATCTGGTGGAAGCCTTTCTGGCCTCCGGCGAGCCGGTGGGATCGCGCACCTTGAGCCAGCGCCTGCCTCTGGCGCTGTCGCCGGCCTCGATCCGCAATGTGATGAGCGACCTGGAATCGATGGGCCTGCTCTACGCCCCCCACACCAGCGCCGGCCGGGCCCCCACCGAAAAAGGCCTGCGCCTGTTCGTGGACGGGCTTCTCGAGATTGGAGAATTGGCCCCCGATGAACGGGTGGCGATCGAGGCCCGCATGTCGGGCAGTGGACGCCAGATCGAAGACGTTCTGACCCAGGCCACCCAGTCGCTGGCGGGCCTGTCGCGCTGCGCCGGCCTGATGGTCACGACCAAGCAGGATTCCGCCCTCAAGCATGTGGAATTCGTCGCCGTCGCGCCGGGCAAGGCGCTGGTGATCATGGTCAGCGAAGACGGCCAGGTGGAAAACCGCGTCATCGAAACCCCGCCAGGCCTTCCGGTTTCCGCGCTGTGGGAAGCCAGCAATTATCTGGGCGCGCGGCTGCGCGGCCGCACTCTGGACACCGCCCGCGACGAGATCATGGCGGACCTGGACGGTGAAAAGAGCGAACTGGATACGCTGACCGCCAAGCTGGTGGCCGAGGGCCTGGCCACCCTGGCCGGTCCCGAAAAGGTGCTGATCGTGCGCGGCACCTCGAATCTTCTCGACACGGTGGCGGTCCAGGCCGACATCGAACGCATCCGCACCCTGTTCGACGATATCGAACGCAAGGCCGACCTGATCCGGCTGCTGGAGCTGGCCAAGGACGGCGACGGAGTACGCATTTTCATCGGCTCGGAGAACCGGCTGTTTTCGCTGTCCGGCTCCTCCATCGTGGCCGCGCCTTACGCCAATGCGAAAGGCAAGATCGTGGGCGTGATCGGGGTTCTGGGCCCGACCCGGCTGAATTATGGCCGCATCATCCCCATGGTCGACCACACCGCGAAAGTCATTGGACGATTGCTCGCTTAAGGTTTAAGGACGCGCCTTCAAGGAAGAATGTGATGAGTGACGAACCCACCCAACTGCCCGATTCCGAAAATCCCCATGCCGCAGAATTCGCGGTGCTGGAAGCCCTGAGGGCCGAAATAGAATCCCTGAAGGACCAGCGGCTGCGCGCCCTGGCCGAGGTCGAGAATATCCGCCGCCGCGCCGAGCGCGAAAAGACCGAAGCCAGCCAGTATGCGGTGACCAAATTCGCCCGCGACATGGTGGGCATTGCCGACAATTTCGCCCGCGCCCTGGCCGCGGTGCCTCAGGCCGTGCGCGAGGCCGCCGACCCGCAGGTCAAAGCGGTGCTGGACGGGGTGGAAGCCACCGACCGCCAGCTTATCCAGACGCTGGAACGCTATGGCGTGAAACCCGTGGCGACCGACGGCAAATTCGATCCCAACCTGCACCAGGCGATCGCGGAGGTGCCGGGCAACGGCAAGCCCGGCGGCGCCATCGTCGACGTGGTGCAGACGGGCTATATGATTGGCGAGCGGCTGTTGCGTCCGGCCATGGTCACGGTTGCGAAAAAAGAAGTCCCCGCCGAAGCCCCCGGCGTGGATACTAAGGTCTAAAGCAAGAGGCGTTTCATGTCCGACCTGAATATCGTCGTCACCGGCGCGTCCGGGCGCATGGGGCGCACCCTGATCCGCGAGATCGCCCAGGGTTCGGGCATCACCCTGTGCGGCGCGCTGGAGATGGAAGGCCATCCCAATCTGGGGCTGGATTCCGGGACGCTGGCCGGCATGCAGCCCAATGGCATCCTGCTGACTGCCGATCCGCTGACGCTTCTGACCCATGCCCAGGCGATCGTGGATTTCACCACGCCCATGGTTTCCACCATGCTGGCGGACCTGGCGGCCCAGGCGCGCATTGTGCACGTGATCGGCACCACCGGCTTTGACGAAAAGGGCGAAAACCGCATCACGGCCGCCGCACGCCATGCCGTGATCGTGAAATCCGGCAACATGAGCATGGGGGTGAACCTGCTGGCGGCGCTGGCGGAGCGCGCCGCCAGAGCGCTGTCCGATTACGATATCGAGGTGCTGGAAATGCATCACCGCAACAAGGTGGATGCGCCATCGGGCACAGCCTTGCTGCTGGGCCAGGCCGCGGCCCGGGGACGCGAGGTGGCGCTGAACAAGCATGCGGTCAAGTCGCGCGACGGCCATACCGGCCCGCGCAAGGATGGCGATATCGGCTTTGCCAGTCTGCGCGGCGGCACAGTGGTGGGCGAACATTCCATCATCTTCGCCGGCACCGGCGAACGCATCACGCTTTCCCATTCCGCCGAGGACCGTTCGATCTTCGCCCATGGCGCGCTGACGGCGGCCAAGTGGGGCCACGGCCAGAAGCCCGGCCTGTATTCGATGACGGACGTGTTGGGCCTTTAATGCCCAAGCCCTTCAGCCGCGCGGAGGTCGAAGAGTTCTTTGCGCGGCTGAAGAATCACACGCCTGATCCGAAAACCGAGCTGCAATACGTCAATCCCTATACCCTGCTGGTCGCTGTGGTGATGTCGGCCCAGGCCACCGACAAGGGCGTGAATAAGGCGACCGCGCCCCTGTTCAAGACGGTGAAGACGCCTGAGCAGATGGTGGCGCTGGGCGAGGAAAAACTGGCCGACGCGATCAAGACCATCGGGCTTTATCGCGGCAAGGCCAGGAATGTTATCGCTTTGTCGAAGCTGCTGATCGAAAACCATGGCGGCAAGGTGCCCAAGGATCGCGAGGCGCTGGAAGCGTTGCCCGGCGTGGGGCGCAAGACCGCCAATGTGGTTTTGAACGTGGCGTTCGGCGAGCCGACCATTGCGGTCGATACCCATATCTTCCGTGTCTCCAACCGTACCAATCTGGCGCCCGGCAAGAATGTCGAGGAGGTGGAAGAGAAGCTCGAAAAGGTCGTGCCTGATGCATACAAGCTGCACGCTCATCACTGGCTGATCCTGCACGGCCGCTATACCTGCGTGGCGCGCAAGCCTTTGTGCCCGACCTGTGTGGTCAGCGATCTATGCCGCTTCAAGGACAAGACCAAAGAGCTTCCAGTGGAAAAGCCTAAGACGTCTTTGCCGGCGAAGCGCTCAAGGCGGTAAGGCAGGCGCTGTCGGCTGCGCTCTGGGCGCCATGCGGCAGGGTCTCGACATGGCGCACCATCAAGGGCGCGCCATAGAGGAAGAAAAAGGCGCGGCAGGCCGACCCGTCATAGCGCCACATTTCGGTGGCGCCGTCTTTGCGCACAAAGGCGGGTTTGCCGAGTGCGGCCTGAAGGCCCGTTGCCGCCATGTTGATATACTGGCTGGGCTCGCCGCGCGGCGGGGCGGATGGGATGCTGGCGGTGCCAGGCTGGGGCACAGGCGCTTGCGGTGCCTTTGCGGCGCAGGCCCCAAGCAGCAGGGCCAGTGACAAGATGGCGGCGCGGCGGATCATGGCTGGCGTTCTGCACCAGTGCCGCCGGGACTTGCAAGTGCCCTTGCGTGCCGTGTAAGCGGAAGCTCTCGCAATCACGGGGTTCCCATGTCGCAGCAGCAGTTTGATGTCGCCAGCCTTGGCAACGCCATTGTCGACATCATCGCGTCGGTGGATGACCGTTTCCTGCTGACCCACCGCATCTCCAAGGGCACCATGACCCTGATCGATGAATTTCGCGCCAAGGAGCTGTTGAAGGCCCTGGCCGACAATCACCAGACCATGTCGAGCCTGCATGAAGTGGCGGGCGGATCGGCGGCCAATACGATGGCGGGCCTGGCGTCACTGGGCGGCAGAGGCCTGTTCCTGGGCAAGGTGTCCGACGACCGGCTGGGCCGGGCTTTTGCGCAATCCATGGCGGCAACCGGCGTCGATTTTTCCAATGGCAGCAGCCCGTCAACTGCGTCGACCGCCACCTCGATGATCGCGGTGACGCCGGATGGCCAGCGCAGCATGAACACATTTCTGGGTGCGTGCCGGGAAATGACGCCCGACGATGTCGAGGAAGACCGCATCGCGGGTGCGCGCATCCTCTATATCGAAGGCTATCTGTGGGACGAGGAAACGGCCAAGCACGCGTCGCGCAAGGCGATTGCCGCGGTCAAGGGCGCGGGTGGGCGTATCGCGCTGAGCCTGTCGGACCCCTTCTGTGTCGGCCGCTTCCGCGACGAGTTTCTGCATCTGCTGGACAAGGATGTGAACATCCTGTTCGCCAATGAGGAGGAAGCCCGGGCGCTGTTCCAGGTTGAGGATTTTGACGGCGTGGTCACGGGCGCCAAGAAATGGGGCGGCATCGCCGCGGTGACGCGTTCCGCCAAGGGTTGCGTCATTGTCGAGGAAACCACGGTGCATGAAGTCCCCGCCGCGCCCGTCAAACAGGTGATCGACACCACCGGTGCGGGCGATCAGTTCGCCGCCGGATTTCTTTACGGCATCACGCATGGCAAGGGGCTGGCGGATTGCGGCCGGCTGGGCGCGCTTGCCGCGGCGGAAGTGATTTCGCATTACGGGGCGCGGCCAGAAGTCTCGCTGAAAGAGCTGGCGGCGAAAGCCGGGCTGCTTTGATTTTCATTGTCATTCCCGCGTAAGCGGGAATCCATTTTTTAACGGCACGATGGATGCCCGCTTTCGCGGGCATGACAATAAAAGGAATTCTTATTCCCCAATCAGATGCAGCATCACGTCGCGCCGGTGCGGCGCGTCGCGATGCTCGAAGACATAGATTCCTTGCCAGGTGCCCAGCGCCAGCCGGCCCTTGTGCAGCGGAATGCCAATCGAGGTCTGGGTCAGCGCCGAACGGATATGCGAGGGCATGTCGTCAGGCCCTTCGGTGGTGTGGCGAAAAGCCGGCCCGCTGGTCGCCAGCCAGGCAAAGAAATCGCGAAGGTCTTTCTGCACATCGGGATCGGCATTTTCCTGGATCACCAGCGAGGCCGATGTATGGCGAATGAAACAGGTGAGCAGGCCGTTTTCGATTCCCGCGCCGCGCATAAATTCGACCGCCGCGCCGGTAAATTCATAAAGCCCGGGCCCCCGGGTCGAAACTGTGAGGGTGTGATGGGCCTGTTTCATGCGCGCTTGCGCAGATAGACATACAGCGCGCCTTCACCGCCATGTTTGGCATGGGCGGGGCGGGTATGGGCAATCAGCGCCGCCAGTTCCGGCTCGTTCAGCCAGCGCGGCACCATTTGCTTCAGCACGCCATGCTCCGACATCATCCAGGCCGCGTTCTCGTCATTCTTGGGATTGCCCTTGCCGGTGACCACCAGGACCAGCCGGTGACCCCGGGCGTGCGCGGCCGCCAGCCAGGCAAACAGGGTGCGATGGGCGGATCCTTGCGTCATGCCATGCAGGTCGATGCGCGCGTCGGGCTCCATCTGTCCGCGCCGCAAGCGGTCGTCGGTGGCGCCATTGACGCCGCCAGGTTTGCTGCCCGCGCCCTTCGTGCGGGGCGCAGCGGCGGACATGATCACTTTCAGCGGGCGGGACTCTTTGAACTCCTGCTCGAAGAGCTTTCGTTCCTCATCACTGGTTGTGCGCCGGGTCATGACGGGAAATCCGCAGCGTCACCCAGTTTCGCGGCCAGGCCGTTGGGCAGCAGCACATAAAGCCGGCCCGGCGCCTTCATCATGCCGGCGCGGTTCTCGGCTTCTGTTCCAAAGCCAAAGAAGATGTCGCCCCGCGCCGCGCCCCGAATGGCACCGCCCGTATCCTGGGCCACCATGACGCCATGCACCGGATCGGGCCCATCGGCGGAGACAAACATCGGTGCGCCGAGGGCGTGAACGCGCTGGTCGATGGCAACGCTTGCCAGAGGGGTGAGATTTGCGCCGAGCGATCCGGTTGCAACCAGCGCGGTATCTCCGAGCGGCTTTTCCTGGAAAAAGACATAGCTTTTGTCGGTCTGCATCACCTGGGCCGCGCGGTCGGGATGGGCGAGCAGCCAGGCGCGGATGGATTGCAGCGAGACGTCTTCACGCGCCAGCGAACCATCGGCGATCAAAGTGCGGCCGACGGCCGTGTAGGGCTGGCCGTTCTCGCCGGCATAGGCGATGCGTTCGGAACTGCCATCGTCAAACACCACCCGGCCCGAACCCTGAATCTGCAAAAAGAAGAAGGCGATCGGATCGTCGGTGTAGAACAGCACTGCGGCGGTTTTCACACCGCGGTTTTCGATCTGGGCGCGGTCGGAATAAGGCACCAGCGTGTGGCCCAACACGCGGCCCGAAACATGTTCGCCCTTCAGCTTGGGATCGAACAGGCCCAGATCGGCGCGCACCAGATCCGACGGCAAGCCATAGACAGGGGTCTGAAACGCGCCGCCGCGCGCGCGTGACCCACGAATCTGCGGCTCGTAATAGCCGGTGAACAAAGCGTCGCCGCTCACCGCATAGGGCGTGAAGTTCTGCGCAAAAAATATTTTGGCGTCGCCGCTCGCAGCGGCACAGGCGCCGCGCCAGTCGCCGACCGTTCCGCCGTAGCCGGCGCCGCCCATCGGCGTGGCGTCGGGTTTTTGCATCAGGATCGCACAGCCCCGCTGGAACGATGCCAGCGCGCCCTGCGCATCGCTCTCCTGCCAGCCGGGAAGCTGGTCGAAATTTGCACGCGACAGATGCAAGCCGGCGGGAACTGCAGGCGGCGGTTTTTCGGCGGTGCAGGCAACCAGCAGGAGTGCCGCGGCAACAAGCGCCAGCCGTATCGTCATTCCGCCCATCTTCTACTCAGGGAGTTCGCCCGACGTCGCGATCAGGGCCCAGTTGGGATCGCCCGAATCCAGATTGCGTTCGAAGGTCCACACGTCGTTGACGGTGCCGGTGGCGAACTCCGCCGCGAAGGCCAGTGTAATCTCAGCGCTGCGCCCATGCAGCGCCGAACCGACAATGCGCGCGTCATGCAGCTTGACGAAGGCCGCCGCAGGGGCCGTGCGCTGGCTGATGCCGGCATCGAAGGCGGCATAGACTTCTGGCGACAGCAGCGGGCGCAAGTTGGCGCGGTCGCCAGAGGCAAACGCCGTGACGATCTGGACATAGGCCTCGCGGCTGCCCGCAAGAAATTTGGCGGTGTCGAAGTCGCGGTCGGCCAGCTGGATGTCCAGCAGCCCGTTGGAGGAAACCGAAGGTTCCGCCGCGACCTGGGGGGCGGCCGGCGTCAGGGGCGATGGCGCGGGGCGGATCTGCGGTTCCTGGCCGGTGCGGCGTCCCAGCACGGTAAAGAGGCGAAAACAGACGACGCCCGCGACCATGGCGGCGACGAGAAGGACCAGTGTCTGGGTATCCGGCATGACAAACCCTAAAAATGGCCCCGCCTTCGCCACCGGGGCGGACCCTAACCGCCACAAGCGGGCCTGAAAAGGCTTTTGACCTAAGGGCTCGCTTGTCAGGGTCGCGCTTTGTGTGGTAGCGCGCGGGCCGAAATTCCCACGAAAGACGATCATGAGCAGTGACGGAACACAGGCGCCCGCGAACCCCGGCATCCCCAACCTGCAGGTGGCGGCGCAGTACATCAAGGATCTGTCCTTCGAAAATCCCGGCGCCACCGCCAATATCGCCGACCGGCCCCAGATCGAGCTGGCCGTGGACCTGAACGCCGCCCGGCTGGCCGAAAAGGACATGTTCGAGGTCGAGCTGAAAATCCGCGTCGATGCCAAGAATGAAGGCAAGGCGTTGTTCCTGCTGGAAGTCGCCTATGCCGGCATCTTCCGCCTGAGCAATGTCGCCGATGTCGCCACCCAGCAGATGATCCTCTTGATCCAGGCGCCGCACATGCTGTTCCCCTTCGTGCGCCGGATCGTGTCGGATGTGGTGCGCGATGGCGGCATGCCGCCCCTGATGATCGAGCCCATCGACTTCATGGCGCTCTATCAGGCGCGCGTCGCCCAAGGGCAGGGCGCGCCCCAAGGCGTGGCCTAATCAGTTCCAAAACGATTTGTCGCCACGCGGCGTTCGCGTAAGCGAGAGCCACATCAAAAAAGACCCGCTCAGGCGTTCCAAAGGGTCTTGTCGCCCAGTTCCTTGGCGACAAAAGCTGTGTGGGCGGCAAGCTCGGCTTCGGTGAGCAGGGGTGCGAGTTTCTCGGCGCGCTGGCGCGCGGCCCTGGGGCCACCTTCGGCCGCCTGTTGGGCCGCAATCTCGACCGGCGCCAGCATCAGTCCACGCTGACGCCCGCCGATCAGTTCCAGATAGACTTCCGCGGTGAGCTGGGCGTCGAGCAGGGCGCCATGCTTGGTGCGCACCGACAGATCGATGGCGAAGCGCTTGCAGAGTTCGTCCAGCGAATAGCGTGCGCCAGGAAATTTGCGCTTGGCGATTTCGATGGTGTCGATGGCACGCGCCAGCGCAATGGGCTTGTGGCCGGTGCGCTTCAGTTCGGCATTGATGAATTTGATGTCGAAGCTGGCGTTGTGGATGACCAGTGGCGCATCGCCCAGAAATTCCAGAAACTCTTCCACCACCTGGGCGAACAGCGGCTTGTCGGCCAAAAACTCGCCGGATAGCCCATGCACCCGCTGGGATTCGATGGGAACGTCGCGTTCGGGGTTCAGATAGAATTGCAGGGTGCGGCCGGTGGGGAAATGATCCATCAACTCGACACAGCCGACTTCCACGATGCGATGACCGTCGCCCGGCTCGAACCCCGTCGTTTCTGTATCAAAGACTATCTCGCGCATCTCGCATCGATTCTTTAAATGGCGACTTTTGCTGCGCAAATGCCGCGGGGGCGATGGCCGTCGCTTGGCTCGAAGCCTGTCGTTTCGGTGTCGAGGACTATTTCACGCATCAAGTCTGGACCTTACGTCGGCGAGAATCATTTTCACCTGTTCGCGGGCGTGATCCAAGCCCTTGTCGGTGATCACCAGGTAATGCGCCTGTGCACGCTTTTCGGCGTCGCTCATCTGGCGCGCCACAAGCGCCCGGAATTTGGCTTCGCTCATGCCCGGCCGCGCCAGCACCCGTTCGTGCTGGACATGATGGGGCGCCGTCGCCACCACCACCGCATCCACGACGACCCCCGTTTCCAACAGCAGGGGCATGTCCAGCAGCACGATGGGAGCGGCGGTGTTTTTTAGGAATGCGTCCCGCCGGTCTGCCACCAGGGGATGCATCAAGTCTTCCAGCCGCCTGAGCGCCTCGGGATCGCCGGTCACCGCCTTTGACAGCGCCATGCGATCCACCGCGCCATTTCTTGTCGTGCCGGGAAAAGCCGCTTCGATCATCGCCGCCGCTTCGCCGGCATAGAGCGCATGGATGGCAGCGTCGGCATCGAACACCGGAATGCCTTCGGCGACGAACAGTTTGGCGGTTTCGCTTTTGCCCATGCCGAGCGAGCCGGTGAGGCCGATGACAAACGGTTTAGCGGGCACTCAGCACCTTCACCAGCGCCGCGCGAAGCGCCGGCGTGACCGCAGGCCTAACGCCAAAGAATGCCTCGAACGACGGCGCTGCCTGATGCATCAGCATGCCAAGTCCATCAATCACCTTATGGCCGCGTGCCGCCGCGTCTTTCAGCAGTCTGGTTTCCAGCGGATTATAAACGATGTCACAGACGGCGGCGTTTTTCGGCAGCAAAGGCAGATCAAGCTCCAGCGGCGGAATGTTTCCCATGCCGGCGCTGGTGGAATTAACTACCAGCGCGGCGCCGCCGGCCACTTTCGCCCAGTCACTCAGCGCGCCCGGTTCTACGGGTGCGCGCACCTGTTTGGACAATGAACCTGCAAGCGTCTCGGCGCGATGGGCATCACGGTTGAGCAGATGGATTTTGCCCGCACCCAGCATTTCGAGCGACAGGATGGCGCCGCGCGCAGCGCCCCCGGCGCCCAGCAGCACCACGCTTTTGCCGTCCAGTGTGCCGATGGATTCGCGCAAGGAATCCGCCAGGCCCAGGGCATCGGTGTTGCGGCCCTCTATGCCGTCATCGCGAAAGATCAGCAGATTGGCCGCGCCAGCGGCCTTTGCCGGACCGTCCAACGTATGGGCCAGCGCAAACGCCGCTTCCTTGTGCGGCACCGTGACGTTGACGCCCTTGAAGCCGGCGCGGCGCGCGCCATCGATCACCGCCGTGAAATCTTCTACGTGCGCCGCCAGCGGTACCATGGCGCCGTCGATGCCATATTCCGTGAGCCAATGCCCGTGCAGCACCGGTGACAGGGAGTGGGCCACCGGCCAGCCGATGATGCCGGCAAGCTTTGCTTTGCCTGTCAGGGTCACTGTTCCAGCACGCCTTCCTTGCGCAGCTCGGCCAGCACCGGCAAAAGCGGCAGGCCCAGCACCGAGAAATAGTCGCCGTCCACACTATCGAAAAGCTGCGCCCCGCGCCCCTCGAAATGATAGCAACCCACCGATGACAGGATCGCGGGGCCTTCGGCGGCCAGATAATCCTCCTGGAATTTGCGGCTTAGGCTGCGCATCACCATCCGGCAGGGGCTGGCATGCGTCCACAGCAAGGCCCCATCACGGGCCAGCGCCGCGGCCGAAACCAGCAGATGCTCCTTGGACGACAGCTTGTGCAGCAGGGCCCTGGCCTCGTCCATGGTGGTGCATTTGCCGATGAAGCTGACGCCCAGCGCAATCACACTGTCGCCGCCCAGCACCAGCCGGCCGGGATGACGGCGGGAAACGCAGAGCGCTTTCTGTCCCGCCAATTCGGATGCGATCTGCATCGCATCGGCGCCGCGGCCCTTCAGCCCCGCGATCAGCGCGTCCTCATCCAGATCGGCCGGATCGGCGGTGAAGGGCACTCCCGCCGCGGTCAGAAGCTTCTTGCGGCTTGCGCTACCTGATGCCAGCACCAGAGTCATGACATCGCCTCCTTGCGCTCGGCCAGCAGGTTCATCACCGCCGCCGCAGTCTCCTCGATCGAGCGGCGCGACACATCGATCATCGGCCAGTTCTGGTTTTCGAACAGCTGGCGGGTGGATGCGATCTCGGCGCGCACCGCATCCAGTTCCACATAATTGCTGTCGCGCATCTCGCCCATGGTGTTCAACCGGTTGCGGCGGACCTGCACCAGCCGGTCGGGCGACACCCACAGCCCCACAATCAGCGGCTGGGTGGCCGCCAGAAGCTGGTGGGGTGCGGGCATGCGCGGCACCAGCGGTACATTGGCGGCGCGGATACCGCGGATAGCCAGGTAGACACAGGTCGGGGTCTTGGAGGTGCGGCTGGCCCCTGTCAGGATTACCTCGGCCTCGCCAATGGAATCCAGCGACTGGCCATCGTCATGGGCGATGGTGAAGTTCAGCGCCTCGATCCGGTCCAGATAACGGGCGTCCACTTCATGCTGGCGGCCAACCTTGTGGGTTTCGGTTTTGCCCAGGAATTGGCGCAGCGCCGTTACCGGCCCCTCCAGAACATCGATGCAGCGCACTTCAATGTCGCGGCAACGCGCCATCAAGGTTTCGCGCAGCTGGGGATTGGCCAAGGTGAAAAACACAATCCCCGGCATGATCGCGATATGATCCAGCGCCCGGGTCAGCTGGGCTTCGGCGCGCACCAGGGCATAGGGATGGATCATCACCTCCACATTCTCGAACTGGGCCAGCGCGGCATTGGCCATGGCGTTGAGGGTCTCGCCAGTGGAGTCCGACACAAGGTGAACGTGAAATTTGTGATCCACAGAAATATCCGCAGGCCAGGGCGCCGCCTGGGGTTAAGGACGGGAGAAACCGGACAAGACTAACAGGCGTGATACCCAGTCAAGGCCCCGCTGTGCAAACCGGGAAGCAGTGGGGACAGTCCGGCCATCCGCCAACATGGCGGCTCGCGCCCTGCCTTGCCGGCCATTAGCGCCAAGTGCTTGAAGAAGCGGCCACCTTCGCTTAAGCCAAGGCCTGCTCACCGTTTGACCCACAACCCACAGCCCTAACATCATCTTCATCATCCTAAGAGTCTTTAGGAGTCTTGTTTTTGAGTAGTGAACCCAAGCTTGTGCGTGTGCTCAACGGAAGCGCTGAGAAAGTGCCTCCCGTCTGGTTGATGCGCCAGGCTGGACGCTATTTGCCGGAGTATCGGGAGCTTCGCGCCAAGGCCGGATCCTTCTGGGCGATGGCGCTGACCCCGGAATATGCCGCTGAAGTGACCTTGCAGCCGATCCGCCGCTTTGGCTTTGATGCGGCGATCCTGTTCTCGGATATTTTGACGGTGCCGGAGGCTTTGGGCCAGAAGGTGACCTTCACCGAAGGCGAAGGCCCGAGCCTCAAGCCTGTGACCACTGCCAGAGGCTTTGTCGAAGACCGTGAGGCGTGGGCGCGGTACTTCGAGCCCGTCTATGAGGCGCTGCGATTGACCCGTGCAGGCCTGCCCCAGGGCACCACGCTGCTGGGCTTTGCCGGTGCGCCCTGGACGCTTGCTACCTATCTGGCGGCCGGCGCGGGCGGCGACGAACAGAAGGCTGCCAAGTTGTGGGCCTATCGTGATCCCGAGGGCTTTGGATATCTTCTGGATATCTTGGGTGAGTGTGTCGCCTTCCATCTGATCCGCCAGATCGATGCCGGCGCGGACGCGGTGCAGATCTTCGACAGCTGGGCCTCGGGACTTACGGAAGACGCATACTCCCGGTGGGTTGTTGCGCCGACGCGCAAGATTGCTGATGCCGTTCGTGCGGCACGCCCGAACGCCAAGATCATCGGATTTCCACGCGCGAGCACGTTGGCGGGGTATTCCCTGTACTCGATCGGTGCGCATGTTGATGCGGTTGGTGTGGATACGTCTGCCCCTTGGAGTTGGATGACGGGTTTTGCGGACGCGATACCCGTACAGGGGAACCTTGATCCTATCGCCTTGATCGCTGGTGGTGCGGCGCTGGATGAGGCAGTGGACGAAATCCTGGAGGCAATGGAGGGCAAACCGCATATCTTCAATCTAGGTCATGGCATTCTGCCCGAGACGCCCATCGCCCATGTCGAACAATTGCTGAGACGGATACGCGGTTGAAACTTGCAGTCGTCCTTTTCAATCTGGGCGGGCCCGATGCGCCCGAAGCCGTCGAACCCTTTCTGCGCAATCTGTTCAGCGATCCCGACATCATCGCCTTGCCCGCGTTGCTGCGCCTGCCGTTGGGCCGCTTCATCGCCAGGCGCCGCGCGCCTATCGCGCAGAAGATCTATGGCCATATTGGTGGGCGCTCGCCGATTTTCGAAGAGACTCGCGCACAGGCCGATGCTTTAGAAAAAGTGTTGAGTGGTGATGGTGTGGAGGCAAAGGCCTTTGTCGCCATGCGCTACTGGCATCCCTTCAGCGATGGCGCGGCGCGGGCGGTCAAAGCATTTAACCCCGATAAAATCGTGCTTTTACCGCTTTATCCGCAGTTCTCGACCACCACCACCGGCTCATCTCTGAAAGACTGGGCCCGTGCCGCCAGGAAAGCCGAACTGGACAAGCCCACATCGCGGGTATGCTGCTATCCCTGGGAGCCGGGCTTCGTCACGGCTGCGGCCGCAAAAATCCGCAACGTGATGACGGGTGCGCCGGAAAATATCTCCTGGCGTCTGCTGTTGTCGGCGCATGGCTTGCCCAAGCGCACGGTTGCAAAGGGCGATCCCTATCAATGGCAGGTCGAGCGCAGCGCCGAGGCGATTGTGAAGGCGCTGGCGATGCCGCAGCTCGAGCCGCCCATTTTTGATTATCGGGTGTGTTACCAGAGCCGGGTGGGACCGCTGGAGTGGATCACCCCGTCGACCGATGCCGAAATCATCCGCGCCGGCCGGGACGGCAAGGGTGTGGTGGTTGCACCCATCGCCTTTGTCAGTGAACATTCCGAAACCCTGGTGGAGCTGGATATCGAATATCGCCGGCTGGCGGACGAGCACGGCGTGCCCGATTACCGCCGCGCCGCCACGGTGGGTACGCACCCCGATTTCATCGCCGCTCTCGCAGGTCTTGTGCGTCAGGCGTTGGAGGGCAAGATTGTCACTTGCGCTGAAGGGCGCATCTGTCCCACAAATCACTCCCGCTGTGGATATGGAGCCCCGCGCGCGGATGCGCGCAAAAATCAAGGAAAGACGTGATGGACGCGCTGCGCAACACCCTGTCCAACTACATTCCCTGGATCCTGGCCTTTCACATCATCGCTGTGATCGCCTGGATGTCGGCCATGCTCTATCTGCCGCGCCTGTTCGTCTATCACACCGAAACCACACCGGGCTCGGAATCCAGCGAGCGCTTCAAGGTGATGGAGCGCCGGCTGCTGAAAGGCATCATGAATCCCGCCATGATTGCGGTGTGGATCCTGGGCCCGCTGCTGGCCTGGCTGACCGGCGCCTATCTCGACACCTGGCTGCAGATCAAATTCGTGCTGGTGCTGATCATGAGCGGCATGCACGGGCTTTACGTGGGCCGCTGGCGCGATTTCGCCAACGATCGCAACGCCCATAGCGCGCGCTACTACAGGATCATCAACGAGGTGCCCGCGGTGCTGATGGTTCTGATCGTGATCCTGGTCAAGGTTCAGCCCTTTGGTGACTGAAGGGCCGATGAACCGCCTGAAACAATAATTGCAGCACCCCCCTGAGGGTTAAGGGAGGGGGATATTTGCAAGCGTCACAAATCACGCTATAACCGGTCCGTCCAAAAAGACCTGCGCGGCCACTGATGGTTCAGGGGGCTGCGAGCCGGAAAGCCCGGTCCGGGTCAAACCAACCTCTTCGATGATGCGTTCGGGCCCCTCCGCCCTCCGTGCATCGAAACCATTCCCCCCACTGTCGATCAGGTGCCCTCCCCATGACTGTCCAAGATGGCCTGCAGGCGATGAAGTTGCAGGATCTGAAGAACAAGAAACCCGCAGATCTGCTGGCTTTTGCCGAGGAACTGGAGATCGAGAACGCATCCTCCATGCGCAAGCAGGACATGCTGTTCGCGATCCTGAAGGAGCTGGCCGACCGCGAGGTCGAGATCACCGGTTCGGGCGTGGTGGAAATTCTGCAGGACGGCTTCGGCTTCCTGCGCTCGCCGGAATCCAACTACCTGCCCGGCCCCGACGATATCTATGTTTCGCCCTCCCAGATCCGCCGCTTCGGCCTGCGCACCGGCGACACCGCCGAAGGCCCGATCCGGGCCCCCAAGGAAGGCGAGCGCTATTTCGCCCTGCTCAAGGTCACGACCATCAATTTCGAGGACCCCGAGCAGATCAAGCACAAGGTCCATTTCGACAATCTGACGCCGCTCTATCCCACCCGCTGGCTGAAGATGGAACTGGACGATCCCACCATCAAGGACAAGACCGGCCGGGTGATCGACATCGTGGCACCGCAGGGCATGGGCCAGCGCGCCCTGATCACCGCGCCGCCGCGCACCGGCAAGACGGTGATCCTGCAGAACATCGCCAAGGCGATTGCCGCCAACCATCCCGACGCCTTCCTGATCGTGCTTCTGATCGACGAACGCCCGGAAGAAGTCACCGACATGCAGCGCACCGTGGTGGGCGAGGTGATCTCGTCGACCTTCGACGAGCCGGCGACGCGCCACGTTCAGGTCGCCGAAATGGTGATCGAAAAGGCCAAGCGCCTGGTCGAGCACAAGCGCGATGTGATCATCCTTCTGGACTCCATCACCCGCCTGGGCCGCGCCTACAACACGGTCGTGCCGTCGTCGGGCAAGGTCTTGACCGGCGGTGTGGACGCCAATGCGCTGCAGCGTCCCAAGCGCTTCTTCGGCGCTGCCCGCAATATCGAGGAAGGCGGTTCGCTGACCATCATCGCCACCGCCCTGATCGATACCGGCAGCCGCATGGACGAAGTGATCTTCGAAGAGTTCAAGGGCACGGGTAACAGCGAAATCATTCTGGACCGCAAGGTTGCCGACAAGCGCGTCTTCCCCGCCATTGACATCATGCGGTCTGGCACCCGCAAGGACGAGCTCTTGGTCGAGAAGGGCACCTTGTCCAAGACCTACGTCCTGCGCCGCATCCTTTCGCCCATGGGCACGGTGGACGCGATCGAGTTCCTGCTCGACAAGCTGCGCTCGGCCAAGAACAACGCGGATTTCTTTGAGTCGATGAATACCTGAAGGTATTCATCTTTCGCCTCTAGCTAAAACGCGAGCGCCGCATTTCGCGGCGCGACCCTCAGCTGCGACGGATGGGGGTCAGGGAATAAGTATCGTCGCGCCGGTGGTCTTCTTGCCGGTCAGCGCATCATGCGCCTGGGCGGCGTCCTTCAGTGCAAAGCGCTGGTTGATCGCCACCTTCACCGCGCCGGAACCGATCACCGCGAACAGATCATCAGCCACGGCCTGCAGTTCGGCATGGGTGCTGGTGTAGTGCGCCAGGGTCGGGCGGGTGACGAAGAGCGAGCCCTTGGCCGCTAGGATGCCGGGCGCAAACGGAGCCACCGGGCCGCTAGCATTGCCATAGGTCACCATGATGCCGCGCGGCGAAAGGCAGTCCAGCCCGGCCAGGAAGGTGTCCTTGCCGATGGAATCATAAACCACCGGCACGCCCTTGCCGCCGGTCAGCTCGCGCACCTGTTTTTCCCAGCCGGCGTCGTAGGTGTTGATCACATGGGCGCAGCCATTGGCCTTGGCCAGCGCCACTTTCTCCGGCGAAGTGGTCGAGCCGATCACGGTGGCGCCCAGATGGTGGGCCCACTGGCAGGCGATCTGGCCGACGCCACCCGCGGCAGCATGGAAGACGATGGTTTCGTCCGCCTGCACGCGATGGATCTGGCGCAGCAGGTACTGGGCGGTCATACCCTTGAGCAGGATGGCGGCGGCGGTTTCGTCGTTGATACTGTCGGGCAACTTGACCAGCTTTTGCGCCGCCACATTGTTGGCCTGCGCATAGGAGCCGATGGCGCCGCTGGAATAACCCACCCGGTCGCCGATCTTGAACTGGGTCACGCCCTCGCCCAGCGCCGCCACGGTGCCGGCGGCTTCCGAGCCCAGGCCTGACGGCAGCGGCAACGGGTAGAGCCCGGTGCGATGATAGGTGTCGATGAAGTTCACACCGATGGCGATGTGTTTGACCTGCACCTGACCCTTGGCCGGCGGCGGCAGGTCGTAATCGACATATTGTAGCACATCACTGCCGCCGGGTTTCTCAAAACGGATGGCCTTGATCATCTGTTGCATCCTCTCAGATCCTCCTCCCCATCGCGTGCGAAGCACCTGCGAGGGGGAGGTGCCCGTAGCACCGCTTAGGTGCGAAGGGCGGAGGGGGTTATTAAATTAGGCTCTCAGCTGTTGCTGCTGCGGCTGGCCGCGCAGCTGCGGCGGCAGGGTCAGCACACCGGCCAGATCCGCCGGATTGGTGATTGCGTTGGAGCACACGCCCGCCTGGCAGATATAGGCGGTGGGCTGACCGCCCTCCATGCCGCGGCCCGAGGCGGGATGGCCCGGCGGCAAGGGATCGCCGGGCTCGATCTGCATGATCATGCCGTTGGGCATGGGCTTGCCCCAATAGGCGCGCAGCAGATCATGGGTGCGCGAGTTGCCCTTGTGGCCGACCACCACGATCACCAGGCTGTTGACCAGATATTCAAAGCCGTTGAGGTAGCTGCCCGCGCCATTGAGCATGCGATTGGCTTCGGCGGGGAAGGTCGCGCCCAGGGTCGAGGCGCGGCTCATATAGTCCTTGTCGCCGGTCAGAAGCGCCAGCCGTGTCAGCACCATCAGCATGGTGCCATTGGCGCTGGGCGTGGGATTGTCGAACACCATGCGCGCGCGCAAGAACAAGGGATCGGCATCGGCGGTATACATGCAATAGCCATTGATCTGGCTGTTCCAGAAACTGTCGTCGAGCTCTTTGGTCCAGGCCTTGGCATGGTCAAGGAAGCGTTCGTCGCCGGTGACTTCCCACAGCTGAAGTGCGGCGCGCGCCATGTTGGCGTAATCGTCGGCAAAGCCGGTCACGCCCTTCAGGTGTGAAAGCTTGTTGCCGTGCCCGAGCGTCTTGACGATGCCGTCGAAGGCCTTGATCGCCAGATCGATCCATTCGCGCTTTTCGAACACCGCACCGGCGCGCGCGATCGCTGTGATCGCCAACGCGTTCCAGTCGGTCAGCACCCGGTCGTCGCGGGTGGGCGAGGTCCGCTTCTGGCGCGCTGCCAGCAGCATGCCGCGCTGCTTGGCCAGCAGCGCCTCGTCGGCTTCATTGGCGGGCACGGGATTGCCCAGCCGGCGCGGCAGGTTTCGGCCCTGCACATTGCCGTCGCGGGTAATGCCATAGACCTGCTTGAAGCGGGCCGAGAAGGTGCCGACCAGGGCGGCGTCGACCTCCGCCTCGCTCCAGGTGTAATATTTGCCGTCTTCGGTCTGGGCGCCCGACGAAATCGAGGCGGCGAAGACGTCGCCCACCTGCAGTTCGCGGATCAGGAAGGCGATGGTTTCGGTCACGCGCTGGCGCGAGAGTTCATTGCGGTTGAACTGGAAGACGCTGGTGCAGATGTCGATCATCTGCGCCTGGTCGTAGAGCATCTTTTCGAAGGCCGGCTCCAGCCAGCGCTCGTCCAGGGCGTGACGGAAGAAACCGCCGCCGACATGGTCATAGATGCCGCCGAACAGGATGCCGTCCAGGGTGGTGAAGATCAGCTGGCTGAACTGCGGCATTCCGCTGCGCAGGAAGGCGCGCCACAACACTTCCAGCAGCAAGGGATTGGGGAATTTGAGCGGACCCTGCAGGCCGCCAAAGAAGATGTCGAAACGCTGGGCGAGGCGCAGCGACGACAGGTCCAGGTTCATCTGTTCCTGGCCCAGGCCCATGTCGCGGTTGTAGAGACTTTCAACCGCGGCCTTGATCTTGCCGGCGGTGTCTTCGGCACGGGCGCGCTCGTCTTTCCACAGCGCCAGGGTTTCGCGCGCCACACGCGCGAAGCTGGGGATCTCGGGCTTGTCGTCCTTGGGCTGATAGCCCGCCACCCAGAATGGCACGCCATCGGGCATCAGGAAGACGTTCAGCGGCCAGCCGCCGGCGTGACCCATGATCCCGGCTGCGCCCTGATAGAGCATGTCTACGTCCGGACGTTCGTCGCGGTCCACCAGCACGGGGATGTAGTTTTCATTGATGAAGGCCGCGACCTCCGGGTCGGCGAAGCTTTCCCTGGCCATGACATGGCACCAGTGGCAGCCGCCATACCCCAGGCTGAGCAGGACGGCCTTGTCTTGGGCCTTGGCCTCGGCCAGGGCGTCGGGGCCCCAGCTGCGCCACTGGACGGCGTTGTCCTTGTGGGAAAGAAGATAGGGGCTGGTTGCGTTCTTCGGGATCATCGTTCCGTCCAAGATTCTGTGTGTGTGCGGAAGGATGCTTCCCGCCGGCCCGCTTCTGTGATGTTTTTGGGGCCGGGTTACTTACATCGAAAAGCACGACCTGCGAAACCCCTGCGAAAGGCGGCGTTAATGAAGGTCAATATCACCATGGACATGACCCCTGAGGAGGCCCGGGCCTTCATGGGGTTGCCCGATGTCGCGCCTCTGCAGAAGAAAATGCTGGAGGAGATGCAGTCCCGGATGAAGGCGGCTTTCGATACCAATGACATGGACGCGATGATGCGGGCCTGGATGCCGCTGGGTGGGGCCGAGACTTTCCAGAAGTTCCAGAAGGCGATGTGGGACGGCGCCACCGCCATGCTGAACAAAGACAGCAAATAGCGGCCATGAATCCGGCCATTTTCGCGCTCGCCAGCGCCGTGGGGCGCGCCGGGATTGCGGTGGTGCGGCTGTCCGGCCCGGACGCGGGCAGGGTCGTGCAAGCCTTGGCCGGCCCCCAGCCCCCGCCCCGCCAGGCGGTGTTGCGGCGGCTGGGCCATGAAGGTCGCGAGATCGACCATGCCTTGTTGCTGTGGTTTCCCGCGCCCGGCAGTTTCACCGGCGAAGACGTCGCCGAATTCCATATTCATGGCGGCCGGGCGGTGCGTGAGGCTCTGTTTTCGGCGCTTTCCGCGTTGGGGGCGCGACCGGCGGAGCCCGGCGAATTCAGCCGCCGGGCGGTGGAAAACGGCAAGCTGGACCTGACCCGGGCGGAGGCCATCGCCGATCTGGTCGATGCCGAGACCCCGGCCCAGCTCAGCCAGGCGCTGCGCCAGCATGATGGGGTGCTGGCCGAGCTTTATGAGAGCTGGCGCACCCGGCTGATCGCGGCGCTGGGGCGCTGCGAGGCGGCTATAGATTTCTCGGACGATGGGGTCGGCGAGGCCGAATTTGCCGCAGCAAAGGCCGCAGCAAAAGAAATAATCGAGGAAATACAAGAGCATATGGACGATGCCGGGCGCGGCGAAAGCCTGCGCGAAGGCCTGCGCCTGACCATCCTGGGGCCGCCCAACGCCGGCAAGTCTTCGCTGATCAATGCCCTGGCCCGGCGCGACGTCGCCATCGTTTCCGATATTCCTGGCACCACCCGCGATGTGGTGGAGGCCCGGCTGGACCTGGGCGGCTATCTGATCATGGTGGCCGACACCGCCGGCGTGCGTGACACATCTGATGTTATCGAGGCCGAAGGCGTGCGCCGGGCGCTGTCCCATGCTGCGGGAGGCATGACGCTGTTGCTGCTGGATGGTTCCGCAGCAAATCCCCGTGCTGGCCTGCCCGCTGACCTGCCCGAAGCCGACCTGATTGTGTGGAACAAATCCGACCTTGGTGGCACCCGCGACGGCATTTCCATCTCGCTCAAGACCGGCGAAGGACTTTCGGCGCTGCTGAAAATGCTGCAGCAAAAGGTGCAGCAAAAACTGGAGAGCAAGGACACAGCACCTCTGCTGACAAGGCCGCGCCATCGCCATGCGCTGAGCGAAGCGCTGGGCCATCTGCAGCATGGTTTGGCCGCGCCGCAGGACCAGCCCGAATTGCTGGCCGAAGATCTGCGCTTAGGGCTGCGCGCCATTGGCCGCATCACCGGCCAGGTCGATGTGGAAGAGCTGCTGGATTTCGTCTTCCGCGATTTCTGTATCGGAAAATGATCGGTATTAGGTAGCAGCGTTCCAAAGGCGCCTTCTTGTACTTCGGGGGTCCGGGGGTAATTTGTGGAGAATGACAACCGCCACAATTTACGTTGCGCTGCCTGATGAGGGCACTCCAGTCTGGGCTCCCATGGATGCGGAGCCGGTCGGCAACCTGCTCTATAGGATCATTGACTGTCGCGGTGAGTGGGAGGCGCAGTTTACCTAATACCGAAAATGATAAAAGGCCCGTGGAGGCAGCGATGAAAAACGCATGTTTTATTGGGCTTTTCGGGCTTCTGGCGGTGAGCGCCGCCCAGGCCGATCCGCGCGATGACGCGCTCTCCGCCATGCTGCGCTGCTCGGGCATCAGCGACAGGCCGCAGCGCCTGGTTTGTTACGATACCGCAGTGATGCGTGTTCCCGGCGCGCTGAACAATGTCGCGCCGCCGCCCGTGATGGCCAGTGCTGTGCCGCCGCCGGCCGCAGCCGTGGCGCCGCGCCGCGAACGCTCGTCGAGCTTCGTGAACAAGCTGTTTGGGCCCGATGGTCCCAAGCGCGCGCCCCAGACCACGGCGGCCCAGTTCGGCATCGAGAGCGTCGCCAATGGCGGGCGCGAGGCCTATCCCATCCCCATGGACGGCGACACCATCGACCAGATCAGCGCGCGGCTGGTCAATTACCAGTTCGTGGAGGGCTATGTGATCGTCACTCTGGACAATGGCCAGATGTGGCGTGAGTCTGTCGGCAGCGAACCGCTGCAGCACCTGGCGCGGCCGGCGCTGAGCTATACCGCCATCATCGGGCGCGGCGGCGGCGGCAGCTATGCCATGAAGCTTTCGGGCCTCGCGCGCGAAATTCCGGTGCGCCGCATCCGCTAGTTGCACGCAAACGGGCTTGTGGATGGATTTGCGCGCGCGTATGAGCGCCGCGATGAAGTACGACGTCGTCGTCATTGGTGGTGGTCACGCCGGCTGTGAAGCAGCCGCGGCTTCCGCACGCTTTGGCGCCAGGACGCTGCTGCTGACCCATGCTTTCGAGACCCTGGGCGAGATGTCGTGCAATCCCGCCATCGGCGGGGTGGGCAAGGGTCATCTGGTGCGCGAGATCGATGCGCTCGATGGCCTGATGGGCCGCGTGGCGGATGCGGCGGGAATTCAGTTTCGTCTGCTCAACCGGCGCAAGGGGCCGGCGGTACGTGGACCCAGAGCCCAAGCCGACAGAGGCCTTTACCGCGCAGCAATGCAAAACATGCTGCGCAGCATTTCCAATCTGGAAATTCGCGTCGCGAGTGCGGAAGACCTGATTTTAGAGGCTGGAATCGTCACCGGCGTTTTGACGGCGGACGGCGAAGAAATCTCTGCAGGCAAGGTGGTGCTCACCACCGGGACTTTCCTGAATGGTCTGATCCATATCGGCGAGACCAAGATTCCTGCGGGCCGGATGAAGATTCGGGATGGGGTGGAGGCGCCGAGCATCGGTCTGTCCAAGACGCTCTATGGCTTCGGCTTGAGGATGGGCCGGCTGAAGACTGGCACGCCGCCCAGGCTGGACAGCCGCACCATCGATTGGGCGGCGTTGGAGATGCAGCAGGGCGACGACCCGCCGCAGCCCTTCTCCTTCCTGACCACCAAAATCACCACCCCCCAGATCGCCTGCGGCATCACCCGAACGACCTTGGCGACCCATACGGTAATCCGGGCCAATCTGCACCGCTCGCCCATGTATTCGGGCCAGATCGCGTCCACCGGGCCGCGCTACTGCCCCTCCATCGAGGACAAGGTCAGCCGCTTCGCCGACCGTGAGTCGCACCAGATTTTCTTGGAACCAGAAGGACTTAACGACAATCTCGTCTATCCCAACGGCATTTCCACCTCCCTGCCCCAGGACGTCCAGCTGGCGCTTCTGGCCACCATTCCGGGGCTTGAAAAGGCGGCGGTCCAGCGGATGGGCTATGCCATCGAATATGACTATGTCGATCCGCGTGAGCTGTCGCCAGCCTTGGAAGTGAAGGCGGTGCCCGGCCTCTATCTGGCTGGCCAGATCAACGGCACCACCGGCTATGAGGAGGCCGCCGCCCAAGGGTTGATGGCAGGCTGGAATGCCGCCCGGGCCGCGGGCGGCTCAGGCCCCGTCATTCTGGACCGGGCGCAGGCCTATATCGGCGTGCTGATCGACGATCTGGTCACCAAGGGCGTATCCGAGCCCTATCGCATGTTCACCAGCCGGGCCGAATACCGGCTGACGCTCAGGGCCGACAATGCCGATCAGCGCCTGACCCGGCTGGGGCAGGATCACGGGATTGTTGGGCCCGAACGGGCAAAAGCCTTTGCCGGCAAGCTGGATAGGCTGGATGTTTCACGTGAAACATTGCGGGGCCGGACCCTCACGCCCAATGAAGCCGCCAAGCACGGCCTGACCATCCGCATGGATGGCGTCCGCCGGGATGGTTTGCAGCTTCTTTCCCTTACTGGGTTCCCGGAACTGGCCCGGATCTGGCCGGAACTGGGTTCCATGGAGTCCGATGTGGCCGAGCAGCTCGAGATCGACGCCCAGTATGCCGGCTATCTGGACCGCCAGGACGCCGACATTATCGCTTTCCGGCGGGATGAGGGTCGCGCCCTGCCCGCCGGTCTGGACTATGGCGCCGTGATCGGCCTCTCCAACGAAGTCCGCCAGAAGCTGGAGCGCATCCGCCCCGCCACCTTGGGCCAAGCCGCCCGCATCGAAGGCGTGACCGCAGCGGCCCTGACCCTCGTTCTGGCCCATGTGAAGGGCATTCAACGAGCGAAAAGTGCCTGAATCCGGTTTCGATCCCGAGGAATTTGCCGCCAGGACGGGTGTTTCACGTGAAACATTGGCTCGGCTGAAGGCCTATGCCGATCTGCTGGCCGACTGGAACGCCCGGCACAATCTGGTGGCCAAAAGCACCCTGCCCGACCTCTGGCACCGTCATGTCTGGGATAGCGCCCAGCTCGCGCCCCTGATCCCGGAAACTGCCCGGACCTTGGCCGATTTGGGTTCAGGCGCCGGCTTCCCCGGTCTGGTGCTGGCAGCGATGCGGCCGGAACTGAAAGTTAGCCTGCATGAGGCCACCACCAAGAAATGCGCCTTCCTGCAGGCGGCGTGCGACCGCATGGGCATCAAGGTCGAAATCCGCAATGCCCGGTTGGAGGATCTGCCGCCCCAGGCCTTTGATGTGGTGACGGCCCGGGCGCTGGCACCCCTGTCCCAGTTGCTCGACTATGCCCATCGGTTCACAGGTCCGAACACTGTTTGCTTGTTCCTGAAGGGCCAAAATGTGGGGTCAGAATTGACCGAAGCCTCTAAATATTGGAACATGAAGGCCTCTCAAGTCCCAAGCCAGACCGACCCTTCGGCTGCTATAGTGACCGTGAGAGAGCTGGGCCCCCGTCATGTCGCACCCCAAAAAGCCGCGCATTCTGGTCGTCGCCAATCAAAAAGGCGGGGTCGGTAAGACCACCACCGCCATCAATCTGGGCACCGCCCTGGCCGCCGTCGGCGAACCCACCCTGGTGATCGACATCGACCCCCAGGGCAATGCCTCCACCGGGCTGGGCCTCCATCGCCAGGACCGCAAGCTCACCACCTATGAAGTCCTGACCGGCGAGGCCCCCCTCGCCCAGGCCATCGTGCCCACCCGCATCCCCGGCCTGTCGCTGGTGCCGGCGACGGTCGATCTGTCGGGCGCGGAGCTGGAGCTTGCCGACATGCCCCGGCGCAATTTCATCCTGCGCGACGCGATCGAGGAATATTCCGCACACGGAGGAAATACCTTTTCCTACATCCTGATCGATTGCCCACCCTCCCTCACCCTGCTTACGCTCAATGCGATGGCGGCGGCCGATGCGGTGATGGTGCCTTTGCAGTGCGAGTTCTTTGCGCTGGAAGGCCTGAGCCAGTTGATGAAGACCATCGAGCTGGTGCGCGACAAGCTCAATCCCACGCTCGAGATCCAGGGCGTCGTGCTGACCATGTTTGACAAGCGCAACAAGCTGTCGGACCAGGTCGCCGATGACGTGCGCGCGACCCTGGGCGAAAAAGTTTATGCCACCGTGATCCCGCGCAATGTCCGCATCTCCGAAGCGCCAAGTCATGGCGTGCCGGCGCTGGTCTATGATCTGCGCTGCCCGGGCAGCCAGGCTTATATAAAACTCGCTGGGGAATTGATCCAACGAGAACGGGTACGAGTCGCGGCATGAACCCTCCTCCTCAGGATCGGCCCCGCGGCTTGGGCCGCGGCCTCTCGGCATTGATCGGTGATGAAGTTGCCGCGGTGAAGGGTGAGCCCGTCGCCCGCAAAGACACGCGCACCTTGCCCGTCGCCTTCCTGCAGCCCGGCCGCTATCAGCCGCGCAAGAGTTTCGACGAACAGCCGCTGGCGGATCTCGCCGCCAGTATCAAGGAGAAGGGCGTCTTGTCGCCCATTCTGGTCAGGCCCATCGGCGCCGACCGCTATGAGATCGTGGCGGGCGAGCGGCGCTGGCGCGCCGCCCAGATCGCCAAGCTGCATGACGTGCCGGTGGTGGTGCGTGAGCTGCCGGACGATCAGGCGCTGGAAATCGCCATCATCGAGAATGTCCAGCGTGCCGACCTGAACGCGATCGAGGAGGGGGCAGCTTACGAAGAGCTGATCACCCAGTTCGGCCGCACCCAGGAAGACGTGGCGCGCGAGGTCGGTAAAAGCCGCAGCCATGTTGCGAACACCATCCGGCTGCTGAAACTGCCCGAGGCGGTCAGGGCCTGGGTGCGGGAAGGCAAGCTCACCGCCGGCCATGCCCGGACCTTGCTGGGGGTGCCCGATCCGGAAGCCCGGGCGCGGGAATTGATCGAGGGCGCGCTGACCGTGCGCCAGGCAGAACAGCGCTCGCCCAAGAAGAAGCCCGGTGGAAAACCCGCAGCTGATCCCAACATCACCGAGCTGGAAGCCAGCATTTCCAGGGCCTTAGGCCTGAAGACCCACATTACCCACAAAGTGGATAAAAAGGGGGATAAGGGCGAGGTGAGGGTGGCTTACTCCAGCCTGGAACAGCTGGACGAGATCGTGCGGCGTCTCAGCCGAGGCTAGTTTTAGCCAAGGCTTCGGTCACATCGATGCGGCCGTCATAAAGGGCCCGGCCGACCACCACGCCTTCGATGCCCGGCTCGTTCGCGGCGATCAGCGCGTCGATGTCGGCGTTTGCGCCGACCCCACCGGAGGCGATCACCGGAATGGACAGGGCCCGGGCGAGGGCGGCGGTCGCGGTCACATTCACGCCCTTGAGCAGCCCGTCGCCATCGATGTCGGTGAAGAGGATGGCGGCCACGCCTGCATCCTCGAAACGCTTGCCCAGATCGATTGGGGTCAGGGTGCTGACCTCGGCCCACCCCTGCGTGGCGATCTTGCCGCCCTTGGCGTCGGCGCCCACCACAATGCGGCCGGGGAAGGCGCGGGCGGCGTCTTTCACAAACTGCGGATTGGTCAGCGCCGCAGTGCCCAGGATCACCCGGGTGATGCCGGCGGCGAGCCAGGCTTCCACCGCCGCCATGTCGCGGATGCCGCCGCCCAGCTGGATCGGCAGATCAATGGCAGCGCGGATGGATTTGATCGCGTCCGTATTGGCGCTCTTGCCTGCGAAGGCGCCGTTCAGGTCGACGCAATGCAGCCATTGAAAGCCCTGATCCGCAAAGGCGCGCGCCTGGGCGGCCGGATCGGTGTTGAACACCGTGGCGTCTTCCATCACGCCTTTCTTCAGGCGGACGCAGACACCGTCCTTCAGGTCGATGGCGGGGAAGATGATCATGGCCGCTTCCTTGTGTTGTCATGCCCGCGAAAGCGGGCATCCATGACCGCAAGCGGTAAGTCTGAAAGATGGATTCCCGCTTTCGCGGGAATGACAAGTTGTACTAGGGCCGCCACGTTAGGAAATTCTCCAGCAACTTCAAGCCGGTCGCCTGACTCTTCTCCGGATGGAACTGGGTGCCTGCGATATTCTCGTTGCCCACCATGGCGGTCAGCGGCCCGCCATAATCGGTGGTGGCGATCAGGTCGTCGGGCACGGTGGGCTTGAGCTCGAAGCCATGGACGAAATAGGCGTGCGCGCCGGTCTCGATGCCTTCCAGCAGCGGGTGCGGGGTCAGGATATTGAGCTCGTTCCAGCCCATATGCGGGATTTTGAGATTGGGATCGGACGGCGCGATCTTGACCACTTCGCCGGCGATCCAGCCCAGCCCGGCATGACGGCCGAACTCCAAGCCCACCGTCGCCAGCAGCTGCATGCCCACGCAGATGCCCAGGAAAGGCGCGCCCTCTTTCAGCACTTTTTCCCGCAAGGCCTCGACCATGCCGGGCACGGCGGCGAGGCCCTTCTTGCAGTCGGCAAAAGCGCCCACGCCCGGCAGCACCACACGCTCGGCGTCCAAAACGATCTGCGGGTCTGCGGTTGTGACGATTTCGGATTTGCCGTTTGCCGCCCGCGCCAAAGCCTTCGCCGCGCTGGCCAGGTTGCCGGAGCCATAGTCAATGAGGGCCACTGTGGACATAAGCGGTCGTATAAAGGCTCAAAAAGGATTTGTCGAAACCAGCCAAGGCAGGGCAGCCCGGCATGAGTCGCAGACGTTGGAACGCTAGTTATCGTCCATCTTCAGCGCGGCAATGAAGGCTTCCTGGGGAATCTCCACCTTGCCGAACTGGCGCATCTTCTTCTTGCCCTCTTTCTGCTTGTCCAAGAGCTTGCGCTTGCGGGAAATATCGCCGCCATAACATTTGGCGGTGACGTCTTTTCTCAAGGCAGAAAGGGTTTCGCGCGCGATCACCTTGCCGCCGATGGCCGCCTGGATCGGGATCTTGAACATGTGGCGCGGGATCAGGTCTTTCAGCTTTTCGCACATCGCCCGGCCGCGGCCTTCGGCGCGCTGGCGGTTGACGATCATGGAAAGCGCATCCACCGGATCGTCATTGACCAGGATGGACATCTTGACCAGATCGCCTTCTTCGTATTTCTCGATATGATAATCGAAGCTGGCATAGCCGCGTGACACGCTTTTCAAGCGGTCATAAAAGTCGAACACCACTTCGTTCAGCGGCAGCATATAGATCACCATGGCGCGATTGCCGGCATAGGTGAGCTCGACCTGACGGCCACGCCGGTCCTCACAAAGCTTCAGCACACTACCCAGATATTCGTCCGGCACCAGCACCGTCGCCTTGATCCAGGGTTCTTCGATGCGGTCGATGTAGGTCACATCCGGCATGTCGGCCGGATTGTGCAGCTCCTTCATCGAGCCGTCATTCATATAGATGTTATAGATCACGCTCGGCGCGGTGGTGATCAGGTCGAGATTGAATTCCCGCTCCAGCCGTTCGCGCACGATTTCCAGATGCAGCAAGCCTAAAAAGCCGCAGCGGAAGCCAAAGCCCAGCGCAGCGCTAGATTCGGTCTCATAAGTGAAGCTGGCGTCGTTCAGATGCAGCTTGCCCAGCGCCTCGCGCAGGTCTTCGAACAGCGCCGCATCCACCGGGAACAGGCCGCAGAACACCACCTGCTGCGCCGGCTTGAAACCGGGCAAGGGCGTGGTTGTGCCCTTGCGCTCATCGGTGATGGTGTCGCCCACCTTGGTGTCGGCGACCTGCTTGATCTGGGCGGTGATATAGCCGACCTCGCCGGGCCCCAGCACCTCGACGCCCACCTTCTTGGGCTTGAACACACCGATCTGCTCGACCTGATAGACGGCGTCGGCCGCCATCATGCGGATCTTCTGGCCCTTCTTCAGCTCGCCGTCGATGATGCGCACCAGCACCACCACGCCCAGATAGGCGTCGTAATAACTGTCGATCAAAAGCGCCTTGAGCGGCGCATCGAAGGTGCCCTTGGGCGGCGGCAGACGCTTGACCACCGCTTCCAGCACCTGGTCGATGTTCAGGCCGGTCTTGGCCGAAATCGCCACGGCGTCGGAGGCATCAATGCCGATCACATCCTCGATCTGGGTCTTGACCCGCTCGGGTTCGGCGGCGGGCAGGTCGATCTTGTTGAGGACCGGCACGATCTCCAGCCCGGCATCGATGGCCTGATAGACATTGGCCAGGGTCTGGGCTTCCACCCCCTGGCTGGCGTCCACCACCAGCAGCGCGCCCTCGCACGCGGCCAGGCAGCGCGAAACCTCATAGCCGAAGTCGACATGGCCGGGCGTGTCCATCAGGTTCAGGATGTAGGTCTCCCCATCCTGGGCCTTGTATTCCAGCCGCACGGTCTGGGCCTTGATGGTGATGCCGCGCTCCCGCTCGATATCCATCGAATCCAGGATCTGGTTGGTCATGTCGCGGGCCGAGACCGTGCCGGTGAACTGGATCAGCCGGTCGGCCAGGGTGGATTTGCCATGGTCGATATGGGCGACGATGGAGAAGTTGCGGATCTTGGAAAGGTCTGCCATTTGCCGGGGGTGTTAGCAGAACCCCCACCCCCATTCCACAGGCTTTTCCAGCTATAACCGGCCCATGCTGCATTACCTCTATCTCGATTACGGGGGGCTGCCCCAGTACCGGCGGGAGCTGAAATACAGCCTGATTTCCTTGGCGCAGGAGCTGGCGGCGGCGCCGGATGCCCGCATCGCGGTCTATACCGACGCACCCGCCGTCTATGCCAACTGGCCGGTCGAGGTGGTGGACATCGCGGCCAAGACCCAGGCCTGGTCGGGGCAGGGGGTTTACCATCACCGCATCAAGCCGGCGGCGGTGCTGGATGCGCTGAGGCGGTTCGATGGCCCGGTCTGCTTTCTGGACAGCGACACCATTGTGAAGCCCGGCTTCCATGCCGAGGTCTGCGCCAAACTTGCACCACAGGAAATCTGGTCGGTGACCAAGACCGCCGTGGTGATGAACCGGTTCGAGCTGCGCAATCCGTTTCCGCCGCTTCGCGGCTTTCGCACCCGGCTGCCGCACCGGGGCGCCTATCACTACGACACCCAGAACAGCTGGATGTTCAATTCCGGGCTGATCGGGGTGACCCCGGTCCATATTCCGCTGATGGAAGACAGTTTGGCCTTCATCGACGCCCTGATCGGGCGGGCGCACAAATTCCCCACCGTCGAGCAGTTCGCCATCAGTGAAGTGGTGCGGCTGAGCCAGATCCCGATTGCCGAAGTGCGCGACACGTTTCTGCACTATTGGCAGGGGCGGCGGCGCATCTACATGGCCAGCCAGATCGAAAAGTCGCTGTCGCCCGACTGGGACGACCTGACGCCGCCGAAAGAGTGGGCGGATATGAATTATTGGGCGATCCGCGCCTATAACTATTATTACGGCATTACCCATATGTTCGACGGATGGCGCAGCAAGTGAAAGCGGAAAAAAACACGGTTGGCGATTTGTGGCCGGGTCAGTCGGTGCCGCTGTTAAAGGCGCTGCATATCCTCACCCACAATGGCGGGCTGAATGCGGATTCCCGGCGCAAGCTGAAACAGGTCCAGCATCTGGCGCAGCTGATAAAGCCCGCGATTGATGATGCGCTGAAAGAAAAAGATCAGCCGGTGCTGGCCGATCTGGGCGCGGGCAAGTCCTATCTGGGCTTTATTCTTTACGATCTCTATTTTGCGCCGGCTGGCCGCGGCCAAGTGATCGCGGTGGAAGCGCGCGCCGAGCTGATCAAGACCGCACAGAAGATCGCCGAGGAAAGCGGCTTTGCCCGCATGCGTTTTGTCGAAGGTGTGATCGCGGAATCCGAAGTGGGTAGCGTCGATATCGTCACCGCGCTGCATGCCTGCGATACCGCGACGGATGAAGCCATTCTGTTTGCCTTGAAACACGACGCGAAATTCGTGGCGCTGGTGCCCTGCTGCCAGGCGGAAGTAGCGCGCGAACTGGATGGCAAGAAGGGCGCGCTGGATCAGCTCTGGCGCCATCCCATCCAGCGGCGCGAATTCGGCGCGCAGCTGACCAATGTGCTGCGCTCACTTTACCTGGAAGCCCATGGCTACAAGGTGCGGGTGACCGAATTTGTCGGCTTCGAGCACACCCAGAAGAATGAGATGATCTTTGCCGAACGCCACCAGCGCGCCAATCCGCGCGCCAGGGCGGAGTATGAGAAGCTGGTTGCCGAGATAGGCGTCGCGCCGAAGCTACTAGCTTTTCCCTGATGTCATCCCCGGCGAGCGCGAACGTCAGTGAGTGCGAGGGAAGGGGACCCAGGTGGAAAGACCGGGGCTGATCTAACCACCTGGGTTCCCTTCCCCTCGCGCCGCTTCGCGGTGCTCGGCCGGGAATGACAAGTGGGGTCAGGAGCGCAGGGTCGCGCCCAGCTTCAGGGCGGCGGCGATAATCTTCTGCGCCAGGGCCTCGATTTCGGCGTCGGTCAGGGTCGCGGCCAAAGGCTGGACGCGCACGGCGACGGCGATGGATTTCTGGCCCTCCGGCACGCCGTTGCCTTCATAGACATCGAAGACTGTGACCTGTTCGATCAGGTTGCGGTCGGCCAGCTTGACCGCCTTGACGATTTCTCCGGCGGCAAGCCTGGCGTCGACCACAAAGGCGAAGTCGCGCTCGATCGCCTGGAAGGGCGAAGGCTGGAACAACGGCTTGGCTTTGCCTTTCGCCTTGGCGTCGGGGATCGCATCCAGGAAGATTTCGAAACCGGCGGCCGGCACTTTCAGGTCGAACGCAGCCAGCACTTTGGGATGCAGCTCGCCGAACTGGGCGATCACCTTGGGGCCCATGGCGATGGTGCCGCTGCGGCCGGGGTGATACCAGCCCGGCGCGCCTTGGGTGATCGGCGCCGACATGGGCGCGCCGGCGATGGCTTCCAAGGCGGCCAGCAGATCGGCTTTTACCGTGAACAGGCCGCTGGCCTCGCCGCCTTTCTTCCAATGCCGTTCGGGATTACCGGTGCGGATGGCGGCAGCGACGGTCTTCTGTGCCTCCGGCATGCCACTGTCGAAAGCGGCGCCGATCTCGAACAGCTGCAGATTGGCAAAGCCGCGCGCCGCATTGCGCGATGCCGCCGCCAACAGCGACGGCAGCACCGAGGGGCGCAGCGCATCGAGGTCGGATGCGATGGGGTTGGAAAGCTGGCGCGCCTCATCGCCGCCGCCGAACAGCATGGCCTGGTCGCGGGCGATGAAGGAAAAGCTCACGCATTCATTGAAACCGCGCGAGGCAAGTGCGCGGCGTGCGGTGCGGGTGCGGCGCTGGGCTTTGGACAACACGGGCGCAGCCACGCCATCAGCGCGGGAAAGCGCCACCGACGGCACGTCGGAAAGGCCATAGATGCGGACAACTTCTTCCACCAGATCAGCGGGACCATCGACGTCATGGCGCCAGCTCGGCGGGGTGACATGCAGGGTGCCGTGATCCTCAACCACAAAGCCCAGATCTTCCAGGATTGAGATAATCTTCTCGCGCGGCACCATGATGCCGCCCAGCTTCTCGACCGTGGCAGCGTCGAACAGGATCAGCTTGTGCGGCGGCGGCAATTCGCCCGCGATCACCACATCACTGGCCTCGCCGCCACACCATTCCAGGATCAGCTGGGTGCAGAGCTCAAGCCCCGGCAGGACAAACTGCGGATCGACGCCGCGCTCGAAGCGATAGCGCGCATCGGAAATAATGCCCTGCTTGCGACCGGCGCGGGCGATGCGCGCCGGATCGAAATACGCGGATTCAATGAAGACGTTTTTGGTGTCTTCAAAGCTGCCGGTGTCCATGCCGCCCATGATGCCGGCGATGCCGCGGGCATAGCTGTCGTCGGCGATGACGATGGTGTTCTTGTCCAGAACATAGGTCTTGTCGTCGAGGGCAAAGACCTGTTCGTGATCGTTTGCCATGCGGGCATGCAGGTTGCCCGACAGCTTGTCGGCGTCGAACACATGCAGCGGACGGCCACGATCCTGCGAAATCAGATTGGTCGCATCCACCAGCGCGGAGATCGACTTCATGCCGACGGACTTCAACCGGTCCTGCACCCACTTCGGTGCGGGGCCGTTCTTGACGCCGCGAATGAGACGCCCGGCAAAGATCGGGCAGGCGCTTTTATTCTCGGGCGTAAAATCCAGCGTGATTTTCTTTGGGCTGGCGAACTTGCCCGCGACGGGCTGGATCTTCTCGCTCTTGAGCGTGCCCAATCCGCCGGCAGCCAGGTCGCGTGCGATGCCGAACACACTGGCCGCATCGCCGCGATTGGGCGTGATGGAGACATCGAATAGCGGATCATTGGCGAGCAGGCCCGCCTCCATCAGCGCCGCAACCACGGGCTCGCCGGCCTTGGCGCCGGGCTGAAGCTCGATGATGCCATTGTGATCTTCACCCAGCAGCAGCTCACGCGCGCTGCACATCATGCCGCGCGATTCCGCGCCCCGGATGGTGCCCAGCTTCAGGGCCTCGCCGCTGGCCGGGATCACCGTGCCGGGCCGGGCCAGAACCACCTTGATGCCTGCGCGCGCATTGGGGGCGCCGCAGACTATCTGCAGCGTATCCTTGCCGTCGCTGACGCTGCACAGGCGCAGCTTGTCGGCATTGGGATGTTTCTCGGCGGTGACGACTTCACCAACGATGAAATCCTTTAGCCCAGCGCCCGGATCGGTGACACTTTCCACTTCCAGACCGATGGCCGTCAGGCGCGCTGCGATCTCGCCGGGCGTGGCATCAGTATCCAGATGCTCTTTCAGCCAGCTCAGAGTGAACTTCATCGGCTGAGTCCACCGTCAAGCGTGGGAATGTCCAGCGCGGCAAAGCCGTAATGCTTCAGCCAGCGCAGGTCGGATTCAAAGAAGCTGCGAATGTCGGGCATGCCGTATTTCAGCATCGCCATGCGGTCCAGGCCGAAGCCGAAGGCAAAGCCCTGATACTTTGTGGAGTCGATGCCGCAATTCTCCAGCACCTTGCGATGCACCATGCCCGAGCCGCCCAGCTCCAGCCAGTCATTGCCGGTGCCGAAAGTGATCTTGCCCGGCACGCTGCGGTCGCAGCGCATGTCCCATTCCAGCGACGGCTCGGTGAAGGGAAAGAAGCTGGGCCGCGCCCTGAGTTCGATCTTGTCGATCTCGAAGAAGGCCTTGCAGAACTGCTCCACCGTCCATTTCAGATGGCCCAGATGGATGCCTTCATCCACCAGCAGCGCCTCGACCTGGTGAAACATGGGCGAGTGGGTCGCGTCGCTGTCGACGCGATAGGTGCGGCCTGGCGAGATCACGCGAATGGGCGGCTTCTGCTTCAGCATGGTGCGCACCTGCACCGGCGAGGTGTGGGTGCGCAGCACATGCGATGAACCATCCGTCTGGGGCGCGACGTAGAAGGTGTCCTGCATCTGCCGCGCCGGATGATCAGGCGGGATGTTCAGCTTGGTGAAGTTGTAATCGTCATATTCCACGTCCGGGCCTTCGGCGACGCCAAAGCCCAGATCGGCGAAGATCGCCACGACTTCTTCCAGCACCTGGCTGATGGGATGCACCGTGCCGGTGTTCTCTGGCCGCGCGGGCAGGGTGACGTCATGCGTCTCCGATTTCAGCCGCGCATCCAGCGCCACATCCGCCAGCGCGATCTTGCGCGCGGCGATGGCCTCGGTGACGGCGTCTTTCAGGCCATTGAATTTGGGCCCCTGAACCTTGCGCTCGTCCGGCGAAAGGCTGCCCATGGTGGCGAGCAGGGCGCTGACCGAACCCTTCTTGCCCAGCGCGCCGACGCGCACGGCTTCCAGCTGTGCCTCATCGGCGCAGCTTGCGACAGCGGCCAGTATCTCGGACTGAAGGGCGGCGATATCGGTCATGCAAACTCCGGATGGGAACGACCGGCGGGGACAAAGCCCCGCCGAATCTCCGGTGGAGCGTGCTTAAGCTTTCGACGCCTGATCCACCAGAGCCTTGAACGCCTGGGGCTCGTGGATCGCCAGATCGGACAGAACCTTGCGGTCGATCTCGATACCGGCGCCGGCGAGCCCGGCGATAAATCGGCTGTAGGTGATGCCATGCTCGCGCACGGCGGCGTTGATGCGCTGGATCCACAAGGCGCGGAAATTACGCTTCTTCTCCTTGCGGCCGATATAGTTGTGCTGCAGCGACTTGTCGGCTGCGGCATTGGCCGTGGTGATGTTGTTCTTGCGGCGGCCACGCATGCCCTTGGTCTGCTTGAAGACCTTCTTGCGGCGGGCGTGGCTTGCTACTGCGCGGGGTGAACGGCTCATGGATCAGATACCTCCGCCATAGGGCATCCAGCGCTTGACGCGCCGGGTTTCGGACACCGACAGGGTGTCCATGCCACGCAGGTCGCGGGTGCGCGCCGGCGAATTGTTGATCAGGCGGTGGCGTTTGCCGACCTGGTGGGTCTTGATCTTGCCTTTGGCAGTGATCTTGAAGCGCTTTTTGGCGCCCGACTTGGTCTTCATCTTGGACATTTTGCTATCCTTTACGGCTGCCGGAGTAATCCGGTCCCCCTGGTTGGTTGTGCAGGTCGGCGCACGGGGGTCGCATTTGGGGCTGCCACGGCATGTCCGGCCGGGCCGCCCAAGAGCCGCGCCTTCTATAAGGGGCCGCTCTTCTGCGCAAGTCTCTATTGGCTATTCCGGTGAACTGTCGGTGTCGTGCCCATCGCGGGCGCCCGTAACCCCGAAATCCTGGGATTTGCGGCCGCCCTCGGCCAGATTGAAGCCCTCGGCGGCCAGGCCCCGCTTCAAAAGCTCGCGGATGGCGGCAGCCCGGCTGGGCATGCGCTTGGTGAAGCGCCAGTTGTCCAGCGCGTCCAGCTCTTCCTTGGTGAGCATGATCTGAAGGCGCTCACCGCGCGTCAAATCATTCATGGCAAGCCTCCCGTCCTTTGTTCCCAATGGCTTAGTGCAAAATAACAAGAATGAGTGACTTACTCATTCGCCTAACAAAACCCAATCTAGGAGCCATTAGTTCCTTCTGACAAGTCCGAACCCTGTACCAAATCAGCCGATTACTCACTTAACCCATTGAAATTTCTCTTTTATTTTATTTGCAGGACCGGATAAACAGGGGCATCATGCCCGACAACAGAAAGGAGGATGATCCCATGGATGCCATCCTCACGACCCGGTCCTTCCCCGAAACAAGCCCTGGCGCCGCTGATCTGGTGGCAGAAGCCAATCACCGCATCGCCAACAGCCTGACCCTGCTGGTCAGCATGGTGCGCATGCAGTCGTCCTCGGTGAAGAGGAGCGGGGAGAGCTACAGCAATGCTGAGGTCCGCCATCTGCTCGACGGCGTCGCCGCGCGCATCAACACCATCAGCCAGCTGCATCGCATTCTGTCCCATGCCGGCGCCGACGGCGTGATCAGCCTGAAGCCACATCTGCACGAGGTCACCGACGCGCTGGTGGCCGCGCTCTCGACAACAGATCAGCAGGTCAAGTTCATGCACACCGGTGGCGACTGCATGGTGCAGATGCGCCATGTCCAGCCCATCGTGCTGATGCTGTGCGAGATCTTCGTCAATGCGATGAAATACGCCCATCCCACCGGTGTGCCGCTGATCATGCTGGTGGATTGCGAGGTTTCCGGCGACGGAAGACTGGTCCTGACCATCAGCGATGACGGCGTGGGCCTGCCGGAAGGTTTTGATCCCGCGCAGTCGGGCGGCATGGGCTTCAAGGTGATGCGCAGCGTGGCCGCGGAAGTCGGCGGCGAACTGCAGATCCAGTCCACCCATCTGGGTCTGAGCTTCCGCCTGTCGATGCCCGCGATGGCGATGGCCGGCGCCAAGCTGGCCTGAAACCTGGCGACGGTTTTGTGTCGCCACATTTTGGCCCGCTCTGCGCGTTAGCTGACGGACATGATCTTCTTTCAAGGTATTTTCCTGCCCTGGGTGCGCCGCGCCGGAGCATGGCTGTTCTGGCCTGCGCTTGCGGTGGTGGTCTGGGGCGAACTCACGCCGCATCCGCCCAAACTGGCTGCCCTGCTGTGGGACAAGGCGGAACATTTCATCGCCTATTTTGGCCTGACCTTGCTGGCGTCCCTTGCCTGGGGCCTGCGGCGCTCGCTGGTCTGGGTGTTTGCCGCGATGGTGGCGCTGGGCGGGGCGCTGGAGATCATCCAGTCCTTTGTCGGCCGCGACGCCGAATGGGACGATTTTTTTGCCAACGATCTGGGCGCGGTGGCCGGACTGGCCGTGGCGGTGGTCTATCTCTTGATCCCACGCCGCCGCCTTGTTGCGCGCGCCCCGTCCCATTAGCCTGACGCCTGCAAGTTCAAAGAGGTGACCGGCGTCCCATGTCCCTGATTACGGAATTCAAGAAATTCGCCGTGCGCGGCAATGTGGTGGACCTCGCGGTCGGTGTGATCATCGGTGCGTCCTTCACCGGCATCGTCACCTCCCTGGTCAATGACGTGATCATGCCGCCCATCGGGCTGGCGCTGGGCGGGGTGGATTTCGCCAACTTCTTCCTGGTGCTGAAGGGCGACCGCGCCGTGGACACGCTCGCCGCCGCCAAGGCTGCCAAGGATGTCACCATCAACTACGGCATCTTCATCAATGCGGTGATCAACTTCCTGATCGTCGCCTTTGTCCTGTTTCTGCTGCTGCGCCAGCTCAACAAGCTGGTGGCGCCGCCGGCCGCTGCCGCCCCGCCGCCGCCTTCGGAAGAGGTGCTGCTGCTGCGCGAAATCCGCGACGGTCTCAAATCCCGGTGATGCAGCGTCTGATATTTGCACTTCTGCTTCTGGCTTCGCCGGCCTTGGCCGCCGGTGATCCCGCCGCTGCGGTGAACGCCTTTTATGACGTCTATAACGGCCAGCGCGCCCAGGGCGGCGGCATACCCGACGCCACGGTGCGGCTAAGATTCCAGCCCATTTTAAGTCCGCGCCTTAACAAGCAGCTGTCCGATGCGGCCCTGGCCCAGGCGCGGCTGACCGCCAAGGTGAAGAATGCGGTGCCGCCGGTGCTGGAGGGCGATATCTTCTCGTCGCTGTTTGAAGGCGCCAGCGCCTGGAAGGTCGGGGCCTGTCAGACTACGGCCAAAACCGCCAGTTGCGGCGTGGCCCTGAGCTATGCCCCGCCGCCCGCGGCCGGTTCCAAGGCCAAGCCCGCCAACTGGAACGACACGGTGCTGCTGGTGAACACGCCGCAGGGCTGGAAGGTCGACGATGTGGTTTATGACGCCGGTTTCGCCTTCGGCAATACCGGCCGGCTCAGTGAAATGCTGGCCATGGTGATGGCCTCGAACCCGTAACTTTCACGGGTTTCCAGCGTATTGGGAAGGGAAAGGAAGACTCCATGACGGACACCAAGACCGAACGCAGCCTGACCCCGGAACAGCATCGTGTGATGCGCGAGCATGGCACCGAGCGTCCGGGCTCCAGCCCCCTGAACCACGAAAAGCGTCCCGGCGAGTTTCAGTGCGCCGGCTGCGGCGCCGAACTGTTCGACGCCCAGCACAAGTTCGACAGCGGCACCGGCTGGCCCAGCTTCTGGGACACCAGGCCCGGGGCGGTGAAGACCACGACCGACACCAGCCACGGCATGGTGCGCACCGAATTCCATTGCGCCCAATGCGGCGGCCATCTGGGCCATATCTTCAATGACGGCCCTGGCCCCACGGGTCTGCGCTATTGCACGAACGGCTGCGCTTTAGACTTCAAACCCGACGCCAAGTAGCCGGGCGCTGTCACAAAGAAAAACGCCGCGGCTCTTGCGGGCCGCGGCGTTTTCATGTCCGCAAGTTCAGAATGTGTCGCGCGAACGAGCCGCAGCACTGGCCTCGGCCTCGCGCAGGGCGTTGCCTTCCGGGCCTTCCAACGCCTTTTCAGCCGCCTGTCCCATGGCGGGGATAGAGGCCTTGTTCTTCTCGACGAAGCTGGATTGATCCTTGAGGAAGCTCTTGGAGGCGGCGTAGTCGCCTTCCCCAACGGTCTTCTTCTTGGCTGCCGGCTTCTTGGCCTTCTTTGCGGGGGCTTTCTGGGCGGCTGCTTTCACCGCTTTCTTCGCCGTCTTCTTGGCTTTCTTGGCCGGGCGCTTGGCGGCCTTCTTGGCCTTCTTTGCCTTCGACTTCTTGGGGGATTTCTTCGCCGGGGCCTTCTTGGCCTTCACGGCCTTGGACGCCTTCTTGGCTTTCTTCTTTTTCTTCGCTGCCATGTCATTCACTCCATGGTTTTGATGTCGGATGAAAAAACTCTACGCGTCTTCGCGCCAATGCGCGAGCGCTGCATTCGTTCCGCGCGCATTTTCTTTCGAAGCGTCTATTGGGTGGAAAGCGCCAGCCGCTCCATCAGCCAGGATGCGGCGGGACCGGGCGGGATGTCGCTGCGATAGACGGTGTGGAAGGGATAGACCATCTCGCTGGGTGTCTCGATCTGAAGCTCCACCAGCCGCCCGCGTTTCAGATCGTCGTTCACCATCGGCTTGGGCATGTTGCCCCAGCCCATCCCCGCCAGCAGCAGCGCATGCTTGGCACCCATGTCGGCCAGCCGCCAGGTCTTCACCGACACCACGCCGAAGTCGCGATTCTCAGTCAGGGATGAGCGGTCGGTCAGCACCAGCTGGATGTGATCGCGCGCCAGCGCCGCGCTGACCGGCACACCGAGCTGCGCCAGCGGATGATCGGGCGCGGCGACCGCGACCAGCTTCACCGACCCCGCCGGTCCGCGCGCCAGAAGATCGCTGGCGAGTTCCAGCGGACCACTGACGCCAAAAATGGCCGCGCCTTCCATCACCGCCTGGGTCACCGCGCCCAGCGCCTCGACCCGAAGGCGCAAGCCCACGGTGGGATAGTGCTTCCTGAAATCATCCAGCGCCTTGACCAGCTTCTTGGCCGGCCACATCACATCCATCACCAGCGAGACTTCCGCCTCCAGCCCCGAGGTCAGGCCACGCGCCTTGGCGAGCAGGCCGTCCAGCGCGATGGCCAGCCCGCGGCTATCCGCCAGAATGGCGCGGCCGGCATCGGTCAGCTTGGGCCGGGCGGTGCCGGAGCGGGCGAACAGGGTCACCCCCAGCTGGCTCTCCAGATTGGCGATGGCGTAGCTGATCACCGAATTGGCCCGGCCCAGCTTGCGCGCGGCTCCGGCAAAACTTCCGGTCTCCACGATCGCCAGAAAGACCGCGATCTGGTCCAAAGTGGGGGCCCTGGGATCCAACTATTCAACTTTCCAGAATGATCTGATCGGAATTATCCCAGTTTTCAGAATACCAGCAACCCCCCATGTTTCCACCCGTATTCAATTCCTTCGGAGATCCCCATGGCCGCCCCCAAAGTCTTTATCCCCTTCTATTCCCGCACCGGCACCATCGAGAAATTGGCTCGCGCCGTGGCCGAAGGCGCCGAAGCCCAAGGTGCGGAGGTCCGCCTGCGCCGGGCCCGTGAGCTGGTCGGCCATGACATCATGAGCACCGTGCCCGGCTGGAAGGAGAGCGCGGAGGCGATGAATGCCCGCTATCCCGCCCCCACGCCGGAAGATGCGGAATGGGCCGATGCGGTGGTCTTCGGCACGCCCACCCGCTTCGGCATCGTCTCGTCCGAGCTCAAGGCCTACATGGATGGGCTTGGCGGGTTGTGGTTCCAGGGCAAGCTCAACGGCAAGGTCGGCTCGGCCTTTGCCGGCTCGTCCCAGCCGCATGGCGGCAATGAAGCCACCGTGTTGTCGCTGTGGGCGCCGCTGGCGCATCTGGGCTTCATCATCGTGCCGACCGGCTATGCCGACGGCGTGATGTTCGCCGGCGCCGGTTCGCCTTACGGCGCTTCGGTGATCTCCGGCAATCCGCCGTCGGGCCCGACCGAAGCCGAACTCGCGGTCGCCCGGTTTCAGGGCAAGCGCGTGACCCAGGTGGCAAAGAAGCTGATCGCTTCCTAGATTGGCCGTATGGCCGAACTTTATCTCGAAGATTTTGCGGTGGGGCAGCGCTTCGTCAGCGCGACCCACGCGCTGGATGCCAGCCAGATAAAGGCGTTCGCCTCAAGTTTCGATCCCCAGCCTTTCCACACCGACGAAGCGGCGGCGCAGAACAGTTTTTTCCATGGCCTGGCCGCCAGCGGTTGGCATACCGCTTCCATCACCATGGCGCTGCTGGTGAAAAGCGGCATGACCATCGCCGGCGGGCTGATCGGCGCGGGTTGTGAACTCTCCTGGCCGCGCCCCACCCGCCCCGATGATGTGCTGCAAGTGGAAAGCGAAGTGCTGGCGGTGGCGCCGTCCCGCTCCAAACCCGACCGCGGCATGATCACCCTGAAAAGCGAGACCAAGAATCAAAAAGGCGAAGTGGTGCAGATTCTGACCAGTAAAATGCTGGTTTGGCGCCGGCCCGTTTGATTCTACTTGTCATTCCCGCGAAAGCGAGAATCCAGCCTTAGGTCATGGCCGCCGAAGAGAAAGTTGGATGCCCGCTTTCGCGGGCATGACAGAAAATCTCACAACGCCCGGGCTGCGCCGCTCTCGGCCGCATGCCGGATGCGGGCGTCTTCCAGATCGAGTTCGCGTTCGATGCGGCGGCGGGCTTCGTCGTTGATCTCACCCCGGCCATAGATATCGGCGATGCTGCCGCGCTCGGCGTCCAGGAATTGCAGCTGCAGCGCGGCGGCGGCATTGGAGATATCGCCATGCGCGACATCGCGGCAGGCGGCGACAAAATAGGCGCGGCGGTCCTGGTTGCGGCGCCGAAGCGCGCCCACCGTCTCCGGCGCTGACACCGCGCCTTCAAGATTGTCCAACCGCGCCAGTGCTGCGTCGATGCTGGCGAGGCGGGCGTTGATTTCGCGGCGCTTGTCGGTATCGGCTTCCTTCTTGCCATACTCGGCAATGCCCAGGCAGGAGATCACCCAGGGCAGGGTGAGGCCCTGTCCGACCAGGGTGACCAGAATCACGGCGAAGGTCGCCAGCAGCACCAGTCCGCGATCGGGAAAAGCCCCGCCGCCCGCATCGATCGGGATGGACAATGCCGCAGCCAGCGAGACCACGCCACGAATGCCGGTGAAGGCAACGACAAAGGTGCTTTTGCCCGTTGGCGCGGGATCCTTGCGGGCAAGCGAGCGCGACAGCCAGCGCGGCAGATAGGTGGCCAGATACACCCAAATGAAACGCACTGCGATGATGACCACACAGACGGCGGCGCATGCTCCCGCCAGACGCTCCCATTCGGCCGGGTCCAGGGCTTCGGCCACCACGCGCGCCTGCAGGCCGGTCAGCAGGAAGACCACGCTCTCCACCAGATAGACCATCAGGTCCCAGACGAAATAGCCTTGCAGCCGGGTCGCCGGCGAAATGAAGCGCGGCCCATTCCAGCTCACGAACAGTCCGCAGGTCACCGTCGCCAGTACGCCCGATCCGCCCAGCGCCTCCGGGATCCAGAAAGCGGCAAAAGGCGTGAGAAGCGCAAATACCATCTCCACTCGCGGATCGCTGGCCCAGCGCCGCAGCCTCAGCGCGCTCCAGCCCAGGAACAGGCCCCAGGCGATTTCGCCCAGCACGATGGCGAAGAACTCGCCGCCGGCTTCCACAAGCGAGAAGTGTCTGCCTTCGGTGACCGCGGCGATGGCGAAAGAGAACAGGATCAGGGCGGTGGCGTCATTCACCAGCCCTTCGCCTTCCAGCACCGTCAATACCCGGCTGGGCAGCACAAAGCGGCGCGCAATCGCCATGGGCGCCACCGCATCGGGCGGCGACACCACTGCGCCCAGCACAAAGCCCACCGCCAAAGGCAGGCCCAGCAGATAATGCGAGACCTCCGCCACCGCGACGGCCGTGAAGATCACCAGCCCGACCGCCAGCAGCAGGATCGGCCGCAGGTTGGCGCGAAAGCCGCGCCAGCTCATATTGACGCCGGCGCGATAGAGCAGCGGCGGCAACAGCAGGCTCAAGACCAGATCGGGTTCCAGCTCGATGCGCGGCAAGCCGGGCAAAAAGCCGATCGCAAGTCCCACCAGCACCAGGAAAATGGATTCCGGAATGCCGGTGCGCCGCGCGCCCAGAGCGGCGAAAGCGGTCACCGCCATCAGGCCAAAGACAATGGGAAGGGCGGACACCAACATGGCAGGATTGTGAGCGGATGCGGTGCAGCACGCAATCTTTCTGCTCCAGCTTCGCCCTTTTGCTTCCCCAATTCCGCCACACTGTATCAGCAGCATCATGACGGGTGTCGCGGGGAGCTAAAAAGGAAACGTGCGATGCAGAGAGTAAAGCCCGCCATTTTTGCAACCGTCGTGGCCGTCGCCGCTGTCAGTCTCGGCGGTTGTGCGACCAAGGATTATGTCAACCAGCAAGTTTCGGCCGAAGACAGCAAGGTCCAGACCAATCAGTCCCAAACCGATCAGCATCTCAGCCAGCTCGACCAATCGACCAAGGACGCGCTCGACCGCGCCACGGCCGCCGGCAAGCTGGCCGAGGGGAAATTCCTCTATTCCATGGTCTTGTCAGACGATTCGGTGAAGTTCCCGGTCGACAGCTCCAAGCTTTCGCCGGAAGCCCAGCAGCGTCTGTCGGATTTTGCGGACAAGCTGAAAAGCGACAACCGCAATGTCTATCTGGAAATCCAGGGCCACACCGATGCCAAGGGACCGGATACCATCAACACCAGGCTGGGTGAAGAGCGCGCCGAGGCCGTGCGCCTGTTCATGAACCAGCATGGCGTGCCGCTGAACCGGATGGCGACCATCTCCTATGGCAAGCAGGATCCGGTGGACAGCAACAAGACCCGGCATGGCCGCGCGGAAAACCGCCGCGTCGTGCTGGTCGTGATGGCGTGACGCAGATCGGGGCCGCGCCCGGCTAATGCCGGGCCGGCCCCAATTTGTTTTCGCCAGTCAGTGCAAGCCTAAAAGGTCAGACCAGCGCCAATCGCCGGCGCCGATGGCGAAGCGTGTGGCGCCGTCGGCAAGCGACAGCAGCAACAGGCCGTGCATCTGTTGATGGCGGCAGGCTTCGGGGGCAAACCCCACCTCCCACACCACGGCTTCGCGCGCCGCCGACAGGCCCTTGCCGTCCTGTCCGCCGGAACGCACCCAGTCGCCGTCCCATAGCATGATGGCCTTGCCCGAGCGGTTGGCCTCATCGACCGCGGAGCGCACCTGGGGATCGCGCCTGAGCGCCTGCTGTACGGCGCGCGCCAGATCGCAGCCGCCACCGCCTCCGCCGCCTTCGCCCACGGCAGCTGCGCCGGCGAGCTGGGACGCACTCAACAGATCGGAATTGTCGGGCTTGGGCGTGGCCGTCGCCTGAACCGTCGCGTGGGTAGTCACCTGCGGCAGAGGCGGCGCGGACGCGGCTTGCGGTTGGACCAGCGTCACATCGGGCGGCCCCGGTGGCGGCGGCTTGGCCGTATCGATCAGGCTGACCTGAATAGGCTCGGACTCGGGCTCCACATGGGACTTTGGCGCGCTGCCGCGCGGCAAAAGCAGCAGAGCAAGGGCCGCAATATGCACGGCGACGGTGAAGGCGCCGGCCAAAAAGCGGGTGTGCCGTTCTCGGGGCGGTCTGTTTGTTCCGGGCATCGCAACTCCCTGCGGCGCTGCACAGGGGAGCATGATCTCGCGGCAGGAACGTGGCGAGATTGGGGGGTGGAGAAGTTCCATTTCCAGGGGATGGCAGATTTCCGCGGCCGCGAGGATGCGGAACTGTCCGTGGCGCCTCCCTCGCCCGCTGCGCGGGCTCGAAGAGGCGCTCAGTTTTCGTAAGCGCGCACAGCGCGCTAACGAAAACTGGCGCACCCGATAGGATTCGAACCTATGACCTCTGCCTTCGGAGGGCAGCACTCTATCCAGCTGAGCTACGGGTGCGGGCCGCCCTCGCTATAAAGAAAACAGCCCGGCGTTGCAAAGCAGC
>Ga0182024_10000164_pt1 | contig 153010 bp, 142 predicted proteins | sample P32metaG_FD_120480 | JGI IMG/M metagenome (GOLD analysis project Ga0182024, IMG submission 120480) | Permafrost microbial communities from Stordalen Mire, Sweden - P3-2 metaG (Illumina Assembly) | ecosystem: Environmental > Terrestrial > Soil > Wetlands > Permafrost | place: Sweden: Stordalen...
CCCAACAACCCCAACGTCGCGCCCAGCGCGGCCGGAAGCACAACAACCGGTGAACCGGATGCCTCAAACCGTAGCTAAGTTCGCCTCCCACTCGCTCCCATTAGCGTTGAAGACGGACAGTCACCTGTCTCGGAAGCACTACCTTTTGGCACTCGCCGTCGTTTTCATCTTCGTCACATTCGCGGCCCTTCTCGTTTTGTTTGTCGCCATCAACCGCCGAAACGGTTCGAACACTGCGATAATCGTGGCCACTGGAGCCGCTATCGCAGTGGCGATGTGGATCGCGATGTTCCCGCGAAAACCTTCCCAGCGGGCAAACTATCCGCGCATTGAACATCTTCGAATAGCCGGAAAGTACGCGCCCACGGACGCAGCGAGAATTGGCGTCTCTCCTCTGCATTTACCGTAACGACTCGCGAGCAGAATCACGATTTGACGCTGCTTAGTCGTGCGGCGTCGCGAGCGGCGAGAATCGTGTTGATGCAGATTCAGCCTCTTCTTGCAGGCCGGACAGCCGGGTACGACCAGCCCGTTCTCACTGAAGGTCGAAAAGTCGTGACGGCGGATTTCGAATTGGATCGCCGCTATCAGGTTGGATTTCAGCACGCGACATGCTACCCCGCCCGACGTGATGGTTCAATCCTTGCCCTTAGCAGCGGCTCTAGTACGCAGTATCTGACCGCGACTACAACGATCCCGCTCGCCGATATAACGGTGATCTCCCAACCGTCACCCTGCACGATCGCAGGCGCGGAAATCGGGAGCCCACAATTCGCGACCCCCTTTATCATTACTTCCTTCAGCGGTTGCTCTTCCCCCAATACCTCGTCAACTTTACAGGACGGACCGGCGACAAGTAATGGCACGTATGACGGCCCGTCGGGGGTCACATTGACGATTTCCGGCACGCCGGAAACGACGACCACACCGGAGCCATCATCCGTGCTGTTGTTCGGCTCAGGGCTGGCCGCATTCGCTGGGTTGATTCGGCGACGCGTGCGTCTCTAACAGATCACAAACACTTCTGGATTTGCTACGGCCTGGTGATAGCTCACTGGGCCGTTTTGTTTTTGCGAAACGTGTTGGCGACGGCAAAGAAGATGGCGGGTCACTAGCGTCAACCACGGCAAATACCTTGCGCAAATTCTGCAACTTATTTGCACTAAGCAGTGCCGGGCGTCGGCAAGTCGTTTCGAATCAGCATCCGAGATCGGCGACGAACGTGCAGGTCAAAACTGGTTCAGGGTGTCGTGGTCGTCTGTCAACTCCTGGGGGGAAAATTGAACCTGCGAAAGTCTTTGTGGGTCATCTTGGCAGTACTGGTTGTGGCCATCGGTGCGCCTGCCGCCCATGCGGATTCGACCACCGACGGAACATTGAATTTCACTCTGACGAGCGGGACCACGATTCCTACCGGGTCCTTCGTCTTCGATAACGGGACGGACACACTCACGAGTTACACTCTGGACTGGAACGGAGCTGAGATCGATGCCACTAGCACATTTGCCTCGGTCCCCTTGGCCACCTTGGAGGGGAGCGGGACGTGGAGCGCGTTCATGCTCGATCACATCGCTAGTTTCACCATAACTTTACCTGGTGACGCTCCGACCATCCTCGCAGGCACTACCCCGGGTCCTATTGTTAGCGCGGCGGGCACATTCAGCGTGACCGCTGCCACGACGGTTCCCACACCTGAGCCGAGTTCTATCGCCCTCATGCTGCTGGGGGTCGGGCTGGTGTTTGTGATGCGGAAATGTATAGGGCAGCGCCTCCCACAGGTAAGTTAAACGCATCGCTCACTGTGACACCACTGACCAGCTACCGCTTCCAGCGCCGAACGTATTGCCCAATGCGCCGCAGGGTTTCCTCCTGTGGCGCATTTTGCTCATAAAGCCGAGCCACATGTTCTTGAAATCCATTCCAAGCCGAAGGCGCAACGCCCGTCACGCCTCGCTTGGTAATCGCAAAACCGAGCTACGATGATCCTGCTTTATCGCGTTGGAGGATCGTCAAACAACGAAGTCTGAATCCGCATCCGTCTCCCGCGCTCTAGTTCCGGCAGCCCTGACGCTGTAAAGGCGACGCGTCCCGAGAAAGATGCAGTCGGCGAGAGTCACTGAGGAAGATTAGCCTTTCGTTCACGACTCGCGGCGGCGCTGGTCGCGTCGTCACATGCCCCGCAACAAATCCGCAATCCTGGCAGTGATGATTTGGTTCTGGCCAGTCAATCTGATTCGACTTATACCGCCCTGCTCTTCCGACTCAGGTTCCTCTTTGCTCGGTTCCCAGTTGAAAATGATTTCGTCGAACTTCTTCTCTCGTTCCCGTCTCGCCAACCACCAGTCAAATCGCTCAAAGGCCACGTAACCGACGAGCATGATGAACGTGGTCAATGTAGAGATGTGGAGCGCTACGGAACCAGTCACAATCAGAAACAACACTCGGAAGGATGGGCGCATTGTGACGTCACACGAGCGGATGCTATCACGCAAAGTCCATCCACCTAAGGTGGATCAAACAAAAGCCACACAGTATGCAGACGTGATGTGTTCAGAGCGAGGCAGGATCGGCTAGAAGCGGATGTTCGGGCGACGTGGTAAGGCATTCACCGGCGCCGGCAAAAGGTTGTCAAGGTTGTTTGGTTTCAAGTTCTATCTTGAATTCAATCGGTTTCGAAACCATTTGTTGATTTTCTTCGACCCATGTGCGGATAGTATAAAAGCCTTTCTGTCCAATGGGAAACCCGAGCACACTTGCAGCAATCTGCGCTCTTTTATTTGGCGCGGTAGCGATTTTCGTTCTGATAATGCCCCCAAATTGAGTTTGATCGGGAAACAATATCACCATGCAGAAAGAATATTGTTTAAGTTCGTCCCCGGGTTCAAGGTCCCACGAAGCATAGACCGCCCATTCTTTGGGAGCCACCGCATTCGCCGGAATCTCAGCTCCCGGTGGAGCGGCAAGGATAATTTTATTGAAAAGATTAATCAGAGACGGAGTGCTGTCCTGTGCGAGAATTACCTTTTCGCAGACCACGCAAGTGTATAGCTTCAACATAGCTATCCGGTTGCAACAGCAAGAACATAATCTTCTTCTGTCAAATTCTGGATTGGAGTCGGTTCAACGGTTGCGGTTGCTTGAAAGCGCAAATCTGTAATGAGACCAGGAACGAAGCCACTCATGCCCGCTAGCATCAGTTGCAACCACGGATTCCAATGCTCCGGCGCTCTACCAAAAAACCAATTGGCTCCGCCAGCGATCCACATCTCCCTCAATTGTTCGAGCGAGAATTCCGCATCGTCATTTCCGAATTCCGTACTGCAGCACGGGCAAATGTGATAGTCCCGTGGGGGGTACGGGAGATTCGGAAAAGCGCAAACTGGACAACGGTATCTCATAATTGTCATACCTTGTTAAGCTCGTACTCAAAGTAAGCCCGCGAACCGCCGTGATGCTTAATGGTGTGGGCTGGAACTTCATAGAATGTTTTAACGTACTCTGGTGTGATATTTGCTGCTCCAAAATGTCGGTGCAGAGAATTGAAGCGAACTCTGTCAGCTCCATTGGTTCTAAGGCCTTCGCTCGTAGTCAAAGCCATTTGACCAAACATGAACAGGTCAGCCATCCTCTCATAATCAAGAGGGTCGGCGGCGTGAAAGTTGTGACCGTGTTTGGCGTAGTGTAGGTCTCGTTCGTCGGCATTAGAAAACGGCATCGAGAGGCACTTACAATTATCACATTGATTCGGGGCTATGCAATGGGCGATTCGTATGGCACACGTTGTAGTCCTAGCAATATCAGTACCAGGTTCGGGAGCGGCCTTGGCGTTGCGGTGGCGTATCCGTGGCGCTATCAGTGGTGCTTCTTTGGCCGTCGCGCTAATGTGCAACCTGGAACCAGCCGCGTGATTCGGCGCGAGACCCCGCGATAGTGAATCTCTCCGTTGCATAGAATTGCCCGCAACTCGCAATTTCCCGCTCTCAGGTTTCGAATTTGGCGGCCCAGCAATCCATCATGCGCGATGTTTGTCGGGCCGCCCGCCATCCGGAGCCGATATTATCCGGATGGAAAATCTAGCGGCCCTTCGGTTTGTACGGGCCTGCCGCAACCGCCTTCGCTAACAAACCCTTCGTCACCTCTTTGATGACACGATCACGCTCTGGGCCTGGTGTGTCGTCACTGAAGGACGAGATCATCTTCTCGGTCATCTCCAGCATCACTGGGATCAGCAGGAATCCGTCCGCCGGATCGCGGACCTCTATCTGACGCAGTTGGTTCTTGCGGAACTCTTCGACGGCTTTGGAACTGGGGAAAGAGTAGCCCGAGATCAGGTCAACGATGGTCTGCGCCTCGTTCTTATAATGGCTAATGGCACGGCGATCCTTTTCAGACCGATCCATGACATATTCCTTCTTTGCGCGATCCTCGGCGTCTTGGGCTTGATCAAAAGAATCTCGACGCTTGGTATAGATGCCTTGGCGTTCGAGAAGGTCAGATCGTTGCTTTTCGGTCAACTGAACCGGCTTAGGGGCTTGTGCCGGTACCGTCTTCTGGACGGCAGGAGTCTCACCGCTTTCCAGATAATGTAGTTTGCGGCCAAGTTTGTGGACTGTCTCGCTGATGCTCTGGATGCTCAAGGTTTCCACGTCAAGCAGAGCGGTTCCGAGGACGCTGTAGTTGTGCTCGTCCATGGCGAGTAACGGACTGCACCAGCGGCTTTTCGACCATGCTTGCATCTGGTCCAAACGATCCTGATACGATTGCGTTATTTTCATTTCGTGCTCCTTCGCCCGAAGGCGTTATGCTTTTCCTGGCCTTAGTAGTGCGTCCAGTGCTGCCGACCCGTGCTCAAGCCATAAAATTTTCTGGTCCTGCTTCCCGAGCTTCGCAAACGAAACCGGGGTGTCCAATGCGATCTCCTGGCCGACTTGATATCCGTATGAGGACGGCACCGTACAAACGTATCTTGCGGGCAGTGGATTCTTGATGTGGACTGCTTCCGGTGGCCTGTTGTCTTTCGTGATCTGACGAATCACTTCCCTTCTCTGCTCCGGCGGCAGTTTGACAATATCCCGCTGGCCAAGAACAATGGCGTGTATCTTCTGGAGGGTTGCCGTGTCTTCGGATTCAAGGTCCGCCGATACGTAAACCTTCAGCACCCGGTACTGATCTCGTGCGCTGTAGGTCGAGCGGCCTTGGCTGATCTCTTGGATCATCTGCTGACGTTCGTATTGCGCCGTACGCTCTTCAACGTACCGATTGGAGCGGGCCAAGATGGGTTGGCCGCTGCTAGTCTTGCGCTGACTGATCTGCTCAAATGCTTCCAACGTCGGTGCCTCCAGGTCGTTGAGCGCATTGAACACAAGCATCTGATTACCGGCACAGCCTGGTCCTATGAATTCAGGATGGCAGCCGCAAATCGTTGCCAGACATCTGCGAACGCTGGTGCCATCGCCAATTTGCCGTTTGGATAGACGCCAAGTCCGTCGGCGGCTTGACGCAAGGCTTCAATCGTCAACGGCTTCTTCGTTGCCTGGAGAATCAGACCTTCGTTCGCTTCAACGTTTAGCCATGGCCTCTCTAGTTCCATCAGTTGGGTCAATAGTGCGGTGCGCATTAGCGTGCTCCTCGTGTTGACTCGTCCGTCTGTCCGGCTTGCCTGATGACCTGTGCCATCAGGCTCAAGTGCTTCGGCTGGTAAAGGACACCGCCCCTCCGTGTAGCTATCTGCATCCAGGCCGATTGCTCTTCCCGTTCTTCCTGGTACGGTATGTTGTTGTGCAGTTCCATTCTCTTGACGATGTGGTTGCCTAGGTCAATCAGCCTTCGTGCGTCCGATGAACGTAGACCGTCGTCATGAAAATCTGCGATTGCGGCCCGTAGGATGTCTTGAGAGACTTCGGTTGGATGGAGCAGGCCGTAGACGATATACAGGTTGCGGGCCTTGGCTGGCGTCTCATGAGTGATGCATAGACGCATCCCGAACGCTTTGTAGGCACCGGCTGGTGTTCCATCAAATACGCTGGAGCGGCAATCGGCCAGGAAGGTGCCATTCAGGTTGAGCGTGTGCTGTTCAAGTTGGCGGTAGTTCAAGACGCCTTGAACTTTTTCTTCCTTCATGATGTCTAGGTAAACGACTTCCATCGTCGCGTAGGTCGCTCCGGAGATGTCGGTGCCGTACTCCATTGCGGTCTCAATGTCCGCTAGTTCTTGTTCGGTCGCTTCGACGTCGGCGGCACGTTCAAAAAGACCGGTCGAGGCCGGGCTTGCCGCGAGTCCCGGCGACTGGCGCTGAGGTCGAGTTTCGCCGCGTATGACGCCAAGCCCGCCGGCGCGCCCCCAGTTTCGGTGGACCCGGTGGACTTACCGGCGGATGGCAGCGCCCTTCTCTGGTCAGGATATTGACGCCGCGCTCTTAGTCCTTTGTAGCCCAGGGCGCGTTCGTAGCCCTGGGGCTTCACTCGAGGCCATGCGTGCCGCGTGACGTTGCCTGACGTGCGGCGGGCGCTTGCCGCGCTCGGCCCTTGGTTTCGCCGTTGCCGTTGCCTTTGCCGTTGCCGCTGCTAAACCTCGTAAAACACCGAACGCCCAAGGCCGTGAGCCGCAACCACCAGCCTCGCCAAACACTCATGTCGCTTGAGCCAGAGCGTTGAGAACTGCCCCAGGGCTACGAACCCGCCCTGGGCTACAAAAGCGCGCTACACAAAACCGCGCTCTGGCACGTTGCGCGACAGGATACGGCCGCCGATTCGCGCGCATGACATCGCGGCGCGCGTACGACATACTCGTTGGCGGCATATTTGCGCGTCACATACTCGTGACGCGTTTCTGCGCGCGTTATTTGGAGGCGATCATTCGACTGGGGGCCATTATTCTTCGACGTTTCGTCATGTGCGGCGTGCCGCTACTGCTCGCGGGCCTCGCGTGCGTTTCACCAGCGCGCGCGCAAGACGTTGCGCAATCCGGCGCCGCCACAATGACGACCTCGCCCGCGCAATCCGGCGCCAACACCGCTGCGGCGCCTCCACAAAATGTGCCGACTCCCGATGCCGACGCCAACTCGCGTCCCATCCTCGGCGCTGGCCCGAACGAATGGGGCGCCTGGGTGGGCGACTCATTTGGCTCGCCGCCGATCATCGCGGTCTATGACGACCGCCAGCTCAGCATCGCCGCGTTCCGCTGGGGACGCGTCATGCGTGAATGGCGCTACTCCGATTTCGAGTGGACGATTGACGTGATGCCGCTCGCGATGCTGCAGCAGCCGAATCTCATCGGCACGTACAACAGTCCCTCGGGACAGCTCGTGACCGGCACGATCCAGCACCCGTTGGTCTACGGCGGCGGCGTGAATCCCATCGGCATGAAATGGAATTTTCGCCGGCGCAGCCATTGGCAGCCGTTTATCTCCACCACGGCGGGATTCATCTGGTCGGTGAAGCCGGTGCCGCTCGATATCCCCGGCGGCACCGCGTACAATTTCGATTTCGATTTTCAGGTGGGCATGCAGCGGTTCAACGCGCGCGGCGATCGCGCCTGGTCGTTTGGCGCGAAGTGGCAGCACATCTCGAACGCGTTCCGCACCCCGCTCGATCCGGGAATAGACAACGTGGTCTTCTCCATCGGCTATTCGTTTTTCAAGTAGCGCCAACGATCCCTGGCCCGCCAAAGCGTCATTCTGACGCGCCACCAAACACCGCTTGTCATTCTGAGGCGCGTCTTCTGCGCCGAAGAATCTGTGTGAACGCTTCGCCGTGCGTGTGGCTTCCCCGGCAGCCGTGAAAGAGGCAAGGCGCAATTGCGAATTCCACGGATGCGCATTCACCACACAGATTCTTCGCTGCGGTCCGCAAAACCCGCGTACCTTCGCTCAGAATGACAATGCAACCTCGCCGGCGAGTACGCTTTGTGCGTGGCGGAATCTACGCCGCGGCTCGCAACTTCTTCCCCGCGAAATATGACGCGACGCTTCTAAAATAACCTTGCAATCGTTCGAGCTCTCCCGTTTGAATCACGCCGCGAACCTTCGCAAACAAGTGGATAACCTGCTCACGCAATGGCTCGACGAGACGGCGGCCGCGTTGCTCGCGCGGTTCTTGCTCGAGCAGGCGGATCGCTCTCCCCATGCGACGCGGCCGCGCCAGCGCCGATCGCTGAACCCAGCGCGGCCGGCACCTGCACGCTGGCACGCAGCCGCGTAAAATAGCGCGCGTTTCTCGCTCGCGGCAGTTGCGGCGGTATTCGTTCCATTTCCTTGCCGCGCCATGTCGCGCCGCGCCCGCACGCTACCATTCGTGTCGCTCTCCCTCGTGCCGCGCTTGCTTGTCCATATCCCGCCGTGCCATACCGCACCACGCTTTGCCGCACAGCCCCTAGCCTTGCCGAATCGCGCTCCGCTTTGCCGCACTGCACCGCACTTGCTTGGCCATATCCCGCCGTGCCGTACCGCACCGTCAGCCTCGCAGACGTATTTCGCCGCGTCACACCGTTGCGTTGCCCCAGCTTGCCTTGCCTCAGCTTGCCTTACCCAGCTTGCCTTACCTCAGCTGCCTCAGCTTGCCTGCCTTGGTTGCATTCAGTGTTTGTCGTCAGCCCCGCCCCGTGAACGCGGTGCCGGTGTCACACGGCCGCCCAGATCGTTCCGGCGTCCCTCCACCCAGCCCCGTCGACCTGGCGCCGCTTGGTCCGCCAAATCGTCTGCATCGTAGCGGCTCGCGCCAGGGTTCCTCTCCGCGTCCACGTTCCTCCACTCGTACGCGCCGCGCCCCTCATCGCAACTTATCTCGATGCCCTCACCCGAGCCGGCCAGGCTGCACCCACGCCAACCCCTTACGCCCAGTAATCCGAATATGCCGTATTGCGTAAGGAGGTCATGGCGGGCAATCGGTTTTTCGTCTCGCACGAGGAAGCTGGGGCTGACTCCTTCAAGGGAGATAAGGGCGCGGTTACGGAGTTCGGGAATCTAGAGGTGACCACTTAGGTAAAGCTCACTTAAGATGGGCCGTGGCTGAGGCGGCGAGTCAGGATGCTGCGGTCATTTTGCCGGTGCGGGACGGTTCCAGGAGCTGTCCTTTGCGGTAAATCAGGGCGTTTACATTGTAGGGGGCGAGTTCGAAACCGTGGCCGTGTGTGATCGCGTCCGTTGGGCAGGCTTCGACACAATAGCCGCAGAAAATGCAGCGCGAATAGTCTATGTTGTAGACGCTCGCGTACCGCTCACCCGCCGATATACGCTGCGATTCGGTGTTTTCTGTGGCTTCGATATAGATGCAATTCGCCGGGCATGCCGCCGCGCAAAGAAAGCATCCCACGCATTTTTCAAGCCCCTGTTCGTCACGATGTAATACATGGATCCCCCGGTAGCGGGCTTGAAAGTGAACGGGTTCTTCCGGGTAGTTTTCTGTGACGGTCTTGCGAAATAGATTCCGAAACGTGACACTGAAGCCCTTCACGAGCGTCACAAATGTTTCGCCAGCTTCAGTCAGGATCGAGGACATCGGAAGCTCATCTTAACAAGGGCTTCGGGACAGAGCAAACGCGGGGCGCGCGCCTGGAGAAGAAACAACAAGACTGAGCCGCATGTGGGTTATGCCTGATCGGACCCCTGAAATAGCCCGGACCACATAAATTCGAACTTCAACTTGCCCGATCCTCCGAAATTTCGCCGTCCAAGAGATTCGAAAAAACGAATGGCTGACTTGGATGGTTTATCCGACCCCGGCGACCTGCAAGGGCTGGCCCGTGAGCGCAGCGACAATTTGTTTCCCGTGAAATCGTCCATTCTCGATGAAAATTTCGCTCGAGAAATTGCCTCCGATCACAACACCAGCAAGAAAGATTCCGGGTACATTGCTTTCCAGCGTCTGTGAATTCAGTGCTGGCTTTCCCGTTTGCGAGTCAATCTGAATTCCCGCCGCACGCAAGAACGTAAAATCGGGGTGGTAGCCCGTCAGCGCAAAGACCTGGCGCGCCGGCAGCCGTTGTTCCGAGCCGTCTTTGGCTTGCACGCAGACACCATCGCGTTCGATCCGTGTCACGCGAGCCTCAAAAAGCGCGCGGACCTGACCCGCGCGGATACGATTCTCTACGTCAGGCCGCACCCAGTACTTAATCGTCTTACCGAGTTCCGCGGCGCGATGAACGAGTGTGACTCGGGCGCCGTTACGATAAAGATCAAGCGCGGCCTCGGCGGCAGAATTTTTTCCGCCAACCACTACGACATCTTCGCCCCAAAAACAGTGGGGTTCGGTGTAGTAGTGAGAGACGTTAGGCAAGTCTTCGCCCGGCACACCCAGCAGGTTCGGCAAATCGTAATAGCCGGAAGCGATCACAATTTTTCTAGCGGCACAGGCGTTGACGGCGCCGAGGGAGCTACGCGCGTGTACGGTAAAGTGTCCGTCGCGCCCCTCCAGGCGCTCGACAGTCTCGTACAGCCGCAGTTCAAGCTGATAGTGCTCCGCGGTCTTTCGGTAGTATTTGAGCGCTTCGATGCGAGTGGGCTTGTCGGCGGCGCAGGTCATCGGAATATCGCCGATTTCGAGCAATTCCGGCGTGGTAAAAAAAACCATGTTCACCGGATAGTGAAAGATCGAATTGCATAAACAGCCTTTGTCAATCACCAGAGGTCGCAGGCCCGCACGTTTCGCGTCAATCGCGCAGGCAAGCCCGGTGGGACCCGCGCCGATGCAAATCAGGTCATATGTTTCTGTCATCTCTTCAGTCTGCCCTGTGAGAAAACAGTTTGCAACTCGGGACCTCTTGCCTTCTTCACAAGATACCGTTTACACGACTGCGGACAATTTTGCCCGCACGCCGAGGCTCATATTCAGGACGTCAATCGGCCAGACCTGCACAAGCTCTAATTTTTGAAGTGCCGCAGTGAGGCTACGCGCCTCAGGGAGATCGAGATCGACGGACAAGTTTCCGGATTCGGAGGCCGTTCGTAGCTTGATCAGCAGTTTTTCGCCGTTCGTAAAGCTTGTCTTTCCCATCAGCGGCGTAAAATCTACCGTAAAGTCGCCGCCCTCGGGCTTCAACATGGCCGGGTTCACCGCTCGAACTATGGCAATGATCGCGAGCACGAGTTCGTCGCCTGTGAATTGGATGACCAAATTTCCTCGCCTATTCTGTCTCCGCAAGAAGCTGTTCAAGCTCTTGGCGGAACGCAGTGAGTTCCGCTAGCCGTTCCGGAGTGGCCGTGAGTTCCCTCTTCTTCCAGACGAACAGATCACGCCCATCGCGGCGGACGCGCACGCTGAGGTTACCGTCAATGAGATGGCAAGGCTCGCCGAAAAAGTCGAATAGCCCGACCGCCTTCGGATTCAAGAGGGCCGCGCAACTTCCTTTTCGGATACCAATCGCGGAGGCATAGAGCGGAAATGCGACAATCGAAAAGCCGTGGCCGGCAATTCGCTCAAGCACAGCGACGTGTTGGGGACTGAGTTCAAGCGGCATCGGTTCCGTTCGCGCAAAGCTCAACGTACGCAGATCGTCTGGCCGTATTGCCAAACGTTCAGGCGACCCGAGGTTAAAACAGCGAAGCAGGTCAGAATTAGGACAACGATAGGCAGCAGCCTAGGCCTCATGTGCCTTGCCGCTCGTGCAGATATGCGTCAGCGCCGATCGCCCGAGGCTGCCGCGCGCGCGATGCCGCCATCGTCCTCGAAGTTCGATTGCTCGATGGATTCGAGCAGCGAGCGGAGCGTGGCCGCGAGCTCTTCACGCGTCACATGGCTCTTGCGGAACTGAATGCGCAACCTGTACGCGCCACCCTCCGGCTCGTAATTGAAGATGAAAGGCTGCGGCCGGGGACCGAACTCGCTTTCTTCTCTTCGCTCGCGCCGCGCTTCATCACGCGTCAGGCCGCCCTGGGTAATACGCTGGATGGTCTCGACCATCTTCTTCTCGGTGGGCTGTCGTGCGATCTGCAGAAGCAGCGACTTCGAGGTGATGCCGCGCTCGATGCAACGTTTGCGCACCGGCTCCGGTATCACGCGCAGAGACATCGTCTCCGTCACCGATGTGCGCGACCTAGCGATCTTCTTCGCGATGTCGTCGTGCGTATAGTCAAAGTGATCGGCTAGCCGCTGCAAGCCGTCGGCTTCTTCAAACGCCGTGAGGTCTTTGCGCTGCAGGTTTTCGATCAACGCCAATTCGAGCGTCTCCGCATCGTCGGCGATCTTCTCGATGCAAGGAACCTCGTGCAATCCGGCGGCAAGCGAGGCGTGATAGCGCCGCTCACCGGAAATAATGTGGTAAGAATCCTCGCGAGGCACATAGCGCACGAGCAGCGGCTCGAGCACTCCCTTTTCCTTGACGGACTGCGTCAGTTCGCTCAGGTCGCCGAGCATCTTGCGGGGCTGATCGGGATTCGGACGAATCTTGTCCACCGGGATCATCCGGCCGATCGCCGCGCCGCTGAACGCAGTCAGCTGCTCGACGTAATGAGCGTCATGCCGCATCTTGAGAGTGACGGGCAATCCGATCCTCTTCGACACGTTGGATGACCTCCAGGGCAAGCTTGCGATATTCGAGCGCACCCGGTGATTTGGGCGCGAAGCTGAAGATGGTTTCTTTGTAGGCAGGGCTCTCTTCGAGCCGGACGTTCTTTGAAATCCGCGTCTTGAACAACACCGAGCCGAACACAGTCCGCATCTGCTCGTCGGTATCCCGCGCGATGTTCGTGCGCTTATCAAACAGCGTAATCACCACGCCCAGAACCTTCAGCGCAGGGTTAGGCCGCGCGCGTATGCGCTCGTAGGTTTCCAGCAAGTCATCGGTCCCTTCAATGGCAAAATAGGCTGCCTGAATGGGCACCACGAGATGCGTGGAAGCCACCATCGCATTGACGGTCAAAATGCCCAGCGCCGGCGGCGTGTCAATCACGATGTAATCGAAATTCTTCTGCACGGAGCCCAGCGCGTCCTTCAGCTTGAAGGGCGCGTCGAATTGCCCCGCCAGTTGTTGTTCCACTTTGGCTAGCGCCAGCCGGGCGGGAGCCACAGAGAGCATGGGATGCTTGCTCGGCTTGATCACCGCGGCCATTTCCGTGCGAGCGTCGGTGAAAACATCAAACATGGACGCCTGAATATCCGCCGGATCGAAGAACGCGATGGTGGAATTTGCCTGGGGATCGAGATCAATCAGCAGCGTGCGTTTTTCACGCATCGCAATCGCGGCGGCAAGGTTGATTGCAGTAGTAGTCTTGCCGACGCCGCCCTTCTGGTTGGCAACCGTCAGAATCGCTGTCATGGTAAGCCGCGCGGAAGCGGGATCCGGCAGGCTTTGTCTCCTCGATGGCGGCTCGCAGGAGGGCAGCGAACGTAAGGCGCGCCCCCAGCGCCGCCTATACGGGTCGCTCCAATCTACTCAGGTGTCAAGTCCAGCGCAAGCGAAAAATGGGAGTGGGCCAATTTCCCGCTTGGCCGTCACTCGCGAACAATTGCCAAGGCGGGCCTTATCCCCGCTTTGCCGACTAACCTAACCATGCACTTCGAATCGGCGTCTAAGGGTTGATGATCGTGCGTGGCCTGTCCGAGTGGGCTTTGGGCCATCGGGGCTGCAGGCGCACAGCGAATTTACCGTAGCGGGAAACTCTGCGCCATGACCTAGGCTACTTTCCAAGAGAAAGACGACACTGATGCAGGATGTGCGGTATGCACTACGGCAGTTGCGCAAGACGCCGACATTCACGATTACGGTACTGCTGACGCTGGCGTTGGGCATCGGTGCAAATGCTGCAATCTTCACACTGGTGAACTCGGTGCTGTTGGAAAGATTGCCCGTCACCGATCCCAAGACCCTGGTGCGGCTAGGCAACAACAACGATTGCTGCGTGAACTCTGGGGTAAAGAAGAGTGGCGAATACGCTCTGTTCTCCACCGACACGTACGACCAATTAAGGAAGAACATGCCCGAGTTTGCGGAGCTGGCGGCGATGCAAGCGGGCTTCGGATACCGGCCGATCATTGCGCGGCGCGAAGGAGCTGAGGCGGGTGCGCGGTCCGTGATGGGCGAGTTTGTCTCCGGCAATTACTTACGCATGTTTGGGCTGCAACCGCGGGCGGGACGCTTGCTGGCGGATGCGGACGATATCCGGGGCGCCCCGATGACTGCGGTGATGAGCTATGAGGCGTGGCAGCAGGGCTATGCCGGCGACGCTTCGGTGGTTGGCAGCGTCTTCTGGGTGAATACAAAACCAGTGACGCTCGTGGGCATCGCGCCGGAGGGCTTCTATGGCGACCGGATGTCGAGCACGCCTCCGGATTTCTATCTGCCGATCGAAGCGACGCCGGTGCTGGCGAACGCTCCGTATGTACACGAACCGCAGAGCAATTGGCTTTACGTGATCGGGCGCGTGAAACCAGGCGTGGCGACAGCCGCCCTTCAGGAGAAGGTGAGTGCGCTGCTGCGGCAGGCGCTTGCATCGAACAGGAATTTTTCATCGGAGTATGGCAAGGCGTTGCTGGGGAAAGCTCATGTGGTGCCGACGCCGGGCGGGGCCGGCATTCAGGATATGCAGGAGCAGTATGCGCCTCATCTGCACTTGTTGATGTGGATTGCCGGTCTCGTATTGCTGATTGCCTGCGCGAATATCGCAAATCTGCTGCTGGTGAGAGGGATGGGACGCCGCGCGGAGATGTCCGTACGTACGGCGCTCGGAGCAACGCGCGGAAGGATTGTCCGCCAGTTGCTGACGGAGAGCGTAGTGTTGGCCGGGATGGGCGGTATCGCCGGGCTGGCGGTCGCCTATGCGGGAACGCGAATGCTGCTGATGCTGGCGTTTCCGGAAGCGCAGAATATTCCCATCCATGCGAGTCCGTCCGTGACGGCAATCGGGTTTGCGTGTGGGCTGTCGCTGTTGACCGGCCTTCTCTTCAGTGTCGCGCCGGCATGGATCGCAGCGCAGGCGGAGCCAGCGGACGCTCTGAGGAGCGGGGCGCGAACGACGGCGACGGGAGCTTCTCTGCTGCAGCGCGGACTGGTGGTGCTCCAAGCGGCACTCTCCTTGGTGCTGCTGGCTGGCGCTGGACTGTTTTCGCAAAGCCTGAGCAAACTGGAAAACACGGACCTGAAGCTGGAGGCGAAGAATCGGTATATCGTGCATATCAATCCTCAGTCGGCGGGATACTCACAGACGCAGCTAGAGGCGCTGTTCAGGATCATGGAAGAGCGATTCCATGCGCTGCCGGGAGTGATGAAAGTAGGCATCGCCACGTATACGCCGATGGAGGACAACAACTGGGGCAACGACATGCAGGTGCAGGGACAGCCGAACTTGAACATCACAGCCTCATTTGTGAAGGCGAGTGCGGAGTACTTCGATTCGGTGGGAACGCATGTGTTGATGGGACGCGGAATTGGCGTGCAGGATACGTCCACCGGCCCGCGGGCGGCGGTGGTGAATCTGTCGTTTGTAAAGTCGTTCTTCGGAGATCGCAATCTGATTGGACAGCGCATTGGCCCGCCCGGTCCTGCTTCGTCCGGAGACTATGAGGTCGTCGGTGTGGTGGAAGATACGGCCTACACAAGCGCGCGATGGAAGAACCACAATATGTATTTCGTTCCGATGATGCAGCGCCCGGTGAACACCAAGGAGCCGATCGAGAACGATGTGTCGCTGTACGCCGGGGCAATCGTCCTACAGACCGAGCGGCCGATGTACGACGTGGCGAAACTGGCGCAGGAAACGCTTGCAGGCACCAACCCAAACCTGACCGTGGTGAAGTTTCAGACGTTCGACCAACAGATCGCCGGCCGGTTTACCGAAGAGCGGATGATCGCAAGACTGATGATGCTGTTTGGCGTATTGGCGCTCCTGCTCGCGGCGATTGGACTCTATGGCGTGACCTCCTATACCGTCGTGCGGCGGACTCCGGAGATTGGCATCCGGATGGCGCTCGGGGCGGAGCGCGGGAACGTGATCGCGCTGGTGATGAGCGGGGCGATGATTCAAGCCGCGCTTGGGTTGGCGATTGGAATCCCTGTGGCACTCCTCTGTGTACGATTTGTGAAGACGCAGCTCTATGGAATCACCAGCGCGGACGTCAGCGTGATGGCGGGCGCTATTGCGACTCTGTCAGTGGCCGCGTGCATTGCCGGGATCATTCCGGCGCGGCGCGCGGCATCGATTGACCCCGTGCAGGCTTTGAGGTCGGAATAGGTCTGATTGAGCTGAAAACTCCCGGATGGTCGGCTATTCGGAAACTGCTCCACTATCCGAAAAATGACAAGTAAGCCGGAGGGAGGGTCAGGCTACATTTTATAGCGGCCGAGATCCTCGTCGGAGAGGGTTTCGAGCCACTTCCGCAACTCCTCGTTGTTGCTGCGTTCGGAGATGGCGTTTGACACTTTCGAGCTCTTCAGGACCTGCTCATCCACAAAAATGGGGCAATCTACCCGCAGCGCAAGGGCCAGGGCATCGCTCGGACGCGAGTCAATGGACATCAGTTGGCCTTCGCGCTCAATCCAGATCAGCGCATAGAAGGTGTCGTCGCGGAGATCACTCACAACCACCTTCTGCACGCTCACGTTTAAGCCGAGGAGCAGGTTTTTCAGCAGATCGTGCGTCATGGGCCGCGGCGTCTGGATCTTTTCGATCTCGAGCGCGATTGCGTTAGCTTCGTAAACGCCTACCCAGATCGGCAAGATCGCCGATCCTTGGGCATCCTTCAAGACCACAATGGGAGAATTCGTTGCGGGATCCATCATCAGGGTGCGAATCTTCATTTCCACTTCCATGGAACCTCCCCTGAACGGTTAGATGATGTGTTCACCCGCCAGGCTGTTCGGTCCGGCGCTCGTGATACGCGTGCGTACGTAGTGTCCCAAAAGCTCGGAGCGCGGTGAAGCAAAATTTACGATTCGATTGCTTGAGGTGCGACCAGCCCACTGGTTCTCACGCCGGCCGCCACCATCCACCAGTACTTCAAACTCCTGCCCGACCAGCGTTTCGTTTCGCACCGCCTGAATTTGCCGCTGCCGCTCCAACAAGACCTGCAACCTTCTCGCCTTCTCCTCTTCGGGCACGGCGTCGGCCATGGACATCGCGAGCGTATTCGGCCGCGGCGAATATGTGAACGCGAACGTTCCATCATACTGCGCCGCGTCCAGCAGCGTCAGCGTCTGATCAAACTCGTGTTCGGTCTCGCCCGGAAAGCCCACGATAACGTCAGTCGTTATGCTGACGGGCCGCCGAGCACTGCGAATCAACGCAATCTTTTCAAGGTATTGTTCCCGGGTGTAGCTTCGGTCCATGGCGCGCAGAACCCGCGTCGAACCAGATTGCACCGGCAGATGCACGTGGTCGCAAATTCCCTCGTGTGCATCCATAGCCGCCACGATATCCGCGCCAAAAACGCTGGGGTGGGAGGTGGTGAACCGTACCCGCCGGATGCCCTCGACCTCCGCCACTGCGAAGAGCAACTCGCTAAAGGTCATCCGGCGAGCCGAGGGATCGCGATAGGAGTTCACGGTCTGCCCAAGAAGCTGAATCTCGGTGTAGCCGGTATCAGCCAGCCGGCGAGCCTCTTCCAAAACACTGGCGCTGTTTCGGCTGCGTTCCGGACCGCGCGTGTAAGGCACCACGCAGTAGGTGCACGCCTTGTCACAGCCTTCGATGATCGTGATGTAGGCGCGGAAGGGATGATCGCGCCGGGTGACGTCCGTTTCAAACGTCTGATCGGTGTCGGTGTCGAGCCCTGTGACGCGCTTCGCACCCGACTCCATTTCCTGCAACATTTCGCCAAACCGGTTGTAGCTCGCCGAGCCGCAAACCAAGCTGACCCACGGCGCACGGCGAAAAATGCGCTCGCCTTCCTGCTGCGCCACACAACCAAGCACGCCGATCATCTGCTTCTCATTCGCGCCGCGGAATTCTCCCAGGCGGGAGAAAATCTTCTGCACGGCTTTTTCGCGGATGCTACACGTGTTGTAGAGAACCAGCGCCGCCGCGCCGGGGCTATCCACCTGGCGATAGCCGCGCTGAAACAAGACCCCCGCGACCTTTTCGGAATCGTGAACGTTCATCTGGCAGCCAAACGTTTCGAGATAAAACGTCTTGCCAGCCGGCGCTTCGTTGGATCCGGAGGGTTCTGACGCAGAATTGGTGACGGCAAGAGATTCCAACCGGACGTCAATTCGCTCGGGCATCGAGGTCTCTGTTTATCTTAGCACAGCGCCAACGGCAAGCTGCCGCGCCCACGAGAACACAATGAGGCGCTTTTTCGTAGTGCGCACATGGGATTCCGGCAAGTACCTATGCGTCCCAGCGGCGGGAATGTGTCGCAAAGTACAGCGGAAATGTTGGCTATTGCATCTCATATTATTGTAGAGCGGTTTCGCGTGTGCTACGGTAACCGCGGGCTGAGAACGTCAGGGGGGCACAATTTCTGCGCAATATGTGTTGTTGATTGGCGGCCAACTTGGCCAACTTGGCCAACTGATCGAGCAAACAGGTATGGTCAGCTGGGTCGTGCTGGCCATCTTGCTATTTTTTTCTCTTTTTTCCTGGGCATTAATTCTCCAAAAGCTAGCCATGTTCCGCTCGATGCGGCGTGAAACGTCCCAATTCCTTCGTGTTTTCCGCGCCAGCCGAGGGCTGCCCGATCCGAAAAGCATCGGCGATGGCGATTCCCCACTGGAGGCAGTCTACTCGGCAGGTTTTCGCGAACTGCAGAGCCAGCTCTCCACCGGCAACCCCAACGGGCACGTCAAGAGCATCCCCGCGGTCACTGTCGCGATGCAACTCGCTTCGGCGGACCAGTTGCGCCGCGTCGAGCGCTACATGCCTTGGCTGGCGACGACCGGCTCGGTAAGTCCTTTCATCGGACTTTTTGGTACCGTCCTGGGCGTGATGGATGCATTCATGGGATTAGGCAGCGCGGGCGCCGCGAGCCTGCGCGCCGTCGCTCCGGGCATCGCCGAGGCCCTCATCACCACGGCCGCGGGCCTTTTCGCCGCCATTCCGGCCGTTGTTGCGTACAATCATTTTGTGCATCGCACGCGCGAGGTAGCTTCGCGCATGGATAACTTCACCATGGAAGTCACGGCCCAGATCGAAAAGATGAATTCTTAGCCGTCGCAGATCGCCATGCCGCAACTTACAAAGCCAACGGAATCCTCGCTGGCGGAAATCAACATCGTTCCGCTGGTAGACGTGGTTCTTGTGCTCCTGATCATCTTCATGATCACTGCGCCGATCCTTCAATCGGGTATCCAGGTGGACTTGCCCAAGACGCAGACCGTGAAGGAAATCCAAGGCGGGCGCGTGGTGGTGACGATTGATCGCGCCCAGTTGATCTATCTTGGAGACAATGCCGTCAACATTCATGAACTTGGCGCCAAAGCTCGATCGCAGATGCGCGATCCGTTGCATGAACCCGTGTACCTGCGCGCGGATGAGACCGTTCCTTTTGGCATCGTCGCCAGCGTGCTGGACACGCTGCAACAGGCCGGCATCCAGAATGTAAGCGTCGTGACCGAACCGCTCAGTGAACGGCCGCAATCCGATTAACATGGAGTATGCAGCGCGACATCCCGGCGATCCGACACTCAAGGGCAAGTTCGTGTGGTCGCTCGGCTTGCATGGCTTGCTTGCCCTGGCCGTTACGGCGGTAGCCATGTACGCTCCAAGAACCGAGAATTGGGGCAGCCCCGGCTCGGGCAATGCCATGCCCGTCGGCATGGTTAGATCGCTGCCCGGCATACCCCTTCCCCGGCCTGACACGACGACCAACAGCCGCGTTGTAGATGAAACGCACGCGCTTTATAAGGCGCCGGCTCCGCCGAAACCCATTGAGAAGACGACGAACGCCCTGGAGATTCCGAAGTTTGAGAAGGAAAAGCGTGCGAAGCCGCCCCAGCACCTCTCGCGTTTGCTGGAGGACAAGACGCCTCCTCCGCCAAACGCCGTGCCCGAAAAAAACGCGGGCGGAGCGCCGTCTCTTCCCTATGCTGCTCCCACGCAAGTGCCCGGCCAGTTCACGATGGGGGCTGCGACGCCGGGCGGCCTCGCCTTTACGGGGGCGGGAGCCAGCGATTTCGGCTCACGCTATGCTTGGTTCGTGGACGCGGTCCGCAATCGCATTAGCAGCAACTGGCTACAGACCTCGATTGACCCTTCGATTCGATTCGCGCCGCGCGCCGTCGTCACCTTTACGATTCTTCGTGACGGCTCGATCACAAATATTCAGATCATGAAATCGAGTGGGTATCCCTCCGTGGATGACTCCGCGAGGCGCGCGATTCTGAGCTCGAGTCCCGTGAGCCGTTTGCCAAACGATTTTTTTGGTTCGACAGTCAACGTTGAATTCTGGTTTGATTTTCATCGCTGAGCGGCGCGGAGTTGGTCGTGTTTGTTCTTTGTTTTTTGGGGGGAAGATTGAGTCTATTCATCGAGCATGGAAATTCGCGAAGTCATTGTCTTTCCGGAAGCCGCCTCGAGATTGCCTTCCGCGGCCGATCCCATCTCGCTGTCGTGGCCAGCGTGCTGTCTTTGCTTGCCTTCCTCCTGTTTTCGCCCGTTGCGCCACCCGCCTTCGCCCAGGATCAGGCCTGGATCCACACGGGAACGGGTCTCGGCGTCCAGAAATTTCGCGTTGCAGTCGCGCCGTTCGCGCAGCAAAGCCCGGCCGCCCAGGCATTCGCGCAGGAATTCAGCGACGTGGTCCGCAATGACCTCGACTACAGCGGCATCATAGATTCCGTCAGCCCCAGTTTCTTTCCATCGCAAACTCCGAGCCAGCCGTCCGAGCTGAACTTCGAGGCGTGGGGTTCTGCTCCGGCCTCGTCACAATTCGTCGCCCTCGGCAATCTCAACGTTACGGGCTCTGACGTCGCCATTCAGGCTTGGTTCTTCGACGTTCGCAATCCTTCCGCTGCTCCGCTGATTGCCAAGATTTATCGCGGACAAGCCGCGGACCCTCAGGTGCGGCTCTACGCTCACCAGTTCGCCGAGGAAATACTGGAGAAGCTCTCGGGCGGTGTTGCGGGAATTTCCACCACGCAAATCGCTTACGTTAGTTCGAAGAGCGGCACAAAAGAGATATGGGTGATGGACTACGACGGCGCCGATCAGCACCAGCTTACGCACCTCAAAACGATTTCCCTCACGCCTCGTTGGTCTCCGGACAACTCGCGCATTGCCTTCACATGTTTCGCGCCTGGCCGGAATAGTGTGGTCAGCCCGCAAATCTGTATGTATTCGATGATCACGGACAAGCTGATTTCCTGGCCCCGCTGGAGCGGTACCAATAGTTCGCCGTCGTGGTCTCCCGACGGCACCCAGGTCATGTTCATGTCCAGCATGCAGGGCGACCCCGAGCTCTTCGTCGCCGATGCCAACGGCAATCATCCCAAGCGCCTCACGTTCACGGTCGGCGTGAACACTTCGCCAAGCTGGAATCCCAAAACTGGACAACAAGTGGTCTTCGTCAGCGATCGTGGCGGCACACCGCAGCTTTACATGATGAATTCAGACGGCACCAACGTGGAGAAGATCGAGCTCCCGGATATGGGTTACGTGATTGATCCCGCCTGGTCGCCCAACGGGCAAATTCTCGCGTTCAGTTGGCGGCGTCCGGACGGCAACTACGACATCTACTTGATGGATGTTTCGAGCCACCAACTAGCGCAGTTGACGCGTGACGCGGGCCGCAACGAGCGCCCATCGTGGGCTCCCGATGGGCGCCACATTGTTTTCGAGAGCACGCGGACAGGAGGCCGGCAGATTTGGAGCATGTTGGCCGACGGCTCGCAACAGCGGCAACTCACGACGCAAAGCACCAACGAGTCGCCCAATTGGTCAGCTCCGCGGCAATGAGAAATGCGCCATTGAGCAGAAGGACACGCCGATTTTGACTGAACGATTCGTTCGTTCAGAACGAGTTTTTACGGTGATAGGATGACGCAGTCTTAATTTGGGCCCCGCATTACGACATGTGAACTTCACAGGAGGAAGTGAGATGCAAAACCGTTCGTTCGGCAGGTTCACCCTGCTCAGCCTGCTGGCGATGGCGCTCTTTGGGGCAGCCTGCAAACATCCCCAGGCGCAACCCCCGGCTGCGCCGGCTCAGCCGCCGGCACAACCGTCAGCGCAACCGACAGTGACTCTACAGGCTTCTCCGACTTTCATTCAAAAGGGCCAGAGCGTTACGCTTACATGGTCTTCGACAAACGCTACTTCCCTGGCACTGCGTCCCGGTGTGGGTAGCGTGGCGCCTGAGGGCTCGACAAAAGTGTCGCCTACGGAATCCACCAGTTACGCCATTACCGCGACTGGCCCCGGTGGCCAGGCGGAACAGAGCGTTCGTGTGACGGTCGGCGAAAGCGCTCCGCCACCGGCGCCATCAGGTGTATCGGAGACGGCCGAGAGCGCGTTCGACAAGGACGTTCACGATGTCTATTTTGATTTGGACAAGTCCGACATCCGTGGCGACGCGCGCGATGCGTTGGCGAAAACCGCCGAGTACCTGCGCTCGTATGCTCAGGTAAAGGTCGTACTCGAGGGCGATTGCGACGAGCGCGGCTCGACCGAGTACAACCTGGGTCTTGGACAGCGGCGCGCCGACGCGGCCAAGCAGTTCCTGGAATCGCTGGGCATCGGCGCAGATCGCATGCAGACGATCAGCTACGGCAAGGAAAAACCTGTCTGCGAGGAACACACTGAGGAGTGCTGGCAGCGGAATCGCCGTGCGCATTTTTCACTGGCGCACTAACAAGCTGTCCGGCCACAACGCAGGAAGCCCTGCTCTGGATCTATCAGCACGGAACGCTACGAAGGTGCAGCCGAGCGAAGGCGCAGTCGAACAGCGCGCCTTCGTAGCGCCCGCTTCTACGCGGGACGGGTTTTCAGAGATTGAGCGCAATGATTGAGTTCTATTCGCGAGTTTGAAACACTTTTGGTAAGGAGGTTCTTCGTGCGTAAACAATGGATATTCACTATGGGTGCTGCAGTGCTCGCCGGCGCCATCGGCGGTGCGCTGGTCTCCCCCGCTCCTCTCGGCGCCGTCGCCAAGGAAATTGTCGAGCTCCTGGCCGATTCGAGCCAACTGCTCCAGGGCCAACGGGATCTTCAAAGCTCGTTGGACACCAAGATGTCCGAAGTCAAGACACTCGTCCAGCAGCAAGCCGAAAATTCCAACAAGTTAGCGGGCTCGATTGCGGGGATGCAAAAAACCGTCCAGGACCTGCAGGCGAATAGTCAGGCTCAGCTCAACTCTGCCACAACAGGTGTCCAGGGGCTGTCCGACAATTTTAGCGAACTCCAGGGCCGCCTGACCAAGATCAGTTCACAGCTTGGGGACATGCAGAATTCGCTTCAGAATTTAGACTCGAAGATTTCGACGCTAGCGCCCGCGACCGCTCCCCAAGGAACCGGCCAGCAACCGGCCGGGTCTACGTTCCCCAGTCCGAACATGCCATCAGCCGGTTCAAGTCAGAACGCACCTCCGCCCACCACGAATTCAGCCGCGAGCCAAAGTGGCGCACCTCCGGCCACAAATCCGGCAGGCGCACAGCAATCGCCGAGCAGCCCGGTGCCATCGGGGGATACGCTTTACAACAACGCTCTGAGCGACATCCTCACCCGAAAATACGACCTCGCGCAGCAGGAATGTCAGGACTATCTGAAGTATTATCCGAACGGCGCTTACGCCTCGAACGCCGTCTTCTATCTGGGTGAAGTAGCTCGCACGCAGAAGCGCTATGACGAGGCAATTGATTTCTACACGACGGTCCTTACCAGGTATCCGGACAGCTTCAAGTTGGTCTCCGCTTTGTACGAGCGCGGCGTCTGCTACAACTACCTCGGTCGCAAAACTCAGGCCATCGCCGATTTTCGCCAGGTGGTCCGCAAGTATCCGCACACCGACGAAGAGGGACGCTCACGCGAACGGTTGAAGGAACTCGGCGCTACCGCTTAGTTCGGCACCCACCCGAGCCGGGCTCGCCCTGCGCCCTGAATTCGTTCCCAGCGGAGCACAGGCACGGTCGCCGTGTATCGTTCCTATACCCTGCCCCGCTTTCTTGCTCTCAATTAAGAAGGGGTAGGAGCGGGCCTTTGAGTTTCGCTTCGCCCTGCTTTGCTTGCACGCCTTGCCCATGTTATCTTCCGGGCCGACAGTTCATACGATTCCGGCAAACTGCGGGGAGATAGGTTATGTCCGTCAACAAAGCAATCTTGGTCGGCCGATTAGGACGCGATCCCGAGGTGCGTTACACCTCCGGCGGCCAGGGCGTCTGCAACTTTACACTCGCTACCGACGAATCCTACAAGGACCGCAACGGTGAGCGGCAAAAGCGCACCGAGTGGCACCGCATCGTCCTGTGGGGAAAGCTTGCCGAGATCGCCCAGCAATACCTAAAAAAGGGAATGCTCGTCTACATCGAGGGCCGCATCCAGACGCGCCAATGGGACGATCAGAAGACCAATACCAAACGCACGTCTACCGAGATCGTCGGCAGCACGATGAAAATGCTGACCTCGCGGGCGGAATCGGGCGGCGGGGCTGCTCCGGCAGCATCCGCATCCGTGGATGACTTCCACCAGGGCGGCGGTGGCGGAGAAGATTTTGGCGGGAGCGCCGCGCCCAGCTCCGGTCCCGAAATCTCCGATGAGGACATCCCCTTCTAGTCCTGCGTTCTGCAAATATGCAGCATTTTTGTTTCTAGCGAGGGGTCGGCAATTCAGGCTGGGTGTGACGGTGAAACAGCAGGCTCGGCCGGCGCCGGCTCGTCCTCATCCTCGCCAACGAGCGGCAATGTAGGTAGGACTTCCGCAGCAATCGAGCGGTCAACCACTTGAACGTCGCGTCGCACTTTTCCATCGCGGAACTCGATAATTCTCTTCGCGTATTGCGCAATGTCCGGTTCGTGCGTCACCAGGATCACCGTCAGATTCTGATCGGTGTTGAGCCGCTGCATAATGTCCATGATTTCAACCGATGTGCGGCTATCAAGGTTGCCGGTGGGCTCATCGGCCAGCAAAATCGCTGGACGATTGACCAGCGCCCGCGCAATGGCCACGCGCTGCTGTTGCCCGCCCGACAACTGGCTCGGATGATGATGCGCGCGGTCCGCGAGGCCCACGCGCTCGAGCGATTCGCTCGCGCGCTTCTCGCGCTCTGCCTGCGGAATTCCCGCGTAAATGGTCGGCAACTCGACGTTCTCGAGCGCTGACGTCCTCGACAGCAGATTGAACTGCTGGAATACGAATCCGAGTTTTCGGTTACGAATTCTTGCCAACTCCGTCTTGGTCATCCCGGAGGCATCCACGCCATCCAGAAAGTAGTGGCCCTTGGTCGGTTTGTCCAGGCAACCCAGAATATTCATCAGCGTGGATTTCCCCGAACCCGACGCGCCCATCACGGCCACAAACTCGCCGGCCGAGATTTGCAGTGTTACGCCGCGCAGCGCATATACCTTTATTTCGCCGAGGTCGTACGTCTTGTGGACGTCTTCCAAGCGTATCAGCGCGCCGGCGCTCGCCGCCGATCTCGCAGTCTTCTCCACCGTCGCTGGCGCCTGTTCAGCCATTTCTTCTCCGCTAGCCCGCGAACGGAATGCCGCTCGCTTTCCCGAGTATATGCAGAATCTGTCCGATTGGGAATCAGGACGAAACCCATCTAGTTCGAGCTTCGCTTCTTTCGTTCTTCGTCAATCCGGCGAAGGACATCTTCAAACTTGGGCAACTGCTCTGGCGTCAAAATCGCGCGAATCTGGTCTCGTCCCTGATTGCGCGTCTGAGCGGTCATCTTCGTCGACTGATCGTGAATCGCGGCATATTGCCCATAAGTCTGGGCCAGAATTGTATCAAGTTGCTTTTGCTGATCGGCGGTGAGATTCAGTTCGTGCGTCATCCTATCCACTGTCCGCGCCCGCACGGCCATTGGGCTGCGATCCACCGGAGGTTGGACGTTAGCGCCCATCACCCTACTGCGGGCAAGATACATTCCGAGCCCGCCGATCGCCACGCCCAATACGAACACGGCGAGAACTAGTGCCAGCGCGGCGGTCTTGGTACGTTCACCTGCCATTGTCATGCTCCGCCAGCAAGACGAGCACGTCGTCCTTGGTCTGCGGCGCCGGCTGAATTTCCGGCTGCGGCACCAGCGCCGAGATTTCTTGTCCAAATTCCGCGGAGCGCGCCTGCGGCACGACAAACGCGTAGACGTAGAAACCCAGCAGCATTACCACTGTGGCCGCGGCAAGCGCCACGCGGCCCGCAAGTAGTTCGACCGGGCGCCAGAAAATGCTGCCACCGGGCGTTCGCCGCTCTTGGTCGGCTCGGATCGTCGCCAGCACGCGCGTGGAGAACCCGAAACCGGGCTCCGGCGCGGGCGCAATTCCCCAGCGCAACAATGTGCGCCCAAGTCCGGCGTCTTCAAATGCGGCGCGGCATCGGTCGCAACTTCCTACATGCCCGCGAAGATCGGGCTCCAGGGACACTTGATCCCCAGCCTCAGCATCTTCGAGCACGTTCTCGAGCCGCAAGGCGTAATCCTCGCAGACATCCTCAATAGGTTTCCGCTTCCACATGGCCCGTTATCCTCCTAACACGAACGCGGTTGCCGCTATCCGGCCCCAACCGTTTTTCGCGGCCTTGGCGGCGCATTTTGCAGACGGCGCCGGTAGACCTCTACCAGTTTGCCGCGCGCGCGAAACAGCCGCACCTTGACCGTGTTTACGTTCATCCCCAGGGTTTCGCTGATCTCTTCGACCGAAAAACCCTCTACTTCTTTCATCACCAGCATGGCCCGGTCTTCTTCGTCCAACTCGCTCAGCAAGCGTTCGATCAGTTCGCGCTGCTCCAGGCGTTTGGCCGCATCTTCCTTGGGCCTGTCCGCACCGAGCACTCCTTCGCTCACTGCCGCCATCTGGCGGGACTGCTCTTCACTCAAATCCGATTCGTAGACCAGCCGGCGGACTTTCTTCTTCCGCAAGTAGTCCCAGCATTCATTGACCGCAATCTTGTAAAGCCACGTTCCGAATGCCGACCGAAGATCGAAGCGCTTCAGCGAAAAGTAGGCCTTTACAAAGACCTGCTGCGCCACATCTTCGATGTCTTCCCCGCGCCGCAGAATTCCGCCCACCACCGCGAAGACGCGCTGCTGGTGCTTCGCCAGCAGTTCCTCATACGCGAAAACTTCTCCAGCTTGGGCGCGCCGGACCAATACGCGCTCGTCGCGCGCGGCCTTTTCCGCAGCCTCAGTCCGTTTACGGGTCGGGACTTCAATGTTTGGGACGTTAGCCATGATGTTTCGGTTACATTCTACCCTGCGAATGTGGCGTAAGTTTCGACTTGCATACACCGCTGACCTCTGCGATACTTGGCAACATGATTATTGGCGACCGTCTTCGCGTTTTGCGCGAAGAAAAGAAACTCTCACAAGGGGATATCGAAAAGCGCACCGGCCTGCTTCGGTGCTACATTTCGCGTGTCGAGAACGGTCACACCGTTCCGGCGATCGAGACGCTCGAGAAAATGGCGCGAGCTCTCGAGGTCCCACTCTATCAACTCTTCTACGACGGTGAGGAACCGCCCGAACTCCCGAACTTGCCCAAGCGCAAGTCCGCGGACGATATCGCATTTGGCAGCTCCGGTAAGGAAGCGCGTTTCCTCAGCAAGTTCCGCCGGCTTCTGGGCAAAGTGGAAGAAGGCGACCGCCGTCTTCTGCTTTACATGGCTCAGAAAATGGCCAGCCGTTAAGCAACCTGGGGCCGGGTTCTCTAAGCCCGGCTCGGTTCCTTCCCTGTCAAGTTCCGTCGCCCACGCGGGCCCACGCTGCGCAGACGGACGCGCTCCCGGAACTGCCCTAAGCTACTCCCATTCGATTGTGCCAGGCGGCTTCGAGCTGATGTCATAAACCACGCGGTTGATCCCCTGGACCTCGTTCACGATTCGCGTAGAGATTCGTTCGAGCATCGTATCCGGCAGCCGCGACCAGTCCGCCGTCATGGCATCTTCAGATTCCACTACACGCACCGCGACCGTCCAGCCGTAGCTCCGTTCGTCGCCCATGATCCCCACGCTGCGAACCGGCAGCAGCACCGCAAAGGCTTGCCATGTTTTCTCGTAAAGTCCGGCTCGGCGAATTTCTTCGACCACAATTGCATCCGCTTCGCGCGCAAGCACGAGCTTATCCGGCGTCACCTCGCCCAGCACCCGCACAGCGAGCCCCGGCCCGGGAAACGGCTGCTTGGTTAGCATCTCGCGCGGGAGCCCAAGCTCTGCACCGATGCGGCGCACTTCGTCCTTAAAAAGATCGCGCAACGGCTCGATCAGCTCAAAGGGCATGTCTGCCGGCAGGCCTCCCACATTGTGATGCGTCTTGATCGTTGCCGAGGGTCCCTTGACGGACACCGACTCGATCACGTCCGGATAGAGCGTCCCCTGCACGAGGTATTTCAGCCCGGCCGCCCCGCCGTTCATTCCCGCCGCTGCCAATTGCCGTGCCTGGTCTGCAAACACCGCAATGAACTCACTGCCAATCCGCTTGCGCTTCTCTTCCGGATCGGTTACGGACTTTAGGCGCGCGAGAAAGCGTTCCGACGCGTCCACGCCAATTACCTTCAGCCCGAGCCTGTCGCGCAAGAGCTCGAGCGTTTCTTCAAACTCATTCTTCCGCAGCAATCCGTTGTTGACGAAAATGTTCGTCAGCCGGTCGCCGATTGCGCGCTCGACCAGCACCGCGGCCACCGCCGAATCCACGCCGCCGCTCAGCGCGCAAATCGCCCGGCCATCTCCTACGCGCTGCCCAATGGCGGCAACGGTTTCGGTAATGAATGCGGCGCCGCTCCAATTGCGTGCGGCTCCGCACACCTCGAACACAAAATTCCGTAGGATCTCCGTCCCGCGTTCGGTGTGTTGCACCTCGGGATGAAACTGCACGGCGTAAATGCGGCGCTTCACGTCTTCAGCGGCGGAAATGGCATTGTCGGTGCGCCCCGTAATCGCGAAGCCGGGCGGCAGGGTGCGCACGTGATCGCCATGGTTGTTCCAAACTCGCAATTCGCCGGCAAATCCTCCGAACAGGCGCGATGAGCCGCACAAATCAAGCTTGGCGCGGCCATATTCCCGGCGGCCGGCACGCTGCACCTCGCCGCCCAGCGTATGCGTGATCCACTGCAATCCATAGCAGATGCCGAGCACCGGGAGTCCAAGGTTCAGCACGTCCGGATCGCACTTGGGCGCGCCTGCGTCGTACACGGAACTCGGTCCACCACTCAGGACGATGCCTACCGGCTCGAGCGCGCGAATCTCCTCCACCGAAGCCGTACACGGCAGAATTGACGAGAAGACCTGCTGTTCGCGGATCCTCCGCGCGATGAGCTGCGTGTATTGCCCCCCAAAATCGAGGACTACAACGCCGCCCCGCTCGCTCTTGGGATGGGATTCCGTCATGCTTGCGCTTGCAGCCGCCATAGTCTCCTTCTTCATCGGCTCACCGTTTGGCAACGCGATCTCACGCAACCCGCAGCACTCTCACCGCACGACAAGGTTCACCAGTTTATCCGGCACGACGATTCGTTTGACTATGCTCTTGCCGCTGAGCAGTTCGCTCACTTTGGGTTCAGCGAGCGCGCGCTCGGCCAGCGACTCCTGATCGAGCCCCGCGTCCACAACAATTTTTCCGCGGACCTTGCCGTTGATCTGCACCACCACTTCCACTTGCGATTCCGCCGCCAACTCGGCGCGATACGCCAGCCAAGTTGCCCGCGCCAAACCGCCCTCGTGCCCCAGCATCTCCCACAGCTCTTCCCCGAGATGCGGGGCCATAGGCGCGATCATCAGCGTGAGCAAATCGAGCACTTCCTTCACGACCGCCGGGCGCGTTCCTTCGCTGAGCGGCTCCCGGGCGTAAATCTCGTTCACGAGCTCCATGATCACCGCGATCGCACTGTTGAAGTGCCAGCGCGACTCGAAATCGTGCGTCACGCGCCGCAACGTCTGGTGCGTCTTGCGCAGCAGCGCCTTCTCTTTCTCGGTCGCTTCCGCCAAATCGGAAGACCCGGCAGTGCCCTTCACTGAGTCCGCGTGCCGGTCCACCAGCCGGAATACCCGGCTCAAAAACCGCGAGCAGCCCTCCACGCTCTGCTCACTCCATTCCATGTCTTTCTCGGGTGGCGCGGCAAATAGCGTGTAGAGCCTTCCGGTATCGGCCCCATATTTCACCGCCATATCCATCGCGCCGACGACGTTGCCTTTCGACTTCGACATCGCCGTTCCCCCTTTCAGCACGAGGCCTTGGCAGAATAGTCTTGTGAACGGTTCGTCCGCGGCAACCAGCCCGAGATCGCGCATCACCTTGCAGAAAAATCGCGCATAGAGCAGGTGCAAAATCGCATGCACGATGCCGCCGATATACTGGTCCACCGGAAACCAATAGCGCGCCAGCGCCGGATCGAACGCTTGACGATCGTTGTGCGGATCGAGATAGCGGAGGAAATACCAGGACGAATCCACGAACGTATCCATCGTGTCCGTCTCGCGCCTACCCGCGCCGCCGCACTTCGGACACTTCACGTTGACGAACTCGGGTGTCCCCGCCAGCGGCGATTGCCCCATGCCCGTAATGGAGACTTCCTCCGGCAGTTTTACCGGCAGTTGATCGTCCGGCACGGGCACCATTCCGCAGTGCTCACAATAAATTACCGGAATCGGCGTGCCCCAATAGCGCTGGCGCGAAATACCCCAATCGCGCAGCCGATAGGTCGTTTCGCCTTTCCCAAAGCCGCGCGCTTCCGCATCCGAAGTCATCTTCGCTAGCGCTTCTTCTGAGGCCATGCCGCTGTAAGGACCCGAATTCACAAGTCTGCCATAATCGGTATACGCCTGCTTTTGCGTCTGGCCGGCCAAAGGCGCATCTTCCGCCGGCTGGATCACAATTGGAATCGGCAGCCCGTACTTCGTGCAGAATTCGAAATCGCGTTCGTCGTGCGCCGGCACCGCCATCACCGCTCCCGTACCGTACTCCATCAGCACGAAATTCCCCACCCAGATCGGAATTTTGGCGCCGGTAAACGGATTCACGGCGTGGCCGCCGGTGAAAAATCCTTCCTTCTCGGCCGTTTCGAGGTCCTCCGCCTTCACGGAAGTCTGCCTCATTCGCGCCAGTTGGGCTTCGCCCTCTGCCTTCACGGGTGACGCCGCCAGCAACTCGTCCACCAGTGGGTGCGCAGGAGCCAGAATTACGGCAGACGCACCATAAATCGTGTCAATCCGCGTGGTGAAAACTTCCACGCTCTTCCCGCGCAGCTCTGCCACATCAAAACGCACGCGCGCCCCGCGCGATTTGCCGATCCAGTTCCGTTGCATGGCGACAACGCGTTCCGGCCAGCCTGGAGCGATCACGTCCAAGGCCGCCAGCAGTTCTTCGGTGTAACGCGTGATCCGGAAGAACCACTGCTCGATCTCGCGCGATTCCACGCGCGTATCTTCGTGTCTCCAGCAACATCCGTTGACGACTTGCTCGTTTGCCAGCACCGTCGCGCACTTGGGACACCAGTTCACGCGGCTCTTCTTGCGATAGGCCAAATCCCGTTCGAGCATGCGCAGGAATAGCCACTGGTTCCATTTGTAGTATTCCGGATCGCACGTCGCGATTTCGCGCCGCCAATCGTAGCTGAACCCGAACCGGTAGCAGACCTTCTTGAATTCAGCCGCGTTGCGCAGCGTCCACTCGCGCGGATGAATGTTGCGCTGTATCGCCGCGTTCTCCGCAGGCAGTCCAAACGCGTCCCAACCCATCGGATGCAGCACGTTGAAGCCACGCATGCGGCGATAGCGCGCCACTGTGTCGCCGATGGTGTAATTTCGCATGTGGCCCATGTGGAGTGTGCCGGAGGGATACGGCAGCATTTCAAGCAAGTAGTATTTCGGTTGTGGAGACTGGTCGTCCGCGCGGAATGCGTCTTGCTCTTCCCAAACTCGCTGCCACTTGGACTCGACTTCCTGGGGGATATACTCCGCCACGATTCCCTAACCTCTTCTCCACGATTTTTGGGCTTTCGATTTCGACCGCGCTGCCTTCGGGCGCTTCGTGCTTTTCGCGCGCGGCTTCCTCTTCGCCGCCGGCCTCGTCTTCTTTCTCTCTGTCCGCTTTTTCTGTTTTCGAGGCACCACCACCGCGCGCCCGATTTCCGAAGCCTTCCGGACCTTCGCCAGCATCGAAAATCCATCCTCGGCGTCCGGCACCTGCTCCACTGCAACGCCCACCAGTTTCCACAGCGCCGCCACGTTTCGCCGGTCGTCGCCGGGTTCGTCAATCGGAGTCTCCAGTAAGAACGCGCGCCCTGCTACGCGTTGTGGGGAAAGCAGCGGATGGCGCAGCAGACGCTCGAGCGCTTCCAGACCGATCTTTCCTCGCCCGATGTGCTCGTGACGATCCACACGCGAACCGTACAGCGTCTTCGAATCGTTCACGTGGAGCGCCATCACACGGTCCAGTCCCACCGTGCGCTCCACCAACTGAAGCGTCTGCTCCAAACCCTCTTCGGTGTGGATCGAATAACCGGCCTGAAACAGGTGCGCCGTGTCCAGGCAAACACCCAAGTCGAGTTCCGGCACGCCGTTCAGAATCGCGGACAGCTCTTCGATTTTCGCGCCCAGCGAATTGCCCATCCCTGCCGTGTTCTCGATCAGGATGTCCATCGCACCCAGGTTGATCCCGCGCGCGGACTGCCGCAGCGATTCGGCCACCACCGACGTCGCGGCCATTGTGTTGCCGTCACGCGCCGAGCCGGGATGCACGATCAGGTAGTCCGCGCCCAGCGACATCGCACGCACGATCTCATCGCGAAACGTTTGTATGGTCCGCACGCGCGCTACCGGGTCGCTCGAAGCCAGGTTGATCAAGTAATTCGCGTGGATCGCCACGGGCCCCAGGGACAATTCCCTGCGCCGCGCCAGGAACCGCGCTGTATCCACGTCCGGAATACGGGTTCGCCCAGGGCGCGGCCACATCCGCGGGCTGGTCGAAAATATCTGTAGCGCGTTGCAGCCGAGCTTGTGCGCAATATCGAGCGAACGGGCGATATCGCCCGCTATGGTCGTGTGGATTCCAATGCGGAAGCTGCCGTCTCGCCAAGCCGGTGGAGCGGCGGGAGGCTCCGGCTCGGGACGGTATTCATCCTCGGGGTCATACACCACATCGAATTTACGCTCGGGCTCGGACATGTCAGGTATGGGCTCGCTGAGACGGCAGAATCGCTCTAAGTTTTCATTTTAGCTGAGCTTGCGCCGCGTGCAAAGGATTCTCGCATGGGCCTGCTATTAGCCCTACCTCAAACGGCGCCCGCCGACGAACCGCAACAATCCTCGCTGTGCCGGGTTTAGTAGACTGCGGTTTCGACACGACACGATCCCCGCGCCTTGAAGGCACCTCGGGGTTCAAGTAACCTCGAACTGCATACATTCCCCCGGTCTGCCCCAGCCCGATGCGGCGCCCAGGTTCAGCCGTTCGGCGGCTGCCGCGCAATAGAAGGACGATCTAACGAGGTGACACAATATGCGTAACTTTCGCACCATCCGCTGGCTCTTACTCGCGCTCTTAATGCTGGCGATTCCCGCAGCATCTCATGCGCAGATCGCCGTCGGACTTTCGATCAGGATCGCTCCACCCATTCTGCCGGTGTACACCCAACCGATCTGCCCCGAACCGGGATACATCTGGACGCCCGGCTACTGGGGCTACGGTTCTGACGGTTACTACTGGGTTCCCGGCACGTGGGTGATGGCACCCGAGGTCGGTTTCCTCTGGACCCCCGGCTACTGGGGTTGGGCAGGTGGTCTCTATGCCTGGCATGGCGGCTATTGGGGCCCTCACGTCGGCTTCTACGGGGGCGTTAACTATGGCTTCGGCTACGGGGGCGTCGGGTTCGCCGGCGGCTATTGGAACCACGACGTCTTCGCGTATAACCGCGCATACTCGAACGTCAACGTCTCGGTGATCCACAATACCTACACGAAGACCGTCATCAACAACAACACGACAATTAATCGCACCAGCTACAACGGGGGCGCCGGCGGCATCAACGCGCGTCCCACGGCCGATGAAGAGGCTGCCGCGCACGAGCATCACGTCGATGCCACGTCCGCGCAGGTGCAGCACGAGCACGCCGCCAGCACCGATCGCGCCATGCTTGCATCCGAGAATCACGGCCGGCCGTCCGTCGCCGCCACGTCGAGGCCGGGTGAGTTCAGCGGCAACGGCGTTGTCGGCTCCCGCGGAACCGCCCCCGTCCATGCCAACGACCGTCCGCCCACGAGTGGCGCCGGCGCATCGCCCAATCATCCCGTAACGGCGGATCGCACTGCGGGCTCAGGCAACGATCGGCCCAACACCGCCGCCACCGGCAACGCGGCCAATGGCGGACACCCGAACAACGCGACGCCCGCCGACCGGAAGGTGAACACGCCCCCGGCCAGCAGCAACCACTCAAACGCAAAACCGCAGAGCAAGCCGGCTCCAAAGCCCAAGCCGAGCAAGCCGCCCAAGGACAACAAGAAGGGCGAAGACCACGGCAGGGGTTAAGCGAAGTGAAGAGCTGAATGTCAATTCACGCGCCGGGGACCCTAGGATCCCCGGCGTTTTTTTTGCCTCAGAGTTCGTTCGGAAAGAACGTTCGATCTTCCCCGATTTCATGGATCGCGTTCACCAGCCGTTCGCTGATGTCGCTTTTTGAGATGTAGCCCCGCACGCCAATCTCCTTTGCGGCTTGTATCACCTCTTTGTTCTCGTACATTGTCAGAATCAGGATCGGCGTCTCGGGCGAGACGCTCGCGAGCCTGCGGGCCGCCTCCAGCCCGTTCATCACCGGCATCGTCACATCCATCAGCACTAGGTCGGGCTTCAACTCCAGTGTCTTTTGAATCGCTTCCCGTCCATTCACAGCCTTGCCACACACTTCCATCCAAACCTCCTTCTGCAAGAGTGCGCATAACCCCTCGATGAATTTGGGGTGGTCGTCCACGATAAGGATCCGCACAGGGTCGTCTCGATGCTCGTTGCTATCTAAAATTATACGAGCGCCGAGAATACTGCGAACTACGTAGGGTAAACCACATTGTGAAAGCGGCCAGCTTTTAGGGATTTACCGGCTGGTTGAGGTGAATCGAAAGCGAAAGCAGGGCAGCGGCAAATCGAAACCGCTTCACTTCGCTTTGGCGCTAGCTGAGCGCGGCTTCTTCGCGGACACCGGAGGTTCGTCGGGAATCACCACAACGGCCTTGGCCACCGAATCGAACACCTGCCGGAGTAGCGGATTTCAATTCGAGCAACGGGCTTTTCGCTTCCTCGAGGGACCGGACCGCGCACACCCAAATTGGAGACCCATCGGCAAGCTTCCTGAAGATATCGTACGGGGACTCCATATCGGCCTCAGCAAGAGAACGTGCGTTTCGGTAAGGCGAAATCGCAACGGCCGAACTTCGTTAGGAAGTGTTACTCTCACGGATCGGCGAAGTCAAGGACGCTCACGGCGTGCCTCCGGTTGCGCCATATTCTTTCCCTGACAGTTTTCACGACCCTTGTGCGCCCCGCGCAGCCGGCCCCAACCCGGCCAGCACGCCATCAATCTCGATCATGGCCTGGTCTATCTGGCGCAGCCGTTCTTCCCTATCCTCAATCATGGCCGAGCCGGCAACCGCAGCCACCGCTTCGCGCACTTGGCGGTTCAAATCGGCGATTAGGGCCATGCGCTCCTTCAGCCGTTCGAAACTCGCCTTCTCATAGCTGGCCGAAAGATAAAACAGCAGAAAAAGCGCCCCCAGGATTCCGATCGCGATGTCGTTCAGCAAGGTGGACGCTCCGGAGACTCCTAGCTTCGAAAGAATGAGGTCAATCGTATAGCTCGCCGCAAAGAGCACCAGCCCGGTCACAACCGCAGGGCGAATCCGGTCAAACGCCAGCCAAGCTGGCAGCATCCTCTTTTGTGATTCCACAGATTTTCTCCTACGGCCTGCCACAAGCATACGCCATGCGCCGCTAAAGGGCCCGCCTAAGTCCAAGCGAAACCGCAGGTCGATGCACAGGACATCAGTCTGGAGAGGCAAGCCACGCTGCTTCGCGATAGTTCTGCCTTCTTGCTTCTGTCTCTTTGCCTCCCCGTCACGCCTGCATTAGACTGAAAGCTCCCAATCACACAAGCGGCGCCGCTAACTTCGCGCGGCCGTTTTGCAGCCAGGAGCCGTCAATGCTTGTCGTCATGGAAGCGCACGCCACCGAGCAACAGATACGCGCCGTTTGCCAGCGTATCGAGTCTGCCGGGATGAAGGCGCACCCGATCCCAGGTGCTGCTCGCACAGCCATCGGCATCACCGGCAACACGGGCGCGGTGGACGTCGGCACGCTGGAAAGCATGAGCGGGGTCGTCGAATGCATCCCGGTTAGCAAACCATATAAGCTTGTAAGCCGCGAGCTGAAGGAAGATAACAGCGTCATCACGATCCCGACTCCCGCCGGCGCGGTGCAGATCGGCGGCAATGCGGTTGCTTTGGTGGCCGGGCCCTGCGCCGTCGAAACCCGCGAGCAGGTGCTCGCCATCGCCAAAGGCATCGCTGGCTCCGGCGTCAAGCTTTTTCGCGGCGGCGCCTATAAACCGCGCACGTCCCCGTACAGCTTCCAGGGACTCGGCGAAGACGGCCTGAAGATTCTGAGTGAAGTTCGCGAACGCTACGGGTTTGGCATCGTCACCGAAGCCGTGGACCACGAAAGCCTCGACCTCGTTGAAAAATATGCCGACGTGATCCAGATCGGCGCGCGCAACATGCAGAATTTTTCCCTGCTCAAGCGGGCCGGGCGGGCGAAGAAACCTGTGCTCCTGAAGCGCGGATTGTCCGCGACGCTAGACGAATTCCTGATGGCCGCCGAGTACGTGATGTCCGAAGGAAACTACCAAGTGATCCTGTGCGAGCGAGGTGTCCGCACCTTCGCCGACCACTCGCGCAACACGCTTGATCTCACCGTGGTTCCTGCGGTCAAGCGGTTGAGCCACCTGCCGATCGTCGTGGACCCGAGCCACGGCACGGGCCGGCGCAACAAAGTTCTGCCGCTCTCGCGTGCCGCCGTCGCGGTGGGAGCCGACGGTATCCTGGTCGAGGTCCATCACGATCCTGACAACGCGCTCTCCGACGGCATGCAATCCATCCTTCCCCGTGAGTTCTTACAGCTCACCGAAGAGGTCCGCCAAATTGCCGCCGTGCTCCACCGCTCCATAAATTAGCCGGTCCGTTTCGGGTCCACCGCGCCCGGCGTCATCACGTCGCGCGTGAACTGATATCATGCGCCGAACATGCGCTGGCGGATTCCCTATCGGCTCCTGATTGTCGTCGCAATTCTCGTTGGACTTGCGGCGCGCGAAATTGCCATGCAGCAGAAGCCGTCCTTTCTTCGGCCGGGGCTGAAACTTTCCGCTTATGTCGCCGACGTTGGCGATGGCGCCGTCTCCGTGGTGGATTTGGTGAGCCTCAGCGTGCGCGCCACGGTTCCGGTTGGTCCGGAACCCTCGGGTTTGCGGGCGCATCCCACGCGCAAGGAAATTTGGGGCGTCTCCACCGGCGGCGGCTACCTCTGGATTCTCGACGCGCCAACCGATCGTGTCGTCGCGCGAATCCCTGTGGGTGCCGCGCCCTATGCCGTGGACTTCTCGCCCGACGGCCGGCGCGCCTACGTCGCGGCATCGGGCGCGAACGTGGTGCTCGCAATTGACTGCCAATCGCGAGCGATTTTGACAACGGCACGCACGGGCCGCGGACCCTGGCTGGCACGCGTCACGCCCGATGGGAAATTGGTGGTCGTGACGAATCGCGACGACGCTACGCTGCAGGTGTTCGACGCGGAGACGCTGGCGCTGCGCGCCACCATTCCCGTCGCCGCGGGGCCCGCGCAAATCGCGATTCTCCCGGACAGTTCCACAGCTTTTGTCTCGGCGACAACGGCGAATCAGGTTTCCGTCGTGGACTTGCGCCGCAATGCCCTGCTGAGCAATCTGCCTCTTCCCGGAAAACCCGAAGCACTGTTGCTCAAACCCGATGGCGGCGAACTCTACGTGACCGTGCCCGGGGCGCACGAACTCGCCATCATCAACACGTGGACGCATGAGCTGACGGACTCGATGTTGCTTGGCTCGATGCCACTCGACGGCACGATCTCGCCGGATGGCTCGACGCTCTATATCGGCGACTCCGCCGCGAATCGTATCCTGGTGGTGGACTCTGCCTACCACACGCTGCGGTCTGCCGGCCTCGGAGCCGCTGGAGTCCCACCCAACGTGGGCTCGCGCCCCGGTATTTGTGAACTGGTGCCGAGCGGCGACCTACTGCTCGCTGTCGACGAAGGTTCGAATGACCTCGCGGTGATTCGCATTCGCCAGCAGGATCTGGTGCTCATCACTCTCGTGCCTGTTGGAAATTCCCCGCGCGATCTCGCCATCAAACTGTACTGACCAGATTCGCGGAAAAAGCCATCTTCAACTCTCTACTCTTAAGCCTGCCGTTTGGCGTTGAGCCGCGCTAAAGCTTGGGCCAGGCGAAAACGTCAGTGCCGAGGCGAATGTCGAGCCAGCCTTCTGCGGGCAGCACATCCACGGGCAGACCGCCTTGCCAGAGCGAAACGTTGAGCGCGAGCGCGCTGCGGCCCACGCATTCGATCAGGCTGTGCCCTATCGAAACCTCGAGAATGCTGCCGAAGGCAGCCTTCATATGCAAGCTCGAGCCGAGCGGACACACGTCGTTCATCTCCACATGGAATCCGGAGACGCAGCCGTCCGCGATGTTGACGTGAACCCGCAGCTCCCGCGCGGCGCGAATGACGATGCGAAATTCACAATCGCGGAGATTCTTCGCCACCTCGGCCACCGGATCAACGCGCAGGTACAGTTGATCGTCATCAAATCCATAGTGCAGAGCATTCAGGAAGTAGGCGCGGCCGTGCATCGAGCCCAAGCGCCGGTCGGCTGAATAAAGCCCGGCTCCGAGCCATTCAAAGTAATTCGTTTCGCGCCCATCCACGCTGACGTGGAGAAACGTCTGCGGCGGCACAGCTTGTGCGTGCTCGGGCTGCAGTTTGATCGGCTCGGCCAATTCGTCGGGCGCTTCGCGTCCAAGGCGGATATAAACTTCGGTGAGGAGAGTCCTGTAGAAAGCGTCAAACTCCGCATCGTTTGCTGTGCTGTGTTCGGGCCCGTACCACCAGCACCAATCGCTGCCTTCCGCGGCGAGCAGAGCTTCATATGCATTGGCGAGCTGCTCTTCGGTGGGAGCTTGCGTGCTTCCCTGCTCGAGCGCATTTTTCGCGCGGTCATATGTATCGCGAGCGGCGCGGAGCAACGTCCATGCCGCGATATCCTCCGGGCTGCCGATCCAAACGTCGAAATTTGCGTTGATCCATGAACCCGGCACCACGGATTGCACCGTGGATATTTCACCGGCGGCGTCGAGCGCTTCGGAAGCCGTCAGCGCGCGAATATCCGGATCGGATTCAATGCGGCGGTAAAACTGGCGGAGAAATTCGCGGCCGTTCCCCGGAAAATACTCCCACGCGTTCTCGCCATCAAGAATCACAGATACCGTCAGCGGGCGCCCGATCTGCACTCGTTCGCCGATGGCGCGGATGCGGTAGTGGAAATCCTCGGCCGCGGCGGTGGCGCTCATCCGGCTGTAGACGAAGCCGATAAGGTCGGAAAGATAGTGGTCGCGAAAAAAGCCGGTAATCTCCTTCTCGCCGCGGCGCACTCGCAAGGGCGAATAGAGGCGCTCGGCATTCGCCGGGATGCCGGACGCATCCCGTCCAAAGCCAATGCTAAGTGTACGGCCGAGCACCCCTTCGTCGGTGCCGAACCAGCGAAACCCGAGCTCGGCGGCAAGTTCGAGCGTCTGATCAGAGACCGAGCCCTCGGAAGGCCATAAGCCCGAAGGCGGCTGCCCGAATGTACGCTCATGGTAGCTGCGCGCGCGCCGCAGTTGCTCTCGCGCGTCTTCTGGATGCCGGAACGGCGGCTGCAGCGGAGGGCTGCCGGGATTCGAAATGCGTCCGCTATCCGAATCGCAGACCAGCGGCAAAATGGGGTGGTAGTATGGCGTGGTCGAAATTTCAATCTGCCCGCTATCCATCGCCCGGCGATATTCTGGCAAGACATCATGTAATAGTTGAAGTTGTTTCTCGCGAAGCCCTTGCTTGTCCTCTTCACTGAAATTCGCACCCTTGCGGGCGAGGCGCTGTAGGAGAGAGTCGTCAGCCAGCCACTGTTCATCCATCCAAGCAAGCTGAGACAAAAGTTGAAGGTCGCGCCAGTCACGTAGACTGAAAATCTCTACTGGCTGCAGATCGTCACTTGCCTGTTTATACCGGTCGAATAGCTCTGCGAACCTTGGCCATCGCCGCAGCAGGTTTTCGTGATTGATCTGAAAGGCCCGTTCCAAAATCTCAAGTTTTTCTTTAATATCTAATCCTTCCGCCCGACGAAACGCCAGGTCGAACCACGGCTCGTCAAAACTTCCGCTCGCATATTCCTCGAGTTGCGCCCCAAGCGAGGGCACAACATTGAATGTGGCATGCACTTTCGGAAACTCGCGCAACACGTGCACCATGCCCCAGTAATCCTTCAGCGCGTGCAGGCGCGTCCACGGCAACACGTAGCGTCCGGTTGCCGGGTCGCGATATTGCGGCTGGTGCATGTGCCATAACAAAACTAGGTGAACGCGATTCATTCCGTTTGCATCTCTTAGTAGACCGCCCTTCGCAAGTAGTGCGGCGTGCTAGAATGGCGGCAATCCAGCGATGCGACTGATCAACCGCTACATCTGCCGCGAAGTATTCTCACATGCGCTGCTGGGTCTCGTCATATTTACATTCGTTTTTTTTATCCCACAACTTGTACGTTTGATGGAATTCGTCGTGCGCCATTCGGCTTCGCCGGGGCGTCTGGCGCTGTTGTTTCTGTGCACCTTTCCGCGCGTGCTTACGTTCACGCTTCCGATCGCGGTCCTGGTCGGCGTGCTGATCGGGTTGGGACGCATGTCCGCCGATAGCGAACTGATTGCGCTGAGCGCGCTGGGCGTGGGGCTGCGGCGCGTGCTGCTGCCGGTGGGCGTCCTCGCACTTGGCACCAGCATTTTGACGCTAGCGATCACGCTGTGGGCCGAGCCCGCGGCGCTGCGCACGATCCGTCAGACGCAGGACCAATTGATGGCGTCGGAGGCATCGTTTCAGATTCAGCCTCGGGTGTTCGATGAGCCGTCCCCGCACATGGTGCTCTACGTGGAAGATGCCACCGCTTCCGCCACGCACTGGCGCGGCGTATTTCTTGCCGAAACCGGGTCCGATGGAAACTCCCAACTGACGCTCGCGGAGGATGCAATTGTAATTGCCGATCGCGCCGAGGACAAGTTAGAGCTGCACCTGCACGATGGCAGCACGCACGAGTACGCGGCCAATCAGCCGGATCATTACAACGTTTCGACATTTGCAGAAAGCGATTTTCCGGTGGAGTTTGCAGATGCCGGCACGGGCCGCTCCAGTGAGCCTAGCAACGCTGAACGCCCGATGAGTGCGCTGCTGGCGACGACGGGGCCGGCGTGGCGCGAAGCGCGAGTCGAGTTGCAGGAAAGATTCGCTTTTCCTGGGGCGTGCATCGTGTTTGCGTTTTTAGCGGTCCCGTTGGCGGCCCGGCCGAGGCGCGGCGGGCGCGCGATGGGCTTTATCGTTTCGCTGCTGCTGGTTTGTGCCTACTACCTGATTCTGGTGCTGGGAACGGGCTTTGCGCGGCAAGGAAAGCTATCGCCGGCGGTAGGCGTTTGGGCGGCTAATTTTTTTACGGGCTTCTTTGGGCTCGCACTTCTACCGGGAATGGAGCACATCCGCGGCGAAAACTGGTTCAATCATGCAGCTGCGGCAATATCGGCGTGGGTTCGCGATTTGCGTTTTGGCAAGACGAAAGCGGCTTCGGCGGCCGCAAACAACGGCGACAATGGGTCCTCACGGGCTCGCTTGACTCCGATCCGGCCCAACATGACCCGCGAGCGTTACCGCTCGGGATTTCCGCTGAAAATGGACCTGTACGTACTGCGAAATTTCCTTTTCTATTTCGGGCTGATCCTAGCGGGGTTTATTTTTCTATTTGAAATTTTCACCTTCTTTGAATTGCTCGACGATATCGCGAGGCATCACACGCCGTTCATCATTGTGACGAACTACTTTCGTTATCAGATCCCTTTTCTGTTTTATCAGATCGCGCCGCTCGGAGCTCTGGTAGCAGCGCTGGTAACCATTGGGGTGATGACGAAAAACAACGAGATTGTCGCGTTCAAAGCGAGCGGCGTAAGTCTCTACCGGCTGGCGCTGCCGCTGGTTGCCGCGAGCGCCGCGCTGGCTGCGGGCCTGCTGGTGCTCGATAACACGTATCTGCCGGCGTTCAATCAGCGCCAGGACGAACTCCGCAACGAAATCAAAGCGCGTCCCCCGCAAACCTACCTGCAAGCCGACCGGCGATGGATTTTCGGAAACGGCGAAAAGGTCTACAACTATGCCGTCTTCGATCCCGATCAGAACCTCTTTGGCGGACTGAACGTCTTCGAACTCGACCCGCAAACTTTTCAATTGCGGCGCCGCGTGCATGCAGACCGCGCCGTATGGTCCTCGCAGCAGAACACCTGGCTCTTAAGCGATGGCTGGGTGAGGGATTTCGATGGCCCGCACATTATTCGCTACTCACCTTTCAGGAAGTATGCACTCGCCGAACTTTCCGAGCCGCCGAGCTACTTCAATAGCGAAGTCCGGCAATCGCAAGAGATGGATTGGCGTGAGCTCAAGAATTACATTGGGGAATTGCAGCAGGAAGGCTTCGATGTCACGCGTTTGACCGTACAGTTGCATAAAAAATTGGCGTTCCCCTTGATCGCTCCCATCATCACGATGCTCGCCATACCCTTTGCATTGCTGGTCGGCACCCGCGGCGCCGTGGGAGGATTGGCAATGGGGGTCGGAATCGCCATCCTTTACTGGGCGGCCTCGAATTTACTTGAGGCTTTGGGGGGAGTGGGTCAGCTTCCCGCACTGCTGGCGGGATGGGCACCCGACGCGATCTTCCTTCTGTTGGCCAGTTATTTCTTCTTGAAGATGCCTACGTGATACAAGCACACTTCATGTACTACTTCTATGGTGCCACTGCAATTGTGACTCGCAAATGGTAAGGCCGCCACTGTCGAGTCAACGCGTTGACGCTTTGCATGAAATTCCTATCCAGACCACACCTGGGAGTCCTGCGCCTGGAGGGAGCCTTTGTTCGAGTATTACCGCAGATGTCTGCGCGCCGACATCTGCGGCAGCTTACCGTCCGATTGAACGCGGCAGGAGAGATCGAATCCTTCGAATCGCCAAATCAATCTCGGCTTGAATCACAAAGACTGTGTCTCTAGTACGCGTGTCGATCAGGCGATCCTTGATCGTTGTCTCCGCCCCGGATCAGTGCTGCCGCAGATCCCAATGATGAGACTCTGCACCCCGCTTCGCTACGCCGCTTTCTTCCGGCCTTGCTTCGCCGGCTTCCTTCTCTTCTTGCCGGCGGACTTTTCCTCGATGACGGCCTGCGCCGCTGCCAGCCGCGAGATGGGGACACGAAAGGGCGAGGCGCTGACGTAGTTCATGCCAACCTCGTAGCAGAATTTCACGCTCTCGGCATCGCCACCGTGCTCGCCGCAAATACCAATCTTTAGTTTGGGATTTGTTGCGCGGCCACGTTCGATTGCCCAGCGGATTAGCATGCCCACGCCCTCGCGGTCGAGCGTCTGGAAGGGATCGGCCTTGAAGATCCCGGCCTTCTTCTCGTCCACGTAATCGGGCAGGAAGCGGCCAGCATCATCGCGCGAAAGGCCCATCGTCGTTTGCGTAAGATCGTTCGTGCCAAAAGAGAAGAATTCCGCGACCTCCGCGATCTGATCGGCAAGCAAAGCGGCGCGCGGCAATTCGATCATCGTGCCCACGAGATATTCGACCTTGGCGCCTTTCTCGCGCATTACTTCAGTAGCGACGCGGCGCGTCGCGTCAGTGAGGATTTGAAGCTCCTTCTTGTCAAGGGTAAGTGGGTGCATGATCTCAGGCAGTACTTCAATTTTATTCGCCTTGCACTCGATGGCGGCTTCAATGATCGCGCGGACCTGCATCTCAAGTATTTCAGGATACGTGATGGAGAGCCGGCACCCGCGATGGCCGAGCATCGGGTTGGCTTCATGTAATTGTTCCACCCTTCGCGTTACCACTTCGACGTTTACACCGATCTTTGCGGCGAGTTCCTTCTGCTTATCCAGATCGTGCGGAACGAATTCATGCAGCGGAGGATCAATCAATCGGATCGTGACCGGGTATCCATCCATCGCCCGAAAGATCCCGATGAAATCGCGACGCTGGAACGGCAGCAGCTTGCCCAGAGCCTTCCTTCGAGCTTCGGGTGAATCTGCCACAATCATTTCTTGAATGGCGAGCTGCCGCTCGACGCTCTTCTCCGGTTGCTCGAAGTCCTTGAAGAACATGTGCTCGGTGCGGCAAAGCCCTATGCCTTCAGCGCCCATTTCGCGCGCTTTCGTCGCGTCGTGCGGCGTATCGGCGTTGGTGCGCACACCGAGGCGGCGGAAGGAATCGGCCCATTTCATCAGCTCGTAGTAAGTCTTCGGCAGTTCGGGCATCACAAGATCCATCTTCCCTTCGAAGACGGATCCCTCGCTGCCATCCATGGTGATCCAATCGCCTTGGTTGACAACATGGCCGCCGGTCCGCATCCTCTTCTTCGAGTAATCGACGTCCATACTTTCGCATCCGACGATGCAGCACTTGCCCCAGCCGCGGGCAACCACGGCGGCGTGGCTTGTCTTTCCTCCGGTGGCCGTTAGAATGCCCTGTGCGACGAACATTCCGCCCACATCCTCCGGACTGGTTTCACGGCGCACGAGGATGACCTTCTCTCCTCTTTGCGCCCACTCTTCGGCTTCGGGGGCGCTGAATACGACGCGGCCGGTCGCGGCGCCCGGGACGGCGTTGATGCCCTCGCAAAGCTTGCGCTTTTGCAAATCGACGCGGGACTTTGCATCAATCACTGGGTAGAAGAGACGCTCGATATCTTCAGGTTTTACTCGAAGAATCGCTTCCTCGCGCGAGATGAGGCGTTCGTTGGCCATGTCCACCGCCATGCGAAACGTTGCGGCTGGCGCACGCTTGCCAGTGCGCGTCTGGAGCATGTACAGCTTGCCCTCTTCGACGGTGAACTCCATGTCCTGCATGTCGCGGTAGTGCTTTTCCAGAATATCGCGGACGCGCTCTAGTTGCGTGTATACCCTTGGCATGCGCTTGGCCATTTCGTTGAGGTGCATCGGCGTGCGGATGCCCGCAACGACGTCCTCGCCCTGCGCATTGATCAGGAAATCACCGTAAAAGGTCTTTTCGCCGCTCGACGGGTCTCGCGTGAAGCAGACGCCGGTGCCTGAGTTCTCACCAGAATTGCCGAAGACCATCTGGACGACGTTGACGGCTGTCCCCAACAGCCCGATGATTTTTTCCACGCGGCGATAGGTCACCGCCTTCTCGGCCATCCAGGATTCAAAAACGGCGCCGATCGCACCCCAAAGCTGTTCGAGCGGGTCCTCGGGGAAGTCCTTCCCCGTCTTCTTCTTGAAGTGTTGCTTGTACTCCTTCACCAGCTCGCGCCAACCCTCAGCCGTAACTTGAGTATCGTCTTTCACCCCGGTTCGAGATTTCATCTCCCGCAGCAGATGCTCAAGTTCTTCTTTCGGCAATCCAATCACTACGCTCGAATACATCTGCACAAAGCGGCGGTAGGCGTCATAGGCAAAGCGCTCGTTTTTCGTGTTCTTGGCCAGAGCGGCGACGCATTTTTCATTGAGGCCGAGATTCAAGATCGTTTCCATCATTCCCGGCATCGAACGCGCCGAGCCGGATCGCACGCTAACCAAAAGAGGATCCTTTGGGTCACCCAGCCGCTTGCCGGTAGCCTTCTCGAGGCGCTTTAGGTTCGCCTGTACCTGGCCGCGAAGCTCCGCCGGATACTTGTGTTCATGCTTTAGGTAGTAGTCGCAGGTTTCCGTGGTGATTGTGAATCCTGCGGGGACAGGGAGGCCAATGCGGGTCATTTCGGCGAGCCCGGCGCCCTTGCCGCCGAGCACCTCCCTCATATCGCCGTCTCCCTCCGCTTTACCTGCCCCGAAAAAATAGACGTATCTCTTCACTGTAGCGTGTCCTTTCCCGTAATTCAGTATTCAAGTTTCCCTTTAAAACTTAAGTGAATTTGTCGGCGCGCCGACTCGCGTTGTCACGCACACACAGCATCGCGAGAGACCTAGCGGCTGTCGCCCGTAGCGATCTCTGAAAAGTCCGCGATCGTCGAAAATTCTCTGAGCAATTCGGCGAGCAACGTAAGCCGATTGCGGCGCACGGCTTCGCTCTCCGCCATGACCAATACATCTTCGAAGAAGCGGTCCACCAAGGGGCGCATGTCGGCGATGGATTGCAGCGCCTCGCGATACTTCCCCGCCCGCTTGTCAGCGGCGGCCCGCTTCGCGGTCATTTTCGCTGCCTCGTGGAGGGCGCGCTCGGCCGGTTGCTCAAAAAGCTCCGCATTCACATCCGGCATTTGCCATTTCTCCGCCGGGCCGGCTTTATCAATAATTCTACGAATACGCTTGAACGAGACGGCGAGGGGTTCAAAATTCTTCGTCCGCCGAATGGCCTTGACGGCTTTGATGCGGCGCACCGCATCCACGAGATCATCCGCCCCGGCTGCCAGCGCGGCATTGACCTCGTCATAAGCAAAGCCCAGCCTCTCCCGCATTACGAATCGCGCGCGATCCAAAATGAATTCCCGAACCTTCGCTTCAATGTCAGGTTTTACTTTAATGTGTGGCGCGTGCTTGGCGAGGGCCAGGGCCGAAGTTGAAATCGCCGCCGAGAATGAGACGGGCAGCTTGCGCTCAAGTATTATCTTAACTACTCCAAGAGCCGCTCGCCGCAAACCGAACGGATCACTTGAGCCAGTCGGCATTAAATCGGAAGCGATACATCCGGTAAGGGCGTCAAGCTTATCGGCGAGGGCGACCGCGCAGCCAGTCAGATTTGAAGGTATCTCTTCGTCCAAGCCTGCCGGACGATAATGGTCGTAGATGGCTCTTGCTATTTCGTCAGGTTCTCCTTGAGATTCCGCGTATAGACCACCAACGATGCCTTGCAGTTCGGGGAACTCTCGAACCATGTCGGTCGAGAGATCGCACTTGGAAAGCTCGGCCGCGCGGTCGGCGCTGGCCGTGCTAGCCTGAGAAATGCCCGCAGCAAACCACTGCTCCGCGAACCATCGCGCAACCATACGCATGCGCTCGACCTTGTCGAAGTAACTGCCTAGTCGCGACTCGTATGTCACCTGCGCGAGCTTGGGTAGATAGTCGGCCAAGAGCCGCTTCTGGTCCGATTGCCAAAAGAACTGCGCATCGGCAAAGCGAGCGCGCAAAACACGCTCATGCCCTGCTTGGACGAGCCCCTGTGAATCACGATCCAAGTTGATGACGGCCAGAAAATGCGGCGCAAGTCCGCCACGCGATTCCAGGGCGAAGTATTTCTGGTGGCCGCGCATCACGGTGATCAGTATTTCCTCCGGCAAACTGAGGAATGCGGGGTCGAAATTGCCGAGAATCACCGCAGGATATTCGTTCAGGTAGGTGACGGTATCCAACAGACCGGCGTCGTGGTGCAGCTTAAAGCCGCGCTTGCCGGCTCGCTTCGCCAATTCGAGTTCGATTTTCTTACGCCGAACCTCGGGCCGCACGATCACGAAGTTTTTCCGTAGGGCCGGTTCGTATGCAGCGAGGTTGCGAATCGGGATATGCGCCTTCCCGAGAAAGCGGTGCCCCGCCGAGTCGCGGCCGGCGCGGACGGCAGCGATCTCAATGGGAAGAACCTTGCCTCCCAGCAACGCCACCAGCCAGCGTATGGGACGGATAAAGCGCAGACCCTCTTTGCCGGTCCAATACATCGCACGCGGCCAGGGGATTTCTGCAATGGCGCGGGGGATGATCTCGCCGAGAATCTGCTCCGCCGGGCGGCCGCGCGTGACGATTTTCGCAGCCATATACTCGCCGCGCGCGGTCGAGACGAAGTAGGTCTTCGCTAGCGTGATCCCCTGTTTGCTAGCAAAACTCTCTGCCGCTTTTGTCGGCACGCCGACATTGTCGTATGCGATCGACTTGGGGGGACCCACGACTTCGCGCTCGCTGTCCGCCTGTTTCAAAAGCAAGCCTTTGCAAATCGCAGCGATCCTGCGGGGTGCGCCAAATATCTCAACTTGTTCTTTATCCAGAAGACTATTCGTAGCTAGATATTTCTCAAGTATCACTCGGAATTCGGCGCAGGCTTTGGGAATCATGCCGGCTGGAATTTCTTCGCAGCCGATCTCGAGCAGGAAATCCGCCTTCGCGTTCACGCGGACTCCTTAAGCGAGGAGTCCACGACCGAAGGTTCCACTTGATCAAGGTAAAGCTGCGCCACACGGCAGGCGAGTTGCCGCACACGACCGATCAAGGCAGTTCGCTCCGTGGTGGATATGGCGCCGCGCGCGTCCAGGACGTTGAACAAGTGGGAGCACTTCAGGCAAAGCTCATAGGCCGCCAGGACAGGAAAGCGCCGCTTTGCGCCCTGGTCTTCCCGCGGATAGGCTGCGAGCAGACGCTTGGCTTCCTTTTCGTTCAGCTCAAACATCTGCCGAGTCGCGCCAATGTCCGCGTGGTCAAAGCTGTAAGCCGAAAGCTGCTCCTCCTCCGCCAAGCGCACCTCTCCATAGAGGCGCTTCCCGGTCCACTGAAGATCGTAGACGCTGTCAACGTTTTGCAGGAAGGAGGCGATGCGCTCGAGTCCGTAGGTAATCTCTACGGGAACGGGATCGAGGTCCAGACCGCCGCACTGCTGGAAGTAGGTGAACTGAGTGATTTCCAATCCGTCAAGCAAGACCTGCCAACCAACGCCCCACGCGCCAAGCGTGGGCGATTCCCAGTTGTCCTCTTCAAAACGAATGTCATGCACGCGGAGATTAATGCCGATGGCGCGCAAGCTTTCAAGGTAGGTCTCTTGCACATCAGCCGGGCATGGCTTAAGTATTACTTGAAGTTGCGTGTGCTTATAGAGACGGTTCGGATTCTCGCCATAGCGCCCGTCTGCGGGCCGGCGGCTCGGCTGTATGTAGGCCACACGGTAAGGATGAGTTCCCAACACACGAAGGAATGTCTCAGGGTGCATCGTCCCCGCACCGACCTCGATATCGTATGGCTGTTGAATAACACAATCGCGGTGCGACCAGAATTGTTGCAAGGAAAAGATGAGGTCCTGGAAGCTCAATGCCGCTACTTTTATCTTATGTTGCACTTTAATTATTGAGCTCCCTCAACAAGTAACTTCCAAGTTACAAGCCGCTTTTCTGCGTGTCGCTCGATAATGTCCAACAGATACCGAATAAGCTCCTTGAGTTGACCGTCGGACTGGCTAACCTCTAGCGCTTTATCAAGTTTTTCGTGAAGCATGCGGTCGCCCGCAGCCAGTGCGGCGAGATTCACTTCCCGGCCGCCAACGCGGCAATCGCCGCAGACCAGTTCTCCGGCAGCCATTTCGTATGCGCCCCTGGATCGGAATTCTTTGCCGCAATTCTGGCACCGATCGAGACTTGGTAACCAGCCGGCGAGGCGCACCGACCAGACGGCAAAGTATGCAAGCGGCGCCCAGATGGCTTTGCCCGACGATATGGCGCGGGCGGTCAGCAAAATCAGCCGAAAGACTGGATCGGCGGCTTCCCTCTCGGGTACAACCGTTTCCGTCAGCTCACTGACAAAAGCGAGGGCCAGCGTAGAGCCATATTCGCGCTGCGCCCCATGAAAGGATTCCAAAAGCTCACACTGCGTGATGCGCACCAAGTCGCGTGTCTCGCGCTCGTAGAACCAAATACGGACATAGGCGAGCATCTCAAGCGTCGAACCAAACTGGCTCTTGGTGCGCCGCGCACCGCGTGCGACACCGCGCAATCGGCCCGATGAGCGGCTGAAAAAGCTGACCAGACGATCGGCCTCGCCCATGGGGAAGCTACGCAGGACGATGGCCTCAGATTCCCTCAGCGGCATGCACGTGTCGGCGCGCCGACAGCAGCACGTCTTTTCATATCCCAGCGCACTAGCAAGACGATTTGTACTTACCACAGGGCCCGGCGAGACGCAAATGAGAATGCGGTATGGCGCGAGGAAAATTGATGATGGCGCAAGAAGCCTAATCTGGTCTTTGTAATTACGAGGAGAGCGGCCCGCAGCAAGAGACTCAAATCTCAAGGGAAACCTTAGGGCCTGCTGCGTTGGCGCTAGTGGCGCGTCTGCTCTGCGCAGAAACCGCTTCACGTTATGTCAACCGCGCGCCGACGTCTGGCGAAATTATGGGACGCACTTCATTCGCATCCGGCGCTTGCAAATTCCGCCGGCTACGCTACGGTGCGGCAAGTCATGGACCGTGTGCCCCTGGTCGACGTGTTGGGTATCGGCATAAACGCCACGGACACGCTGATCGAATTGCCGCACTTCCCTACACTTGACTCCAAGGTTGAATTCACTCGAAGCGAGGTGATGGCGGGAGGCCAAGTGGCAAGCGCAATGGTGGCCTGCCAGACGTGGGGTCTGCGCGCGCGGTACGCGGGCAAAGTGGGCGACGACCAAGCGGCGGAGTTGCAGCGGCGCGAGTTAGAACGGGTTGGCGTCGAAGCGCAGCTCCTGGTAGTGGCGGGAGGAAAAAGCCAGAGCTCCTGCATCCTGGTGGACCGCGGTTCCGGCGAGCGAACGGTGCTGTGGCAGCGCGATGCGCGAATCGCTCTGCGCCCCGAAGATATCCAGCGGGAGTGGGTCGTTCACGCCAAGGCGCTGCTCGTGGACGGGCACGACACATCCGCCGCGGCACAAGCTGCCGCGTGGGCCCGCGAGGCCAAGATTCCAGTCGTCGCCGACGTGGACAATCTGTATCTTGGAGTTGAAACGCTGCTTGAGAATACACACTACCTCATTTGCTCAAAGGAATTGCCCCAGCGACTCACCGGCGAAGCAAACCTTGTCCGCGCGCTGCCCGCGATTGCCGGGCGCTTTTGGGATGACGCTCGCGGCGGCCACTTTAGGCCGCGATGGGGTGCTGGCCTGGGACGGTGAAGCGCTGCATTACTCTCCGGCATTTCAAGTGCACGCTGTGGACACAACCGGCGCGGGTGATATTTTTCACGGTGCGTTTATCTATGGTCTACTTGCAGGCTGGGCATTGGACAAACTACTTGAGTTTTGCTGTGCTGCGGCTGGGCTCAACTGTGCGGCTTTGGGTGCGCGAGGCGCTATTCGACCACTCGGTGAAATTGAGCATCTGGTCTCCGAGGGCCACCGACATGTAATGGTCTACCCTCGACGAGCTTTTTGACTGGATGGCGTTCAGACAGGCTGTCCGATTTTAATTAAAGCATTACTTTAGTTTTTAGCTTGGCCCAATGATCCCTCTCAAAGACGACACGCCGCGCTATTCGACTCCCTTTGTGACGATTTTGCTGATCGCCACAAATACGATCATCTTCCTTTATCAAGTATCACTGGGGCCGCGTTTGGACCAGAAGCTCGTGTTCGAATATGGCGTGATCCCAGCGCGGATTGATGCTGCGCTTGCGGGGCACGCGCAACTCGGTCTCGCGTTCGAGCCACTCTTCACCTCTATGTTTCTACATGGAGGCTGGCTTCACCTGATCGGCAATATGTGGTTTCTGTGGATCTTCGGGGACAACGTGGAGGACGCCCTCGGGCACTTCGGCTATCTGGTGTTTTATCTGTCCTGCGGTGTGGCCTCGGGCGTGGTACACACGCTGGCAAACTGGGGTTCACGGGTGCCCGCGTTAGGAGCGAGCGGCGCCATCGCTGGGGTCATGGGTGCATATATCGTGTTCTATCCGCGCGCCCGAGTGTTGACGCTGGTCCCGTTGATCATTTTTTTCTTTACGGTACGGCTGCCGGCAGCCGTAATCCTGGGATATTGGTTCCTGATCCAATTCCTCAGCGGCGTTGGATCACTGGGAGTGTCCGAGGCCGCAGGCGTGGCCTGGCGGGCGCATATTGGTGGGTTTGCGCTGGGTGCGCTGATCGCCTTTCAGTTCAGGAAGCCTTATCGCCCCAGCTACGCGTAGAGCTCTAGCCTCGACCGATCCCCTCCTTTGCCACGTGGTTTGCCATCCATTCCCCTGCCTCGCGCGTCCCCAGAGGCCCGCCGACGTCCTTCGTGGTTTTCTTGGCGGCGACGGATGCGTGGACTGCGGCGCGCAGGGCCGCCGCTTCCGCCGGCCATCCGATGTGATCGAGCATCATGGCTGAGGCCAGCACCGAGGCGATGGGGTTCGCGAGATTCTTCCCGGCTATGTTCGGAGCTGAGCCGTGCACCGGCTCAAAGAGCGAGGTTCGGCTTGGGTAAATGTTGGCTGACGGGGCCATGCCCATGCCGCCTGCAAGCTGCGCACCGAGATCGCTAATGATGTCGCCGAAGAGATTACAGGTCACGATCACGTCGAATTGAGATGGATCGCGCACAACTTCCATGGCGAGGGTATCAATGTAGAGATGGCGGGACTCAATCGCGGGATACGCGACGCGGATTTCGGCAAAGACCCGCTGCCAGATGTCATGCGCGAAATTGAGCGCGTTGGATTTGTCGCTCATGCAGACGCGTTTGAGGTTATGAGCTTGCGCGTATTCGTAGGCATAACGGATGATGCGCTCGACCCCCTTGCGCGTGTTGACGTCTTCCTGCACGGCCACCTCGTCGGGTGTACCCTTCTTGAAGATGCCACCGATACCGACGTAGAGACCCTCGGTGTTTTCGCGAAAGACTATGAAGTTGACGTCGCGTTCGGTGCGATCACGCAGCGGAGTTAATGTGGAATCGAGGAGCTGAACGGGGCGTGCGTTCACATAAAGGTCGAGCTTGAAGCGGAGGCCGAGGAGAATATCGGCGGCGTGCTGATTGGAGGGCACGCGAGGATCTCCCATCGCGCCTAGCAGAATGGCGTCAAATTTTTCGGCGAGCATGCGGTCGGCGCCTTCAGGGAGCGTAGTGCCGTCTTGAAGAAATCGTTGAGCGCCCCAATCGAATTCGACGAGCTCGAGTTCGCGATGGCCGGCCTTCGCGACTTCATGAAGAACACGAGAAGCTTCGCCAATCACTTCCCTTCCAACGCCGTCACCAGGAATCACCGCGATTCGTTTTTTACTTGAGACGTCGGCGGGCCGACTTGTGCGCGCATCGTTAGACATTCGGAGCAGCCTCCGCGAGCAAGAACAAATTCCAATCTACGTTAATGTGGTCCGGCAACGCATAAAGTCCAGCGTTACGAAAGCGTTTCTTTAACAGCCGTGAGGCGCTCGATGCGATCGAGGAGCGGCGCGTAACCAATGCCGGCGCCGGCGGGTACCGCGATCGTGCCTTGAGCGGACACTTCCACCTCTGGTTCAATAATGTCCTGTTGCCAGTAGCGGCGGCTTGCGGAGACATCGCCCGGCAGCGTGAAGTTCGGCAGCGTGGACAGCGCGATGTTATGCGCGCGGCCGATACCCGACTCGAGCATGCCACCGCACCAAACCGGAATGCTGTGTTGCCGGCAGATGTCGTGAACGCGGCGAGCGCGATTGAAGCCGCCGACGCGGCCAAGCTTGATATTGATGATGCCACAGGCGCGAAGCGCGAGGGCCGCACGAGCTTGCTCTTCGGTGTGAATGCACTCGTCCAGGCATATGGGCGTCTGCAATTTGCGCTGCAACTCGACGTGACTGTAAAGATCGTCCCACCCGAGCGGCTGCTCGATCATCATCAGGTGATACGCTTCGAGTTGCTGCAGCAGCGGCAAATCGGCGAGCGTGTATGCAGAGTTGGCATCCACCATCAGGCGTATGAGCGGGAAGCGTTCACGCAGTCTGCGCACAGGCTCCACATCCCATCCCGGCTTGATCTTGATCTTGATCCGCTGATAGCCGGCGGCGAGTTCCTTCTCGACTGCGGCCACGAGATCGTCGAGGCTTGGCTTGATGCCGATGGAGACGCCGGTAGCCAGCTCTTTGCGGACGCCACCGAGCAACTGTGCGAGCGGTACATTCTTGATACGCGCTTCCGCGTCCCACAGCGCCGCCTCAACGCCGCCTTTGGCCATTTCGTGACCGCGAACGCGCGTCAACAGGTTCCAGACATCGTCTGCGGAATCGAAATCGCGATCCTTCAGAATTGGCCAGATGAAATCGCGAATGATGTGCGCGGCGGTCTCAATCGTTTCCGGCGAATAGAAGGGCGTCTCGCCGGCAACGCACTCGCCCCACCCTGCAACGCCATCCACCTCGGCCTCGATCAATAGGATTCGTCGAAGCTCCACGCTGCCGAAGCTCGTTTCGAAGGGATTGAGAAGCGGCATTCGAATCTCTCGGAGCGTGAGGGTTCTGAGTTTCATGTTTTCCTTTACGTTTGCGCCGGCGTCCGTTTCAAGAGATACGCTGGCATCCCTAAACCGATACTTTATGTCGCGACCTGCAGCTCTTCTAGCACGTACGCGCCGCCTTCCTGCCGGACTTCAACGTTCGTCGCAGCATAGCCTCTGGCAAACCATTTCTGGAATTGCTCGCGTATCTCCGTCTGAGCGCGGATGGCTTCCGCAGGCGAATCGTTCTTCAGGCGCGGCAGATCGGCCGGGACCAAAATCTCTTCCCTCTTCGACGACGATGTAGCTTGGGCAATCCTGGCTCCAGCTAGCAGGTCCACCACACGTGGTGAGCGCAGCCACCATTCGGCGACCAGACGATCGGTCGGTAGACTTCCGTGCAACGGGCTGCTGGTGATGCCGTAGCAATTCGGGAGGTAACGCCGGGCAATGGCTCCGAGGCGCATCAGGTTGAAATAAGCGTTCTTCACTTCGAGCGGATCGAAGGTCCATTCAACGAGGTCGATGCCTCGCGACAGGGCGTCGTCCCGCTGAAAGAGCTTGAGTTTGCGGCCGATGCCGCGGTCGCGATAGGCGTCGAGCACGGCGGTCATGTGCGAATGAAGGAATGGACAGCCCGGACGCCAGCCCGCGACGGCCATGGTGAAGCCCACTATGTTGGCGGAATCTTTGTCGTCGCCGACGAACGCGCCCAGTACCTCACCACCGGTTTCGGCGGCAATGACGAAAACAGGGATCGGCACGTCAATGTCCGATTCGCCCCAGACGCGGCGCTGCAGTTGGTAGCAAGCTTCGAATTCTTGCAAGCCGCGGCAGTGCCGGACGATAACCTCGCCGGGCCGGGCTGAGGAGGCCGGAGACGTCATGCTGCGATCCTCATCGGGCGATGCCCGCGCTGGTTGGTTGTCGCTTCGCGGCGCCGCGCGCAACAACCTCGGCTGCCTTCGCGCGATTCCACATCGCGTCAAGCTGGCTGGCGTCCAGATCGGAAAGTTTGAGGCCCGCAGCGGCGGCCTCGCGTTCCATTGCGCGGAAGCGCTCGAAGAACTTGCGATTGGACTTTTTCAAGGCCATTTCAGGATCGAGCTTGAGGAAGCGGGCCACGTTGACTACCGTGAAGAGCAGGTCGCCGACTTCACCTTCGATATTCCGTGAATTGGCCGCGCTAGCGGCGAGCTCGGCCTCGAGTTCAGCGATTTCTTCCCGCAGTTTGCCCAGGACGTCGCGGATATCTCTCCAGTCAAAGCCCACGCGCGAGGCGCGGCGCGTGAATTGGTAGGCTTCGAGGACGGCGGGCAAGGAACGCGAGACGCCACCAAGCAGGCCGCCCTCCTCAGGCTCCGGCGCGGAGCCATTGCCGGATGGGATTTTGGGCTTTGCGGAATGCTCCTTGCGACGCTCCTCTGCTTTGATCTGCTCCCAATTCTTCAGCACTTCGCCCGCCGTGCTGGCTTTTGCATCACCGAAAACGTGCGGGTGGCGCCGCACCATCTTCGTATGGATGTGCTCGATCACGTCGGCGATATCGAAGCGGCCTGCCTGTTTAGCGAGCTGGGAATGAAATACTATTTGGAGCAGGAGGTCGCCTAGCTCTTCGGAAAATTTCTGCGGAGCCTCAGATTCCATCGCGTCAAGAACTTCGTATGTCTCCTCGACCAAGTAAGTGCGCAGCGATTCGTGGGTTTGTTCGCGGTCCCAGGGACAGCCACCGGGCGCAAGCAGCCGCGCCTGCAACGCGACCAGATCTTCGAAAAGCTTGCCGGCGCGGCGCGAGGAACCCGGCGCATCTTGCTTACGCAGCTTGGAGCGGCGCGACAATCTCTTGGGAGATGCTCTTTTTCGGCGTCGGGGCACGTTGATCTTTTTCACGCTGTCTCGAGCTTTCGAATCTAAGGCACACCCGGCGAAATGACAAGGGCTCGGAAACGCCAGAGCCGCCGAAGCTCGCCGCACAAAATCTGCGCGTTCGAGTAGCGATAGATATAGCTGATTCTAGGGACAGCTTATTGGATGGCCCCGACCTCGCCATTCCGGGGAGACCTCAAGGGAGACGGAGATTGGTCGTCTCGTGTCGTGACATTTTCATGTTGCTGCCCACCGATGACAGAATGGTAGAACTGAGGCCCTATGGCGCGCCGCCTTGTGGCGCTATGCCGTGAATGTTAGACTTGGGTTCATTGCATCGCCGGACTGATCATATAAGAGACTTCTCGAGGTTGAACTTGTCCGATCCAAAAGCCGACGAAAGTTTTAAGGTAGTAGATCGCCGCCTATTCAGCGAAACAGGCGAATTCCGGCGCGATGTCGCCGACCAGCAAGAGCGGGAGCGGGAGCGCGAAAAGGTGATTTCTGCCGCGCCACCGCCAGCGCAAAATTTGCCGGGCCCCGCCAATGGGAAGAACCAGCCGTTGGCCGCCGAGATATCGAGCGGCGCGGAAAAGAATGCGGGCGTTGCCCAAGGCGCCCCGCAAAATGACCGGCCGGCGAACCGCGGCTTTCAGATGCTGGTGGATTTTGTTGCGCGCAACGCGGCGATGCTACTGGGCGGGTACCAGGATCCGCGAACCGGCCAGCCATTGCTTGATCTGGACGGCGCTCGCGAGATCATTGACATGCTGGATTCGCTACGCGAGACCACGCGCGGAAATCTGGGCGCCGAGGACGACCGGCTGCTACTCGACGTGATTGGCAGCCTGAAGCTTTCATTTATGGAACTCTCTAAAGCCGCGGCTGCCGCTGCCATGAAGGAAAAAGCGAAAGCGCCCCGCTAAAGGCCGTGGCTGCCGCAGGCCTCTCCGAAAACGCACTGATCGAACTGATCGTACTCGGCTCGGGCACATCCATGGGCGTGCCGACGTTGGCCTGCCCCTGCCCCGTCTGCCATTCACAGGATGTGCACGACCAGCGCACGCGGCCGTCGGTCTTGCTGGTTCGCTCCGGCCAAGCCATAGTCATTGACACCAGCCCCGACTTTCGATCGCAGGCGCTTCGGGAGAATCTGCAAAGGCTCGATGCTGTAATTTTCACGCACGGGCACGCAGATCACATCCTGGGCTTCGACGATATCCGGCCTTTCAATCTGAGGCAGAAGGCGCACATGCCCGTCTATGCGTCGCCGGAAACGATCGAGGTGCTGAAGACAACGTTCGCGTACGCCTTTGACGAGCGGCCGGTACAGAGCACAATCCCGCTGGTGACGCTGCATCCGGTTACCGGGCCGTTCGAATTGCTGGGAACGACTTTTACGCCCGTGCCGCTCGATCATGGCGGTTCCCTTGTACTGGGATTTCGCTTCGGGGCAGCGGCGTATCTCACCGACTTCAGCCGCCTGCCGCAGACGTCCAAGCCGTTACTTGCGGGGCTGGATGACCTGATCGTGGACGCGCTGCGCGACACGCCTCACCCCATGCACATGACGGTCGAGCAGGCGCTGCGACTGGTGGACGAGTTGCGTCCGCGGCGCGCCTGGTTCACACACATCGCGCACGACTTGCCGCATGAAGAAACGAACGAGAGACTGCGGAGGGCCGGGTACCCCCACGTGCAGCTTGCCTATGACGGGTTGCGATTCCCGGTGAACGTTGGAGCAGCGGCATGAGGCCGGACCCCTTCTTTGTGGCGTACACCCTGGCCGATTGGCGAGCGCGATTCGGAGCGGAGCGGCGCAGCGTGATCTCGGTGGGCAATTTCGACGGATTGCACATCGGGCACCAGCAAATCCTGCAGGCCGTTGTTGATTGCGCGCGGAAGCAAGAAAGATTGGCGGCCGTTATCACCTTCGACCCACATCCGCTCAAGGTGTTGCGGCCGGAAGCCGCGCCGCCATTGATCACCACGCTCGACCAGCGCTTGCGCGGTTTTGACGACACCGGATTGGACGCGGCGCTTGTACTTACATTTGACGCGGCGCTGTCGCTGCTTCCCCCGGAAGTATTCGCCCAGCGCGTGCTCGTAGAAACGGTTCGAACCGGCGAAATCCTCGTTGGCGCAAACTTCCGCTTCGGCCACCAACACGCCGGCGATGTGAAACTCCTTAAGAAGATCGGCGCGCAGGATGATTTTACAGTCAACGTAATTGCCCCGGTCGAACTGAACGGCAGCCCGGTCTCGAGCACGCGCGTTCGACAAGCGGTGCAGAATGGCCGGATCGAAGAAGCCGCCGAGCTTCTTGGCCCGCCCTTTGCGCTGACGGGTGAAATCCGGCCTGGGGCGGGCCGCGGAGCAACGCTCGTTTTCCCCACGCTGAACCTCGCGCCCGAACAGGAGCTATTGCCCGCCCCTGGGGTGTACGCCACGGCATCCTTGCTTGCGGAGAAGCTCTACCGCTCGGTCACCAATGTCGGCTTCCGACCGACCTTTGACGGCAGCGGGCTCACGATCGAGAGCCACCTCCTCGGCTTCTCCGAGCAGGTGAAGAGCGGCCGCCTCGAGGTACGGTTCTACAAGCGTCTGCGAGAAGAGCGGAAGTTCGACGGTCCTGCGGAATTACGCGAGCAAATTGGCCGAGATATAGCCACGGCCACATCCTTCTTCGAACAAACCGGCTGGCAGACGCCGTCAAGCTCCGACTAAGCCCAAAACTGAGGAAATGCCGTGCCCCGGAACATCTGGCCTGAGGCCAGATGAGCGCTGCCGACTTCGGCGCATGGCGTCTCATATAACGGCGTTCTTCAGTATTATGTTGACACACGGAGCCCGATAGCGCGCGCGTGGTTGCCAGACAAGCCGGGATGGACGAATCAGGCCGAGGCGGGGTCGCCGGCTTTCACTTCTGCACTTTCGGAAACTTCGTTCCCGGGAGAGTTCGAAAAAACGGTTGGACACCAGCCCTGGGGACGGCGAGCGCGAACTAAGAAGCCGGCGGCGAGCGGCGCTCGCGCTTTGCGCGGCATTCGTCGCAGTAACCGCCAATTTCGGTGCGGGTAACGGTGATCTTGATCTTGCAGTCGTTTTCGATCTGGCGCTTGAGCTGTTCGAAAAGCGCGCTTTCCACTTCCCTGACCTTGCTGCAGCCCAGGCAGGCTACGTGGATGTGGTCGCGGAGACCGTGGCTTTCGTAGTAGTGCTGATCGCCATGGATGTGGAGCAGGTCGAGTTCGTCAATCAGGCCGTAGCTCTTGAGCATGTCGAGCGTGCGATAGACGGTGACCCGGTGGATGCGCGGATCGATTTGCTGTGCCAGATCTAGAATCGCCCCAGCGTCTAGGTGGCGCTCGGCATCATCCATCACTTGAAGCAGGACGCGCCGCTGGCGGGTGAGGCGCACGCCGCGCTTGGCGAGGGCGGCCTGTAAGCGGCCGGGCCGGGCGTGGGCGTTCAGGCGTTCGCCGCTGGAAACGCGATGAGTACGAGTCGCGGGCATGAAGGGTTTCGGCAAGCGCGGCAGCCGCTAGTGGTGCGGCAGCAGACGCACAATGTCATGGTACATGACAACGACAAACAGGATCAAAATAAGCACCATGCCAACCTGCATAAAAGCTTCCTTGGTTTTCACGCTCAGGTCGCGGCGTAGCACCGTCTCCACGGCAAGCATCAGGATGTGGCCGCCATCGAGGATCGGGACGGGAAGCAAGTTCAGCAGACCAAGGTTTAGGCTGATGACCGTCGAAAGCAAGAGCAGCGGTCCGATTCCTTCCCGGGCGGCGCGGCCGGATTCAGCGACCATTCCTACGGGGCCTTCGACCTGTTTCAACACTTGGGACCAGCGGCTGGTAAAGAGCTCGCCGATCACCCCAAGAATCTGCTCGCCAAACCGCGCATTCAGCCACAAGGAGAGCCCGGTGGCCTGGATGATGTTGTAGTTCTGAGTAACGCGATCATCTCGGAAGTAAAGTCCAATGACCCAGCGAGGTCCCGTGGGGCTATCGGCCTTGTTGGGGCGAACGGAAATCGTCAAGTCGCGGCCGCCGCGCGCGATCCCAATCTGGGCGATGCGGTCCTTGGCCTCCTGAAGCGCCTCCATGAATTGATAACGGCTTTCGATCGTCTGGCCGTTAAGGGCGACGATCTGATCGCCCGGCCTGAGCCCGGAGCGTTCGGCAGGCTGCCCGGGAGAGATGCTGTCAATAACCGCGGGTTGAGAGGGAAAGCCGAAGGCAGAGAATTCATCACCTCCGGAGCTTACGGAAGTGTTGAATGTGGACCCATTGCGCTCAACGGTAACCGGTATCGAACTGCCGGGGAGCGTGAGGGCGGCTTCCCAATGCGCTCTCTGCCACGTTGGGTTCTCGGCGCCATTGATGGCGACAATACGGTCGCCGGGCTGGATTCCCGCACTTGCGGCGGGCGATCCGTCCAGGACGCCGACGATCTCAACCGGCTTATCGGCGTAGCTCGGCGCCTGATACTTGCCTGCAAACAGACCGGCGAGGACCACGACGGCCGTGAGCAAATTCATCATGGGACCGGCAAGCAAGACGATGACGCGCTGCCAGCGGGGCTTGGAAGCGAATTCGTCAGGCGCGCCCGTGCGCTCGTCACCCGGAGTTTCGCCGGCCATGCGGACGTAGCCGCCCAGGGGAAGAGCGCTGAGGCGGTAATCGGTGTTGCCACGCCGAAAACCGGTGAGGCGCGGCCCGAAACCTAGGGAGAACACGTCTACCCGCACTCCAAAGAATCGTGCGGCCAGGAAATGGCCCAGCTCATGGATAAAGACCATGAAACCCAACGCAAAGATTGCGCCCGCAATTGAAATAATCTTTTCCATGACGCTGTTCCCTTTCGCCCTGTCTACAACCGAATTTCGCCGTCGGTGAATGCCCCGAGCGGCGGATCTTAAGCCGCACGCTCGAGTTTACCGATCTCTTCGCCGGCGAGACGCCGGGCCTCGGCATCGGCCGCGAGAATGTCTCCAACGCTGGCCGGACGGGACCGCGGCATGCGCTCCAACACGCGCTCGATTACCTGTGAGATGCCGCCAAAGCTCATCCGACGGCCCAGAAACGCCGCCACCGCAACCTCGTCGGCTGCGTTGAGCGCGGCGGGCATCACGCCACCGCGCTGCAGCGCTTCGCGGGCCAGCTTCAGGCACGGGAAACGGCGCGTCGAAACTTTTTCGAAATCCAGGCGCCGGAGCTTTTCCCAATCCAAACGCAGGCCGGGTGCTTCAGACCTCTCCGGATATGTTAGCGCGTACCGGAGGGGCATGCGCATGTCCGTAGGCCCGAGCTGTGCCAGGACGGAACTATCCACAAATTCGACCATTGAGTGAATCGTAGACTGGGGATGAACCACAACGTGTATTTTTTCGAGCGGCATTTCGAAAAGCCAATGGGCCTCGATCACCTCAAAGCCTTTATTCATCAGGGTAGCGGAGTCAACCGTGATCCGCTGACCCATCTTCCAATTTGGATGCGCAAGCGCCTGCTCGGGTGATGCCGCGGCAATTTCGGCCAATGGTGTGCGCCGGAAGGGGCCGCCGGAGGCCGTCAGAACCAGGCGGCGCACTTCGGTTCGCCGGCCGGCGCGAAGACATTGGTGGATGGCATTGTGTTCGCTATCCACCGGAAGGATCTCAACACCAGCCTTGCGGGCCGCCGCCATCACAACCTCACCCGCGGCGACAAGGACCTCCTTGTTCGAGAGAGCGATCTGCTTGCCTTGGCAAACCGCCGCGTAAGTAGCCTCCAGACCGACGACGCCAACGGCGGCGGACACCACGATTTGCGCGTCAGGATGCGTGGCGACCGCGCGAATTCCTGCGGCGCCGTGCTGAATTTCGGGGAGGTGGTCGGCGCCCGCCGCGCGGAGCCTTACCGTGAGCTGCGATGCGCGTTCGGCGTCCGCCACAGATACGAGCTGCGGGCGATGGCGCTTGATTTGGCCGCACAACTCCTCGAGATTGGCTCCGGCGGCCATCGCAACGATACTGAAGCACTCCGGCGACGACTCGACGACGTCAAGGCATTGGCGCCCGATCGAGCCAGTGGAACCGAGGAGGGCGATTTGTTTCATTCGAAAAGGCCGATCAAGAAACGATTCCTAGCCAACTTATAGGGCTCACTTTATATACGCGACACAAGGCAAAGATGCTGCGGCAGATTTCGGGCCGGTTAGCTGGAAGATTCATCACTTGCCGCGAAAGTTCGGTCAAACTCTCCGGCGGCTTCGTGCGCCTGTTCGAACACCGCGACCTGTCCGGCCAAATCGTCGTCACGATGCTCTATTCTGAGCGTGCTACCGCCTTCCGAAAGCGACCAGTGGTCGCGGAAGTGAACCTTACGCTCCCCCACGTCGGCCTACGATTCGATCAGTAATTCGTTTCCTTCCCAGCTCGCGCGGCTTCGCAGATTCGTGCCGCGAATCACGTTGACAAATTCCTCGCCCGAAGTGACAGCCGTGAATACATTCTCTACCGTGCCGCCATTCGCGTCGGTGGTCAGGGTGGTGTCAATCAGCCTGGGGTCTCGGTGCTCAATTCGAACCAGCATTCGTGCGGGCCGCGAATGTAAGAATTTGCTCATATTCAAATTCAATCGCCAGACGCCGCTAAAATCCTGTCTCGTCTTTGTAGTCACAGTTGCCCGCAATATCGCGATGGCCTTGGGCAATCGTTCGAAAGCCAAGTCCTCACATCATGTTGTGCGTCGTAAGCCACTGAAAATAATACCAGACCACAGGCGCCGCAAGAATCAGGGCATCAATGCGGTCGAGCATACCCCCGTGTCCGGGCAAGATTGTGCCCGAGTCCTTCACGCCGCCGCTGCGCTTGTAGGCAGATTCAAGCAAGTCGCCTCCTTGCCCGGCGATATTGGCCAGCGCCGCCATTGCCAGCGCGTGGGTGGGCGAAATATGCAGCCAGCGCGTGAACACCACTGCGGCCAGCAGCGAACCTGCCAAGTTCGCAACACTTCCCTCCCACGTCTTCTTGGGACTTAGGTGAGGCGCCATGTGCCACTGGCCGATGCTCCTTCCGACAAAGTAAGCCAGAGTGTCACCTGCCCAGACGAGTACAAGCGTAAATAACAGAAGTTTTCGGCCTTCTAAGCCCAGCCCATGGATTCGAATAATCGTGGAGAGCGGGAACGCAAGAAACAGAATCGCAGCCGCGCTGAGCGAAACCGACCCGAGCGCCTCGTTGACAGGCTGCTTTGCGAAAACGACGATGGCAGTGACGCCCAGCACGAAGACGAGCAGAATGTGTTCGAGCGACAGGATTTGCGCCAGATCGGCGATGCGGGCGAGGGCGGGGGCGCTTTCCGCACCGGCAGTCCACTGCGCAACGGCAAGCCACTGCGAATAAAAGAGTGCGAGGGCGCAAAGACCGGTCCAAATCCGATAGCCCTGCATTCCCGCGTGCGCTGCGAGCACGAAGAATTCGAAAAGCGCCAGCAGCATAACCAGCGTCGCGAACACGGCCACCAGAAAGGTCGGCGCCCACCAGACGGTGGCCACCACGGCGGGAATCAGAATGGCGGCAGTGAGGACACGCGCAAGCGTCATCGGCCTACTCCGAACATGCATGCAAAATTGAGCGGCGGTTCAGGCATGAAGAAGATCACAGCGGCAGCTAGGCCGACTCCCGATTCGCCTCGGGCGATCCCAGGCCGCCGTAGCGGCGTTCCCGCTTCTGGTATTCGAGAAGCGCATCGTAGAGTTTCGCACGATTGAAGTCCGGCCAAAGAGTTTCGGTGACATACATTTCGGCATAGGCAATCTGCCAGAGCAGAAAATTGCTGACCCGCATTTCGCCGCTGGTACGCACCAGAAGGTCGGGATCCGGGAGCCCAGCAGTATAAAGATGCCGAGAAATCATCTCTTCGTCCACGGGATTGACGCCCGAACCGTTGTGCCGCATTTTATCAAGGATGGAGTTGAAGGCGTCCACAATTTCCGCGCGGCCTCCATAATTGAGCGCGACGGCGAGCGTCATACCGGTGTTGCCGGCGGTCTTGGCCATGGCGTCGCGCACGTCGTCGCGAACCGCTTGAGGCAAACGATCCGTCCGCCCGAGAACGACCAGCCGGATGTTGTTGCGATGAATATCGGGCAGCTCTTTGCGAAGATATTCGCGAAGAAGGCGCATCAAGAAATCGGTTTCAGTTTTGGGCCTGCGCCAATTCTCAACGGAGAAAGCGTACAGCGTCAAAGTGGGGATGCCAATGTTCGCGCAGGTTTCAATCACACGGCGAGCGGCCGCGACGCCGGCGCGATGGCCGGCAATCCGCGGCAGGTGTCGCCGCTGGGCCCAACGGCCATTGCCATCCATGATGATGGCGATGTGGCGCGGCAGGCGCCGCGGGTCGATCTGCTCGAGCAGGCGCACTTCATCGCGCTGCGCGGTCTTGAGAACCTCGGTGGTCTTCACGAAATGAACCAGGGACGAAATCCGGCGGACTCGCCGGCGCCTCTTTACATCGCAAAGCTAACATAGCAGTGCGGGGGGTGCAACGTAGCTCCGGTTAGATCCCGGGCACAGCGCCGAGCTTGCCGGGAAACAACGTGGCGTAAACCAGCACCAGTGTCAACGCAATCATCGCTGCGCTGGTGGCCCAGGCGATCGCGCTGAATGTGGGCGAACTGACATGCTCGCCCAACAGATCGCGGCGGCCCGCCAACAGCACCAGGAAGATGAGGACGATGGGCAGCCAGATTCCGTTGGCGACCTGCGAGAACACCAGGATTTTGAACAGTGGCGCGTTCGGAATCAGGATCAGGCCAGCGCCGACGGCAATCAGGATCGTATACAGCCAGTAAAAAATCGGCGCATCGCGAAACTTGTGATCAATGCCGGCTTCAAAGCCCAGGCCTTCGCAGATCACATGGGCGGTAGAGAGCGGCAGGATCGAGGCCGCAAACAAGGACGCGTTGAGCAAGCCGACGGCGAAAAGGACAGCGGCCCAGTGCCCGGCCAGCGGCTCCAAGGCGAGCGCGGCTTCCGACGCCCGCGTGATATCGCGGTGTCCGGAAACATACAACGTCGCCGCCGTGCAGACGATGATGAAGAAGACAATCGCCATGCAGGTGATGCTTCCGGCGAGAACGTCTGCCCGCGCCTGCTTGTACTGGCGCGCGCCGATACGCTTTTCGACGAAACTCGCCTGCATATAGAAGAACTGCCACGGCGCGATGGTTGTGCCTACCAGGGCCGTCAGCATCAGGAGGTAAGGAGCGTTGAACTGAAAATTTGGAATCACCATACTCTTGCCCGCCAACAACCAATCCGGCTTGGCCATGACCGCCGACACTACATAGGTCAAATAGAACGTGCACAACACGAGAAAGACCTTCTCGACTTGCCGGTAATTTCCGCGAAGCACCAGCACCCACACGACGACGGCGGCGATCGGAACCGAGACGTACTTGCTCACCCCGAAAACTTGCATGGCTTCCGCAACGCCAGCGAATTCCGCGACGACGTTGGCGAGGTCCACGAAAAATCCCGCGACCATGACGAAAAATGTCGACCGGAACCCGAATTCTTCGCGGATCAGGTCGGAAAGCCCTTTGCCGGTGACTACCCCCAGCCGCGCGCACATCTCTTCGGTGACGTAGAGCGCGATGGTCATGGGAATCAGCGCCCAGAGCAGTGCATAACCGTATTGCGCGCCCGCGACGGAATAGGTGGAGATACCACCGGCGTCATTGTCTACGTTGGAGGTAATCATGCCCGGCCCGATGACGGCCAGGAAGAGCACCAGGCGGCGACGCATCACGCGGGTGCGGCGACGCCAATCGCCCGTGCGATCGTTCCACTCGGCAATCCGTGTTTTGATTCCAGCCCAATTCATCGCTTGTCTGCCGTGTTAGAGCCGCGCAACGAGACGAGTCACCACGTCGTCCACATTGACCATCCCGACGGGACAGCCCATATCATCCACCACCGCCAGCACCTTCAGGTCGTACTTATCAAAAAGCTGGAAGACTTCCTTTTCGCTGGCATCGGGATGCACGGAAACAAGCGGATCCCTTGTGAGCGACGCCATGGTTTGATCCGGTGCCGCCAGCAGGAATCGCCCGACAGGCACGGCACCGGAGAACTTCGCATCCGTATCCACGAGAAAAACCTCGTCCAGGCGCTCAACGTCCACATCGTTGTCGCGAATCCACGCCAGTACTTCCTCTCGCGTGGCCGATTCGCCGACAAACACGAATTGAGTGGTCATCATTCCGCCAGCGGACTTCTCATCGAACTTCAGGAGTTCGCGAACGTCGCGGGCCTCTTCACTCGGCATTTCCTCGAGAACCTTCCGGCTATTTTCCGGAGTGAGCTCCGCAAGCAGGTCGGCGGCTTCGTCGGGCTGCATTTCCTCGATAATGCCCGCGGCCTTCTCCGGGTCCAGCTTTTCGACGATCTGCAAACGCAACCGCGAATCGATCTCCGACAAAGTGTCGGCCGCTGACTCCTCGTCCAGGGAATCAATGATCGCGTGGCGTTCTTCGGTGGAAAGCTGCTCGAGAATGTCCGCGAGATCGGCGGGGTGAAGATGCGCTAATCTTTGGTGTGTGACGCGCAACTTCACGCGGCGCATGGGGTCGGCTTCGACGAGGTTGACGAACTCCCAGCGAATCATGCGGGCCGGCAGTTTCTGTTGAAACCTGCGAATTAAGGAGTGGGAGACCATCCCCTGCAACAGGCGTCCGACCGCGCCGGTGAGCCCCACGTCCACCTGTGTCACGCGAAGCTCGACGTTCCCGTTGGTGCGCTGGTCGGCCATATCGAGGTCATTTACGCGAACGACCTTGCGGCCGAGCGTGTCTATGATCTGCTGATCGAGCAGGTCCTTTTGCACGGCGAGCCAGGCCTCATTCGGCTTGTATTCCTCGAGCGATTTTTCGCCAACGGTCAAGCGCAGCATGCCAGCAGCTACGAAGCCAACCTGGTCATGGCGCGCGACGAGCGGCTGATATTTTCCCCGCTCAAGCAGGAATCGGGCGACGCGGTTCGGCTGATCGGCCGGGTCAAGAAACAGCTCACGGACGCGACCGACAAAGTTTCCTTGTGCGTCATAAGCCTGCGCTCCCAGCACTTCTGTGGCGTGCAGCATGGGATCCTCCACGGAGCTGCGAAGCCCCGTTTCCGGTAAATTATTTTGAATGAGCGGGTTACGCTTCGCGGCAGAATCTCGACCGCGATGCACAAAAAACCCGCGGCCTTGCTGCAATCTGAGCCGCGGGCAAAGAAAACCAATGGATGGGGCCGCTATCCGGGCATCACCCTCGCGGTTTCGGGTTGCAAAGCCGAGCACCTAGACGTATCCCCATAGGGCGAAGTGGGCAAACTACCAGCCTCTGCCGCCAGAACGCGGACCGGTCTAGGGAAAGGGTCCTGTTTCTCTTCGGAACGCATATGAAACAGAGGTCCTCGCATGGACTAGTAAAGGCAGACGCAAATTTTGTCAAGGAAAGAGTGAGGTTTAGCGCGACTTTTTGCGCGGAGGAAACACCATGCCCGGGATTTCGCCGTAAACGCCAGGCGCAACCTGCGACGGCTCTCGTCCGTGGGACGCCAAGTGTTCGGCATGCAGGGTGGGATAGTTCTTCGTGATGAAGTCGGCGGGCTTGTAGCCGAGGCTGTGCGCAGCCCGGTCGATGGCTCCTATTGGCCCTTCGAGCTCCAAGTAGGCGCCGATCGGCGTTTCGTCCAGCTCAATCAACAGACCCCGGGCCCAGTGGGCCTTCGTACCAAGTTCATAGGTGCTGCGGAATTTCTCATAACGGAACCAGGGGTGAAGGCCCATGGCGTGGAAGACGCGCGCGATGGCTTCATGGTCGTCAATGACGGTCTCGTCCTCGTCGAGAATTTTGTGGAGAGCATGATCCTCGGGGTTTTTGGGGACGCGCCGCGATTCTTCGGGCGGGCGTTTGAAGGTCAGTACCGCCCGCGATTTCGCCGGCGCCGGAGGTTTTGCGGGCGTTTCAACGCGGATGCGCAGAAGCTCCCGATTCCGGCCGAGTCCGCGATCCGGCGTGTCGTACAGGGTGTTCATCTCATGAACGCGCCCGTCCTTGCCGGCGATGTCGCGTTGCAGCACATGGGCGCCTAAGCGTGCAAGTTTCCGGCGCATGACATCAACATCCGCGACGCGCAGCTTGATCTCGATCTCTTTGCCCTGTGCTGCCATTGCCATTAGTATAGGGCCTTCAGCCTACCGACACACGAAGACATGCCCGAGCCAGCGACGCCGCTGATGCGGCAGTATCACGCGATCAAAACGCGCTATCCACAGGCGCTGGTGCTGTTCCGTCTGGGCGATTTCTACGAGCTCTTCCACGAAGACGCCATCGTCGCCTCGCGCGAATTGCAAATCACTCTGACCTCACGGAACCGGGAACGCGGACAGCCGATCCCGATGTGCGGCGTTCCCTACCATGCAGCCGAAACGTACATCGCGCGGCTGATTCGCGCGGGCTTTAAGGTCGCGCTCTGCGAGCAGATGGAACAGCCGGGACCCGGCAAGAAACTGGTGCGTCGAGAGGTAACGCGCGTGATTACGCCGGGAACGGCGACGGACCAGCAACTGCTCGAGCCTCGCGAAAACAACTTTCTCGCCGCCGTCGCTTATGCCCCGCGCGGAGGGCGTATCGGACTGGCATGGGTGGATATTTCAACCGGTGAATTCAATGCCACCGAATTCGCCGCCTCGGAAACGGAAGAAAAACTGCGCGATGAGCTGCAATTGCTCCGGCCGCGAGAAGTATTGCTTCCCCGGATCGAGGGCCTGTTCGCCGATACGGAAATCGAGGGCCCCGGTAACCGCTTCGCGTCGCGGATGGAGCTTCGCGAAGGGGCAATTACGCGGCTCGAGGACTGGATCTTTCGCACCGATTTTGGCGAGCGTACGCTGACGGAGCTCTTTGGCGTCGCCGGACTGGAAGGTTTTGGCCTTGCGGACCATCCTGACGCCGCGACCGCGGCCGGGGCGCTGGTCCATTACCTTCGCGAAACTTCCGCAAAAACCAGTGGCGACACCGCGACCAGTGCGCTGCGACACCTCGGCCGGGTGCGCTATTACGAGCAGCAGGACGCGCTCGCGCTCGACAGCGTTTCGGTGCGAAACCTCGAACTGGTGGCGCCGCTCTTTCCTGAAGACCTCACGCGAAAGCAGGGCGTCACGCTGCTGGGGGCGCTCGATGAAACGGTCACCGGCATGGGCGCGAGGCTGCTCCGATCGTGGATCTTGCGGCCACAGGTGGTTACCGCGGAGATCGAGGCTCGGCTCGATGCGGTAAGCGAGCTGAAATCGCATACGGTTCTGCGGGAAGAAATTCGCGATGCGCTTGCCGGCGTGCTCGACCTGGAACGGCTGACGAGCCGCGTGACGCTGGGGCTAGCGACGCCGCGCGATCTGCTAGCGCTGCGAGGATCGCTGCAGCGGGTTCCGCTGGCGCGCGGATTCCTGGGCAATTGCCGGGCGGCGCGATTGGCCGAGTTGCGCGAGCAGATGGATGAATTGCCCGACGTTGTGGCGCGAATCGAGCAGACCATTGCCGACGATCCGCCCGCGCAGGTCAGTGAGCCGGGCGTCATTCGCCGCGGTTACCACGCCGAACTCGACGAGCTACGCGACCTGGGACAACGGGGCCGGCAATTCATCGCCGCCATGGAAGAACGGGAGCGAAAGCGAACCGGGATCGGATCGCTCAAGATTCGTTACAACCAGGTCTTTGGCTATTACATGGAAATTTCGCGAGCCAACCTGCACCTCGCGCCGAACGACTACGAGCGAAAGCAGACGCTGGCCAACGCCGAGCGCTACACATGCTCGGAGTTGAAAGATTACGAGCGCAAGATTCTTGAAGCCGACGAGCGCATCGGGGAAATCGAGAGGCGGCTCTTTGCCGAGCTGCGCGGTTGGATTGCCGAGCAAGCGTCGCGCCTACGCCAAACTGCGGCGGGCATCGCGCAGCTTGACGTGTTGGTGAACTTCGCGCGCCTGGCGGCTTCTCGCAATTATTCACGGCCTGAGTTCGCGGAGGATGGCGAGCTGATGATTACGGGCGGACGCCACCCCGTGATCGAGAAACTGCTCGAGCAGCGCGGTGAGCGATTTGTGCCGAACGATCTCTACTTGAACGATTCCTCGCAGCAAATCCTGATCATCACCGGACCGAACATGGGCGGCAAGTCCACGTATCTGCGCCAAGCCGCGCTGATCGTGATCATGGCGCAAACCGGATCGTTTGTTTCCGCCGCAAGTGCGAGGTTGCCGATCACCGACCGCATTTACACGCGCATCGGGGCGTCGGACAACCTGGCCCGCGGCCGCTCGACGTTTCTGGTGGAGATGAGCGAGGTAGCCGCCATCCTGAACACGGCGACATCCACGAGCCTGATCCTGCTCGATGAGGTGGGCCGGGGGACTGCGACTTTTGACGGGCTTTCGATTGCTTGGGCGGTGGTCGAGTTCCTGCAATCGCAGACACACGCGCGAACGCTTTTTGCCACGCACTATCACGAGTTGACGGAACTGGCCGATCTGTTGCCCGGCGTGAAAAACGTTCACGTCGCAGTGGCGGAGACGCCCGCAGGAATCGTGTTCCTGAAACGCGTCGAGGCCGGGAGCGCCGACAAGAGCTATGGCATCGAGGTCGCGCGGCTCGCCGGGCTTCCGCGAAGCGTGATCCAGCGGGCACGCGAGGTGCTGCAGAAGCACGAGCGTAACGAGCACAAGTTGAGCGAAAAGCTCTCGCCGGGATCGGGCAATGGCGCGCACCCGCTCGTGCAGCAGCCAATGTTCACGGCGATTGACCGGGACGTCGTCGAGGCGATCCGCGCTGCCGATCTGGATAATCTGAAACCACTCGATGCGCTCAACCTATTGGCACAGCTCAAGAGGCAGGTCACATGAAAACTGCGCGCCGCGAGGCTTCCGGAAAGCGGCCAATGCGCGTGCTGGGTTTGATGTCCGGCACGTCGGCGGATGGAATTGATGTCGCGCTCGCGGAAATATCGGGCGCACCACCGCGCCTGAAAGCGCGAATCGTGGACTTCGCTGCCATTCCGTATTCGCGCCGGGTTCGCTCCGCGATCCTGCGGCTTGCGGAAGGCGGGGTCACGACAACGGCGGAAATTAGCCAGTCGAATTTCCTGCTCGGAGAGCTTTTTGCCGAAGCGGCGCTTGCGGCGTGCCGCCGCTTTCGTGTGCGCATCTCACGGATTGACCTAATCGGCTCGCACGGGCAGACGGTTTACCACCAGGGGCAGCCCACCAGGTTTCTCGGAGCGCGGCGCGTTGCCTCCACTTTGCAGATTGGCGAGCCATCCGTCATTGCTGCGCGGACCGGGGTAACAACAATCGGTGACTTCCGCCCCGCCGACATAGCCGCCGGTGGGCAGGGCGCTCCGCTCGTCCCATTTGTGGATTATCTCGTTTACCGCGACGCGCACGAGGGCCGGGCCTCGCTGAACATCGGCGGAATTGCGAACGTGACCGTAGTTCCCGCGAGGGCTTCCCCGGAAGACGTCTTCGCTTTCGACACCGGGCCCGGCAATATGGTGATTGATGCGCTTGTTGCTCATTCCACGCGCGGAAGGTTGGTATATGACCGGGACGCGAGGTTGGGCCGGCGCGGCCGCGTAATCCCTGCACTACTCGATTCGCTTTTGGCCGACCCTTACTTCCGGCGCCCGCCTCCGAAGTCCGCGGGGCGCGAGCAATACGGGCGGCACTATGTCGAGAGGCTCGTTGCCTGGGGCCGCCAACGGCGCGCTCGACCTGAAGACCTGATATGCACGGCCACTGTGCTCTCAGCGCTTTCGATCGTGGATGCATGGAATCGGTTCGTCGCGCCGCGCGCTGCTATCGGCACGCTGATCGTCTCTGGCGGAGGCGCACGCAACCCCTTGTTGATGACGCAACTCGCTGCGCTGCTCAAGGGCGTTCGTGTGGTGCGGTCAGCCGAAGTGGGCGTTCCCGAAGACGCAAAAGAGGCTTTCGCTTTCGCAATTCTTGCTTACGAGACCTTCCACACGCGTCCCGCAAATTTGCCGGTGTCCACCGGCGCGAAGAAACACGCGATTCTTGGCAAGGTGTGCTATGCCCCGTTGGGATAGTTCGCCGTGGATCGCTTGTGAAGCCTACGCTGTTTCTGCTGTCGCCATTTCGGCGCTGCTTCTTTCTTTCGTGTTCGCGACAGGTTGTGGGAAGCCGGCAGCCGAGCCTGCTGGAACGGTCACGTTTCTGATCGAGACGATGCCCGCAAATCTCGATCCCAGAACCGGCACGGACGCGCAATCGCAGCGGCTCGATGGACTGCTCTTCAGCAGCCTGGTCGAACGCGATGCCAGCATGAACCTGCGAGGCGACCTGGCGGAGCGGTGGGAGACGCCCGATCCGCTGACTTACGTCTTTCATCTGCGCTCAGGCGTGCAGTTTCACGATGGAACGCCGCTAACATCTGCCGATGTGAAGTTCACGTTTGACTCGATTCTCTCAGGCGCGGTGCAATCGCCAAAGCGCGGTTCATTTCGAATGGTGAAGTCCATTGAAACGCCTGATCCGCTGACCGTGATCTTTCGGCTCTCGGAACCCTATGCGTCATTCCCGTGGAGCCTCGCACGGCCCGCGATCGGCATCGTGCCTGCCAATTCGGCCAGCGATTTTGCACAGCATCCCGTGGGAACGGGGCCGTTTCGCTTTGTGAGCATGAGCCAGGACGACGAGATCGTGCTTGAACGCAACGCCAGCTATTTTCGAACGCCTCCACAGATCGAGCGCGTACGTTTTCGAATTGTCCCCGAAGCGGTTGTGCGCGGCCTCGAGTTGCGCAAGGGCACGGCTGATCTCGAGATCAACTCGTTGACGCCGGATATGGTACCGGTCCTGGCCCGGACGAAAAATCTGGGTGTTACCGAGCAGCCGGGGTCGATCCTGGCCTATCTCTCGTTCAATTGTGAGGATCCGGCACTTTCGAAACGGGAGGTGCGACAGGCCCTGGCCTATGCGACGGATCGCGAGACGCTCGTTCGAACGCTTCTGCGCGGGCAGGCGCGAGTTGCGGAGGGGCTTCTGCCGCCGGGCAACTGGGCTTTCGAATCAAACACGCAACGCTATGCCTACGACCCGGCAAGAGCCGAAGCGTTGCTCGACCAGGCCGGCTATCCGCGGAAGGGCGATCCGCACCTGGGCACGCGGCTGAAGCTGACGATCAAGACATCCACTGATCAATCCGTGCGATTGCTGGCGGAAGTTTTGCAGGACCAGTGGCGGCGAGTGGGAATCGACCTGGAACTCCAGCCGCTCGAATTCGCCACGCTTTACGCGGACATCACGCGCGGCAATTTTCAGATTTACACGCTGCGATGGGTGGGGGCAAACAACGATCCTGACATCTTCGAATACGTCTTCAGTTCAAAGAAAATTCCCCCGGCGGGCGCCAATCGGGGAAGGTACAGAAATGCACAGCTTGATGCCCTGGTGGATCAGGCACGGGTCGAATCCGACCGCAAGAAACGCAAGGCCATTTTCAGCGAGGTACAGAGGATCGTCGCCGAAGAAGAACCTTATCTCCCGCTGTGGTTCTTGGACAATATCTGCGTGCACCAGAAGCGGGTCACAAATATCGACCTCACGCCCTCGGGCGACTACGAATTTCTCTCCGGAATTATTCTGAGATGATTGGCAGAAAGGCTAAGCAGAGGACGCTTCCGATTCCCCGCTGAGAGCAGCGCGAATTTCTTCTTCCGTTATCGCCCCCTCGCGCAAGATTCGCCAGTGACTATCGTGAAGGTCAACAATCGTGGAAGCCAAGGCCGCTCCTGTTTCTCCGGAATCGAGCACAAGCGGCAGGCGGTCGCCTAATTGCCGCATGAGTTGCGCTGCGTTAGAGCACGCTGGGAAGCCGGAAATATTCGCGCTGGTACCGGTGACGGGTCCTTCCATCACTTCGATCAGCGAGCACGCCACCTTTGAATTGGCCCAGCGGAGGGCGACCCTACCGGTATTGCCGGTTACTTTGAGCGGCAGGCGATCCGAAGCATCGACGAGTAGCGTCAGCGCCCCAGGCCAGAATTTCTTTGCCAAACAGACGAAGGCGCCGGGCAAGTCGCGGGAAAGCGTTGCTGCTTGCTCGATGGAATTCACGAGGATTGGGAGGGCGCGCGCCTCGGGGCGCCCCTTGATGCGATAAATCTGCTCGACCGCGGCGAGATTAAACGGATCGGCAGCAAGGCCATAAAAAGTGTCTGTGGGAACACCGACCACCTGCCCACGCTGAATGTAGTCGCAAGCGTAACGCAGTGCGGACGTTTCCGGGACTTCCGCAGAAACCTTCAGAAGCTCAGCTGGCAATGTATGTGCGCCTCTCCGGCACCACGAATTCAGGGGTCGCCGCACCGCGGAACGTTAGGGGTGCGCTCATTCGGAAGCTACCATAGCAGTTTGGCGGGTGCAAGACGGCGGGGTCTGCGTCAGGGCGAACGCTTCGGACGCGCTTTACCGGCCGCGAAGGGTTTGTTACGCTCCGTGACGTGCCGCGTGCTTCCTCCCCCGCCCATCGCTCTCTGCAGCCTACGGCCATATCCGGCCGCGAAAACCGCTGGCTACAGCGCTTCCGGGCGGCCCTCGCAGGGCGCACTGAGCAGTCCGGCGGTTGGGCCGGAATCGAGGGTACGCGGCTTGTGGAAGAAGCTTTGCGGTCCGCCGTTCCGATCGACGCAATTCTCGTTAGTGATAGCGGCCGCAAGCATCTAGAGAAGATCACGCCGCATTGGCGCTCCGATATGCGGCTGTTGGCGACATCGGATCGCATGTTTGACAGCATTGCCGCGACCGAAACGCCCCAGGGCATCGCGGCACTTGTGCGGCCAAAGATTGCGGCCTTTGATGATTTGCTGAATGAAGCGGCTGCACCGCTTGTCGTTGTGCTTGTCGGCGTGCAGGATCCGGGCAACGTCGGCACGATTCTGCGCACCGCGGACGCGCTGGGCGCCAGCGGAGTGGCCGTTTGCGGGGCGGGCTCGGCTGGAACTGCGCATCCCTTCTCGCCGAAAGTGATTCGAGCCTCTGCGGGGTCGGCGTTTCGATTGCCAATCCTTGTGGGCGTGGCTGTTTCCGTGCTTCAGGCCCAGCTTCGTGTTTCTGGTGTCCGCCTGTTCGCGGCAACTTCTTCGCAGCACGCCACAGAATCGGCTGGAACCCTTGCGCCGTGGCATGCGGACTGGCGCGGGCCCGTGGCGCTTTTTGTCGGCAACGAAGGCGCGGGCTTGCCGGCGGAAGTGGAACGCGCCGCGGACTCGCGAGTTCGCATTCCACTGGCGGCGCGGCCCGCCGGCACGGCCGAGAGTGTGGAATCGTTAAATGCGGCGATGGCCACCACCATTCTCCTCTACGAGGCCGTTCGCCAGCGCGGCGGCGCGGCGGGCCAAATCGCAGGATCAGAGCCAGACGTAAGCGTGGCGCCAAAACAATGAGCCTTTTTTCCAGCCCCGGCCTGCGGGATGAGCCCGAGGATGCCCCAGGCGACCGGCCGCTTGCCGATCGCATGCGCCCCCGGACACTGGATGAATTCATTGGCCAGGAGTCTCTGCTGGGTCCCGGCCAACCGCTCCGCACGCAGATCGAACACGACGACATCGGCTCGATGATCCTGTGGGGTCCGCCGGGCTGCGGAAAGACGACACTGGCGCGCATTATCGCGCGCATGACGCGCTCGGATTTCGTGGCTTTCAGCGCCGTGCTCTCGGGCATCAAGGAAATCAAGGAGATGATGTCCTCGGCCGAGCGCGCGCACCGCGTGGGCCGCCGGACAATCGTCTTCGTGGATGAAGTCCATCGCTTTAACAAAGCGCAGCAGGATGCGTTCTTGCCGCATGTGGAAGCAGGCAACATCGTGCTCATCGGCGCAACTACGGAAAATCCTTCTTTTGAGGTGATCGCGCCCCTGCTCTCGCGCACGCGTGTTTACGTCCTACATGCGCTCAATAACGGCCAAATCGTAACCTTGCTGCGGCGAGCGTTGGCCGACGCCGAGCGCGGGCTCGGCCGCGAGAAGATCGTGGCCTCCGAGGACGCGCTGGAGCGCATCGCACTTTACGCGAACGGCGACGCACGCGCGGCCTACAATACGCTCGATGCTCTTGTCCGCAGCGCAAGCCGTGATGCCGAGGGCCGCCGCGAACTCACAATCGCGCTTCTCGAGCAAACGCTGCAGCGGAAGCTGCTGCTCTACGATAAGTCGGGCGAGGAGCATTACAACCTCATTTCGGCGCTGCACAAATCCGTGCGCAACTCCGATCCCGATGCGGCGCTCTACTGGCTGGTGCGCATGCTCGCATCGGGCGAAGACGCTCTGTATGTGGCGCGCCGGCTCGTACGGATGGCTAGCGAGGATATCGGTCTCGCGGAACCTGGCGCCCTTGCCGTTACCATTGCGGCGATGAATGCCGTGGACTTCCTGGGTGCGCCCGAAGGCCATCTGGCGCTGGCGCAGGCGGCTGTCTACCTGGCGCTGGCTCCGAAGTCGAACGCGCTTTACGTTGGCTATGGAACGGCGCAGGAGGAATTGCAAAAGACCCGGTCCGAGCCGGTTCCGTTGCACCTCCGCAATGCTGTGACCGGCCTGATGAAGCACGTGGGATATGGGCGCGGCTATGAGTACGCTCACGATCACGAGGACAAGGTCACAGCGATGAGCTGCTTGCCGGATTCGCTCGCGGGACGTACATTTTACAATCCTACGGACCAGGGCTTCGAGCAGAGGCTTCGCCAGCGCATGGAAGAGATCAAACGCCTGAAAAGCGCGGCTGCGAAACCCGAGAAGCCATGACCCTCACGGGAACGGGACATCCTGCACGCACAACCCTGGAAAGCAGGGCACAGGACTACGCAGACAAGGCTGTCTACGCTACAGAATGCTGGTTTGCAAGGCGGCGCCGTACCGATCGCGCTCGGTCGGCTGCCGTTTTTTGGCTGGCGGCGTTGGTCGCCTGTGGCTGCTTGGGCTATTCCTTTGCTGGTCTCCGTACGGTCATAGCGCAAAGCGCCCCACGGCTCACCGTTGACGGGGAGTGCACGGCGTTCGCCTGGGCGCCAGATGGACGCATCGTCTATGCCACGCGCCACGTTTTCGCGAAGGGAAAGTTTGACATACAACGGGATGATCTTTGGTTACTGGGGACGGACGGCAGCCGGCAGAAGATTTTCGACGGACAGAGATACGGGCACGGCTCGGGAGAGTTCAGCTACACCGTTACTTCTCTGCGCTGGTCTCCGGACGGCACGCGGCTCACCGCGCAGCTGCGTACAAGCCAACTCCTAAACTCCAAGGGCGGTGTGCAGGAAGACGCGGTGCTCCTGCTGCTCGACCAGCAGGGCAAACAAATCAGGCTTCGGAACCTCATCGCGGAAGTTGACGGAGCTGTTGACGGCACGTGGCTCGCTGAGAGCGGCACCGTCGCCTACGCCACTGCCGTGTCACGGACAAGTTCCCTGCTTTCCTTGCACGTCTTGCGTGCGGATGTGGCGCGCAGCGGCGATTTTTTTGTCGGACATGCGTTCTCAAGCGTGGCCTGGGACGCAAAGAGAAATGCAGCCATAGCCATCGAACGCAGTGGCGGGACGGGTCCGCCACGAATCACCACGCTTGACCTGCTGCATGAAGACGGCCGCGCATTGGCCACGCTCGACAAATATCTCGGCGGCCTTTCGCTTTCTCCGAACGGCGACAAGGTCGCGTATTTTCTGGACGACCAGACAGTTGAGGTGAGGGACATCATGCACCCACAACAGGTAGGGCAGCTTCACGTTGCCTATGGCGATATCGGCTGGTCGTCCGATGAATCACGGTTGCTGATCAAGCGAGGCGAAGATCGCCAAGATGGTGATCTCGTGTGGGTTCCGGCGCCGCGGCTTGCCGATGGCGGAGACGAACATGCCGATCCCGAAGCGCAACCTGTGCTGCACGACGTGATGTTTCACAGCTTCGCGGTCTCGCCCGACGGCAAACTGATCGCGGTGACTCAAGCCGGCAAGCGAACCTTGATGGTATTCGACTCGCCGTTTTAGGGGGTCACCATTGGGCTGACAGCCTGGCGCGGTGTTCTTTCAAAATACAGAGGTCCATAACGACCGCAAGACCAGCGCGGCGCGCCTTTTCGGCGGCGGCCTCGTTCACCACGCCTTCTTGCATCCAGATGGCGCGAGCACCGATGCGAATCGCGGCCTCGACCACTTCGGGCGCTTCCTCGGACCGGCGGAAGATGTCCACAATGTCTATTTTCATGCCTACCGGAATGGATTCCAGGGTGGCATAGGCTCTTTCGCCGAGAACTTCGGTCTCGTGCGGATTGACGGGAATGATACGGTAGCCGGCCGCTTGCAAGTATTGTGAGACTCCATAGCTCGCCCGGAAGCGCTTCGAGGAAAGGCCAACTACGACGATCGTTCTTGCCGAGGAGAGAATCTCGTCGATGGAATCTTCCATGGGCTAGTTTCGGGCAGGCTCGCTGAGGACGTCTGCGAGCGCTCTAAGGAACGTCGCGTTTTCTTCGGCGGTGCCCGCCGTGACGCGTACCCCCTGGGGCATGCCCATCCAATCGAGCGGCCGCACGATGACGCCGTGTTCCAGCAAGGCGTCCGAGATGGTGCGGCCCGGCTGCTTCGCTTCAAAATAGAGAAAATTGCCGAATGAAGGCACGAACCGCACGCCCAAACGTTCCAAGCCCTGCGAGAGCTGCGTCATACCCGCACGATTCAACGCCACCGAGCGGCGCACGTGCTCGACGTCTCCGATCGCCGCGAGAGCGGCCGCCTGCGCAACCCTGGTAGTATTGAACGGCGTTCGCACTTTGTTCATTTCGACGAGCAATGGTGCAGGCCCGATCCCGTAGCCAATCCGCAACCCGGCGAGGCCGTGAGCCTTTGAGAAGGTGCGCAACACGAGAAGATTTGCGCCGGATCGCACGCGATCAATCGCGCGAGAATAGTTGGGATGGCTGACGTAGTCGCAATAGGCTTCGTCCAGCACCACCAGCACGTCTTCGGGCATACGGCTCAGCAAGACGTCAAATTGGTCCGCAGTGAACATCGTGCCGGTGGGATTATTGGGATTGGCGAGAATGACGTAACGCGTGGCGGGTGTGATCGCGCGCGCCATCGCATCCAAATCGAAGGCATCGTGCGCAAGCGGCAACGCAATCAGCTTTGCGCCCGTCGCCTGAATCGCGATGTAGTAAAGGGCGAAGGAACCTTCCGACGTCAGGCCTTCTTCCCCTGGGTGGACCAGCAGGCGCGCGGAGAGGTCAATCAGCTCGCTGGAACCAAGCCCTAAGATGACGTTTCCCATCGGAACGCCGTGCTTGGCGGCCAGCGCCTCGCGCAGATAGTAGCCGTCGCCATCCGGGTAGCGATTCACGCCCAGCAGAGCCGCACGTGCGGCTTCCACGGCTCGTGGTGATGGTCCAAACGGATTCTCGTTCGACGCCAGTTTGATGGCCTGCGTCCGCAGTTCGCGCTCGACTTCTTCCATCGGGCGTCCCGGAACGTATCGGCGGATTCCGTGGATATACTCCGGTATCCGCAGTTCAGAGATGTTCGCCATCGGCTTCGGGCCTCAAAGGGTCCAGTCCTCGTCTACGTCTTTCAGCGTACTAGCTCTTTTGACCGGCTGTTCAAGAATACGCAGGAACGGCAGCCGGAGTTCCGCAGCGTCGCTTCAGTGTGTCGGCCTGGATACTGACGTTGGCTTCACTATTCGCGTGGATTCCAACCTCTTGAGAGCTTGCTTGAGCCGGGTAAGCTCCCCAGGTGTGAGTTCGCGGTACTCGCCTTCGGGCAAGTCCTCAAGTTCCAAACCGGCTATGGCGACACGGCGGAGCTTTTCGACCGGGTGCTCCATGCCGAACAATTCTCGCCGCAGCTGATCGCGGCTCGCGCCAGCAAAGGTCACCGTATACCACGGGTTCGGTGCCTGACGCGCGGCCTGGGGCGCGCGGATCGGCTCGACACGGGCATGAAGACGTTCACCGAGCTTTGCCAGGTCGGCGGCCGCGAGCCGCCCCTTCACCTTCACCCAATAGGTTTGCGGCAGCCGTGGCGCCAACTTAAGGATGCGATTTGCCAGGTCGCCATCGCTGGTGAGCAGCAACAGGCCGCTTAGGGCATAGTCCAGCCGGCCTACAGGATAGACACGCGTGGGAATGCCCCGCAGCAACTGCTGAAGGGAGTGGCGCCCTTCCGGATCGCTCATCGTGGAGACTACGCGTGGCGGTTTGTGCAGAATGAAATATTGCTTCCCCTGAGGGAGCTCGACGATCCTGCCCGCTGCCTCGATGCGGTCGCGCTCGATATCGGCCTTGGTGCCAAGCTCCTTCACCACGTGGCCGTTCACGCGGACCTGGCCGCTTTCGATGAGCTGCTCGGCATGGCGCCGAGACGCGATTCCAGCGCGCGAGATAATTTTTTGGAGCCGTTCAAGCATGGAAGGAAGTGTTACAGAGGAAGCAGAGATGCGCAAGTTGGGCCAGAGGGACTACCTGCGGAAAACCGAGGTCATGCTGGCGGAGCGAGGGATGTCTTCTTGGGACGGCTACAGGTTGCCGTTTGCAGCGCGGGCACGCGGCTCGGCGGCGTCACCCGGAGCGTCCGGCGCGCCTGCCGCCGATGTTTCCGGCGCAGGGCCCTCGATTCCCTCCCCTTGTAACGTGCCGTCAATCTCGAGACTAGGCTCATCGGGACCGAGACTTGCCGAGATTTCCGGCGAATCTTCCGGTTCGATCGCGGCAATGCCTTCATCGGTGCCGAGCGCCTGGCGCGCGAGTTGCTCGAATTCTTTCAGGCTGGGCAACTCGTCCACATCGGAAAGCCCGAAGCGCATGAGGAAATCCTTCGATGTGCGGTAGAGGATCGGCCGGCCGATCACCGCCTTGCGTCCCGCCGTAGTGATCAGACGTTTTTCGAGAAGCGTCTGCAGCACGCCGGAGGAGTTCACGCCGCGAATCTCCTGGATTTCCGGCTGCGTCACCGGCTGCTTGTAGGCGATCACGGCGAGGGTCTCAAGGGCTGAAAGCGTCAGGCGCAAGGGCGGACGGAGGCTCTTGATGAACCGGCGCACAACCTCGTGATGCTGCGGCTTGGTATAAAACTTAAAGCCTCCCGCCACTTCGCGGATTTCCATGCCGCGGCCTTCCACCGCATAGCTGGCTACCAATTCGTCGAGCGCGGGACGCAGTTCCGTCTTCTCGATACCGATGGCGGTGGCCATCTGTGCGACGGTCGCCGGTTCGTCGGCGGCGTAGACAATCGCCTCAATGGCGCTCTTCAATTCCGCAGGATTCATGGGCATGGCTCGCTTATCTTCTGACATGTCGCCTCTAGAGATACTGCTCATCAATCTCGCTCATCGGCGCGATCGAGCCATCCGCGGCACAGATTGTGTCAAACATCTTATGCTTTCGCAGACGGATTTCGCCAAAGCTCTGCGACTGCACCAGCACGACAGCTTGCAGCCGGACCATCTCGAGAACCGCGAGGAACGCCACAATCATGGCATGGCGCGACGGACACTGGTCGAAAAACGCCAGTAGGTCAACGCCTTCCTCGTTCGCCACGAGTTGTTTGCGCAGCATCTCGATCATCTCCGCCACGGTGAACTGCTGGTGGGTGAGCTCGATTTTCGTTACTTCTTTGCGGCGTTCCAGCACTTGCTGGAACACTTTCACCAGGTCTACCAGCGAGACGACCAGTTCGCCCTCGGTGCCTTCGCTTTCATAAAGCGAAAGATCGGGCTTCGACCAGACGTTCGCGAAGATTTGCTGCTTTTCGTAGAGCACTTGCGCGGCATTCTTGAATTTCTCGTGCTCGACTAGCCGATATACCAGCTCCGCGCGCGGGTCGGCCTGCTCTTCCGCTGAAGCCAGCGGATCGGGCGGAAGCAACATCTTCGACTTGATGAGGATCAGCGTCGCGGCCATGTAGATGAAGTCGGCGGAGACATCCACGTCCAGCTCTTCGAGCTTATGCAGATACTCGAGATATTGTCCGGTGATTTTTGCGATGGGTATGTTGTGGATGTCCATCTCCTGCTTGCGGATCAGATCGAGCAGAAGGTCGAGGGGCCCTTGGTAGGCCGGAAGCTGAACCTTGTATGGCGCTGCGGCTTGCGAGGTCGGTTCCATGAGCTAATCCCCCGCACCGGGCTTGCCGGCGCTAGCCGGCTGCGAAAGCTCTGAGCGTTTCGCTTGCCAGCCGAAAATGGCTTCCCGAACGCGCTCCATCGTCTGCTGCGCCGTTTTGCGCGCGCGCTTCGAGCCCGCGTCCAGAATTTCCAACACTCTCGCGGGATCCGCTTCGTATTCCTGGCGACGCGCCCTCACAGGAGCGATCCACTTGATCAAGTTGTCCGCCATCGCGCGTTTGCACTCGATACAGCCGATCCGTGCTGTGCGGCAGCCCTCGGCCGACCATGCCAGCGTCTCCGGAGGCGAAAAGAGTTTGTGCCAGTCGTAGACGGGGCAAACGTCGGGGTCGCCAGGATCGGTGCGGCGCTTGCGCTGCGGATCGGTCTTCATCGGCCGAACTTTTTCCCAGATGTTCTCGTCGCTTTCGCTGAGCATGACGGCATTGCCGTAACTCTTCGACATTTTTCGGCCATCGGTGCCGGGGATGCGCGGGGTGGGCGTGAGCATTACCTCCGGCTCTCGCAAAACAGTTTTGAATGAGAAGAATTCTCTCGCGTCCCCAATCTTCTCAAAAAAATTGGAAAGTCCAATCTCGCTGGCGAATTTCCTGATAGAGCTTCGAAATGCCGGCTTGTAGTCATCGTATTCACCCGGCTTGAATGTCGCGAAGTCCATCACGCGCTGCAGCGCTCCTAGGTTCTCAACCAAAAATAACGCATCCTTGACCTGGAATCCGAAGTTGGTGTCAAAACGTCGCACGATCTCGCGGCTCAGCTCCACGTGCGCGACTTGGTCTTCTCCAACCGGCACCACCAGCGCGCGATCTGGCTCGCCATAAATCACGATGTCGGCCGTCTGCAAAACGGGATAGCCGAGGAATCCAAATGTGTGCAGGTCCTTGCCCTGAATATTCTCGATTGCTTCCTTGTACGTCGGCACGCGCTCGAGCCAGCCCAGCGGGGTGATCATTCCGAGCAGCAGATTCAATTCCGCGTGCTCCGGAACTTGCGATTGCACGAAGAGAGTGGCGCGCTCCGGATCGAGGCCCGAGGCGAGATAATCAATGCCGATCTCGATGGTGTTTTGTGCGACGCCTGACGTATCGGCGTAGTCGCTTGTCAACGCGTGCCAATCCGCAACGAAATAGAAACAATCGTAGGCAGGATCGTTCTGCAGCGCCACCCAATTCGCGAGCGCGCCGAAATAGTGCCCGATGTGCAAGCGGCCCGTGGGACGCATGCCGCTCAAGACGCGCTTTCTCTTCGATTCTGGTCCGCTATTCAAGCCTGGTTATTCCTTCTCAAACCTTCTCACGAATGCGCCGGCGTTCTCTCCGCTGGCCGTGACGCCTCTTTCACACCGCCGGCAGCGTTCGCCAATAAATCGCGAGCAATAATCATGCGCTGAATCTCGCTGGTGCCCTCGTAGATCGAGATCACGCGCGCGTCGCGATACATCCGCTCGACGTCGCTCTCCCGCGAAAATCCGGCGCTGCCATGGACCTGCACGGCTTTGTACACCACACGATTCACCATTTCGCTGGCGTAAAGCTTCGCGCGCGATGCGAGCGGCCCCAGCCCCGCGCCGCCGCTATCGCGTACCCATGCCGCTTGATAGACCAGCCCGCGAGCGGCTTCGATTTCCGTTTGCATATCGGCGAGCATCCACTGGATCGCCTGAAACTCGCCAATGCTTTTGCCAAAGGCGCGGCGCTGCTTTGCGTAGCGGGCGGCGGATTCGAGCGCGCCTTGCGCGATTCCCACGGCTTGCGCGGCGATGCCCACGCGGCCGCCATCCAGCGCTTCGAGCGCGATCTTCAAGCCCTGCCCTTCCTCCCCGAGCCGGTTCTCCACGGGAACTTCGCAGTCGCTTAGCGATATCTCGGCCGTTTTTGAAGATCGCAGACCCATTTTATCTTCGTAGCGCGCGACGCGGAATCCTGGAAAGCTTTGCTCAAGCAGAAAGGCGGTGACACCGCGCGCGCCAGCGGCCGGATCGGTCTTAGCAAACGCAACGTAAACGCCGGCGTGCCCCCCGGTGCTTACCCAGCTTTTTGTGCCGTTAAGGAAATACTTGTCGCCGCGGCGTACCGCGGTTGTCTGCAAGCTCGCGGTATCCGAGCCTGCTTGCGGCTCCGTGAGGCAAAACGCGCCCAGGATTTCGCCGCGCGCCAGCCGCTCGAGATACTTTTGTTTCTGCGCTTCAGTGCCGTGCTTGGCCAGCGGCACGCAAGCCACCGAATTCGTCACGCTGAGAGTGACCGCGATCGCCGCGTCAATCCGGGCAACCTCTTCGAGCATCACCACATAAGCAATGGTATCCAGTCCCGCGCCGCCCCATTCTTCCGGCACGAGCATGCCGCAACAACCCATCTGACCCAGTTGGCGCAATTCGTCAACGGCGAAGTGCTCCTCGCGGTCGTACTGGCGAATCTTGGGACGCACCTCCGCTTCCATGAATTGGCGGACGGTATCGCGGATGAGTTTCTGGCCGTCGCTGAGAGAAAAATCCATCGCTTGAGCGTAGAAGCGATGCTAGCACAGCGAGCAGCAAACCGAAAACGGAATGCCGACGCGAAGAGGCGCTTGAACGCCGGAATGGTCTGAAGGCGTCGGGAGCCAGCCCACCGCCCGGATCAGGCGGTGAGCCGTTCTCTACGGTTAAAAACGCCTCTTAATCGTGAAGAATGCTCTGTAGCGAGTCGTGCACCTGAAGCCCGCCGTTGTAATGGATTAGCCCGTGTTTCCGGAAGCCGTTCATGAAGAAATTCACGCGAGAGCGGGTGGTGCCCACCATTTCCGCAAGCGTATCCTGGCTGATTCTCTCGAGAATGGAGGGATTCTCGCTCTCCTTGTCGTATCGCGCTAGCAAGAGGAGGGTACGCGCAAGCCTCTTCTCGCTGGAGTTGACAAGGTGATCGATCAAGTCCTGCTCCATCCTCGAATTTCGAGCCAGCAGATAGTTGATGAAATGCGAGGAGATGGATTGCTCCTCCTCAATCAGGCGAAGCATCGCGCGCCTCTTGAGCAAAATAATGGTGCAGGGAACAAGCGCAATGGCGGAAGTTACATGGATAGTGGCGTCTGAAATGCAGCCTTCGCCAAAAAAGTCCCCGTGCCCGAGGATGGCGAGAATCGCCCCCTTGCCACGCTTCGAAACCAGGGGAAGCTTCACCAAGCCCTCTTCAATGTAGTGAACATCCGAGCACGAATCCCCCTGCGAGAAGATAATCTCTCCTGCTTTATAATGAACGGCGCTCTTGGACGGCAATACAGTTGAAAAAAAAGCCTTTTTCGCCGCAGTTTTTCCCCTCGATCTCATCTACGCCTCGCTGTCGGATACCGACAAGTATTGGATTTACGGCAGAAAAGCCTAAGCACACTTTGCTATTTGGCACGGTGTATCTTCTACTCAAGGCCAAGGGCCTTCGTCTGTTCAAAATTGAACAGAGAGACCAGGAAAATCTTTAGGCCCTTCATTTCCTTCGACTAGGTATTGTCTGGGTGAGCTTAAATGCGAGGCTGGCGTACAAGCGGGCGGGGCGCTGGCGCGAACCTTGGTTACTACATGTTCCAAAAATTAGACGGCGGCAGCGCCCAATACGTTGCCTGCGACGCAACGATGTTCGTGGGGATTGCGGTCCGGGATGCAGTTTTTCGCGCGAACTTATCGCAAATGGCACATTGCTCAGCTTGATCTGACGACCAGGCTTTCAAAGAGCACTACGAGGGTAGTTAGCAAAAAGCCTTCACATGCGAAACAATTCGCGGAGGCGCTTGGTTTGCGCGCGGCTGACGGGTATCTCGGTTTCCTTCTTGTCATTCATCTTGAGCATGTAGCTTGATTTGAACCAGGGAATTACTTCCTTGATCTGGTTGATGTTCACCAGATAGGAGCGGTGCGCGCGCCAGAAGCGCTCCGCATCCAAGGATCCCTGCAACTCTTCGATGGTGCGGTAGTTGGAAGTGCCCTCCGCGTCCCGGGAGACGATAGTGATCAGCCCATCGGCGATCGAAGCGTAGATCACGTCGTCGGCATCCACCAGCAGCAGCCTCTGCTGGAACTTTACGAGGATTTTTGCCGGCTGCGACTTTGCCTGCTCGAGTTGGTTTACCAGCGTTTCGAGCCGGTCGGCGGGAAGGGCGCTCGCCTCCACAACCTTTTTTGCTCTCTGGACGGCTTTCGCTATGCGAGCCTTGTCAAACGGCTTCAGGACGTAGTCCACCGCGTTTACTTCAAACGCATGGACAGCATAGTTGTCATAAGCCGTGGCGAAAACTATGTGCGGGACGCGCATCTTGCGGTCCATTAGCTTCTTGATGACGCCGAAACCGTTGAGACCGGGCATCTGCACGTCCAGAAAAACCACATCCGGTGCGTGCTCCTTGATCAGGCTGACTGCCTCTTCGCCGTTCTTGCCCTGCCCGACGATATTCACTTCCGGAAAGCTCTTGAGCAGAAAGATAAGTTCATCCCGGGCGGGCTTTTCGTCGTCAACAATTAGAATATTCATACTCGTGAAGCAGTAATCCGCACGGCAACCCTCGCGGCAAACTCAGTATAAGCGTGGCTCACGGAGCTTTCCAGTCGCCGCTCGGCGCTGAACGAGGCTACTTTCGATTGGCCGGCGCAATGCTGCGACCTTGGTAGACAACGGCGCGCACATTTTCGAGCACGTGGATGTCCGAGTAAGGATCGCCTTCCACGGCAATCAGGTCGCCTTCCTTGCCGACCGCGACCGTCCCGAGCAAATCGTCAAGCCCTAGCAATTCTGCGCCATGCTTCGTCGCCGTAACGAGCGCCTGCTGCGGGCTCAGCCCGAATTTTACTTCGCTCATCACCTCGTCGCGCCCGGTTCCCTACCCTGGCTCGTAGGACTGATCCGACCCCGCGGCGATGTACACTCCGTCTTGCACCGCGAGTTTATAGCTGGCGAGCTGTTTCACTCCAACCTCGTTGGCCTTCTTTAGAACGTAGCTCGGCATGTGCATCTTTTCGCCGTTCGTCATCAGGTTGTCCACGATATAGACGGTCGGCACGAGCACCACATGGTGCGACTTCATGTAGTCAATCGTTTCCGCGTTCAGTTCGGAACCGTGTTCGATCGAGTCCACACCGGCGTGCAAGGCCGCAAGAATCGTCATCAGGTTTTCCGCGTGCGCGGCGACCTTCAAGTGATCCATGTGCGCCTGCTCGACGATCACTCGCAGCTCCTCGGGTGAGACCTGCTCGGCCGCGGGTGAATCGAGAGGCGAGAGCACGCCGCCGGACGCCAACACCTTGATGACCTTGGCTCCATATTTGATCTGCAGATGAACGGCTTTCTCTGCGTCTTCGGGCGAGTTGATGAAACCGTTCAAGGGAGTGTAGTAATCAACCATGGGAAATTGAATCGGCTCGGAGAAGAAATCGCCGTGCCCGCCAATGATAGAGATGGCGTGCGCCGCCGGCACAATATGAGGTCCGGGAATCGTGCCCTCGTCAATGGCCTCGTGAAGCGACACGTCAACGAAATCGCCCGTGCCCAAAACCCGCATCGCCACGATTCCGGAACTGAGCGCGTAGTTCACCGCTTTCGTGCCTCGAAGCAGCGCCAGACCCGAGGAAGGATTCGATCCAAACGCGCCGCTCCAAATATGTGTGTGCGCGTCAATCAGTCCCGGCATCACGGTGTAGCTCGACAGATCAATTTGTTCGGCGCCCGCGGGAACGGTGACGTCAGCGCCAACAGCAGTAACTTTACCGTCCGTGATGACGATACCGGCGTTAGTGAGAGGCGGCTTCTCGGCATCGTAGATTAGCTTGCCGCAGCGCACGAAAACCACTTTGGGAGCGGCGAGTGCCGCAAATGGGGCGAGCAATGCTGCGCAAAACAAAAGGGTGAGGCGCATGGACCTCATAGGCTCCTCCGGTTTACCGGCCGCACCAATCCGGCCGGTTCGATGAATGTCTCGGCGCCGCAAACGTATGGCCCACGGCGGCAAATGTCAAATGGAGTCTTGATTTGCCTCGGCGCTGCCCGCTTCCTTGTTAAGATCACTTGTCAAGATCAAAGGTCACGTCATCGCCGCGCGGCGGAGGATCGAGTGGCAAGAGCCAAGGCGAAGGTTCTGTCGAGCAAGATGATCTATCAGGGCAAAGTCTTCGGCGTGCGGCAAGACCACGTGATCGAGCCGGGCGGGGTGAACGCCACACGCGACGTCGTCACGCACAATGGCTCCGTGGTGCTCCTGCCCGTGCTGCGCGATGACATTCTGCTGGTGCGCCAGTATCGCCATACCGTCGGGGATTATTTGTGGGAGCTTCCGGCCGGGCGCATGGAACGCGGCGAAAAGCCGCTCGCGGCGGCGCAGCGAGAACTGGAAGAGGAAACCGGTTATCGCGCGAAGCATCTGAAACTAATGATGGACGTCTTCACGACGCCGGGATTCGTCGAGGAGCGCATGGTTGTCTACGCCGCGACGGGCCTCGTGCCCGGTGAATCTCACCCGGACGAGGATGAACGCATCTCGACGAAGCCATTTACGCTAGCGTCTCTGCTGCGCATGATCCGCACTCACAAGATCTATGACGCCAAGTCCGTCGCCGGCATTCTTTACTACGCGCGGTTTATGCGTTCGTCGCGCTGAGCGCGGCTCGCGACCGGCTGAACCATCGTCGGCGGCTGCGATCCTCGATGCCGCACGAAGGCCTCTCAATCTGAATTTCGCCGTATAATCTCCCGATGGAAAATCGCAACGTCGCCAAGATTCTCCGTGAAACCGCGCAACTGCTCGAGATTGATGGGGCTCTCTACAACCGTTATCGCAGCTACGAGCGCGTTGCCGAGCTTCTCGAAAACCTCAGCGAGCGAATCGAGGACATCGCGCGCGATTTGGACAAGCTCACCGAGCTGCCCGGCATCGGCGACCGCATGGCCGAGCACATCCAGGAAATCCTCCGCACCGGCGACTATTCGGTCCGGCAGAAGCTGCTGAAGAAATTCCCGGCGACGCTGCTGCAGGTCGTCCAGTTGCAATCGCTCGGTCCTAAGAAAGCAGCCCTGATTTGGAGCGCGTACAAAGCCGGCACCGTGGCGGAGGTGCAAAAGCTCGCCGAGGAAGGCAAGCTGCGCCTGCTGCCCGGCTTCGGCGAGAAGAGCGAGCAGAACATCGTCAAGGCCGCGGCAGTTTTCAACAAGGCAGCGGGAAGATTCCTCATGGACACCGCCGAAGCGGCGGCAGAAAAGTTGATCGAGCATATCCAGAAACTCGGCAAGCAGATCGAATCTGTCTCCTCCGCGGGCTCGCTGCGGCGCGGGCGCGAAACGATCGGCGATCTGGATTTCATCGTGCTCCTTCCAAAGGACCATCCCCCGGAAGCCATTGACACCATCGCTGAACACATCCTGGCGTTCCCCGCCATCGAACAAACGCTGGCGCGCGGCGGGAACAAGGTCAGCTTCCTTATGGCCAATGGTATGCAAGTGGACGTCCGCATGATCGAGAAGGAAAGCTACGGCGCGGCGATGCTCTACTTTACCGGGTCAAAGGAGCACAACGTCTCGCTGCGCAGCCGCGCGTTGAAAATGGGTTACACGCTGAACGAATACGCGCTTTCGACGCTCAAAGGCGAGAAGCGCGTCGGTGGCGCCTCCGAAGAGGAAATCTACGCCAAGCTCAAGCTCGATTTCATTCCGCCAGAGCTGCGCGAAAACTCGGGCGAAATTGATGCGGCGGAAATACATGCGCTGCCGGCGCTGATCGAGTTACGCGACATTCGTGGCGACCTGCAGATGCATACCGTGGCAAGCGACGGCAAGAACAGCATCGAGGAGATGGGCGAGGCGGCGCGCGCCCTTGGGTACGAGTACATCGCAATCACGGACCATTCCAAGGCCGTGACCGTTGCCAATGGCATGGACGAGAAGCGTACCTTGGAACAGGCTGCCAAAATCCGCGCAGCCAATGCGCGTGTGAAGGGGATTCGACTGCTCGCCGGAATCGAAGTGGATATCCTCAAGAACGGCGAGCTCGACCTGGATGACGAAGTTCTGGCGCAGCTCGACGTGGTGGTCGCCTCCGTGCATTCCTACATGAAGATGGAGCGCGCGGAGATGACGGTGCGCCTGCTCGCAGCGATTGAGAATCCTTACACGCAGATCATCGCGCATCCGACTGGCCGCTTGCTGCTGCGCCGCGAGCCTTTCGAGTACGACATGGAAAAAGTCCTCGACGCCTGCCGCAAGAATGGCGTAGCCATGGAGTGTAACTCTTACCCAGACCGGCTCGACTTGCGTGACGTCCATTTGAAAATGGCGCGCGAACGCGGCGTGAAGGTTGTGATCTCCACCGATGCGCACAGCACGCGCCACCTGGCCCTGATGCGTTACGGCGTGGTGGTGGCCCGGCGGGGATGGCTCGAGAAAAAGGACGTCCTGAACGTGCTGCCGCTCGAAGAGTTTCTAGGTGCGCTGCGCCCCAAGCCGGGCGTCGCGCAGCCGGTTCACAAGCCTAAACCTGCCGTTGGCCGTAAGACCCGCGAACGGGCGGCGGGTCGCGACGAATAGCCCCGCGCCTTTGTCCTCTTTTCACGGAACACTTTTGGACCCATCTGCGTATTGTCTGGCAAGGGCCCGTGTGGTTCACAAAGGAGGCTTCATGCGCAGGATTTTGACGGCGGCGGCGTTGGCCGGAGGACTGGTGCTCTGCGGTGCGGCCCACGCCGATCAATGGACAAAGAGCTATGCGATTTCGGGCCATGCGCAGTTGCGCTTCACCACGAACGACGGGACCATTGAGGTGATATCGGCGGACGCGAAGAAGATTGATGCGCGCGTGGAAACGACCGGCTGGCGCATCGGCTCCTCCGACATCCAGATTTCCGAGCACCAGACCGGAGACTCCGTCGAGATTGAGGTCCACGTGCCGCGATACACTTCTTTCTTTGGCAGCGATCATCGCTCGGTTCGCGTTTACCTCGAAGTGCCGCGCGAGGCCGATCTCGATCTCCACACTGGCGACGGAAACCTTGCGGCTCGCGACATCAAAGGGAACCTGCGCCTCGACACGGGCGACGGCACCATGCGCGTGGACGGCTTACACGGAACGTTGCGGTTTCACACAGGCGACGGACGCATCGAAGGATCGGGGCTTGACGGCGAGATGGATGCGGATACCGGCGATGGCAACATTGTCGTAAGTGGGCGCTTCGAGCAACTGGCGGCGCACAGCGGCGACGGCAACATCGAGCTAACCGTCGAGAACGGATCGCGCATGACGGGCCCGTGGAACATTCGCACCGGCGACGGCCGCGTCCGCATGCGCCTGCCGGGTGACTTCAGCGCTGACCTGGACGCGCACACGGGAGACGGCAAGATTAATTTCGATTTCACCATCGCCGTATCGGGTTCGCTCAACTCCGGAACGATTCGTGGAAAACTGGGCAACGGCGGCCAAACGCTCTCCGTGCGCAGCGGCGACGGCTCCATCTATATCGAGAAGCTGTAGCCGGTCACGCCCGCGATTCACCGTAAGTCCATGGACAGGCCGGATTCTTTTTGTCCTCGCTCCGCGTTGCAAAACATTCCGTAATCGCGCATAGTACTGTGTTTCGTGCATGCTGCGCGCGTTTGTAGTGCTTACCTGCCCGGCGCCGCGCACACAATTCTGGCCGCTTAGGGGGAAATGAAATGCGCCGTCCGACCAATATTGATGCGCCGAAGGGGAAGCTTGGTGTGCTTACGCCCGGGTTGGGGGCGGTAAGCACCACCTTCATGGCGGGAGTCGAACTGGTGCGGCAAGGCGCGGCGAAGCCGGTAGGCTCGATGACCCAACTGGGAACGATACGGCTCGGAAAGCGCACCGAGGACCGCTCGCCGTTGGTGCATGATTTTGTGCCGCTGGCAAAGCTGGATGATTTGGTGTTTGGCGGCTGGGACATTTTTCCCGACAACGCCTACGAAGCCGCCGCAAAGGCCGGCGTACTGGAGCCGGGACATTTGGCCAAGGTCAAAAAGTTTCTCAGCGGCATTAAGCCGATGAAGGCCGCGTTTGATCACAATTTCGTCCGCAACATTGACGGCAAGAACATCAAGAAGGCCAAAACAAAATACGATCTGGCGCTGCAGATCAAGGAGGACATCGCCGACTTCAAGAAGAAATCGAAAGCCGACCGGCTGGTGATGGTGTGGTGCGGTTCGACCGAAGCGTATCTAACGGTGAATGAGGTTCACAAAACGCCGGAGCGGCTCGAACGGGCGATGAAGGAAAACCATCCGGCGATTGCGCCTTCGATGCTGTATGCCTGGGCCGCGATCACCAGCGGTGTTCCGTTTGCCAACGGCGCGCCGAACCTTACGGTGGATATTCCCGCGATGCAGGTACTCGCCTCCCGGCACAAGGCGCCGATCTGTGGCAAAGATTTCAAGACCGGCCAGACACTGATGAAAACGATTCTGGCGCCGGGGCTCAAGGCGCGTCAGATCGGTTTGCGCGGTTGGTTTTCGACCAACATTCTCGGCAATCGTGATGGCGAAGTGCTGGACGACCCGGAGTCGTTCAAAACCAAGGAAGAATCGAAGCTCAGCGTGCTCGATTACATCTTGCAGCCGAAACTCTATCCGGACCTTTACAGCGACATCGACCACAAAGTGCGCATCGAGTACTACCCGCCCCGCCGCGACAACAAAGAGGGGTGGGACAACATTGATATCTTCGGCTGGCTGGGATACCCAATGCAGATCAAGGTAAATTTCCTGTGCCGCGACTCGATCCTGGCGGCGCCGATCGTGCTCGATCTGGTGCTGTTCCTCGATTTGGCCCGGCGCGCCGGGATGCAAGGGATCCAGGAATGGCTGAGCTTCTATTTCAAATCGCCCATGTGCGCGCCACAGCTCTACCCCGAGCACGACCTATTTATCCAGTCCATGAAGCTGAAGAATACGCTGCGTTGGCTGATGGGCGAGGATTTGATCACCCACCTGGGGCAGGAATACTACGACTGAACTCCAAAGGACGCGGCCCCGCGCTTGCGGGGCGAGCGGGCAGCGCTTCCTACGAAACACTCGGATTCGCGCTGGCTGCCGGCTTCATGCGCGGAGGTGGTTCATGAGACTTTCGTTGAGATATCGGCTCGTGACGGCTTTTGCACTGCTGGCCCTGATCGCAACTCCGGCGATCCGCGCGCAAGCGACAGCCAACAGTGAAGTTGCCCGGGTGATGGAAATGCTGGATCGCACGCACCACTTCTCGCAGGCGGTGATTTCTCCTGATGGCACGCGAATCGCTTTTGTGGAGGATTTGCCAGGCGCCGGCAAATCGGGAATTTACGTTCGCGATTTGGGCGCAGCCAGCGGAATTCCGCGCTTTGTGACCGCTGCGAACAGCGGCGTGCACGCCGAACATGACGTAGGGTGGTCACCCGACGGAAAGCACCTCGCGTTCCTCTCCGATGCTGCGAAGAGCGGCCAATTCCAGCTTTGCATCGCCGATGCGGCCACAGCGGCGACGCATTGCCTGACGCACCTGAAAGGCGGCCTGTCTGCTCCGGCCTGGTCGCCCGATGGACACAGCATTGCGATGCTCTTCATTGAGAACGCGCCACGAACAGCCGGGCCGCTCGCGGCGGAAACCCCCGACGAAGGCGTGGTGACGGATCATCCTTACGAGCAGCGGCTCGCGCTGGTAGATATCGTCTCAGAGCGCGTGCGGCAAATTACCCCCGCGGACACCTACATCTACGACTACGACTGGGCCCCGGACGGAAAGCATTTCGCCGCGACGGCGGCGAAGGGATCGGGAGACGACAATTGGTGGATCGCGCAGCTCTACACGATTGATGCGCCCACCGGTGCGATGCGTTCGATCTACAAGGCGAGTGTCGAGACTCAGATCGCAAAGCCGAGATGGTCGCCGGACGGCAAGACGATCGCGTTCATCGGCGGCTTGATGAGCGATGAAGACCTTACCGGCGGCGATATCTACGCAGTGCCCGCCGAGGGCGGCGAGGCGCACGACGTCACCCCCCAGATTAGCTCTTCCCCGTCATGTATCGCTTGGGTCTCCGGCAGCCAGCGGATTCTCTTTGAGGCGCGGGACGCTGGCGGGGTGAATTTCGGCGTGGTGGATACCGCCAGCGGCGAGGTGCGGTCCCTTTGGAGGGGTGACGAGTCGATTGGCCTCTCGCAGTTTGATATGAGTTTTACTCTGGCGCGCGACGGCGCCACCACGGCGATCGTGCGGCAATCGTTTACAAAGCCGCCCGAGGTCTGGGCCGGCGACGTGGGCGCTTGGAAGCAGGTGACCGCACTGAATGCGGGGCTGAAGACACCCTGGGGTACGGCAAAAAGCCTCACTTGGACCAGCGACAATTTTCAAGTGCAGGGCTGGCTGGTTTATCCAAATAATTTCGATTCCGCGAAGGCGGAGCGCGCGAAGAAGTATCCGATGGTGGTGTCGGTGCACGGAGGGCCTGCATGGGCGTTTGCGGCGCACTGGCCATCGAGCGGCGAGTATGCCGCGTTTCTTTCCAACGCAGGTTACTTCGTCTTCTTTCCGAACCCCCGCGGAAGCTATGGACAGGGAGAGGCCTTTACGCGGGCAAACGTGAAGGATTTCGGTTACGGAGACTTAAAAGACATTCTCGCCGGGGCGGACGCGGCGATTGCGAGCGCACCGATTGATGCCAATCGGCTGGGGCTGACCGGGTGGAGCTATGGCGGCTTCATGACCATGTGGGCGCTGACGCAAACGGACCGGTTCCACGCGGCGATGGCGGGCGCCGGGATCGCCAACTGGCAGAGTTACTACGGCGAAAACAAGATTGATCAATGGATGATTCCGTATTTCGGAGCTTCCGTGTATGCCGATCCGGCGGTCTATGCGAAAAGTTCGCCGATCAACTACATCAAGAATGTGAAGACACCCACGCTTATTCTGGTAGGCGATAGCGACGGGGAGTGCCCGCCGCCGCAATCTTACGAATTCTGGCACGCCCTGAGGACGTTGAACGTGGAAACAGAATTCGTGATTTATCCGCACGAAGGGCACGTCTTCACGCAAACGGAACATTTGAAAGATCGGGTCGAGCGTGTGACGGCATGGTTTGACCAGCATTTGCGCGAGTGATTCAATGCTAGCGGTCGAGAGTCAGGATTGCCCGCCACATGCAGGCCGATCATGTTTGTGCTATCGTTTTCTGCTTCGCTGCAGAATTGTAGCGCGCCTGTACTTGCGCCGACGTTGATTCCGGCTGGGAGCCAGGGGGACATGAAGACTTCTTACAACGGGACGGCCGTACCGGCTGACGGAAACCCGATCGAGTTTGCAAATGGAGAATTCCAGGTGCCAGACCACCCGATTGTGCCATTCATCGAAGGTGACGGCACGGGCCGCGATATTTGGAAGGCTTCTCGGCGCGTGTTTGATGCCGCTGTGGAGCGCGCATACGGCGGCAAGCGCCGTGTCGCGTGGTACGAAGTCTTTGCGGGCGAGAAAGCGTTCAATGCCTTCAAAGAATGGCTTCCGCAGGATACCGTGGATGCCATCCGCGATTTTCGCGTGGCAATCAAGGGCCCTCTGACGACCCCAGTTGGCGGCGGCATTCGTTCGCTGAACGTTGCGCTGCGGCAGATTCTCGATTTGTACGCCTGCGTGCGGCCCGTGCGATATTTCAAGGGCGTGCCATCGCCCGTGTGCCATCCGGAGAAAATGAACGTGATGATCTACCGTGAAAACACGGAAGATGTGTACGCCGGCATCGAGTGGAAGTCGGGAACGCCCGAAGCGAAGAAACTGCTCGAATTTCTAAACAACGAAATGCTGAAGGGCGGTCCCAAGCAAATTCGCTGGGATTCAGGAGTGGGCATCAAGCCGATGTCGCCCACGGGAACGAAGCGGCTGGTGCGGCGCGCAATTCAATATGCCCTCGATAATAAGAAACGCGTCGTCACGTTGGTGCACAAAGGCAACATCCAGAAATTCACCGAGGGTGCGTTCCGTGAATGGGGTTACGAGCTCGCAACGGAGGAATTTCGTCCGCACGTGATCACCGAGCGGGAAAGCTGGATCGTGGACAACCTGGATCGCAATCCGCAGCTCACCGTCGAGCAGAACGCCGCCATGATCGAGCCGGGCCTCGAGCGGGCCACGGATGCCTTCCGCAAACAGCTCTACGGAGAAGTAAAAGGCGTGCTCGATGCGATTTACGCCACTCACGGCCACGGCCAGTGGAAGCAAAAGCTGATGATTAACGACCGCATCGCGGATTCGGTGTTTCAGCAGGTGCTGATGCGGGCCGACGAATACCAGGTGCTGGCGACGCCAAATCTCAATGGCGATTACCTCTCGGACGCCTGCGCAGCGCAGGTCGGCGGGCTAGGCATGGCTCCGGGCTCGAACGTCGGCGACGGCTACGGTTGCTTCGAGGCCACGCACGGCACAGCGCCCAAATATGCGGATAAGGACGTGATCAATCCGGGCTCGGTAATCCTCTCGGGCGCGATGATGTTTGAGTTTATCGGCTGGAACGAGGCGGCAAGGCTGATCGAAGACGGGATCGCTCGCACGGTCGAGCAAAAGCGCGTGACCTATGACCTCGAGCGCTTGATGGAAGGCGCGACGAAGCTTGGCACCTCCGGGTTCGCGGACGCCATCATCGAAAACATGAGCGAGGCCGCGGCCGTTCGCTGAAACGGCACGCGAGCCTGCCGTCCCGATTGCAAACGCATTTCATCCAAGGAGACCCTGCAGATGCGGAAGAAAGTAACAGTTGTCGGAGGAGGATTCGTCGGCGCGACCACGGCACAGCGGATCGTGGATAACGAACTGGCTGACGTGGTGCTGACGGACATTCTCGAAAGCGTGCCGACGGGCAAAGGGTTGGACATGCTGGAGTCCACGCCGATTACACGCTCGGATTCGCGCGTGAGCGGCATTTCCACGGCAACCGGGGACTACCGTGAGACGGCCAATAGCGACATCGTCGTGATTACCGCCGGGTTTCCGCGCAAGCCGGGAATGAGCCGCGACGACTTGTTGCGAGCGAACTATGACGTCATCAAGGCCGTCGTCGAGCAAATTGTGAAGCATTCGCCGAACGCGATCCTCGTTGTAGTAACCAATCCACTCGATGCCATGGCGCAGGCGTGCTACAGAATCAGCGGCTTCCCGAAAAATCGCGTGATCGGCATGGCCGGCGTGCTCGATTCGGCGCGCATGAGCAGCTTTGTCGCGATGGAGCTGGACGTTTCGATTGAGAACGTTCATTCCTTCGTTCTCGGCGGGCATGGCGATGACATGGTGCCCTTGGCGCGTTACTCCACCGTCGCAGGGATTCCCTTGCCGGACTTGCTGCCCGCGGACCGCATAGAGGCAATCGTGCAGCGCACGCGCAAAGGCGGCGCCGAAATCGTGAATTTGCTAAAGACGGGGTCGGCTTACTACGCACCTTCGGCGGCGGTCGTCGAGATGGTTGAAGCGATCCTCAAGGACAAGAAAAAAATCCTCCCCTGCGCGGCTTATCTGGAAGGCGAGTACGGCGTGCAGGGGCTCTACGTTGGCGTTCCGGTGAAACTCGGCTCGGGCGGCATCGAAAAGATCATCGAGGTCAAACTCACAGCGGATGAGCAAGCAGCGCTCGATAAATCCGCTGCCTCTGTGCGCGAACTCATTGGAGTCCTAGGGGTATAGCGCGGCGCCGTTTCCGGGCACGGTCGAAAACTGACACATTCCGAAAATATTAAGGTGCGCACAGGGGCTTTGGATGCCTATATTGCGCGCCTTTAACTCTTGGCCGAGCTTTGGGAACTACGGATGTGCGGGTGTCTTTGGCGCGGCCTTCGGTACGGTGGTTCCAGCGGGAGCCACTACTGCAGCGGTCTTGATGACATCCAATTTTGTGAAATTCTTCTCGGTGTACGCTCTTCCTTCATCCGTCATTTTTCCCTGGTCCGGAGCCCCCGAGTCTCCATACCCACTGTAGAGTTGATCCACCACATCCATTCCCTCTGTGACTTCTCCGAAGGCCGCAAACCGTTGCGAATCGAGGAACGCGTTGTTCTTGAAATTGATAAACACCTGCGTCGTCCGCGTATTCGCATCGCTTTCCGCGGCAAAGGTGATGGCGCCCCGCGTGTTGCCGTGTTTGACGGCATCGTCCTTGATCGCCGCTTTGTCCCAGGCTTTGGCGACAGCGGGATAGGGGCTGATGCCAAACTGCGCCATAAAATTCGGCACCACTCGGAAGATTGCGACGCCGTCGTAGTAGTGATGTTTCACCAGGTTGTAAAAGCGGTCCGCTCCGACCGGCGCCCAGTCGCGCGTCACGTGTACCGTGAAATTGCCCTTCGTGGTTGTAAATTTCACGTCGTATTCCGCCGGCGCCGTCGCCTTCAGTAGCGCGGGGTTGAGTAGCGCCTTGTCGTAAGTGGAAGCCGCAGGTCTGGCGGCCGTACTGGAATGCGCCGTCGTCGCGGCTGGCGTCTTGGCCGGTGGATTGGTTTGTGCGCTCGTTGCGCTTGCCAACAGCATCGTCAGCGTTAAAACTCCTGGTGCGAATCTCTTCATCGCTCTTCTCCTTCTCAGCCTGCCGTATTCTGCGTAGAGTCTCTTCCCTGCTTTGCCGCTTCGGAATATGGATTCAAATCCTTGCGCTCAGCGCGCCGCAGCCTTTTCGGAGGTTTGCATCTCGCGGCTCACACGCTCAGATTCTTCCATCACACGCAGCAGATTGCCACCCAGAATCTTGCGAATATCGCTTTCGGAATAACCCCGCCGAAGCAGCGCTTCGGTCAGCTTCGGCAGCTTGGAGCAATCTTCCGTGCCGATCGGCATTGTCGCGCCATCGAAATCGGAGCCGAGCCCAACGTGGTCCGCGCCGACGACTTTCACGGCGTGGTCAATGTGGTCCACGATCGCTTCCCAGGTCACGGTGGGCAATTTGCCCTCGGCCATCATCTGATGCGCCACGGCTTCGTCGGCCCGAATCGTGGCCGCTTCGTTCGACCCGGCGGCCTTTTCGGCTGCCGCCTGACGGGTCTTCAACTCATCGCTTTTGTCCGAAGCATCACGATACGCCTGGCTCAAAAACCCGGCGTGGTAATTGATTTGGATCACCCCGCCCTTAGCTGCCAGCGCCTTGATCATATCGTCGGTCATATTGCGCGGGGCATTGCAGATCGCGCGGCACGACGAATGCGAAGCGATCATTGGCGCCTTGCTCACCTCGAGCGCGTCATAGAAAGTCTGATCCGAGACATGCGAGATATCCACCATCACGCCGAGCCGGTTCGTTTCGCGGACGATATCCTTGCCGAACGGCGTCAAACCCATGTTTTTGGCCGCTTCGCCCGACGACCCTGCCCAATCGGTGTTCAGCGTATGTGTGAGCGTCATATAGCGCACGCCCAGCGCGGAAAACTGCCGAAGCACGCGCGGGTCGTTATCAATCATGTGGCCGCCCTCGACGCCCATCAGCGCGGCGATCTTTCCCTCCGCGTGCGCGCGGCGAACTTCCTCGGCCGTCGTTGCCAGCACAAGATCCTGCGGATGCTTCCGCACTTGCTCGTGGACGGAATCAATTAGGTCAAGCGCCATTTTCACAGCAGGCGGACCCGTCAGCGTTGCCGGGCACCAAATCGAAAAGAAAATCGCATTCATTCCGCCTTCGCGCATGCGCGGGATATCAATATTGCCCTGCGTGTCGCGATGGCCCAGGTCGAAATTCTCAAAGAGCAGGCGTTGCGGAGTGTCGTCGTGTGTATCGAGCACGATGGAGCTAAAGTGCAAGGCATGGGCGCGCTGCGTGATGTCGTCAGGCATAAGAGGTTTGGAAAATGAGCCCGCAAAAAGCAGCACACCAACCAGCAGGGCGACGCGAAGACGCATCGAGGTTGGACAGGAACGCTTAGCCAAGAAGCCAGCCAACAAGATTTTGGCGGATCGCGCGGCGGTTCACCTCGGCGATGGATTCTGTCAGAGGAATGGACTTCGGGCAAGCCTTCACGCAATTCTGCGCGTTGGCACAGTCCTGCACGCCGCCAGAGCCGCTCACGGCCTGCAAGCGCTCGTGCGCGTGCATTGCACCCGTGGGATGCATGTTGAATAAGCGCACCTGGCTGATGATGGCCGCGCCAACGAAATTGCTGTTGGCGTTCACCTGCGGGCAGACCTCGAGGCAGGCTCCGCAAGTGATGCAGCGGGAAAGTGGATACGCCTTTTCCTGAATTTCCGGCGCCATCTTCGGGCCTTCGCCGAGGTCGTAGGTGCCGTCAATGGGGATCCAGGCCTTCATGCGCATCAGGTTTTTGAACATCACCGAGCGGTCCACTGCCAGATCGCGGACCACGGGAAACTTAGACATGGGCTCAATCTTAATCGGCTGATCCAGATGATCCACCAGCGCGGAGCAGGCCATGAGCACGCGGCCGTTGATGACCATGGCGCAGGAGCCGCAGACCTCCTCGAGGCAATTCGAGTCATAGCTGACCGGTGTCGTGGTCTTGCCGTCGCGCGTTGTGGGCCGCTCGGCAATGTCGCGCAGGCAGATGATCACGTTCATGTGGGGGCGCCACGCGAGCTCGAACTCTTCCCAGTGCGAGCGCTCGCCCGGGCTCTGCTGCCGTTTGACCTTCACGATTACTTTTTTGTTGTCAGCCATGATTCCTCGAAACGAAAGCCCTCGTTGATGTCGTCATGTTACTTCGCCATATCGTAACGCCGGGCGCGCAGCGGAAGCAGCGAAGTGTCCACCGGCTCGTAAGTCAATTGAAGTGCGCCGCCGGCCCATTTTGCGCGAGTGGTCTTCAGCCAATTGGCATCGTCACGCTCGGGGAAATCGGGCTTGTAATGCGCCCCGCGCGACTCGTTGCGCGCCAGCGCGCCCAAGGTGATCACGCGCGCCAGAATGAGCATGTTGTAAAGTTCGCGCGTAAAGTTGAGTGTCTGGTTTGACCACTTGGTGCGGTCTGAAAGATTGATCCGGGTGAAGCGCTCGAGCAATTCTTGCAGCTTCGCGTCTGTTTTCGCAATGCCGTCATTGCGGCGCGTGACCGTCACATGCTCGGTCATCCAGTCGCCCATTTCCTTCCAGATCGTGATGGGATTCTCCGAGCCCTGCTGTGAGATCAACGCGTCATTAATCCCCTGCTGCCGCTTCTGCTCGCGTTCGTAGACTGTGGACGGCACGCTTTCGCAGCCCTGCGTGAGGTTGCGGCTATATTTCACCGCCGCGGGACCCGCCACCATCCCGCCATAAATACAGGAGACCAGCGAATTCGCGCCGAGCCGATTCGCCCCGTGATACTGGTATTCGCACTCGCCCGCGGCATAGATTCCGGAGACGTTGGTGGCCTGATTGTCGTTATCCACCCAGATCCCGCCCATCGTGTAGTGCATGGCCGGAAAAACCTTCATCGGCTCCACGCGCGGATCAACGCCGACGAATTTTTCGTAAATTTCCAGGATGCCTTCGAGCTTGCGGTCCAGCGTTTCGCGCGGAATGTGCGTTACGTCCAGATAGACGGCCGCCTGGCCGCCGATGCCCAGTTTCAGTTCGTAAACGACCCTGTGGATCGCGCGCGTGGCGACATCGCGCGGCACCAGGTTGCCGTATTTCGGATACCATTCCTCGAGAAAATAGAAACGCTCGCTTTCGGGGATGGAATTCGCGGGACGCGTGTCGCTCGCACTCTTCGGAACCCAGACGCGGCCGCCTTCGCCGCGCGCCGATTCGCTCATCAGCCGTAGCTTATCTTCGCCCGGGATAGCGGTGGGGTGCACCTGGATAAATTCGCCATTGGCGTAGTCCACGCCTTGCTGAAAGAGCGCCGACTGCGCGCTGCCCGTACAGACCACCGAATTCGTTGAGCGGACAAAGACCGCGCCGTTCCCTCCCGTACAGAAAATCACCGCGTCCGCCGGGAACGTTTTTACCTCCATCGTCTTCAAATCCATGCCGCAGATGCCGCGGCCCACTCCGGCGTCATCAATCACCGCGGAAAGAAACGTCCACCCTTCGTACTTGATAACCTTTCCTTCGGACTCAAAGCGGCGCACCTGCTCGTCCAGGGCGTACAGAAGTTGCTGCCCGGTCGTTGCGCCAGCAAAGGCCGTGCGATTGAAAAGCGTGCCCCCAAAACGCCGGTAGTCGAGATTTCCCTCCGGCGTACGGTTGAACATCACGCCCATGCGGTCGAGCAAATCGATAATCCCGGGCGCGGCATCGCACATGCGCTTCACGGGCGGCTGGTTGGCAAGGAAGTCGCCGCCGTACACGGTGTCATCAAAATGATGCCAGGTGGAGTCGCCCTCGCCTTTCGTATTCTTCGCGGCGTTGATGCCTCCCTGCGCGCACACGGAATGCGAACGCTTTACAGGAACGATCGAAAACAATTCCACCGGCACGCCCGCTTCGGCCACTCGAATGGTGGCCATCAGTCCGGCCAGACCTCCGCCCACGACGATAATCTTTGGTTGTCTCATTTTATGGTTTGAATGTAAGAATTCAGCGGGTGCAAGCCGTAACGGAAACAGATCACGATGGTTACGCTCATCACGACGAGGGCGGCGCCAACCGCCGTGCCGAGCAACCCGGCGGCGCGCTGCGCCTTCACCGTAGCGGCCAAGCCCCACTTACACAGAAAATTCCAAATGCCCACGCCCAGGTGTACCGAACACGCCGTGACGCCGATCAGAAAGAATGCGAAGAACCAGGGATTCTGCATGGTGTTGTAGACGTCCATGTAGGTGGACATGCCATGCGTCTTGAACCGCTCGTCGTACAGGTGCCAGCCGATAAATAGGAACGCCAGCAAACCCGTCCAGCGCTGGATGGTGAACATCCAATTCCCCACCCAGGGGTACGCCGAGACGTTATTCTTGCCACGCGACCAGATGATAAAGCCATATATCGCATGGTACAGAAGCGGCAGCCAGATAATGCAGATCTCAAGCGGCAGACGCCAAGGCACGCCTTGGAGCTCAAGAGAAGTATGGTTGTAGTTCTCCGCGCCGACCAGCGCGTAGCTGTTGGACCAGATGTGATCGGCAAGGTATGCGCCGATCGGGACGATTCCCGTCAAAGAATGAAGTTTGCGCCAGAAGAAGCTGTGATCCACCTGCGCCGCCGAAGCGCCCATGCACTCTCCAGACCTGTCTTACACACGGAAGCCCGCCGTCCGCGATTAACGCCACAAATTGGATGGCTTTCACTTCGCGCGGTCCAAGGCGCAACTGCTTTCATCCCTGGACAGCACAGTATAGAAATTCTGCGGAGCCATTGCAAGATGACACCGCCATCCAATTTGGCATCATCGCTGACGAGCATTTCGTTATAATGTTTTCAGAAAAGCTCTGGGGAGCGAATGACGAAAGCGACGCCGGCCGCCGAGATCGAACAACTGATAGACCGATGGATCGAGGGCGGCGAGCCGATCGGTCCGGAAAATCTCCAGACGCTCGCGGGAAAGCTTGCGGCGCTGTTCCACGTGGATTCCGACGAGGTTGCCATCCTCGCGCTCATTTCCAGCGGCAAGGTTCTCCAATTCCTCGTTCCCGAAAAGCTAAAGGCTATAGGATTCATCCCGCTCACCAGCACTTCCGCGCTCGCCTCAAAGACGGCACGCGAGAGGCGCGCGGAGGTCCAGAATAACTTCAGCACCTCCCGCCACGTTTCCGTTTTCGAGGCGGTTCCGCTGGGGAGGCGCGAGGGCGAAAATATCCAGAAGATCATGAGCGCGCCGATTCTGGCGGATACCAAAATCGTCGGCGTGGTGCAGATATCTCGCAAGGGCCGCACCGCGAAGGACGCAGGACCGGATTTTAATTCTGACGAACTGCGCAAGCTGCAGGCGGTGGCGAATACGCTGGCACGCGTCGTTCAACTCACGCAAAAAACCTGAATGCGTCGCCAAACTCCGGCAAACGGTCCTCTCCCCGTTGCAGCTTGTTCAACTACGCCTCTGAGATCGGCAAGATTCCAGAAGTTATTGACAAGAGTTGGCACGTCGACCGCCAAGAAGCCGTCGCAACCATGATCTGTGCAGCGGCGGACCAGGAAAACCATCCCGGAGGCGCAAACTAACCTCGGGTTGCTGGCTCCGTTAGCGTGAGGCAAGCCGCTCTTGGCCCGCCGAAGCACGACATAGCGGAAATCTGCATTGACACTGCACGAGCTTCTTGCTATTTTCGCGCTCGCTCGCAATTTGCCCGATGAAGATGTGATCGTCCCAATAGGAGGCACCGGAATCCGGCACGGTTCATGGCGTTCGTCGCGAAAAAGATTTTCCTCACCAAAGGCGTAGGCAAACATAGGGAGCGGCTTTCCAGCTTTGAGCTCGCTCTGCGCAACGCGGGCATCGCGGCGTGCAATATCGTGCGCGTGTCTTCGATCTTCCCCCCCAATTGCAAGCTGATCTCGCGCAGCGAGGGGCTGAAGCACATCAAGCCGGGACAAGTCGCGTTTACCGTGATCAGCGAGAATTCCACGAAAGAACCGCACCGCCTGATCGCCGCGGGCGTTGGCCTCGCGCTTCCGGCCGATAAATCCATGTACGGCTATCTTTCCGAGCATCACTCCTTCGGCGAAACAGAAGAAGTCGCCGGCGAATACGCGGAAGAGCTCGCGGCGGAAATGCTCGCGACCACGCTCAACGTGGAATTTGACGCTGATCTGTCTTGGGACGAAAAAAAGGAAGTCTACCGGATCTCCAACAAGATCGTACGGACGATGAACGTCACCCAGTCCGCCGTGGGCGATAAGCGCGGGCTTTGGACGACGGTGCTTTCCGCGGCGATTCTCCTCGAATCGGACTAGATTAGCCGGTGCGGTTCGGCCACTTGCGCCGCCGGTCTTCCCCCTCCCGCTGCTCCACGCCTCATCCCTATGGACCTCTGAGAACGTGGTAGGATTCCTACGATGAGTCAGAAGATGGCGCCAGAATCGACCGCGAAGTTCACGGTCGGGCTTGTACAAATGCGGTCGTCGGCAAACGCCGAAGAAAATCTCGCGCGAGCCGCGAAGAAAATTCGCGAGGCGGCGGCACGCGGCGCGCAAATCATCTGCCTGCACGAACTTTTCCGCTCCGAGTATTTCTGCCGCGAAGAAAATGCCGATCTGTTCGCGCTTGCCGAGCCAATTCCCGGTCCAACCACCGAAGCCTTGGCGAAAGTGGCTCGCGAAACGCAAGCAGCCCTAATCGTTTCCCTCTTTGAGCGCCGTGCGGCGGGCGTTTACCACAACTCAGCCGTCGTGATCGACGCCGATGGCTCGCTGTTGGGCCGTTACCGCAAGATGCACATCCCGGACGATCCGCTCTACTACGAAAAATTCTATTTCACACCGGGCGACCTAGGTTTTCCTGTCTTCGACACGCGCTATGCGCGCATCGGCATTCAGATCTGCTGGGACCAATGGTATCCGGAAGGCGCGCGCCTGGTGAGTCTGCAGGGTGCGCAGGTGATTTGTTATCCCACGAGTATCGGCTGGCATCCCAGTGAGAAGGCGCAGTTCGGCGCGGCGCAACTCGACGCTTGGCGCACCATTCAGCGTGGGCACGCCATCGCCAACGGGGTCTACGTCGCGGTGGCAAATCGCGTCGGATTTGAGGGCACGCCCGAGGCAGGGCTCGAGTTCTGGGGAAATTCCTTCGTCGCCGGCCCGTTCGGCGAAATCCTGGCCGAGGCTTCCAACACAGCCGAAGAGACCCTGATCGTGGAGTGCGATCCCGCGCGCTCCGAGGACACGCGCCGCAACTGGCCGTTTCTGCGCGACCGCCGCATTGATGCTTACCAGCCGATCCTTCAGCGCTGGCTCGGCGAATGAATCGTCCACAACGCAAACCTTCAGAAGTCAGTCGTCAGTCGCACGCGCCTGCTCCGAACGCAACGCCTTACGCCCTGGGTTATCGTATGCCCGCGGAATGGGACCGTCACGAAGCCACCTGGCTCGCCTGGCCGCATGAGATCACCGATTGGCCCGGCAAATTTGCCCCGATTCTGTGGGTCTATGCCGAAATCGTTCGCCATTTGGCCCGCGTCGAACGAGTCCGCATTCTCGTGGAAGACCGGGATGCCGAGGCGCGCGCGCGCGGTGCTTTGAAAAAAGCTCACGCCGATCTTGCGGCCGTGGAGTTCATTCGCGTGCCCACCGATCGCGGCTGGATCAGGGATTTCGGCCCGATCTTCGTGAAGAATGAAAAAAACGGCGAGGTCGCCGCGACGCACTGGCTCTTCAATGCCTGGGCGAAATACGACAATTTCACGAAAGATTCCGTGGCCTTCACGCATGCGAACCGTCACCTCAAACATCGCGTCTGGCAGCCACACCATAGGGGGCGCCGGGCTGTCCTCGAAGGCGGAAGCATTGACGTGAATGGCCGAGGCACACTTCTCACCACGGAAGAGTGCCTGTTGAGCACGGTGCAGGCTCGCAATCCCGGCGTCGCCCGCGAAGATCTGGAAAAGATCTTTCGCGACAATCTCGGCGCCACGCACGTGGTTTGGTTGAAAAACGGGATCGCCGGTGACGACACACACGGCCACGTGGACGATCTCGCGCGTTTCGTGAACCGGGCCACCGTTGTTACGGTCGTCGAAGAAGATCGGTCCGATGTAAATCACGAGCCCTTGCAGGAGAATCTCGCGCTGCTTCAAACCGTGCGCGAAGAAGACCGCCAGCCTTTGCGCGTCGAAACGTTGCCCATGCCCGCTCCCGTTTTCTTTGCCGGACAGCGGCTCCCCGCAAGCTATGCAAACTTCTACATTGCCAACAAAATTGTCCTCGTACCCACATTCAACGATCCGAACGATCTCATCGCGTTGAATAAGCTTTCTTCCCTGTTTCCCGGCCGTGAGGTCGTTGGCATTGCTTGCCGCGACCTGGTCCTCGGTCTCGGCACGATCCATTGCATGACGCAACAGGAGCCCGCGCGCAGCTAACCAGCGCAGGCGCGCGGCCAGCGCCACTTTTTCTCAACTCGTGAATCAAATGGCAGTTAAGATAGAATGCGGTTGGCTTGGTCGCCGGTAGCCAATACTTGTTCCGAGGAGACGCCATGTTCGCCGTGCTGCTTCAGAGACCTCATGTGTACGTCCTCGACATGCGTTATTCGCTCATCGCCTGGATTGTGATCGGCCTCATCGCCGGATGGATCGCGGGCACGATTTCGCGCGGACGCGGTTTTGGCTGCATCGGGGACATTATCCTTGGACTGATCGGCGCCGTCCTGGGCGGCTGGATTTTCGAGAAACTAGGAATCTTTGGTGGTGGCACGCTTTATAGCCTGGCGGCGGCCACGGTCGGCGCCGTTGTGCTTGTGTCAATCGCTCGCCTTTTTGCGGGTGGCGACGACTGAATCTGCGTCGCTCATCTCGCCAACGTCCGGGACTTTGCCTGAAGGTTGAGCTTCTTTCTGCCATCCTGGCGATTTCGCGCCGGTTTTTTAGCCTACCCCGCTTCCGTGCCCGGGCGCAGGAAGGCATAGGGACGGGGCCTTTGGCGAGCGCCGTTTCTCCGCTCACGGATTCCTCTGTGATACGATGAAACTCCAACTTATGCGGAGATCCTCTTGAATCAGACTTCACTCTGGGCGGTTCCGCTCGGCGGGCTTGGCGAATTCGGCATGAACATGCTGGCCCTGCGTTTCGGCGACGACATCATTGTGATTGACGCCGGCATGATGTTCCCCGAAAGCGAGCTGCTGGGCGTGGACATCGTCATTCCGGATATCGCTTATCTCAAACAGCATCGCCACATGGTGCGCGCAATTCTCCTCACGCATTGCCATGAGGATCACATCGGCGCGCTTCCCTACATTTTGCGTGATCTGAACGTGCCAATCTACGGCACGCGCTTTACGCTCGCGCTCGTGCGCCGCAGGCTTGAGGAACATGGACTACTCGATACGGCCGTCTTGCACCAAATCGCGCCGCGCCAAAAAATAGAAATCGGTCCGTTCGGCATCGAGTTCATGTCCGTCACGCACAGCACGATTGATTGCGTGGCGCTCGCGGTGCGCACGCCGGTCGGCGTGATTATCCACACCGGCGATTTCAAGATTGACCAGACTCCGCCGGACGAGCACGAGTTCGATCTGCATGCCTTTGCAAGATATGGGCAGGAAGGCGTGCTGGCGCTCTTCAGCGACAGCACGAATACGGAGCGCCCCGGATATACGCCGTCGGAACGCGCCGTCAAGCCGCGCCTCGAAGAGCTCTTCCGAGCCGCGCCGCGCAAGGTGCTTGTTTCTTGCTTCGCATCCTCCATCCATCGTATCCAGCAGGTGATTGACGTTGCGGCGAGCGTCGGCCGCAAAGTGGGTTTCGTCGGCCGAAGTATGGTGGACAACGTTGAAATCGCGCACGAGTTGAAATGCCTTCGAATTCCCGACGGAATGGTCGTACGTCCGCAGGACTTGAAAACGTTCGATCCTCACAAACTCGTGGTCCTGATCAGCGGTAGCCAGGCAGAGCCGATGTCGTCGCTCTCGCGCATCTCCGTGGACAACCACCGGCTGCTCTCGGTAGAGGAGAACGACTCCGTAATTCTTTCCGCACGAATTATTCCTGGCAATGAAAAAGCCATCTTCCGCATGCTCGACCACATGTTCCGCCGCCGAGCTCTCGTCTACTACGATAATGATGGCGGGCTGCTGCACGCTTCGGGCCACGCCAGCCAGGAAGAGCAGAAGCTCCTGCTCAATCTTGTACGGCCGCGGTATTTCATCCCCGCTCACGGCGAATACCGTCAACTCTTTCGCCACGCCGCCCTGGCTCATCAAGTGGGCGCTGTTTCGAAGGACATTCTGCTGATCGAGGATGGACAGGCCCTGGAGTTCACGCCCGATGGAAATGCGTATCGGCGCGAACCGATCACCGTGGGCCGCGTGTGCGTGGATTCGGGTTCGCTCGAGGAAATCCAGGAGGTCGTGATTCGCGACCGCCGCCATCTGGCGGAAGACGGCGTCGTCGTCCCCATCATCGCTATTGATAAACACAACGGCCGTATGGAAACGCTTCCCGAAATCGTCACGCGCGGATTCATTCCGGCTGACGACAGTCAGGGGCTTCTCGCGGGTGCGCGCGAGGTCGTGATCCACACCATGGAGCAGTCCAACGCGGAAGAAAAATCCGACTGGGGCGTTATCAAGGAAAAGATTCGCGTGGACCTGAAGCGCTATCTGAACAAGCAAACCTCCAAGCGTCCGCTGATCTTGCCGGTGATTCTCGAAGTCTGACACGCGGCCGGAATTCCATCACCGTGAGCGCAGCTCTCCGGCCGTACCAGCCCTCCGATTTCGAGGCACTCTATCTCCTGGATCGCGTGTGCTATCCCCCGGGAATTGCATACTCGAAGCGCATGCTGCGCTGGTATTTGGCCTTTCCAGGAGCGATCTGTACCGTCGCCGAAGCTGGGGACGGCGTGATTGCTGGATTCATCCTCTCCTGTGCCGATCCTCCCGAGGGTTACATCATCACACTTGACGTTGCCGCCGAGTTCCGCCGCCATGGAGCCGGTTCTGCGCTATATAACCACGCGGAAAACGAGCTCGTCGAGCGCGGCGTTCGCGAAATAGAGCTGGAAACGGCAACCGGAAACGCCGCAGGCGTTGCCTTCTGGACTCGCCACGGCTATCGTACCGATGGCCTCTTGCCCGGCTACTATCTCGACCGCGTTGACGCGTTTCACATGCACAAAATCCTGGACGGCCGCAAGAGCGTCCGGGCAAATGCAAAGGAGCCCTGACCCCGCATGCCGCTGAGCCAAGCCATTGTCCTCGCCGTCGTACAGGGCCTGACGGAATTTCTTCCGGTCAGCAGCACCGCGCACCTGGTCTTGTTCCCGTGGCTCCTGGGATGGAATGACGGCGGCCTTGCGTTCGACGTCGCCCTGCACGTGGGCACGCTCTTTGCTGTTGTGATTTACTTCCTTCGCGACTGGGTCGAGCTGGTTCTTGCAGGTTTTGGAATTCGCAGCTCCGCGAGCATGCAGGACGATGAATTGAACTGGAAGCGCCGCCTCTTCTGGTTTCTGGTCGTGGCAACGGTTCCCGCGGCCATTACCGGCGTGCTCTTCGAGAAAACGATTGAAGAGCGCTTTCGCCAACCCATCCCGATCGCGGTGGCCTTGATCGTTGTCGGGCTGCTGATGTGGTGGGCGGATAGCCGTACCCGGCTCGAGAAACATGTCCCGCAGGTTACGCTGGGGGACGCCACCGTCGTCGGCGTCGCCCAAGCCTTCGCGCTATTCCCCGGAGTCTCGCGCTCGGGTATCACGATCACGGCCGGTCTGTGGCAGCGCATGACGCGCGAAACCGCCGCGCGATTCTCCTTCCTGCTCTCGACTCCGGTGATCGCCGGGGCCGCGCTCAAAGAAGTGCCCCATCTGATCAAGGCGCACCACGCGGGCGGCCTCGATCTGCCTCTTTCCACGCTGCTGATCGCCATCGCCGTCTCCGGCATCGTGGGCTATCTGGTAATCGCCCTCTTCTTGCGCTACTTGCAAACACGCACCCTCAAGGTTTTCGTTGTTTACCGCATCCTGTTTGGTATAGTCGTGCTGTTGATTGCGTTCCTCCACCTGGCCAACGCACGCTAGCGCCCGCGCGAGCCAGGACCGGTGTCCACCGCTATCCGCCTGCAAGGAGAAGTGTGTGCGCTTATTGACTCCAACGGAAAACCGCCGGTTGAACGAATTGATCGGCTTTCTAACGATTACTGTGGGCTTGCTGGTGGCCTTGAGCCTGCTTTCGTACAACCCGTTCGACGCATCGCTCAACGTGTCCGCGGCGTCGGCTGATTCGCACTCGGCGACCAACTGGATCGGCCCGGTCGGCGCTCACGGCGCGGACCTGCTCTTCCAGGGCTTCGGCTACGCTGCCTTTTTATTGCCCGCGGGAATTTTCGCGCTCGGCGCTCGATGGTTTCGCAGCCGCGCGGTGGATTCGGCGGTGGCAAAGCTCGTCGGCTACGCGCTGCTGATCCTCGCTGCGCCTGCGCTCCTGGTGTTGTGGCGATTCCCGAATGTTCGCGGCGCGGCCCCCCCAGGCGGCCTACTGGGCGAAATGCTGGCCGCAGGCGCGATTGCCGCGCTTGGCACCGTCGGCGGGCAATTGGTGACCATCGCGGCGCTGCTAGCCGCGCTCTTCCTCACCACCAGGTTCTCTATCATCGCCACACAGGAGTGGGCCAAGGGTCCGCTCGCCAAGCTCGACCTCGTGGGCCGCGCGAAGCACTATTTCGCCTCATGGCGCGAGAAGCGTGAAGAAGCGCGCTTGAAGAAGCGCCGGGAGGACATAAAAGTCTCTGGGCGTCCTGCGGTTGCACCGCAAGTCCCCGTCGCTAAGGAGCTTCTGAAGAAGTCCGCAGCAAACTCCGAAGGCGAGGACGAAGAGAGCGCCTCCGGCAAGTCCGGGAAGCGCGCACCCGTAGTCTTGCGCTTCAGGGATGCCAAAGAGCCAAAGGAAGAAGTGGAAGCTCCCGCGAAGGCCGCGGCTGGCCCCAAAGTCGCCAAGAGCGCGGGAGGTTTCAAGCTGCCCTCACCCGGGTTACTCAACTACGCCCAGCGCAGCCAGAAGATCCCCGAAGACGAGCTCAAGGCTTGCGCGCGAGCTATTGAGGAAAAGTGCAAGGAATTTGACGTTACCGGCTACATCACGCAGATCAATCCGGGCCCGGTCGTCACCACCTACGAGTTCAAGCCCGAGGCGGGAATCAAGTACAGCCGCATCACAGGCCTCGCCGACGATCTCTGCCTGGCCCTGCGTGCGGAATCGCTACTGATCGAGCGCATCCCCGGCAAATCCACAATCGGTATTGAAGTGCCCAACCAGAATCGCCAGACCATCGCCCTGCGCGAAGAGATCGAGTCGAGCGAATTCGTCAACTCACCCTCGAAGCTCACGCTTGCCATGGGCAAGGACCTGATCGGACGCCACCGCATCACCGATCTCGCGCAGATGCCGCACTTGCTGATCGCCGGCTCCACGGGCACCGGCAAGAGCGTGTTCCTGAACTCGCTGATCGTCTCGATGCTCTACAAAGCCACCCCGGACGAGTTGAAGTTAGTAATGGTGGACCCGAAGCGGCTCGAGCTCGGCCTCTACGAAAACATCCCGCACCTGCTTGCGCCGGTGGTCACCGATCCGAAGGTCGCCTCAAACGTGCTTCGCAACGCTACGCGCGAGATGGAGCGCCGCCTGAAGCTGCTCGCCCAGCGCGGCGTGCGCAATATCGATCAGTACAACCGCACCTTCCAGCGCGGCGAATCGCTCTCGCTCTTTGAGGAAGTGGAGGACGCCGAGCACAAGCCGCTTCCCTTCCTCGTCATCGTCATAGACGAGTTGGCGGACCTGATGATGGTAGACACGAACAACGTGGAAGAATCCATCACGCGCCTCGCGCAGATGGCTCGCGCCGTGGGCATTCACCTGATTCTGGCGACGCAGCGCCCCTCGGTGGATGTGATCACCGGCCTGATCAAAGCCAACTTTCCCGCGCGTATTTCTTTCCGCGTGGCCAGCAAAGTGGATTCGCGCACGATTCTCGACGCGAACGGCGCCGAATCGCTCCTCGGCCGCGGCGACATGCTCTACCTGCCAGCCGGCTCCTCGCGGCTGCATCGCATGCACGGTGCCTACGTCACCGAAGAAGAGATCGGCGCGGTATGCGAATTCTGGCGTTCGCAGGCGAAGGCTGTCTACAACGAAAAGCTGCTTGAAGCTCCGAAGGACGAGAATGCCAGTGGCGAGCCCGGCGCAGGTGAAGGCGACGACGAAGTGGACGACGCGCTCTACCAGGACGCTGTCCGCGTAGTCTGCGAAGCGGGCCGCGCGTCCACTTCCACGCTCCAGCGCCGCCTGCGCATCGGCTATGGCCGCGCCGCGCGCCTGATTGACATCATGGAGAAGGACGGCATTGTCGGTCCGCCCGACGGCACCAAACCGCGCGAGCTGCTCAAGAAAAAGGATTGGATGCGCGAATTCGACGCATCTTTGAAATAGCAGCGGACGCACCACTGCTCCGCCGCTTGAAGATTCATGCCCAGTAGCACGGCACTCTTGCCGGTGCTCAGTGCTTGCGCGCTTCTACTTTTCCAAAAACGCCGCCAGGTTAGGCCGCTGGATGGAGCGCAGGTCTATACACGCGTTGACGCGGTCCTTCGCGTTGCGTAGCGGACGCTCGGCGCCCTGAATATTCTGCGAGGCAAAGAATTGCTGTGAGTCGTCGCGCAGTTCCGCATTGCAGAACTGGCTGGCAATACCCACAAAGCTCGCTCCGCCGATCGAAGCGCCTTCCTTTTGCTTGATTTCCGCGAAGTGCACCTTGAACCACTCCCAGGCCACTGTCTGCGTTTTGTCGTTGGCAATCAAGCCGCCGAAGTTGAGGTCCTGATTCCGGACTGCGGGCGTTAGCATGAATTCGAGGGTGCGCTTCGCGAGCGCCGGGTCCGGAAAATCATTCAGTGCTCTGAAGAAGGTGTAGTACTCCTCAGGCGTTTTCGCGGTCTTCAGGTGCGCCATGTATTTGTCGTAAAGCGACGCGTCTCCGTTTCGCGCCGCCACCGCGAGGGCATTCGGTGCTAGGTTGGCGTCCACCGACGCGGGGTTCTGCATATAGACATCGGTGACGGCGCGCAGCTTCGCGATCGCATCGGGATCCTTGCCGTCAATCGCCTGCACAACCAGCACCTGCGAACGCAGCGCGCGGCGCTCGTCAGGCCCGCCGGGAACCGGATCGGCTCCCAAATTGGCCGCCACGGGACGCAAGAATTCGCGCACCCATTGCTCGAAGCCGGGCTGCTCCGCCGGGGAGGCGATCTGGCCGTGAATCGTGGCAAAGTACAGGAAATCGCCGATATTCAGGCGGCCGACCCGCACCATGCCCCAGGCGTCCGTGAGGAACCGGATGCGCTCCTCGGCGTTGAATGTCGTCTCGAGTTTCGGCGCTCATCTTTGCGTAGGCCGCAGGCTCGTACGCCGCGCGGTAGTAGCCTCGCCCGCCCGCGCCCACATTCACCCAATCCGCGCAGCCGGGCAGATCGAACGTCTGCTGCCGTTCCGTGAGCAGCTTGTAGGTGGGGCTCGGGATCGCCCATATCTCCGCGGAACCAGCCTCGAGCTTCGTGCGATCGGTGAAGAATCTCTGTTGCGAAAGCGTGACGCTGGTGTGATCGCCGCTGCAGGAGGTCTTCACGCTAACGAGCGGCGCTGCCGGCTGGTTGACGAAACCGGACATGATTTTGTCTACGGGCTTCCCTGACGCGGCCGTGACGGCGTTCCAGAAATCTTGGGCGGTGGCGTTCCCGTAGGCGTGCGCTTGCAAGTAGGCGTTTGTGCCCGTGCGAAACACTTCCGGACCCACATAGGCCTCGACCATGCGCAGCACCGCGGCCGTCTTTTCATAAGCGATGCCGTCAAAGAGCGCGTCAATTTCGGCGGGATTCTCCGCTTTGGCGCGAATCGGACGAATCGAAGCAATCGCGTCCGTGCCGAGCGCGCCGCTGGTTTCCTGGCTTTCTTGCAGCTCCGAATGCCATTCCGGTTTCCAGGCCTCGATGGGCTTCCATGCCATCCAGGTGGCAAAACCCTCGTTGAGCCAGATGTTGTCCCACCAGTCCATAGTGACGAGATCGCCGAACCACTGGTGGGCCATTTCATGCGCGAGGTCGGAGACCACCAACTGGTGCGCCGCGAGCGATGCGGTCTTGTCGTCAATCAGCAGGGCACTCTCGCGATAGGTGATCGCGCCGGCGTTTTCGATGGCTCCGGCGGAAAAATCAGGGAACGCGATGATGTCCAGCTTCTCGAACGGATATTTCGTGTAGTAGTACTTGTCGTAGAACTTGAGGATGTTTTCGGCGGAAAGCAGTCCATAAGCGCCGAGGCCCTTTTTCTCGGGGATCGCGCAAACGCGGATAGGGATGCCGTCAGCTTCCCCGCTCAGGCACTGGAAGTCGCCAACCATCATCGCCACGAGATAGGTGGACATTTTCGCGGAGGGTGAAAACACCAAGGTGTGCATGGCAGCGCCGGGACCGGGCGTGTCCGACACGATCTCGCCGTTCGAAATCGCTGTGTCGCCTTGGTCCACCACGAGCGTGATTCGAAAGACCGCCTTGTACGCGGGCTCGTCGAAACACGGGAAGGCGCGGCGCGCATCGGTGGATTCAAATTGCGTGACGGCGTAGCGGCGTCGCTCGGTCTGGCTCAAATAGAAGCCGCGCAGCTTGTCATTGAGCACGCCGGTGAAGCGAATATGAATGTCGGCAGGGCCGGCAGCAATTTCTGCCGGCGCCGTCAACGTCGCCTGATCCACCTGCTCCTGCGTGGTGACCTGGAGCGTTTGCGTGCGCCCTCCCGCCGTGATCGTCGCTTCCTGGAAGGCAATCTCCGCGGAATTCAGCACGATGGAAGACGATGGCTTCAGCAGCCCCACATGGATCGTCTCTTCACCCGCGAACGTAGCGCTCGTCAGATCGGGCGCGAATTTCAGATCGTAGCTTTCCGGGACCACATTGCCCGGAAGCCGCTCCGCCGCGATCGCCGCGGCAAGCGCGAACACACAAAATGTGGCCATAAGTACGCGTCGAATCATGGAAACCTTTCTGAAATTGCCTGAAATTTATCGCAGCGGCAGCTCGGGCTTCGCGCGGCAAACACTGTTTCTTACGCAGGCTATAAACTACCACAACCAGCCGGGTTGCAGTCCTCACGCGTTTCCTGCAAAATGCTTAAACTCTGTTTGTGCCGGGGTAGCTCATTGGTAGAGCGCAGCCCTGAAAAGGCTGGCGTAGGCAGTTCGATTCTGCCCCCCGGCACCACTGCCCGAAAAATAGCGCCACAGCGCGAGCGCGTCCGCGGCCAGTAAGTAGCCGATCCCTCAAAAACCGCGTTTGATTCCAGGTGCGGCGTGATACAACGCCTCCTTCTGGCTCTTCGGCCACTTCATTGCCAATGAGGAGATTTAATGACCGCTGCGAGACGTTGTGCAAGCCTGCGCGCCACTGTTGAGATGCTGCTCTTCCTGGGGACGGTGAGTGCCCCTTTCGCCACCCGCGCGCAGGACCCGCCCAAATATCAAGTGGATGCCTCGTGGCCGAAGCAACTGCCGAACAACTGGATCATGGGGCAGGTTGGCGGTATGACGGTGGATAGCCACGACCACATTTGGGTGCTGCAACGGCCTCGCTCTCTCACCGCTGATGAGACGGGCGCGGCACAGACTCCTCCGCGCTCGGAATGCTGCTTCGCCGCCCCTTCGGTGCTTGAGTTTGATGTCAGTGGCAATCTTCTGAAGTCGTGGGGTGGTCCCGGTTATGTACCCGATTGGCCCAGCGCCGAACACGGCATCTGGGTGGATGCACAAGAGAACGTCTGGATTGGAGGAGCGGGTGCCGGCGACCGCCAAGTGCTGAAGTTCAGCCAAGACGGCAAGCTGCTGATGGAAATCGGCCACCCTTCCACAGCGCCCGAGAACAACCAGGACACCACTATCCTCGGCCAGCCCGCAGGAATTGAAGTGGACGACTCGGCCCACGAGGTCTACATTGCCGACGGATATCTGAACAAACGCGTCGTGGTGTTCGATGCCGATACCGGAGCCTTCAGGCGAGGTTGGGGCGCGTATGGCATGCAACTCAGTCAGATTGACAACCAGAAGCCCGCGGACTACGACCCCGCGGCCCCGGCGGACGCGCAGTTCAGGAACCCGGTACACTGCGCGCATATTTCGGCCGATGGCTTCGTTTACGTCTGCGACCGAACCAACGACCGCGTCCAAGTCTTCACCAAGCAGGGCAAGTTCGTTCGGGAATTCTTCGTCCACAAATCAACGCTGGGCATCGGCTCGGTATGGAATCTCAGCTTCTCTTACGACAAAGAGCAGAAATATCTGTTGGTGGCCGACGGCGAGGACAACGTGATCTGGATCGTGCGTCGCGCCGACGACTCCGTGGTTTCTTCCTTTGGGCACAACGGGCGGAACGCGGGCCAGTTCCATTGGGTGCACCAGTCCGCGATGGATTCGCAAGGCAACTACTACACTGGAGAAGTGGATACGGGAAAGCGGGTGCAGAAATTTACGCTGGGCCACGACCACTGAGCACGCAAAGCTGTCCCAGAAGACCGCCCGCAGCTATTTCAGAAGGCCGAAAATCGCCACATTGGCTTTGCCACCCACATACACTTTGCCGTTCGCGACGAGCGGGGCGATGAAATTGCCAGAGCCCAGCGCATCGCGTCCCTTGGCCGCCTGGCTGGTGTTGTAGAGTTCGCGCGAGAGATTCGCAGCGTCATAGGCGTGCAAGACCGCGGTGTCGCCATTCTCGACGGCCCATAGGATTGCGTTCGCCATTCCGTTTGCGGAAATCGAGGGAGTGGCGCCGGACCCACCAAAGTTCGTACTCGTCTCGCTCGAAGGCGAGGAAGACAAGCGCGCACCTCGGATCGCAAAGGCCTTGATGGCATCACCAGCCGCTCCGAAATAGACCGTCTGGTTGAAATACGCGGGCATTCCGTAGACGCCGTTCGAGGAGAGCGCACCATCAAGTTTCTGGTAACCCGATGCACCCAAAGAATCGCGATTCACGACATAGATGCTGGCATCCTTGCCCGCACCCACAGCAAGATGCCAAATCACGCCGGACGAATCCGTGAGATCGGGCAGAATCAGCGCGCCGCCCCAGGCGGCTTCAGCATCCCCGGCCGATCCTCGCAGCGTGCCGAAGACATTCGAGGAACCCAACACAGAGAGCGACTTCGAGTTTGAAAGCCTCAAGAATGCATTCCCCGCGGCGCCCTGGTTGCTATTAGGGCTCGCATTGGCCGTTGCATCGAGGGCTGCATTGCCGTCAAAGAAGTAGATGTTCCCGGCTGCATCCGCAGCGAGCCCCGACCCGCTCGCGGCATTGCGATTCTGTCCTGACGTTTCTTGCAGGATTAGCGAGCTGTTCAGCGCAAGGGTCGTGGCATCGAAATCCATGATCCAAACGCTGCCGGACGAAGAGCCGCAGTTTGCGGACCATGAGGCATAGAGCTGCCCGTTCAGCATAAGCAAACCCGCTTGCGCGTTGTATTGAGCAGGATCGAAACGCGTCGGCAAGCCGCCGGACCGCGTGGCGGCCGCGCCGGTCGAGGCCTCAATGGCCGCAGGGCCGCCGAAAAGTTCAGCACCGGTGGTCACGTCGAGTGCGTGCAGGCGCTGAACGGAGTTGCCGCCGCCATCCACGGACGCGGCCACAACGTAAATCGCGCCGTTTGGCCCGCGCGCGCGATCAATCGTGGGCGTTGATGCGATGCTGGCTTCTCCGGGCTGGCCGCAACTGCTGGCGCTGGCGGGCGTTTCGGCCGATCCGAGTAGAGACGAATGCCAAAGAACTGCGCCGGAGGCGGCGTCAAACGCATACACGCTGCCATGCCCGGTGGCGATGTAGAGCACATCGTGCATGCTGCCTCCGGTTAGCACGACGTTCGAGAGAAACAGCGGCTGCGCGTCCACCTGGCCATCCACGGGAAGCAACCCGATCTTTCCAAAGCTCGCAGTGCTTACTGTGGCGGGCGTCAGGATGGATTCGCTGAGGTTTTGCCCGGTGCGCGCGATATCATTCCGCAGCGTGACCGATCCCGTCGTTTGTGTGACGGTCAAGTCCACCGTGGCGCTTTCCGTGCTACCGGCCGGGTTGCTGATGTAAACGAAGAAGGGTATGCCATTCTCGCTGATGGTCAATTGCGGCGTGGTGTAGGTGGTTGACGTCGCACCGGTGATCGCGGCCCCATTGGCGTACCACTGATAAGCGAGCGGTGTGTCGCCCGTAGCCGTTACCGTGAACGTAGCAGTCTTGCCAACTGACGACGTCTGCGCCGTCGGCTGGGTGGTGACGACCGGCAGGCCCGTCGATGCTGGCGTTCCGCATCCGATCATCGTCATCGCGACCACGAAGAGTGACAGCCAACGTGCGAGTACCCGGGTATCCATGAGGATTGAGTCTCCCAAAATCTTCAGACCGCCACGATAGGATGACATGCCGGCGCGGCGTCTCGCGACTGACCGGCGCCGGAACACCGCGCCGCAAAACGAACTTCGCGCACCTCTATTCCAACGGTGGAAACACCCCGCAACCACGGGCCGGAATTCAACATAATCACAATTCCCGGATGCATCTTGCTGAAGTTAGGATGCTTCCGTGCTATCCCCGCGGAACTCTTTCGCGCGATCCGCATTCCGAAGCGCTGCCGCCAATCGCGGTGCAGTTTACCTGCTTTTGAGAGAAGTACCAAACGCCGGCTTCACGCGCTCCGTATCCGTGTAGTGGGGAGGATTTTCTTGGAATTCTTAGCCTGAAGGCGCCTTTTCCAAATTGACGTGATCCGGGGATTTCGTGCTGATCATGACGTGGCCATATTTGATGAGGGCCACAAAAACGATTCCGCCGATGCCGTTGCCGAGCGTGGCGTACAAAAGAAAGTTCCCGAACTGGCGCAGCGTCACGCCTTGATGCGCGAAAATTGCCACCAGCACTTCCGTCGTGCCGACAATCGAGTGATGCAGGTGACAAATGCCGATGGCGCCTGTGATGAGAGCGACCAGCACGATCTGGCTGATCGTGTCGCGCCCCGCGGTGACCAGCCACGAGAGCAGCCCCATCAGCCAGCCCGCGAGAATCGCGCTGACAAAGATCACCCAGCCGTCGTGAACCGTCAGCGTGCGCGCCAATTGTCCCAGGCTCCAGGGTTCGATGACGCCCAGGCCCGGGCCGATGATCGAAATCAATTTTGCGAAAAGGACACAGCCGGCCAGGTTCGACACGTAAATCAACCCCCAAAGCCGCAGCAGGGACCACATGTTCGCGCTTCCATGCAGCACCGGGTAGACGGATCGCGTTGTGTGCTCGGTGAACAACTCCGACCGGCCCATCACCACGAAGATGTACCCGACCGCATACGCGCCCGCCAGAAAGACGGCATTCAGCAGGCCCGGCGCGCCATGCGTAGTAGTGAGAATGACGGCCATCACCAAAACGCTGAAACTCACGTCGAGTCCGGCGGAAAGCCCGGAGATCAGCAAGCCCCAGGTCGGACGCTGCAACTCGCGGATGCCTTCGTTGATTTCCTGCTCGAGGATCTTGAGGTACGCCTTTTGAGCGGTGTCCGGATTCACCGCAGCGACCGCGGCAGCGGCAGCTACTTCCACCGTGCTGGGATGCTTCTTGGAGTGCGGGACTTCGGCTTTCACATTGTCCTCAAGAGAAAAACAGAATCGGGAACATCAGCGGCAAAAACGTACGAACCAGCCCGAATGCCCCACTCGGGACCTCCCGTCTTGTCCGCGACGTAGGGAACCATTGCATGCCTTCATTCGATGCCACGGAGAGGTGATCGGTGAAGACAACACAGAATTGCGCGTGCAACTGTGCGCTAAGGCCGGTGACTCCGCGTGCGTTGCGGATCGTCGCGACCTGCGCTCGTTGCCCACGCTCATTGCGACGCCTGCGGAGCGTGTCCGCGACACTGGATCACCGGGAGCTGTGGGTATCTCCGAAATTTGGGATCGGTGGCGAAAAGCTTGCACAAGTAGAAGATTGAACTGCGAGTGGAATGGACTCGCTGCGCGTGAATACAGTCGGCACAGAGGCCCACTCGGGAGCGATCGGCCTTCAGTTCATCGTCATTCATATGCGAAGGATACTTTATTCCGCTGTTTTAGCCTTCCCGGCGACATCTCCGCCAACGGTTGTGCCCTCCAATCGTGGCAGACCGCCGTCGCAGATTTACGTTGCTACTATATATGGACTGGTATATGGTGCTTCAACTTTCTAACTGGGGCACCCCGGGTTACAAGGAGTCTTGCGATGAGCCTGCATATTGTGGGACTGACGACTCCAGAGCGGCGCATTTGTCCCTATTGCGGATCGCATGACGTTCATCGCTCGCGAAAACGCGGAATCATCGAAACGATGCTCACGATCACGGACATCCGGCCTTACCGGTGCCATTACTGCGAGCGCCGCCATCTTGGCTACTGCCGTTCTACGCTGTGTGTCCGATCGGCGGAGCCGCTCTCCCACCCCGCCATGCAACCACGGCGCTCTGATGTTCCCTGCCAGCCGGGCCTCTTCGATGGCCTCTGGTCAGCCCGCAACCAATTGAATAGAAAGCTGGGCGGCTTTTGAAAAGAGAGAAACAGGGGCCTGCGCCTAGCCGTCACTCATCACGCAGCGCGGCCATGGGATCGAGGTTCGCGGCGCGCATGGCGGGCAAGTAGCTGGCCACGGCCGCGACGCTGGCGAGGATCACGATGCCCAGAAGAAGCGTGGTTGGATCGTGGGGGTGCAACCCATACAGCAGCGCGTTTGCCGCACGCGCTCCTGCAAGCGAAAGAAGGGCTCCCACTGTCAGCCCAATCACGAGCAAAACGGCTGCCTCGCCCATGATCATCCTCACGATGGAAAAGCGGCTCGCGCCCAGAGCCATCCGGATGCCGATCTCGCTTCTGCGGCGCGCGACCATGTAGGAAATCACTCCATAAAGGCCAACGGTCGCCAGCATCGCTGCCAAAATTCCAAAGAACCCGGAAAGCGTGGCCATCAGCCGGTCGCGCAGCAGGGATTCCTGGATCACGGAGGGAAAGGTCCGGAAGTCCACCTGGATCGCGGGGCTGACGTTCGTCAAGGTCTCCTTTACCGCCGATAGCAAGCTCACGAACGGCTGATTGGAGCGAATCATGATCTGGTCCGACTGATCCGGCGCGCTGTCCTGAGCGATCGGAAAGTAAGCCGTGGGCAGAAAATCCTCGTGCAGGTCATTGTATTTCGCATTCTTGACGAGTCCTACAACCACGTAACGTTTGGCAGTCTTTCCTGCATCGGGTTGTATCCGAAAGGTCTTGCCGAGCGGATCCGCTCCGCCAAGAAATTTCTCTGCGAACACCCGATTCACAATGGCCACCTTCGGAGAGTCGAGAGAATCGCGATCGTTGAAATCCCGGCCCGCAAGAATCGGCGTGCCGAGGGTTTCAAGGTAGCCCGGACCGACGTAGTTGATCCAAGTGGTGCCCTTGATCTCGGTATCGGAGGTGTCACTTAGAAGATCATCGTTCGAGGAGTTGCCGCCGACGGGTACACTGTAGGTTTCCGCAACCGAATCCATTCCAGGAATCGCTCGGAGCCGTGTGACGATCTGGCGTTTGAATTCGTACCGGTTGGCACTCGGAACTTTCAGATTCGTAAGGTCCAGGTTGGCGATGAGAATCCCATCCTGCCGAAACCCCGCATCGAGCGACTGCAAGTTGCGCAGGCTGCGCGAAAAGAGCAGCGCCCCGAAGAGTAGTACTAAAGACAACGCCACTTGCGAAACCACAAGCGCTCGGCGCAGGCCGAAGCGCTCACGGCTGGAGGTGAGCCCTCGACCATTCGCCTTTAGCACGACACTCGGGGCAACGCGCGTTGCGCGAAGCGCCGGTGTTAGGCCGAAGAGCACGCAGGTGAGCATGGCCAAACCGGAAGTGAAACCGAGCACGCGCCAGTCAATTCCTAAGTCCACAAAGAGCGGATCGCGCGCAGTGCTCAGGAAAGAAACTAAGAAAGCGCTAAGCCATCGCGCCAGGATGCCTCCCAGCGCCGCTCCAATGCCCGCCAGCAGCAGGCTTTCGGCAAGCAATTGGCGAATCAGCCGGCCTCGGGTCGCGCCAATTGCAAGCCGGACACCCATTTCTTTCTCGCGGGCGCTCGCTCGCGCCAGCATCAGGTTGGCCAGATTTGCGCAGGCGATTAAGAGAACCAAGCCTGCAAGTGCCAGCAACAGCCACAGTGGATCTTCGTAGGACCTTCGCAGCCAGGAGCGGCCTGTGCCGCCCGGAAACGCTCCCAGCTTATATTGCAAGTAGCGCTTGGCGGCGCTGGGTTGGAATTGAGGCGGCAAGGTCGCCTCAAATATTGCCGGCGAAATCGCCCGTAATTGAGCCGCCGCCCGCGCAATCGTCCAACCGGGTTTCAAACGCCCGATCCCGGTGAGCCACCAGCCATCGCGTCGCGCAAGCTGGGTATCTTCGCCACGTACAACCGGCTCGGAGCAAAGCGGAACTGCGACATCAAAACTGCGGCCAACCTCGATTCCGGAGAAACTCGCCGGCGTGATCCCTATAATTTCAATGGGATGACCTTCCAGACTGATCACTCTGCCAAGCGCCGCCGGCTGCCCGCCGAATTCGTGCTGCCAGAACGAGTAGCTGATCACCCCGCCCGGCGTGCCGCAGCCGGTACGGTCATCGCTTTCGGTGAAAAGACGGCCCATGACGGGTTCCACTTCGACCACTTTGAAGAAAGCTCCGCTGACCCAAAGACCCTGTACCTGCCGCGCCTCGCCGGCCGGCGAAATATTAAAGCTCGTAGGACTCCAAGCAGCGATGGCCGAAAAACCTTCCTGGTGATCGCGAACCTGCTCCCATATCGGATTGGTGATGTCTGAATAGCGTGAAGAGAAGTTGCCGGTGGCGCTGCCGCGCTGGTCGATGTAAACGTTCGCCAGCTGTTGCGAATTCCTCACCGGAAGCGTTCGCAATCGCACCGAATCGAGCAACTGGAAGATTGCGCTATTCGCTCCGATGCCGAGCGCGAGCGACAGAATCGCCGCGAGCGCGAAGCCAGGGTTCAGACGCAGCAATCGCGCGCCGAAACGCAGGTCCTGCCACAGCGTTTGCAGAAAGCCGAGGCTATTCATGTGATAGATCTCCTCGCGAATCAACGTCGGATTGCCTAGTTTCCGTTGCGCGGCATAGCGGGCCTCGTCCGAGGGCATACCGCGCGAAATGTTTTCGTCGGTCTCGATGTCGAGATACGCTTCGATTTCGCTCGCACGCTCTTGATCCCATTCCTCGCGTTTGAGGAATCGCGTCCAGCGCCGCAGCCAATCTCCGGCCATCGCATCACTCCGCGGCAGGCCGCAGCACGCGGCCAATCGCGCGCACCAACTGCTCCCAGCGGCTCGTGTGCGCGACAAGTTGTTTCCGTCCCGCGGGCGTGAGCCGGTAATATCGCGCCTTGCGGTTGTTTTCCGACGTGCCCCAGAAGGACGAAATCCACTTGCGGCCTTCCAGGCGGTGCAGCGCGGGATAGAGTGAGCCGTGCTCCACCTGGAGCACCTCATCGGAGCGGCGCTCGATCACATGGGCGATCGTATGACCGTGCGCGGGACCCAGCGCTAAAGTGTGCAGAATCAGCAGGTCAAGGGTGCCCTGCAGCAAGTCCCCTTCGAGCGGTGGTGCGCCTCGCTTTGGCATCGCTTGTCAGCCCTCCAGTAGATCATCTTCTGAAGAGAACTCCGCGCATTGGGCCGTCAATAACAATAAGACGCACAAAAAGGGATTTCGTCACAGGCAGTCTGGAAGATATTCTATGGGTCAGGCGGCAAAGCCTTGCTCAAGCGTTCGAGGGAATGTCTTCCGAAGACGCAGGCTGCCCCGCCGAGGCATCTCTGCCGGGCTTGCGCAACAAATTGAGCAGCGCCACGGCCGCATGGTTAAGCTTCTCGTCGCGGCGATAGACGAGAAACAGCCGCCGCGGGATATTCAGTTGGCGGATCTTCACTTCCACGAGCCTTCCTTGCTCAACCTCTGGCCGCACGCACATCCCTGGCACGATTGCCACACCCATGCCCATTTCCACGAAGCGCTTGATGCTCTCGATGGTCGGCAGCTCGACGTCGCGATTGAGCGGCACATGGTGCTTTTCAAAGAGCTGGATCACACGCGACCGGAATTGCGAATCCACGATGTGCGCTACAAACACTTCCTTGCCAACCTCGGCAATATCCACCACGCGGCGCCGCGCCAGCCGATGGCGCGGGTTCACGACAAACGTCAGCTTGTCGCGCATAAACGGCGTAGCGATCAGGCGCGCTTCTCCCGGGTCGTAGGACACCACTCCCAGATCGAGCTTGTAGTTGAGCAGCGCGCCGGGAATGTCGCGGGAAAATACCCGCAGCACGCTGATCTTCACATTCGGGTAGAGCTTGCGGTAACGGGCAAAGGCCGGCAGCAGCGCATGAATCGAGCTTTCGTTCACCCCCAGCGACAACTTTCCCCGATCGAGACCGCGTAACTCAGCCAGGCCGCGCTGCGCTTCATCGCGCAGGTTCAACATCCGCTCGGCATACTCGAGCAGCATCTCGCCCGCACCGGTGAGCCGCCCCGCGCGCGAACCGCGGACAAAGACCGGCTCGCCGACCCAGTCTTCGAGCTTGCGGATAGACATGCTGACCGCCGGCTGCGTCCGGTAAAGCTTGCCGGCGGCGCGGGAGAAGCTCTTCTCCTGCGCGACGGTCCAAAAAACGTGTAGTTCGTTCAAATCCATGCTCGTTCCTCAGATTGACCTTATAAGCCACGCTTATCACACATGCAAGAATTATAAATTGGACAGGCACCACCGCATGCCTTCTACTACTAGGCTGAGGGGGATCCATGGACCGAGTCCATATCTTCGACACCACCTTGCGAGACGGCGAGCAATCGCCGGGCTTTTCCATGAACGTTCCGGAAAAGCTTCGCATGGCGCGCCAGCTTGAGACCCTGGGCGTGGACATCATCGAAGCAGGCTTCCCTATCGCCTCGCCAGGTGACTTTGCAGGTGTGAGCGCCGTGGCCAGGGAAATTCGTGGCTGCCGCGTGGCCGCTCTGTCCCGCACACGGCGTCCCGATGTGGATGCCGCTCTCGACGCGATTTCTTTCGCTGCTTACCCGCGTCTGCACATTTTTCTCGCTACATCGGATTTGCATCTGCACCACAAGCTGCGCATCACGCGCCAGGATGCGCTCGACTCGATTCGAGAGAGCGTGACTTACGGACGAAGCCGCTGCGCCGAGGTGGAATTTTCCACCGAAGATGGGAGCCGCAGCGACATCGAATTTTTGTGCCAGGCGGTGCAGGCCGCGGTGGATGCCGGCGCGACGATTATCAACATTCCCGATACGGTTGGTTTCAGCGTTCCCCAGGAATACGGCGACATCTTCCGCCGCGTACGCGAACATCTTGGCGACAAGCCTGGGATCACCTTGAGCGCGCACTGCCACAATGATTTAGGCCTCGCGGTCGCCAATTCACTGGCCGCGATAGATGCTGGTGCGAGGCAGGTTGAGTGCACCATCAACGGCATCGGCGAACGCGCAGGCAACGCATCGCTCGAAGAGCTGGTTGTCGCGCTCGCTGTGCGGCAAGCCAATTACGGCGTCACGACCGGCGTGCGCCTGAAAGAGATCTACCCGGCGAGCCGTCTGCTCGCGGAAATCACCGGCACGGGCGTGGCACCCAATAAGGCCGTGGTCGGCGCCAACGCCTTTGCCCACGAAGCGGGCATCCATCAGGACGGCATCATCAAGAACCCTCTGACGTACGAAATCATTTCGCCGGAAGCCGTCGGCGTGCCGAAGCGAAGCCTTGTGCTCGGCAAACATTCCGGGCGCAATGCCGTTCGCGTGCGGCTGGCCGAGCTTGGGCACCACCCGAATGATTCCGAACTCGACGAGTGCTACCGGCACGTGATGAAGTTTGCCGATGAAAACAAGTCGGTATCGGATCGCGCGCTGCTGGATTGCCTGCGCCAGGCGAGGATCCACCGCGACGTCGCGGCCTCGTACGTTGCGGCAGGCGCAACAGCACCCAATTGACGCTTTGAGAGAGCTTTAGGGGATCATCTCGGGAAAGTTCAGGGCCATGAACGCACCTACAAAACGCATCGTCGTACTCGGCGGGGATGGAATCGGCCCCGAAGTCACGCTAGCCGCCGTGCAGGTGCTCAAGGACTGTGCGGCCGAGTTCAGCCATCACTTTGAATTCATCGAAATGCCTTTCGGAGGCGCGGCGATAGATCGTTGCGGTGCGCCTTTGCCGGCCGAAACACTGGAGGCCTGCCGCGCGGCGGATGCGATCCTGCTTGGCGCCGTGGGCGGTCCGGGTTGGGATAGCCTGCCTCTCGGCAAGCGGCCGGAAAGCGGCCTGCTCGCGATTCGCAAGCAATTGGGACTTTACATCAACCTGCGGCCGATTCGTGTGCGGCCCGCCCTGCTGGATGTCTCCGCGCTCAAGTCCGACCGCGCTCGCGGAGTGGATCTAGAAATCGTGCGCGAGCTCGCGGGCGGCATCTATTTTGGCGAGCACCGTTCCGAAGGAACGAATGGGACTTCGAGTGCCTCCGACCTGGAACGCTACACCGCGCCCGAAATCGAACGCGTGGCGCAGTTCGCATTTCAGCGCGCCGAACGCCGCGGCAATCACGTCACTTCGGTGGACAAAGCCAACGTTCTCGCCAGTTCGGTCCTCTGGCGGCAAGTCGTCACGTCCACGGCAAAATCTCACGCGGGTGTGAAGCTCGACCACATGTACGTGGACAACGCTGCGCTCCAGGTTGTTTTGGCGCCGAAGCAGTTCGATGTAATCGTTACGTCGAACATGTTCGGGGACATCCTGAGCGACGGCGCCGCCGGTGCCGCCGGGGCACTGGGCTTGATTCCTTCGATGAGCTGGGGCCTCGGGCCTTCGCTTTACGAGCCGATTCACGGTTCGGCGCCTTCGCTGGCCGGGCGCGATGTTGCGTGTCCCATCGGCGCGATTTCAAGCGCAGCGATGCTGCTGCGCGAAAGCTTCAGCATGCACACCGAAGCCAATGCAATTGAGCATGCGCTCGACCGCGTGCTCGAGCATGGCGTTCGCACTCCGGACCTGGCCGCGCCGGATTCCACGATAGTCGGCTGCTCCGCGTTTACCGCGCGCGTGCGCGACGCCCTACAGGAAAGCTTCAGCCACTTCGAGCGCTACGGCTGGGGCGTGTAACAACATTTGCCCGACATTGTGGAAGGGCGTGGCGTGCGGCCGCTGTCGCGGATCGCGGCGCACCGCTTTATGCCACTCCGCGGGTTCATATCCCGCCTGACGCAACTCGACGTTGGCTCCGGGCAAAACCCCACTCATTGTCATTCTGAACAGAGGGCAGCTTTACCGCCCCCAGCGAAGAATATGTGTGCGGCATTCGCATCCGGTTAATTCAGAGCCTCGACGCCCTTGTAGCTGGCCCGCGCTGGTGCCATTCTGACCTCACGCATGACTGCCAGCGAACGAATCCATTTAGAAGAACTCGTCCTGGCGGCGCTGTGCCAGGGCGCCTTTGACCCGGCGAGAAACAAAGTCATGCGTCGCCTCGCAAGCTACCGCTTCGCCACGGATTCTCATCAAGTTGTTTGCCGGGCTCTGGCGTCTATTCCTACGGCCGATCCGCGGCGGTTGCGCGAATTGCTGCCCTCGCGCTTGAACAACCTGGGCTTTCCCGATATGGATTGGGAGAATCTCTTCGCGCCGCGCACGTTTGAACAAGATCGTCTCGCCGCGCAGCTCGATTCTCTGCTCGCTGGCTGATTTGCGCTGTGACCAGCGCGACATGGTAAAGCTTGCAGCCCCGCCGAAAACCTTTCGCGTCGGTCTGCATCCTACACACGTGTCCGTTGCGAGGGCCGAGGTGCACAACTCACATCTCCGAGAATCCCCGATGTGGTGGCTGGCGCTGCTCGATGTAACGGGCGTTCCACTCTATGCCGCCTGGGTGATCTGGCGAATGCCGCCGGTCGGATCGCGAGTCTGGCTTGGCCTGCCAATCTGGGTAGCGATCAGTTTCCTGGTTCATCGAGATGCGCCTAAAACACTAGGCTGGCGCGCGGACAATCTCGCGCCTGCCATGGCGCGTGATTCCCTGGTCTTTGGCGCAATGGCGGCCGCGCTGGTTATTGTCGGTCTAGGCTTTCGGATGCCGCTGGCGGCGGTGACTCGTGGGATTTCGCCGAAGCATTTGTGGAACTACTTCGCGTTCTGCCTCCTTCAGCAGGTCGCGCTGAACTCGCTGATCATGAACCGTCTGCTTTTCCTGACGAGCCGTGTCTGGCCCTCTGTTCTGGCGGCCGCTGCCATTTTCGCCGCCCTGCACTGGCCAAACCCCGTGCTGGTACCGGCGACATTCATAGCCGGCCTGGCGATGACGTCACTCTTTGCGCGCGATCGCAACATTCTGCCGATCACGTTCTGGCAGGCGATTCTGGGATCACTGCTGGCGTGGGCGTTTCCTCTGGCGTGGCATCACGGCCTGCGCGTCGGACCGGGCTACTACACGTTTCATTGACGGCAGTGTTGTCGTAAAGCAGTCTTCGCTTCGCTCGGAACGAGGGAAACGCGGATTTTTCTGCAAGCCTCAGAGATTGTAGGCTTCGTATTTCGCCGCGACCGCCGTGGACTGATCGCGCGATAGCGGCGGCGGTGCGCCAGCCGGATTCGCCCAGCGGCCAGGGATCGCAGTGCGGCACTTCGGGCAGGCGCCGTTCTTCAGGCGATTGCTGATCACGTTGTGCCAGGAGCGGCAAATCAATACCTCGCCGCAGCTCGGGCAAACCGTATCTGAAGTGCCTCCCCAGATGTTGCCCTCATACACAAAATGCAGACCAACGTCACGCGCAATGCGGTGAGCTGCATGGAGCGTCTCCGGAGGCGTCGGCGGTTTGTCGCGCAACTTGAAATCGGGATGAAACGCCGTGAAGTGCAGCGGCACATCAGGACCGAGGTGCTCAAGCACCCATTCGGCGAGCTGGCGGATTTGGCGCGGATCGTCGTTCAGCTCCGGAATGATTAGGTTGGTCAACTCGAACCACACGTTCGTTTCGTTCTTGAGCCATTCGAGCGTGTCGAGCACCGGCTTCAAGTGCGTCAGCGCGATGCGCCCGTAAAATTCCTCGGTGAAGGCCTTCAGGTCAATGTTGGCGGCGTCAACGTTATCGTAAATGTCGAGGAACGCTTCGCGCGTGATGTAGCCGTTACTCACCATCACGGTCGCGATGCCCTGCTCGCGCGCTGCCTGGCAGATGTCCACCACGTATTCGCCCCAGATCGTTGGCTCGTTGTACGTGAAAGCAATCGTCGGGCAATCGTATTTCCGCGCCAGTGCCACAACATCTTCCGGCGGCATGTAGGTGGAATGGACCTGATCCTGGCGCGATTTCGAGATGTCCCAGTTCTGGCAGAAGAAGCAGCCCATGTTGCAGCCCGCAGTGCCCATGGAAAACACGCGCGTGCCCGACAAGAAATGGTTCAGCGGCTTTTTCTCGATCGGATCGATTTGCAGCGCAGCGGGCGCGGCATAGCCAAGGCTGTAAAGCTTGCCGCCCTGGTTCGTGCGAATAAAGCAGAAGCCGCTCTGTCCTTCTCCAATATGGCAATGGCGCGGGCAGAGATAGCAGTGCACGCGTCCCCCGGACATGGATTCCCACCAGCGCGCTTCGTGCAGCGTTTCGGTTTTTTGGAGTATTTTCAGGTCCTGCATAGCGATCGCGTCTGTGGGGTCCTACAGCCTAAAGCTTGCGGTTCGTATAAGTTTGAAGCAGTTACTGCCCAAACGGAGGGAGTTTTTCTCCACAAGTATTATACCACGCAAGGCAAGTTGAACTTGGTACAACGAGCGTCGAGGCTCACTCGTAGCGCAACGCGACGATTGGATCGGTCTTAGCCGCGCGCCGCGCAGGTATCCACGCGGCTAAGAACGCGACAATCGCCAGCAAAGCGAAGGCGGAAAGTCACGTGAGTGGATCGGTTGCCGGCACGCCGAAGAGCAATCCGCGCAACAAATGGGCTGCGAAGTATGACCCGATGAGTCTAGCCGCGGCTCCCGCGAAAACCCAGCGAGCGGCCCGACCCAAGAACAAACGCAGGACGCCCGCCGGCGAAGCCCCCAACGCCATGCGCACACCGATTTCGCGCGTGCGCTGCACGACGAGGAACGAAATCACACCAAACAGCCCAATCGCGGCCAACAACAGGCTAACGCCGCCGAAGATGCTCAGCAAAATGGCATTGAAGCGCTGCCGCTCGGTAAAGTGGTTCAACCGTTCGTTCATTGTCGAAACATTGACCACGGCGCTGGAACTGAGCGACTGCACTTCCGAGCGAATCTCCTTCGCAATCATGCTCACAGGAAGATTGCCGCGAATCACCAAAACGGAATAGTGACAAAACATCGGCGGCACATAGAAACCAGGATCGGCGGCGTGTGTGCGCAGCAGGTAATATTCGGGCTCGGTGGGCATGGTGGGCTCGTAATTTTTCACATTGTCCACGACCCCGATCACCGTGTACCAAGGCCCGTTCGGATCGAGCTGAATGCGGCGGTCCAGTGCAGGCTCGCTGGGAAAAAGCTTCTCGGCGAGCACGCGATTCAGAACAATAAAACTGTCCGAGGACGCGTGATCCGGCTCGCGAAACACTCGGCCCTCGAGCGTGTGGATCTTCAATGCGCTGAAAAAGCCCGGCGTAACCCATCGCCAGTTCAACGCGAAGTCCGAACCCGGACTACGCCGCGGCTGACCTTCGACCCGGACCTCGGAAGAAGAAATCATCCCGCTTCCACCGGCCAAAGGAACATCGTTGGCGACGCCCAGAGTCTCCACGCCTGGCGCCCGCAACCTGGAAGCTCACTAGGATAGGCGCGAGCCTGCGCCGCGAATTCCCAGTCGTGCGGGATTCGGCAAGGGACTCGTTCTTTGGCAGCGAACACGCTGGAACCAAGCCAAAAAGCAGCACGGAGACCGTCGATATGCTCGACGTGAACAAAAGAATGCGGCCATCAATGCGCGCTTGCGCGAAACGCGGAAAGATTGTCGCAGCGAGCGGCGCGAACATTTTCAGCAGCGCCGCGGCTAAACCACAGCCCAGCGTGCCTCCTGCAATTCCGAGCACCGCACTCTCGGTCAGCGTTTGCCGGATCAATCGCGCGCGGTCCGCGCCAAGCGCGCTGCGTACGGCCATTTCTTCGCGGCGGGCAGCCGCTCGGGCGAGCGAGAGGTTCGCCACGTTGCCGCAGGCAATCACAAGAACCGCAAATACCGACCCAAGCACCGCCCAAAAGGCCAGCCTGAGGTCTCCAATTCGAAGATCGCGAATGAATCGCACGCTCGGGCGCATTACCCGTAGCGTGACGAGTACTCCTGGAATGATCTGTCTCTCGAATACACCGTGAATCTGAGCCAGCGCTTGAGCCGGAGTGATGCCCGGTTTCATCCGAGCATATACGCGCACCACATTTGTGCCCGGCTTGGCGCGGGCTGCGGTTTCATCCATGGCCAATGGCACCAGCAAGTCCGGCTCTCCTTGGCTCGGCATTTCGAAGCCGCGAGGCAGAACGCCGACAATGCGCGTAGGGATTCCGTCGAGAGATATTGCGCGACCCACAACATCGGGATCTCCGCCAAACCGGGAACGCCATAAGCCATAAGAAAGCATCGCAAAATGCGGAGCCTTCGGACGGTCTATCTCCGGCAAAAAATTGCGGCCTAAAATCGGTGAGACCTCCAGCGTTGGAAGAAAGGAAGCTTCCACGCGGGCGCACCACAATCTCTGTGGGTTCGATTCCGTGAGGTCGCAATCGGTCAGGCCGGGCGCAAATGCGGTGACAGATTCGAATGAAGTCTGGGTGTCGCGGAGGTCATAGTAGGCCAATATGTTCCCACCGTGACGAGTCGGTCGCCGTGGGGATATGGCAGGGGGCGAAACAGCGCCTCGTCTACCAAACTGAAAACCGCCGTGGTTACGCCGATTGCTAGGACGCGTGTGAGGATAGCCGCAACGGCAAAACCGGGACGGCGGCGAAGTTGGCGCAACGCGTAACGCACATCCTGCGCGACGGATTCGAGCAGCGGAAAGCCGCGGACTTCGCGAACCGTTTCCCGGATGAGTGTGACATTGCCGAACCCGCGCGACGCCGTGTAGCGCGCCTCTTCGGCCGAGAGGCCGCTGTCAGTCAGCTTCTTCTCCCGCATCGAGGCGTGGAACTTCAATTCGTCGCCCGGGTCACGATCGAGTTCGCGGCGTTTGGCGAGGCCTTTGACTCGCAACCAGAAGGCGTGAAGGCGTTCGCGGAGTGTTTCGCCGAGCATTTTCGTCACAATGAAGAATCGCGTCAGGCCGTTTGGATCACGCGCCCGATCGCGGCGACCATGCGCTTCCAGTGCGCCAGTTCCGCATCTAGCACCTTACGGCCGGCCGCGGTTAGCCGGTAATACTTGGCGCGGCGATTATTTTCGCTGGTGCCCCATTCGGAGGCGAGCAGCCCGCGCAGCTCCAGCCGATGCAGCGCCGGATAAAGCGCGCCTTCTTCCACGCGCAACACATCGTCTGAGCTCTCGTGTATCGCCTCGGCAATCGCATACCCGTGAAACGTACCGCGCGCCAGAGTCTTCAGGATCAGCATATCCAATGTGCCCTGCACCAAATCGCCTGTCTCGCCCATATCTCTCCCACGGAATGCACCAATGTGGCCGCACTCCCCTAAATTACTTATGGCAGTCTCGCTTCGCCAAGTTCGGTTGTCAATGGGAAAAGCAGGGGGCGATCTATCCGCGCCCGCGCCGGCGCCGCGCTTGCTCGTGCCGCCGCTCGTCCACCCAGCGCAGGAACCGGTCCATGCGCGCGCGTTCGCTCCACATCAGCCGGAAGAAACCGCGAGCATTGTGCGCGGCTTCCGCGCGCCCGCCAAAGAAAGTTTCCATCCGCCAGCGGATGTAGGGACTCTGCCACGGACGCAGACGGTAGCCCTTTGAGATGATCCAGTAGTATCGTAGCGCGCTAAACACGATCGCTTTGGCTCTCCGCGAAAGTCGCCGCCGATGATACCGTGAAATGGAGCGGCGGTCTTCTGGTGGACTCGCGCGGTACAGATGCAGAGGCTCTCGATTACCGCGATGCCGGCAGTTTGGCGAGCAGCTTCCTCGCAGTGTCTGGCGTTTCGTCGCTGCCCGCAACGATGGCACGATCCAGATAAAGGCGCGCGAGCCGCGCGTCATTGCCGATGTAAGACTGGCCCGCTTCCAAGCACGCATCGCCCACCGACCAGTGCTGCGTGCGCGGCCACTGGTTGCACGCGCGCTTCCACACCGCCTGCGCGAGATCGTCGTGCCCGGCTTGCTGCTCCGCCAAGCCGTCATAGTAGAGCACCGGTGCGAGCGAAGGATGTATCTCCAGAAGCGCATGGCCAACTTGCGCGGTGACAACACGCAGTTCGGCGTGATGCAACCGCACGAGTAGATAGAGCGTTTCCGTCTCGCGCGGCGGGCCCAACTCCGGATATTGCTCGCTGCATGTTTGCAGCAATCGCGCGCTTTCATCCGCATGGCCCAAATAAAACGCAAGCCAAGCCTGAGACACCAACGCATCACGCGCAAGCCGACGGGCTTGTTTGTCTTGCCCTGGCACGGTTGCAGGCGGCGCGTCTCGCAGCGCGGCAATGGCGGTTGAAGGCGGAATCGCCGAATCCCAGGTCGCGTTCCCACCGAGCACCACATCGGCGAGGAATGCGAGAGCCGCAGGCGACCGCATGAGATCGCCGTCCATGAGACGCGGCTCATCGCTCATCGCGCTCGAGTTGGCCAACACGATCAGCGTCAATCCGCGCAATGGCACTCGCACGAAGAGACTCGAATACCCAGACACCAGCCCGTAATGCCAGACGAGATGTTCGCCCAGGTAGTCCTCTACGAACCAGCCCAAGCCGTAAGGCAGCGTTTCGCCGCGCGTCGAGCGTGTTGCGGTAAACATCGCCTGCTTCGCTCGCGCGCTGGCAAGCCCATCACCATCCAGCGCTGCAGCATATTTCGCCAGATCGCCCAGCGTCGTGACCACGCCGGTCGCGGTCGTAACGGCCGGTCCCGGAGCGGGCGCTGGCACGGACTCGTGCGTCTGCGGATTGAGCGCGAAAGGCGCCGCGATCCGCGAGCGCAGCGCTTCCCCGCCCGGCGCGTCACGTCCGGCAAGCGTGTTCGTCATGCCCAGCGGATGAAAAACACGATCTTCCAGCACCCGCGCGTGGGGTTGCCCGGTCACTCTTTCAATCACGCCAGTAAGCAGAGCAAATCGGTCGCTGCTGTAGAGGAACTCCTCGCCCGGCACGTCTTCGCTCGTGTGCGAAAGAATCCGCTCGAGCGTTACGCCGCGAGGTAGCTGCACCTCAGGGTGATACCGCGTTATGGGATCATCAAGACGCAGCCGGCCCTCGTCAACCAGTTACATCAGGATGACGGTGGCCATCGTCTTGCTGACCGACGCGATGGGAAACAGCGCGTCCGCGTTCATAGGCGCCGCCGATGGCCGGTTGCTGGCGTCCGCAGCATCGTAAGCGTGGCTCCAGACAATCCGGCCGTCGCTCACAATCCCAGCGACCGCGCCGGGAACCCGAAGCTCCGCGCAGATCCGACCAAGATCGGTTTCGAACTGGCCGAGGTTTTGCCGCGATTGATTCGAATTGCTTTGATCCCGAGTCTGCGCACGTACGAACGCACTACCGAGCACAGCCGCAAGGATTGTTGCCGCGCAAAGAGGCAACCACGAGGCAGGCCGGCGAGATCGGGGTTTCGAATGCTGAGAATTCAAGAGCACCGTTCGAAAATCTACGCGGGAATACGCCGCACCCAGATGCGGCTTGTGGCGGGCACGCCGAGATGGATGTTGTGGCCATCCACGCTCAGCAGAAGCGTCTGGTCGTATTCGCGTTTCCGGACCTTGGCCTGCATGCCGGGCTTCAGGCGCAACCCGGCCAGGAATTGCAGGAATTTCGGATCGCGTTCATACACGCAAAGAATTTCGATTTTCGCGCCAGCCGGCATCTCAGACAGCGGGACCGCGCCTTCCTTCTTGCGCAGCTTCGCCACGCCGCCAAAAAAAGGAACTCCATGCGGGCACCGGGCGGTTTCTCCGAAGCGCGCGAGCAGCAGCGCTTCCACTTCCGGAGAAATGCCATGTTCCAGGCGCTCGGCTTCTTCGTGCGCCTTCGACCAATCGAGCCCAATCACTTCGGTGAGGAGTTTTTCCGCCAGTTGATGCCGCAGCGCCAGGTGCTGGGCCACGCCGCGCCCGCGAGCCGTCAGCCGGATGCCGCCATCGCGCTCCACGCGGAGATAATCGTCGCGGGTCATGCGCTTGAGCGCCGCTGTCACGGCCGGCGGCGTGACGCCCAGTTGCTCCGCGAGACGCGCGCTGATGGGCGTCTCTTCCTCCTCGAGCATCTCCCAGATGGCTTTGAGGTAGTCTTCCTGCGAAACGGTGGTTTTTTCGCGGCGCAAGGTCTTTTCTCTTTCGTGCCGGCGTTAGCGGGCCTGATTTGCGCTGGCTGTGGTCCGGAGACGCGCTGCAAACTCCGCGAGCCGCGCTTCTATTTCGTCGCACGCCTCGCGATAGGCCTCAACAGGCAAACCGTACGGATCGTCCATCGCCCAGTCTTCAATCGCTGCGCGGCCTTTTGGGAACACGCGATCCCCGCGCGCGCCAGACATATTGACGATAATGTCCGCGTTTTTGCAAGCCGCGGCGCTCACCGCCTTCGAATGCTGGTCCTCGCACGGCACGCCGCGCTCTTCCAGCACCTTCTCCACCAGCGGCGCAATCGAGCCCAGCGGCGACAGCCCGCCGCTCGAACTCTCGATCACATCGAAAGCCATGTGTTTGGCAAGCGCTTCGGCCAACTGGCTGCGGCACGCATTGCCGATACACACGAAGAGTACGCGAGTCTTGCGCTTTTTCGGATTATTTCCCATTCCGCGCCATGCTGAGGAAGTATCGGTGTACCGCCGAACCCGGCGAAAGCTCGGGATGAAAGGTCGCGATCAGTAGATTTTTCTGCCGCACCAGGACGGGACGCCCTTCCGATTCCGCCAGGATTTCGACGCCCCTGCCGACCTTCTCGATAACGGGCGCGCGGATAAACACCATCTCGAGCGGCTGATCGTCAATTCTGGACGAGCCTTGCCGCACATCGCTCGCCAGTTGCCGTCCGTAAGCGTTGCGCGCTACCGTGATGTTCGCCAGCTTCAGAGATTCCTGCGGCGGATTGTGTACTTCGCGTGCTAGCAGGATCGCGCCCGCGCAAGTGCCGAAGATAGGCCGCCCACTGCGTGCAAACTGACCAATCGCTTGATCGAGCCCTTCTTCCCGAAGGAACTGTAACTGCGTCGTGCTCTCCCCCCCGGGAAGGATCAGCGCATCCACGCTGGCAAGGTCCGCTGGCTTTCGCACCAGCAGAGGCGTCGCGCCAGCGCGCTCAATGGCCGCGGCGTGGGCCTCGTAGTCTCCCTGAATCGCCAAAATGCCGATCTTCATCGTGCGCGTCCTTCGGCCGACCCCACGTCACTACCATCCACGGGTCTGGAGCAGGTCTTTCTCTTCGAGTTGGCGCACGTCAATGCCCTTCATCGCCTCGCCGAGCTCTTCGCTGGCATCGAGCACGACCTTCGCATCGTTGTAATGCGTCGTGGCTTTGACGATGGCCTTCGCCCGCCGCTCCGGGTCGTCTGATTTGAAAATGCCAGAGCCAACAAACACGGCCTCCGCGCCCAATTGCCGTACGAGCGCCGCATCCGCCGGAGTGGCAATGCCGCCCGCCGAGAAGTTCGGCACCGGGAGCTTGCCCGTTTTCGCGATTTCGCGCACCAATTCCAGCGGAGCACCCAGCTCCTTCGCCGCGTGCACCAGCTCTTCTTCGCGAAGCGTCGTCAGACGGCGCATTTCGCTGGTGATCGCGCGCAAATGGCGCACAGCCTCCACGATATTGCCCGATCCCGCCTCGCCCTTGGTGCGGATCATCGCCGCGCCTTCGGAAATGCGCCGCAGGGCTTCGCCGAGATTGCGCGCTCCGCAGACAAACGGCACGCGGAAATCGTGCTTCCACACATGATTCTCTTCGTCGGCGGGCGTCAGCACTTCGCTCTCGTCAATAAAGTCCACCTCGAGCGCTTCAAGCACCTGCGCTTCCACAAAATGGCCGATACGCACCTTCGCCATCACCGGGATGCTCACGGTGTTCATGATCTGACGGATGATTTTCGTCGCGGCCATGCGCGCCACGCCGCCTTCCTTGCGAATGTCCGAGGGAACGCGTTCGAGCGCCATCACCGCGCACGCTCCGGCATCCTCGGCAATGCGCGCCTGCGCTGCGTTCGTCACATCCATGATCACACCACCCTTCAGCATCTCCGCAAGGCCGACCTTCACGCGCCACAGATTTCCATTTGTCGCCGGGCTTGCTGCCTGGCTTTCGCCCTGGCTCGAGGCCCGCCTCTGCGCCTGCTCGGCGCCATTCGTTGGAGCCTGTTTCCGCCCCTGACTTTGTGCGTTCTGCTTCGCCCCGCCCTTGCCGTTCTTTTTTCCGTTTCCTGTTTCCATGGTTTCTCCCCTCCGCTCAGTCTTTAAACTTGAATTTCTTTCTCACTGCCGTGGCCCAATGGCCACAAATCTTCCTCGGCCGCGCGCCAGCACCACGCCAGCTGCGTTGCGAATCTCCGCCTGATGATAAAACTGCCGGCCCTTGTGTTCGGCCTGAAACGCTTCCACGAAAATCTCTTCCTCCGCATGGATCGGTTTCAGATATTCGATGTTCAATTCCGCCGTCACCGCCCGAACTTCCGCGAACCGGCTCAGCTTCCCTATGGCCTCATCCAAAAGCAGCGCGGTGATCCCACCGTGAAGCACGCCGTCGCTGCCCTGATAATCAGACCCCAGCCGGAACCTTCCTGTAACGCGTCCGCTCGCCGGACCGCCTTCAAAGGCGAGCCGCATCCCGTGAACATTTCCGCCTCCGCAGCCGAAGCACGGGTTCTCTGGAGCCGGATCAAAGTGAATCACGTTGGCCGCGCCCGGTTCGTGGCTCATACCAGCGCAACCCGCGCCGATTCGAAATAGTGCGATCCGCGCTGCCGTTTGCGCATCTCGATTCGCAGCATCTCGCCCAAAATCGTGATCCCGCGCGCGATACGCCGCTCATCCACGCTGGTAAAACTTAGGCGCAGTGTGTTTGGCAACGGGTTCTGCATAAAGAAATATCGGCCCGGCGCGAAGAGCACACCGCGCTCGCGCACGTGAATCAGCAACTCGCTGGCGTCAAATCCCGGCGGCAATTCCACCCATACCGCCATGCCGCCGCTCGGATGCGTCCAACGCGTACCTTCTGGCATGGATTTTGCCAGGGCCGCTTCCAGAGCTGCCAGCCGCTTCGCATAGACCTTGCGCATCTTCACGATATGGCGCGCCAGCATTCCGCGGCGGGTAAATTCAGCCAGCACCGCCTGCGCAAGCTGATCCGTGTGCAGGTCCGTGGTCTGCTTAACCAGCCGCAAACGCTCGATCACGTTCGCCGGCGCCACGCACCAGCCCACCCGCAATCCGGGAAACGCCACCTTCGAATAGCTATCCATCTGGATCACAAGATTCGAACGATCCATGTGCTTCAGGGATGGCACGCGCTCGTTGCCGGACTGCAGCCTCGCATAGATGTGATCTTCCACGATGGGCACTTGATGATGGGCCGCGATCTCGAGCAGTCTCCGCCGCGCCGCCACCGGCAGTGTTGTGCCCGTTGGATTGTGAAAATCAGGCGTCAGAACCATCAGCTTCACGCGATTGGCGAGCAGCGTCGCTTCCACCGCGGCAAGATCAATCCCCAGCGTGGCGCCCGTCTCCGTGCCGGTGTGCACCGGAACGCCCAGACACCGAACGCGCGCGCTAGCAAAGATCGCGATGGCCCCCGGGTAGGTTGGGTTCTCGAGCAGCACCGTGTCGCCCGGCCGCAGAAATGCTTTGCAGATCAGCTCGAGCGCCTGCTGGCAACCGTCGGTGATCAGCAGGTTCTCGTCCTTCAGGGACAGCCCTTCCGCGCGCAGCATCTCCACAAGCACGCGCTTTAGCGCCGGGTAGCCGTCCGAGGGACCGAGCTGCAGCAACTGCGCTCCCTCGCGCCGCAAGACTGCGCTGCAGCAGTTGCGAAACTCCTCGAGCGGGAAGAAATGTTCATCGGGACGCGCCGCCACAAACGAAATGTCGCCAGGCTGTGCCGGCTGCACCAGGCGGCTGAGCGCCTCTTCGCCGCGCTCGTCGGCAAAAAGCGACTCCCACCGCACCGTGCCATTGCCATTCAGAGAATGCGGCGCGGGAGTCAGCTTATTCCCATTGCCGTCCGCGGAAATAAATGTGCCCCGGCCAACGTGCCCCCGAATCAGCCCCTCCGATTCGAGTTCGGCATAGGCATTCGCCACCGTGGTTCGATGCACTCCGAGCTGAATGGCTAGTTCTCGCGTCGCCGGAATCCTGTCGCCCGGACGCAGGTCGCCGCCATGCACCAGCGCGCGCAATTGGTCGCGGAGCTGAACATAGAGCGGTACGTGGCTCTCGGGTTGAAGTTGGAGCGGAAGCATTGGCTCTCTCTGCCAGGCCAATCTACACCATTATTATGGCTAGTAAAGAGCCAATTTGTCCATAGCCGCAAAGTCCGCAGAACACGCCTCAGAACGAGCAAACACGCGCCATCGCAATCCAGGCATATGCTCTACCGATCAAGCGGGGTTTTGTAGCCTGCCCCGCTTCCCTGCCCTGACGCAGGAAGGTGTAGCGGCGGGGCTCTTCCCCGGCCCATCGCGGGACATGCAATTCATCCGCATTTCATTCCGCGCGGAAAATGCCTTCGGCGGCAAGCCTCACGCAGCAAAAACCGCTGAATCTTCCCCGTCGCCGTCTTCGGCAGCGCCTCGAGGAAACGCACTTCGCAGGGACATTTGTAGCCCGGAAGCCTCCCGCGCACGAATTCGCGCAACTCTTCGGCGACCTCAGCAACCGCGCCAGAGCCTTCGCGCAACACCACAAACGCCAGCGGGCGCTCCAACCCGGTCTCGTCTAGCAGCGCAACCACCGCCGCTTCGGCAACCATCGAGTGTCCCAGCAGTGCGTTTTCCACTTCGCCCGGCGAGACCCACTGCCCAGCAACCTTCATCATGTCGTCGGCGCGGCCGCAGTAATGATAGTAGCCATCGGAATCCCGCTGGAATTTATCGCCCGTGAGCACCCACTCCCCATCTTTCACGCGCGTTGTGAGCCCCGGGATATTCCAATATCCGGAAAAAGCGCTGTCGCCCCGCACCCAAAGATTGCCGACTTCCCCATCCGCTGCCGGCGCGCCCGCATCGCCGAGGATTTTCGCATCATAGCCGGGAACCGGGGTGCCGCAGCTTCCGGGCCGAATCGCACCGGGCCGCGCCGAAAGAAACATCTGCAGCATCTCGGTGGAACCGATGCCGTCCACAATCTCCAGGCCGAATCGCGCTCGGAATCGCTCGAAGATTTCCGGCGGCAGCCGCTCTCCCGCGGAAACCGTCAGCCGCACCGAAGAAAAATCAAACTCGAGCCCCTTCCCTGCTTCTCGAAGCACCGCCGCGTAAAACGTCGGCACCGAGAAAAACACCGTCGGCCGGTAACGCGCGAGAATCGCCGCGGTGCGCTCGGGCCTCGGCCGTTCGGGATCGAGCACGGTTGCCGCGCCCACCGAAAACGGGAAATACATCGCATTGCCCAGCCCATAGGCAAAGAAAAGTTTCGAAACGGAATAGGTGATGTCCGCAGCGCGGATGCCCAGCACGCCTTGCGCATAGCCTCGCGCACACGACAGCATGTCTTTGTGAGCATGGACCGCGCCCTTGGGCGATCCGCCGCTCCCGGAGGTGTAGAGGAAGAACGCCGGGTCCGTGGCCCGCGTCGCGCACGCCTGAGATTCATGATTCGCGGGCGCCAGCCATTCCTCCCAGCGCTTCATTTCCGGGCAATTCATTTCAGACCGAAGCTGCATCTCAGCACCCGCGCCCACGACAACGATCGCTTCAAGAGTCACGGCAGCCGGCAAAAACGCCATCAGCGCCATGGCATGCACAATCGCCAGGCGCGCACCGGAGTCGCGAACAAAGTGCGCGTAGTCCGCTTCCCGCGTCATCGGATTCACCGGGACGGAAATCGCGCCTGTCTTCGCCACGCCGAAAAATGCCGCCACGAATTCCGCCGAATCCGGCAACACGATCAGCACGCGATCGCCCTGCGTCACCCCGTCGCGCGTTACCGCCCCGGCCACACGGCCCGCAAGAGCAGCCAGCTCAGCGTAAGTAACTTGTGAAGGTTCACCGAGAATGGCCGCGCGCGAAGAATGCTCCGCCGCGGGACGATCGAGAAAATAAGCGCAGATGTTGAAAACGGAAGGCGACGCGGGCAACGGTCCCAGCATGCCGCCATTCTACTGATTTTTGGGATTACTTTGCGGGGGTTGTCTGCCCAATCTTGCGCAGGCGGTCCTGCAGCTTTCGTCTCAGCGCCACGGGCGTATTGGGATTGAAGGCCACCAGGTACCACAGCGGCTGGCTCTTGTCCCGCGCCAGAAGCGAAAGCGTGGCGGGATCGGCATTTGGATGCCGGGCCACATTTTCGCGGATTGCACCGTAGGGATGCTTCGCCAATCGGCCGAGCGTCTTCGAGGAAACGCGCGGATGCTCGCTGATCAGCCGTAGCAGGTAGTAATCCCCCTCGGGAGCTTCCCGCGCAAGCTTCTCGAGCACTTCCGGTTTCACCTCGGAACTCAGCACCACGCCTACCTTTTCGTCCCAGCTTTCATTCACGTCGTTCAGTTCCTGAGTACGCCCGTAGATGAGCTGTTCGAGGACGCGGCGCTCCTGGTCCAGGCGCACCTGCGGAATCTCGGTGGCCTCCAGAGAATCGAGCACGCGCAGCAGGTGCTGGCGTTCGCCGAAAACAATTTGCGTAGTCCGCTCGTTTCGGCCCTTCTCGGAGTGTTGCACCAGATCGCTACGTCTCATCATCATCATGCGAGGCCTCAGTTCCGTGCTCCCAGGTCTAGACTGTCCATAAATTATTGTTTTTTATCGTGTTGGCGTCCACCACGGCAGGCGGGAAGATTTCCTCGATTGCAACATCACTACTATAGAAGTTACTCAGGCGGGCCGCTTCGTAACACCCGCGGATGTGCTCGCAGCGCCGGATTAGCCGTCGCCGACCGAGCGCTGGAACGCGTCTGGATCATTCAGGTTGATCAGCACGCCCTGCTCTTCGGTGGGAACCTCGAGGACTTCGCCGGCGTGTTTCCACACCACGGCCCGCGCGCCGGTTTCGGCCAGCGCCGCAAGCAATTCGTCATACAGACGGCTGGCGAAGATCAGCGGATGCCCGCGTCTACCGCGATACGAAGGCAACACGATCGCCTTTCCTGAAGCGTCGAAGGATTCGATCAGCGTCTTTACCAGCGCCGAGCTAATCAACGGGTGATCCACCAGGCACAGTAACACCCCTTCGGTCGGTGTCTCCGCCAGGCTTCGTATCCCCGCTTGAATCGAGGAGAGCTGCCCCTGCTGCCAGTCGGGATTTTCAATGATCAAGGAGGGATCAAGCCCAAGCCGCTCGCGAATGTATTCGGCCTGTGCGCCCAGAATCACCCGCTGCACGCCGATGCGCGGGTGGCGCGTGACATCCAGAAGATGCTCGACAAATGTCCGGTCGTTGTAAAGCAGCAGCGCCTTGGCCGAACCCATCCTCCGCGATTCACCGGCGGCGAGGATGAGAGCGCCGAGCATTCGCGTCAGGTACCGGCCGGTTCTGCGGCGCGCGCAGCTTGCACGGACTTGTGCCGCGCACCGTCGGCGTGCCGCCTGACGGCGATCAGCTCCGCCGTGATGCTGATAGCGATCTCCGCCGGAGTCAGCGCACCAATCTCCAGCCCCACCGGCGCGTACACGCGTTCGAGCTTTTCCGGCGCTACGCCTTCTTTCTCGAGAGCTTCATAGACAGAAAGCACTTTGCGCTTGCTGCCGATCATCCCGATGTAGCGGGCCTCGGTGCCCGCCGCCCAGCCCAGCACGCGCATGTCGTCTTTGTGTCCGCGGGTAACGATCACCATGTACGTGGACGCGTTCGGCTTCAGTTTCTCGAATGCCTCTTCGTAACTCGTATAAACCTCGCGCGCCATGGGAAACCGCACTGCGTTCGCAAACGCCTCGCGGTCATCTACCACGCCGATATCGAAACCCGCGGCATGCGCCGCCTCGGCCAAAGCGATGGAAACGTGGCCGCCGCCAAAAATATAGAGCATCGGCTGGGGCAGAATGGGTTCCACAAAAACCTCCAGCGTGCCGCCGCAGATCAAGCCATTATCGTAGCCGGCCTCATGATTCAGGTTGAAAATCATCTTGCGCGGCAGCTCGTTGCGCATCACTTCCTTCGCCGCCGCCCACACATCGGCCTCGACGCAGCCGCCGCCGATCGTCCCCGCAATCGAGCCATCGTCGCGGACCAGCATCCGTGAACTCTCAAAGCTCGGAATTGACCCGTTGGTATGGACAATCGTCGCCAGCGCGGCCCGCTTCCCCGCCCTGCGCAGCTTCACGATCTCTTCGAAAAGGTCCATGTCTGACTGGTGAAAAGGCCTCGAAGTTAGGGTACGGCGCGCGCTTAGGGGTGTCAACGCGCCGTTTGCCGCCGGTGCACCGGTCTCTAGAGTGGCCTAGGCCCTGGCCGCCGTAGCCCCGGCTTCTTGCGCGCAGGCGGCTTGCCTCTTCACCGCCTTCGCTGCAAACTCTACCTTCGAATCCGAATCCCACTCGGAGGCCTCTCTCCATGAAGGCGGTCACTTTCAACGAGCACGGCGGCCCGGAAGTGTTGCATTACACTGACGCCCCCGACCCGCAAATCGCGCCCAACGAAGTCCTCATCCGCGTCCGCGCCTGCGCTCTCAATCACCTTGATCTATGGGTACGCCGAGGCTTACCCGGCATACGTTTCCCGCTGCCGCACATCCCCGGCAGTGACATCGCCGGCGAAGTCGCCCAAGTCGGCAGCCTGATCAAACGCGTTAAGCCCGGCCAGCGCGTCGTGCTCGCTCCGGGACTTTCCTGCGGCCAGTGCCAGGCCTGCGCCGCCGGCAACGACAATCGCTGCCGCAGCTACACGCTCTTCGGGTACATGGTGGATGGAGGCTGCGCGGAATTCGTGAAGTCGCCCGAAGCCAACGTGACTCCCATTCCCGATTCGCTCAGCTTCGAAGACGCCGCCGCGATTCCCGTCGTCTTCCTTACCGCATGGCACATGCTGATCACGCGCGCGCAGCTTCAGCCCGGCGAAGACGTCCTCGTGCTCGCGGCCGGAAGCGGCGTTGGCACGGCCGCCATCCAGATCGCCAAGCTCGGCGGCGCCCGCGTGATCGCCACCGCGGGCAGCGAAGCCAAGCTCGTCCGCGCCCGCGAATTGGGCGCCGACGCCACAATCAATCACAGCACGCAAGATATCGCCGAGGAAGTGAAGCGCCTCACCGCAAAACGCGGAGTGGACATCGTCGTCGAACACGTCGGCGTCGCCACCTGGGAAAAAAGCGTCGCAAGCCTCGCGAACGGCGGCCGCTTGGTCACTTGCGGCGCCACCACCGGCTATGACGCCAAGCTCGATCTGCGCCACCTCTTCGCGCGCAACCTTTCACTGCTCGGCTCCGTCATGGGCAGCCGCTCCGAATTTTTCACCGTTCTCAAGCTCGTTATCGAACACAAGCTGCGCCCCGTCATTGACCGCACCATGCCTCTCTCCGAGTGCCGCCAAGCCCACGAACTCCTCGAGCACCGCGAACAATTCGGCAAAATCGTCCTGCAAGTTTAGCTTTCTGTCGGCGGTGTTGTGGCGCAGGTCCGTGCTCGCGCTCAGCGAACCGAAGTGAACCTGTGGTCTTTCCGCAGTGCCCCTAGCCGCCGTAGCGCTCGTCTCTGGCGCGCAGGCGGCCCTCTGCATCCTTGCTTACCTGCCTCTTTGCCTTGCAATTACAACATTGACGACTCCCCGCCGCCCGTCGGATGCTATCCCGGTATGGCGAAAGCCGCCCAAGCGCCCTGCCCGTCTGCGGACAGGAAATATCCGACCCCGGCTTCAGCACGCACCGGGCGCGCCGCACCGCGCTGAAATGCGCGAATTGCCAGACCAAGCTGGAGTGGGTAAAACCATTCTGGGACCAGACCTGGATGCACTGGGCGCTGATAGGCTGGATTCCCGCGCTCATCCGAGAGTTCGCGCCCGCCCCAGGCCACGACCCGTTCCTTCGCCGCCTGTATGGTCTCCCCGTGGATGCAGGACTCATCCTCGCGATTCTCTCGCTCCTGGTGATCTTGTTCGAAAGGATCGGGATTTTGCGGCCCAGGTTAAAAGTCAGCAACCGCCCGTACGAGGACCCCACTCCCTACACCACTTGGCTCAAGGACCAGCGCGCTCAGGCCAAAGCGGCGCAAAAACTCCAGATCAATCGCCGCCACGTCCTTCCATCATTCCTCCGCGGCCAATCCGTCCTACCTCTCGACGACACCCAAAACTCGCGCGACTCTCGCCGCTAGCGACTCGCACTGCCGCTCTTTGCCCCCGGCCGCCGTAGCGCGGTTTCTGGCGCGTAGCCGGGGGCAAATGCGTTGTATCCACGGCAGCAGAAGCGTACGATCCACAAGTCTGAGGTCTTGATCGTAAACTCCGGTTGGTAACCTCTGGAGGGTTCGTGCCGATCCTGAAGGTCGATCACGAACGCAAGCAAGTCGATGCTGTCGCCGTCGGACCCATCAGCTATGCCGACATTGAAAATCATCTCTTGACGGAGCGGTTGTATGGCGGCCTCGCATATAAGGAATTGATAGATGCCCGTTCTGCCGAAATATCATTCCACCCGGACGAAACCCGCGAGATCGTAGCGTTACTCCTAAGCTTGGGACGACAATCGAAACTCGGCCCCACCGCCATCGTAGTTTCCAATGACATTACATTCGGCATACTGCGGATGCTCGCGATGCTTCTTGCGGACGTTGCCGTAATCAGGCCGTTCCGTGACGAGCAAGAAGCGCACAGATGGCTGGCCAGCCAGAAGTGATGTGGAAGGAACCCGGCGACAACTTATTAGCTGTGATGCGGACATGACAGGCGAGGACCACGCGTCCAAACCATTACAATAACATCCTTTCGCGCCGAGCTGATTCATCTAGCTGCTCAATCGCGTAGCGGACCTACAGGATTCACTCTAGGCCAGCCGCGCTCAACCGGCTCATCTAATGTTTGGAGTTGGGCTTTTTGCCGTAAGGAGAAAAACCATGCCGGAGAAAGCGACGAAACAACAGCCCGAAGAGAAAAAGCGCGAGGATCGCCACAAGCAGCTTGTTCGAGAAGGTGAATATCGTCGGCAGAAGGAAGAGGCCGAACCGAGTCCGACGCAGGGACAAACGCCCGGACAGCCAGACAGTCCCGGCTAAATCCAGGTAGACCGCCGTACTGTCTCGCTGAATTGCAAATGACAGCGGCGCCACACAGGTTCTAGCAAATTACAGTTCCGGCTCATCGGGCGGGCGGGGCATGAGCCTCCGTCCGCTTCGTGCAATTGCTTGTTTACCTTTGAAAACGCTAAATTGGACCGCACCCTTGGCTTCCTCAACAACCTGGATTGACCTCCTCTGGAATGACTTCCTGAGGAGGCCCGCACATGTAGCCATGCCGTGTTGCTGGCCCTGGTTCGCCAGCGCATCGGCGATCCGATTATTCTCGATTGAGTGGGTCAGTACCTCCGCCGAACCGTGGATGAGGACTGCCTCTACACTACGGTGACTCGCGGCATCAGCCTGGCCGCACTTTACGATGGCAAGCAGTACTTGGTGGAACGCTATCAAAACGTAGTGATCACCACGGCCAGCGTGGGGAACCTTAAGCATCAGCCGCAAGTGAGCGCTTGGCGTGGGCTGGCGATGGGCGTTTCCAAGGACTACGACGGTTTGGGCCAGTTGAAAGCCGTACTCGAAGAATTAGCCTCCGTGATCCGCAGTGACAAGACAGTTGGCTCGCACGGGCCAGTTCCCGGAACGATTTTACTGGACGATTCCTTCACGGAAACGAGCATGGAGGCCGCGTTGGAGCAGCACCCTGCTCTGGTTCATATCGCGAGCCACTACATCTTCCAGCGTGGCGATGACACGAAATCCTATGCTATCCTCCACTCAAAACATTGGGGCGCGTAGGATGAATAGCCGCTCGAAGACAGCCAGGTTCCTTGTCGGCTTTGGATGTGTCGTGCTTCTCGCAAGCGCGGGTTTGCACTCATTCGCCTACACAAAACTGTCGCCTACTGTGAGCGCATCCAATCTGGCACAGAACCTGCAATCCGTCTTTCGAGTGGCGTTCCTTTCAATGGCCTGGAACTGGCTCGTACTGGCAATCATCGCCTGGATCGCTACACTCCGCGAAGCGAGACTGCGAAAGCCTCTCGTCCTGATCTGCGGCTTCGCCGTGTTGATCCAAGCCATATTCACGGTTCCGTTTGTCGGGTTCTTCATCGGCGACGAAATGATCGGAGTTGCCTCGCTCCTCATCCTGTGCGGCGGATTCTTACTTACTCGGCCGTCGGTGTAGCTCTCGAACAGGTGAACCTGGGCCGGCAGCTCGGCGGGGCGCTCCCCTCTTCCCAAAGATTTTTTCTCCGGTTTTTCCTCGGCGGTGTTCCTTATCTATGTGAGGGGAGTCGTTGCCGGACCTTCCCGTTAAAATGAATATGGAGCTTAAGAAAGTATGCCAATCAACTGGAATCTATGTTCGATACATCGACATGTCTTTCGGCGAGAACCTCGAAGGCAAGCCGTCTGCTTTCTCGTGCCCAGCAGCTTCGAGTTTCTGCGAGATTAACTCTGATGGAACGGTCTTGCCCTGCCCGCTCTCACGAGTTGAGATTCCAGCACAAGTATTGTCGTTCGACAACGTACGACGCAGCTCTATCAGAGCGATTTGGAATGGCCGCGCATTCTCAAAGTTCCGAGAGTGGCGAGGTTTCGGATGTGACGGCGGCATAGCTTTCGAGAGTTGTGGCCGTTGCGTCGCCCATGCGTTGGACGATTGGTTGCGAGCGGAAGCGGAGTTAACAGAACCGAAAAGTCTAAGCGCCGCTGCATAAGCCTCACGCGCTTATATCAGCACCTTGGTAGGAGGTCGAATGCCTTTTCCAAAGGATTTCTCTCGCGTGGATTCAACCGGTCGGGCGCATGCGGGAAGTCAGAAGCAAATCCAGACATACGTGAACACAAGAGAGCACGCGCTCAATTCTGCTATCGCACAATCCCTGTCGCGGTACGGCCTCGATGAGAAAGGCATTCATTGGGTGTCGCCGCTGGCGGACGACACGTACTCGGAATACCAAGACTCAGAATTTCTGGAGCGTGTCGGGCTTGATCTTCACGCGAAGCAGCTACAGGAGTTCTGGCCCCGAGGTGGGCCGTGCTGGGACGCTCTGGCTCGGACTGAACGTGGGTGCGTCCTCGTGGAGGCAAAGAGCCATGTGTCGGAGATTTATGGCGGGGGCTGAAGTAAAGCCATCTTTGAAGTTGTGGTGAAGGCGGCGCGCGGCGTGCCGCTGCACCACAAATTTATTGTGTTCCGCAGGGCGCGGCTTGCCTTTTGGCTCAGGAGTTTCCTGGAACTTGCGCTTGCTCCCGGTATTCGACAAGCTTTGCCACGCGAGACTTCGGGCTAGGGCGCAAGGATACCCCGGCGCTTCCAGGAATTCGATGGGGATGTAAGAAGGGCGGTATAAAGCGGACTAGCCAGGCGACGATCTTCTTGAGTTGAAATCTACTTCATCGGACTGCTGACGTAAAGTTGGCCAAGTTGAGTCGAATAATTGAATGCCATGCGTCTCCCATCCGGCGTGATCGCGACTTCCGCGCCATTGGGCGCTTGTCTCAATCCCACTTGATCCTTAAGTTTTATCACCTGCCAGACTTCCACATGACCCGAATCCACATCATGCTTGTAAATTGTGAGCCCAGAGGGCCCCGGCATCTCTGAGAAAATATGATTCATATCAGACGCCCAGGCGATTGGGGTTTCCGTGGGCTGAAGATCGGCCGCTCGTCTTGCAGTATTTTCTTCGATGGAACGGATTTTCCACGCGCCTTCCTCGCGGCCAAAAAGGAAACGGCCGTCTGGCGAAATGAGCGCCGGCGCCTCCGTCCGCATTAGTAATTTTGGGGTCGAACCGTTCACGTCTGTCTCATACATGTTGGCGTCCGGGCCCGACGGGTGGGTGACGAGCAGAATGTGTTGTCCGTCAGGAAACCACACGGCCCAAATCGGTTCGATGCCTTCCCAGTGCAGCACGTGTGGCTGCCCCGCTCCCACAGGGACCACTTGCACACGCTCAGCGGGATCGCCTGGAAGCAGAATCAGCGCCCATTTTCCATCCGGCGAGAGGTCGGTTGCGATTCCACCTCCGCCGATGCGGACCGCGGGGGAGCCGTCGGTCTTCCGCGTATAATCCGCATAGCCGTTGCCGGCGCTTTCGGAGGTATCGGTGAAGAGTATTTCGCCGCCGTCGCGCGACAAGTGCGGAACGTTTGAAGAGTTCAGCCAACTCAGGTCGCGCACGTCGCTCGAACCGTGCTCTAGATATCCCATCGCCACACGGTGCTCTTCCGAAGAAACCAGCATGCGGCCGGACGCGTCGGCGTCGTGAATTACCGTAGCCGCAGTTCCGCAATAGATCGTTCTAAGCTTGCGCGACAAACTTACCGCGCGGATGCAATACTGCTCGCCTGAGGTAGCCCCGGAGAACCAAACTTCCTTTCCCGAAGGCGCCCAAGCCAAACCTTCCAAAGATTCCCACCCGCTCGATAGCTGGGTCAGACGTCCGGAGCGATCCACGACCATAACGTCGCCGCGGTCGTCGCTTATAGGAGGATGACGAAAGAACGCCACGCGTTCGCCGTCAGGCGAAACTCTCAGGTCGCTGAGCCAATTACTGCCTTCCAACAATACTTTTCCGATTGGGTATTGCAGACGGAATTTCCCTTGCTCCTTAACGATTACGGCTAGCTGATTTCCGTCTGGCGACCAATCCGCACTGCCGACATTTTCGAGAACCTCTCGCGCCGCGCCGCCGCCGATAGGGGAAGTTGCAAGTGTGCCGAACCATTGGAAGTGCGCAAAAAATTGCGGATGCAACAACACCGCCATCTGACCTTGCTTCGACACAGCGGCCAGCCCGGCGCCCTGGAGTCCTGCGGACACGGATTGGGGGTAGTCCTCGCGAACGATGTAGGTGTCGAGCGGCGTGCCGTTCAGTCTCGCGCCATAAATTTCAGACTTTCCATCGGGCGCGAATCGCGCGTTCACAATTTCGCCCCGGTCAAAAGAAACTCGCGTGAATGTCGGCGGTTCAGCAGGAGCGGGTCGCAATAAAAAAGCGATACCGCCAACCACGGCCATGGCAAGTATCGCCGAAAGCGCCGGCGCCACCCATCGCTGGGATTTGCTCGTGTCTGCGATCGCCGCTGTTGGCGCTGTTTTTGAAGTCGCGGAGCCGCTCAGGGCCTCAAGTGCGAACGCGAGGTCTTTCGCTGATTGAAATCTCTGTTCCGGTTGCTTTTCGAGACAGCGCCGCACGATGCGTTCGAGTCCCGGCGGAGCCGGATGCGGTAGCTCATTCAGCTCCGGCGGATCGTCTTTGAGGATCGCCGTCATGGTTTCCGCCGCGGTTTCTCGTTGGAACGCGCGCCGCCCGGAAATCATTTCGAAGAGCACCGCGCCAAATGCAAAAATATCAGTACGTGGATCGACAGCCGCGCCTCGCACTTGTTCCGGAGCCATGTAGCCGGCCGTACCCATCACTACGCCGGCTTCCGTCGGCGAACTCGTCATCGTAAATGTGGCGGCCTCGGCGCTTCCGCCGCCGGCATTCCGCGCCAGCTTTGCCAAGCCAAAGTCGAGAATCTTGACTCTGCCGTCTCTGCAAATAAAAAGGTTTTCGGGCTTGAGATCGCGATGAACGATATTCTTATCGTGAGCCGCGGCCAAGCCCTGGGCGACTTGCACGCCGTAGTCCGCCGCTTTCCGCGCCGGGATTGCGCCATGCTCGAGCTCGGCGCGAAACGTCTTTCCGTCCAGAAGCTCCGAAACGATGAACGGCGTGCCGTTTTGCTCGCCGATATCGTGAATCGAGAGGATGTTCGGATGATTCAGCGCCGCAACCGCGCGCGCTTCTTGCTCGAAGCGCCGCAAACGGTCCGCATCGCGTGAAAAAGATTCGGGCAGGATTTTCAGCGCCACTTCCCGCCCAAGCCGCGTATCCCGAGCGCGAAACACCTCACCCATGCCGCCTGCGCCGATCGGCGCAATGATTTCATATGGGCCCAGGTTGGTTCCGGCTATCAGTGGCATTTGTCGCGTGAGTATAACCGAGACAGCCATTAAGCAACATCATTGGGGTAAGTTTTGGGCGCGATGGAGTGACGCGATCCGCGAATCTGGTCTTGAGCCGAACAAGTTCCAAGGCGAGAGCGGTCTCAACAAGTGCGTTCTCGGAGGCTCGGCGGCAACCTGGCGCTCCCCGCCAACGCAAAGAATGTTGCCGCCGAAGCTGCCGAACCGACGGAACGGGGCGACCCGACCGTTGTTGAGGGTTCATACCACGAATCAATTTTCGTGTCGGTTCGACGCAGTGGAGCGAATCGTTTTTGGACGGGAGTTTTGCTCCCGCGAAAAAAGGGGCTGCGGAGTCGGAAAAACCAAGCGGGGCAAGGGGACGAAGTGGATGGTGGTGGTCGACGGCCGCGGTCTTCC